>Ga0255338_1004632_pt1 | contig 13885 bp, 15 predicted proteins | sample MeOH1_35cm_T4_19_FD_203715 | JGI IMG/M metagenome (GOLD analysis project Ga0255338, IMG submission 203715) | Sandy soil microbial communities from University of British Columbia, Vancouver, Canada - MeOH1_35cm_T4_195 | ecosystem: Engineered > Artificial ecosystem > Sand microcosm > Unclassified ...
TCTGCCATCGCCGCTGACGCGGAACTGAGCAATGCTGCAGCAGAGCGCGCGCTGAATGCAGCTCTGGACAACATTAAGAAGGCGGTTGCCAAGGGTGATTCGGTAACGCTGGTGGGCTTCGGCAGCTTTGGCTCGGGCAAGCGCGCAGCGCGCACCGGCCGCAACCCGCGTACTGGCGAAACCATCAAGATTCCGGCCGCCAAGACGGTGAAGTTCTCCGCCGGCCAAGGCTTCAAGGACGCTGTGAACAAGAAGAAGTAAGCAGTTCGCGTCTGCAGCGCAGCGGAAATGAGAAGGCGGCCTCGAAAGGCCGCTTTTTTATCGTCCCGCATTCCCATCTCCCGCATCTCATTGCCCGTGTCTCCGGCGGTATCGCCGGCGGCATCGTCCCCGCCCGCGCGGGCGCGGCGGCGCGGCCGTTCCGGGTTACACTGCCGGGCATCGGCGCGGGCCCTCGCGGACCTGCCCGGCAGCCCCCAGAATCCGGATTTTGATCATGAATGACCTGTCCCACCAGCTTTCCATGACCGTGTTGATGACACCGGACATGGCCAACTTCTCCGGCAACGTGCACGGCGGCACCATCCTCAAGTATCTCGACATGGTGGCCTATGCCTGCGCCAGCCGCTACGCGGGGCGCTACGTGGTGACGCTGTCGGTGGACCAGGTGGTGTTCCGCCAGCCGATCCACGTCGGCGAGCTGGTGACGTTCCTGGCGGCGGTCAACTACACGGGCCGCAGCTCGATGGAGATCGGCATCAAGGTGGTGACGGAGAACATCCGCAGCAAGCTGGTGCGCCATACCAACAGCTGCTACTTCACGATGGTGGCGGTGGACGACAACGGCGCCCCGGCCGAGGTGCCGACGCTGCAGCCGCGCGACGAGGTGGAGCGCCAGCGCTTCGCCGCCGCGCAGGCGCGCCGCCAGTTGCGCCAGGAAATGGAAAAACGGCATGACGAGATCACCGGCAAGGCGTCCTGAGACGATGGGCGCGGCCATGCAGACCATGATGAAGCGCAAGCGCGCTTTTGCCCTTGCCGCGCCGGTGCTGCTGGCGCTCGCGCTGCCGGCGCGGGCCGAGGAGATCGGCAGCGTCAGCACCAATTTCCGCATCACGGGCTCCGACAAGGTGGTGATCGAAGCCTATGACGATCCGGTGGTGGCGGGCGTGACCTGCTACGTGTCGCGCGCGCGCACCGGCGGCATCAAGGGATCGCTGGGCATGGCGGAGGACCCGGCCGAAGCCTCGATCGCCTGCCGCCAGGTGGGCCCGATCTCGTTCAAGGAGCCGCTGCGCCAGCAGGACAATGTGTTCTCCGAGCGCATGTCGATCCTGTTCAAGGCGCTGCACGTGGTGCGCACGGTGGACCGCAAGCGCAACACGCTGGTCTACCTCACGTATTCCGACCGCATCGTCTCCGGCAGTCCGCAGAACAGCGTGACCGCAGTGCCGGTGGGGGCGGACACGCCGATTCCGATCAGGTAGCGCCGCCGGGATCCCGCTTCCCGCCATATCCGCATTGTCCACGCATTCCCATCCGGCGGGCCAGGCCCCGGGCCCGGCCCGCTGCAATTCCAATCAAGCATCGGAGAAGACAACATGACTCAGCAAGGCAAGGTGGCGCTGGTGACGGGCGCGGCCCGCGGCATCGGCAAGGCGGTGGCGCAGGCGCTGCTGGCGGCGGGCTACCGCGTGGTGTTCGCCGGCCGCACGGCCGAATCGATCGAGGCGCTGGCCGCGCAGGCGCGCTCGGACGGCCATGTCGCGCTGGCGGTGCAGTGCGACGTGGGCGACCCGGCCTCGGTGGAGCGCCTGTTCGAGACGGTCCGCAAGGAATTCGGCCGGCTCGACGTGCTGTTCAACAACGCCGGCATCAACGCGCCGGCGGTGCCGATCGACGAACTGTCGGTGGAGCAGTGGCTGGCGGTGGTCAACACCAACCTGACCGGCGTGTTCCTGTGCTCGCGCGCGGCCTTCGCGCTGATGAAATCGCAGAGCCCGCGCGGCGGGCGCATCATCAACAACGGCTCGATCTCGGCGCACGCGCCGCGGCCGAACACGGTGCCGTACACGGCCACCAAGCACGCCATCACCGGCCTGACCAAGAGCCTCTCGCTCGACGGCCGCGCCCACGACATCGCCTGCGGCCAGATCGACATCGGCAACGCCGCCACCGACATGGCCTCGCGCATGGCGCGCGGCGTGCCGCAGGCCAACGGCGAGATCGCGCCGGAGCCGCTCATGGACGTGGCCCACGTGGCCAGCTCGGTGGTCCACATGGCCAACCTGCCGCTCGACGCCAACGTGCAGTTCATGACCGTGATGGCCACCAAGATGCCGTTCGTCGGGCGCGGCTGAGCGGCGCGGCGCGGAACGCGGGGCCGGCACGCAGCCGTGCCGCCGTGGCCGCGTCGGGCCAGCGTCAGGCCGCCGCATCGAACATCTTGCGCAGCGTCGACTTCAGGATCTTGCCGTTGGCGTTGCGCGGCAGCATCTCCGGGCAGAACACGATCCGCACCGGCACCTTGAACGCGGCCAGCCGCTCGCCCACGAAGGCCTGCAGCTCGGCTTCCGTGACCTGCGCGCCGGGCTTCAGCGCGACCACCGCGGCCGGCTCCTCGCCCAGCGTGCGGTGGGCGATGCCGACCAGCGCCGCGTCCATCACCGCGGGGTGGCCGTAGAGCGCGCTTTCGACCTCGATGCAGTAGATGTTTTCGCCGCCGCGGATCAGCATGTCCTTCATGCGGTCCACGATGTACAGAAAACCGTCCTCGTCCAGCCGCGCGATGTCGCCGGTCCGGAGCCAGCCGTCCACGAAGGCCTGCGCGGTGGCCTCGGGCTTGTTCCAGTAGCCGCGCACCACGTTCGCGCCGCGCACCATCAACTCGCCGGTCTCGCCCGCGGGCAGCGCGCGCCCGCGCCCGTCCACGATCTTCATCTCGCCCACCGGCAGCGCGGGGCCGCTGCTTTCCGGGCGCGCCACGTATTCCTCGGCGCTGTGGCTGGTGAAGGTGGCCGAGGTCTCGGTCATGCCCCAGCCGATGCCCGGCGCCGAATGCGGGAACACCTCGGTGATGCGCCGGACCAGCTCGGCGGAGGCGGGCGCGCCGCCGTAGTTCATGTTCTCCAGCGAGGTCAGGTCGAAGCGCGCGCGCTCGGGATGCTCGATGAGCTGCCACGCGATGGTCGGCACGCCGCCCGCCGCCGTGCAGCGCTCGCGCTCGATCAGCGCCATCGCGCGCACCGGCTCCCAGCGGCGCATCAGCACGATCTTGCTGCCGTTGGCCAGCGCGCCGTTGAGCGCCGCCATGCAGCCGGTGACGTGGAAGAACGGCACCGACAGCAGCATGCCTTTCTGCGGCGCCAGCGGATCGGGCGCGGGAATCGGCTCGCCGCGGCGCAGGCAGTTGCGCATCGGGCTGAACAGGCCGGCCACCGCCACCGTGGCCGAGTTGCGGTGCGTGCCGAGCGCGCCCTTGGGCTTGCCGGTGGTGCCGGAGGTGTAGAAGATGGTGGCGTCGTCGTCCGGCTCGATGGCGATGTCCGGCACCGGCAGCGCGGGCAGCGCGGCCCACGCATCGGGCGTGCCGAGCAGGCTTTCCAGCGCGCCGATGCGCGCGTCGCCGTGCGCGGCGCCGGCGCGGCTGACGTAGACCTTTTCCAGCGCGGGGCAGCCGGGCAGGTGTTCGAGGATGCGGCCCAGGCGCTCGTCGTCGACGAAGGCGACCCGGCTGCCTGAATCGGCCAGCCCGTATTCGAGCTCGGCGCCGGTCCACCAGGCGTTGAGCGGCGTGATGATGGCGCCGGCCAGCAGCGCGCCGTAGAAGATCACCGGCCATTCGGGCAGGTTGCGCATGGCCAGCGCCACGCGGTCGCCCTTGCGCACGCCGTCGCGGGCCAGCGCGTGCGCCACCGTCAGCGCGGCGCGGCCGAAGGCGTCGTACGAGACCCGCTCGTCCTCATAGACCACGAAGGTCTTGCCGCCCTGCGCGCGGGCGAGCAGGAACAGCTCGCGCAACGTGGGCGGCGCGTTCCTGAAGATGGTGGTGGGAATGCCGCGGATGACGCGCGTCTCGGTCTCGAACGGCGCGCCGGGCGCGGTGAGGCGGGCATGCGCCTCGGCCAGGCTGATGGCCGGCCAGGACGCGGCCGCTTGCGGTTGGTTCGGCATCGGTGCCTCCCTGACTGCATGGCGGAATGGAGCCCGCTGGCGGCGGACTCCCGAGGGAACAGCGGGAACAGTGAGCGCGCGCGCGGGCACGGGCGTGCCCGCGCGGCTCAGATCGTCACGCCGCCGTCCACCACCATCGCCTGCCCGGTCATGAAGGTGCTGGCCGCCGAGGCCAGGAACACCGCCGCGCCGGCGATCTCCACCGGCTCGCCGATGCGGCGCAGCGGCGCGCCCTGGGTCGACTGCTTGTAGCGCTCCGGGTCTTCCCACAGCGCGCGCGCGAAGTCGGTCCTGATCAGCCCCGGCGCGATGCAGTTCACGCGCACGTTGTGCGGGCCGAACTCCACCGCGAGGTTGCGCGCGAGCTGGAAGTCGGCCGCCTTCGACACGTTGTACACGCCGATGGTGGGCGAGCCGCGCAGCCCGCCGATCGACGACACGATGATGATGGAGCCGTCGCGGCGCGCGATCATCTGCGGCGCCACCATCTGGATCAGCCAGTGGTTGGAGATGACGTTGTTGTCCAGCACCTTGCGGAACTGCTCGTCGGTGACGCCGCTCATGGGCCCGTAGTAGGGGTTGGAGGCGGCGTTGCAGACCAGCACGTCGATCTTGCCGAAGGCGCGGCTGGTCTCGTCGACCAGCCGCTGCAGGTCTTCCTTGGAGGAGATGTTGGCGGGCACGGCGATGGCGGTGCCGGCGCCATGCCTGCCATTGATGGCGTCGACGACTTCCTGGCAGGCCTCGGCCTTGCGCGAGGAAATCACCACACGGGCGCCCTGTACCGCCATCTGCTCCGCGATGGCGCGGCCGATGCCGCGCGAAGAGCCGGTGACGATGGCAACCTTGCCGGTCAGGTCGAACAATGACATGCGTGTCTCCAGATGTCCGGGTCCTCGCCGCGCGGGACCGGATGTTTTATGAAAAGCGTGATCGGGATGCGGGCGCGGAAGCCAGACTCGCCGGACCTGCCGGCGCGCCGCGCAATGCTACCGCCCGGTAGATTATGGTCGGGCGGCATGGCCCAGTCCACACGCAAAGCGGCGGCCGGCCCGGCTTATCAGTGTTTTTTCTGCCGGCAATTCACGCGGTGCATGGCCGTGTTCTGCACAGCGGGAGGCGGTATGCTGGCGGCGCGGCGGCGGCATTGCCCGCGCCGGGGAGATACGCTTCATGCTTTGGCAGATCAGGAACACCGGCGTCGCCCTGCTTGGCGCCATCCACGTACTCGATGCGCCGCTCACGGCGCTGGCGCCGGCGGCGGAACAGGCTTACCGCGCGGCCTCGCGCGTGGTCTTCGAGGTCGCGCTGGACCGCGTGCCGGACGGCGGCGCGGCCTATTTCCCGGAAGGGGACGGCCTCGGCCGGCATCTCGCGCCCGCCGCGCTCGGGCAGGTGCGGGCGCTGTGGCAGGACTTCGGCCTGCCCGCCGCCGAGCTGGAGCGCCTGCGTCCGGTGTTCGCGGCGCTGCACCTGCAGTTCGCGCTGGCGGCGCGGCAGGGCATCGTGGCGCAGCACGGCGTGGACCGTTACCTGTGGATGCGCGCGCGGGCGGACGGCCTGCCCGCCGAGGCGCTCGAAGACGCCGGCGAGGCGCTGCGCCTGCTGCGCGACGTGCCGCTGCACGAGCAGCTCGGCATGCTGGCGTTCTTCGCCGCGCAGCCCGCGCTGGCCGCCGCCGAGCCGGCCGACATGGTGCGCTGGTGGCGCAGCGGGCAGGCCGCGCCGTTCGCCGCGCTGCTGGCGCAGCGGCGCGCGCAGTGGCCGGCCACGCTGGCGGTCCTGGTCGACGCGCGCAACCGGCTGTGGCTGCCGAAGATCCTGGCGCTGATCGCCGCGCGCACGCCGGCGCTGGTGGTGGTCGGCGCGCTGCACCTGGTCGGCGAGACCGGCTTGCCGGCGCTGCTCGCGCAGGCGGGATTCGAGACGCAGCCGGCCGGCGCCTGACACGCGGCCGGCGCTCAGCCGGCGCGCGATGCCGACAACAGCGCCGGCAGCATCGCCTTCAGCGCCTGCGCGTCGGCCGGCTCCAGCGCCAGGCCGAAGCGCCCGGCCAGCAGCGCGATCACATCATCGGGCGCATCGAGCCGTTCGCGCTGCACGCTGCCGTCCGCCGCGCGCACGTGGAACTCGCCGTCGAGCAGGGTGAGCCGCGCCTCGCCCTGCGAGCGCGCCACGGTGAGGCTGTTGCGGAACAGGCTGTCCGGGTGGGTGGCGGTGTACCAGTTGCGCTGCTCGTAGTCGATCTCCTGCTGCGGCGAGAGGTCGAAGCGGTAGAGACGGAACCAGCCCTCGGCGCCGCGCGCTTCCATGTCGTACTGGTGGAAGGTCGCGGGCGCGGCATCCGCCGGGGCCGGGGCCAGCCGGTAGGGGAACGCGGGATCGGCCTCGCCGGCCGGCGGCAGCGGCAGCGCGCGGTACGGCGTGGGGCCGCCGAAGCCCACGTCCACGATATGGCTCAGGTGCGCGGCTTCCACGCGCAGCAGCATGTGCGACTGCATGGTCGGCACCGCGTCCGGCACGTGCCAGCGCACGCGCGCGGCCAGCGCCGTGACGCCGTAGCCGAGCGCGCGCAGCGCGGCGGCCAGCAGGGTGTTGTGCTCGAAGCAATAGCCGCCGCGGCGCCGGCTTACCAGCTTGTCGAACACGGCGTCGATGCCGATGCGCACGGGCCGCTGCAGCAGCACGTCGATGTTCTCGAACGGAATCCGCGCCAGGTGCGCGGCGATCAGGCTGTCGAGCGCGGCGCGGTCGGGGGCCGGCGGATGAGGGTGGCCGATGTGGCCGGGATAGGCTTGCAGGCGCGGGGCGCTCAGCGTGGTCGGCGTGTTCAGTGTGGTCATGGGTATCGTCATGCGAGGTCAGGACAGCGCCAGCAGCGCCGGCACGTCGAGCAGTTCTATATCGGCGTAATGCAGCCGCAGCAGCCCGCGCGCTTCCAGCTCGCGCAGCGCGTGGTTGACGGTCTGGCGCGAGAGCCCGAGCATCTGGCCGAGCTGCTCCTGCGGGATGTGCACGGAGCGGCGCCCGCCGGCGGGCAGGTCGCCGTAGGCCTGCGCCATCGCCGCCAGCCGGCGCGCGGTGCGCGCCAGCGGCGGCAGCACCTGGGTCTCTTCCACGTAATGAAAGGCCTCGCGCGTCTTGGCCGCCAGCAGCTTGCCGAACTCGCGCCACCATTGCGGATGCTGCGCCAGCATGGCGTAGAGCTTGTCGCGCGGCAGGTGCAGCACGGTGGCGGCGCTGGTGGCGTGCGCGTCGTGGGTGCGCGCCAGGCCGTCGAACAGGCAGATCTCGCCGAACCACGCGCCCGGGACCAGCAGGCCGAGCAGGGCGGCCTTGCCGGCGGCGCTGTGGGCGTCGATCTGCAGCGTGCCGGCGAGCACCGCGAAGATGCCGTCGAAGGCGTCGCCACGCGCGAACAGCAACTGACCGGCGGCCAGCCGGCGCGGCGTGGCGTCGCGCAGCAGCGCTTCCTGCATGGCCGCGGGCAGCGCGGCGAACCAGCTTCCCGCGCGCAGCACCGGCAGCGGGTCGGGCGCCTGCGCCGGCTGCGCGCGTGGCGTTGCGGGCATCGTCGTCTCCTGTGTTTTTGTCTGGCCTGGCGGGCTTGGTGTTTTCCCTCTGCCGGGGCGGCCGGGGACTGTCAAAAACCGGACAGACCCGCGTGCCGGCGCCCCTTTACCATACCGCCACATCCGGCCCCATCATAAGCCGCACGGCGAGCGGCGGCATTCGCGGGACGGCAGGAGACACAGTTGAAAACACTGATCGACCATCTCGCGAACTACGCGGCCTACCACCGCGATCCGCGCAATGTGTTCACGCATTTTATCGGCATTCCGATGATCGTCCTGGCCGTGACCACGCTGCTCGCGCGCCCGGCCATGCCGCTCGGCGAGGGCCCGGCCTACCTGACCCCGGCGATGGTGCTGTACGCGCTGTCGTGCCTGTTCTACCTGCGCCTGTCGGCCGGCTTCGGGCTGGCCATGACGGCGATCCTGGCGGGCTTCGTCTATGTGGGCGGCCTGCTGGCGGCGCTGTCCACCGGCGCCTGGCTGGCCTGGGGCATCGGGCTGTTCGTGATCGGCTGGGTGATCCAGTTCGTCGGCCACTATTACGAAGGCCGCAAGCCCGCCTTCGTCGACGACCTGTCCGGCCTGGTGGTGGGGCCGCTGTTCCTGGTGGCCGAGACCGCCTTCGCGCTCGGCCTGGCGCGCGACACGCGCGAGGCCGTCAGCGCCCACGCGCACTGAGCGGGCGGCCGCCTACGCGGCCTGCGCCAGCAGCCAGCCGCGCAGCTGCAGCACCTTGTCGTCGGGCGCCAGCCCGCGCCGGTGCGCGAAATAATAAGCCTTGCGGCTTTCGGCCTCGGCCGGCAGCGCGGCCAGCGGCATCACCAGCCGGCCCTGCGCCAGCTCCTCGGCAATCAGGATGCGCGGAATCAGCGCCACGCCCACGCCGGCGGCGGCGGCCTGCGCCAGCATGGTGTAGAGGTCGTAGCGCGGGCCGCGCATGGCCTGCGCCGGCAGCGCCGCGCCCGCCGCCGCCAGCCAGTCGTGCCACGCGCGCAGGCGGGTGGTCAGGTGCAGCAGCGGCAGCGCCAGCAACTGCGCCAGGTCCAGCCGCTTGCGCCGCCCCAGCAGCGACGGGCTGCACACCGGCACCGAGGGGCCTTCCTGCAGGATGCGCTCGCCCTCGGTGCCCGGCCACAATCCCTCGCCGTAGTAGATCGCCGCGTCGAAGGCGGTATCGCTGAGCTCGAACGCCTCGGTGCGCGCCGACAGGTGCAGCGTGAGGTCGGGCAGGGCCTGCGCCAGCTGCGGCAGGCGCGGGATCAGCCACTGGCTGGCGAAGGTCGGGCCGATGGCCAGCTCGATGGCGCGCCCGCGCGGGCGCTGCGCCATCACGTCCAGCGTGACCTGCTCGATCTGGTCCAGCCGTTCGCGCACTTCCTCGGCATAGGTGCTGCCGGCCGGCGTGAGCGCGATGCGCTTGCGGATGCGGTGGAACAGCGGCACGCCCAGGCGCGCCTCGAGCGCGGCGATCTGCCGGCAGACCGCGCTTTCGGTCACGGCCAGCTCGTCGGCGGCGCGGGTGAAGCTGCCCAGCCGCGCTGCGGCCTCGAACATCTGCAGCGCGGTGAGGCTGGGTATGCCTTTGCGCATATTGCGTTTTGGGAAGGAAGTTGGTGCGAAGTTATCAATTGTACGAAGTCCCGCGCGGTCTCACAATAAGGCCGCCGAGAGGCTCCAGGCTCCCGCCGTCCCCCGAAAACAAACGATTTCCAGCGTATTGACCATGACCAAGCCGAATCTGCAACGCCTGCTCGAAACCATCTGTGGCGAAGCACAGGCAACCGAGTTGCTGCAATTGATGAATGTTTCGCCCGAGTTGCTGAACGCTGGCGGCGACACGGCCAGCCGCGCCGAAGTGGCGCAGGCCCTCAACATGGTGCTGTTCGCCGGCATCCTCGAGCGCGTGCCGACCGGCATGGCCTACACCCGCGACGTGATCCGGTCCGGCGGCCGCGTGGTGTTCGACCACGGCGCGCTGCGCACCGTGAAGTGGGACTGCGGCAGCCTGCCCGGCGGCGAGATCGCCTTCACCCGCATCCTGGGGCCGCTGGGCTACCGCCTCAACGGCACCTATCCGCTGGAGCGCATCGGCATGACCGGCCGCTCCTACGCGCACGCCGACCTGCCCGACGACATCGCCCAGTATTTCCTCAGCGAACTGCATCCGGAGCGCTTCAGCGCCGAATTCCAGGCCGCCGTGTCGCGCGTGGTGTCGGGCTCCGCCGACCCGCTGGGCGAGGACGCCGTGGTGCTGCTGGCCGTGCTCGAGCGCGATGCCAGCCTGCCGCTGGCCGACGCCGCGCGCCTGGTGCCGCAACTGGCCGCCTGCTTCGAGCGCCACCACGCCGCGCCGGCGCTGGCCGACTACGAGCTGCTGCTCAAGGAATCGGCCGAGATGGCCTGGATCTCCACCGAGGGCAACGCCTTCAACCACGCCACCGATCGCGTGGCCGACGTGCGCGCCGTGGCCGACGCGCAGCGCGGCCTGGGCCGCCCGATCAAGGACACGGTGGAAGTCTCGCGCTCGGGCCGCGTGCTGCAGACCGCGTTCAAGGCCGATCCGGTCGAGCGCGGTTTCGTCGGCGCGGACGGCGCCATCGTGAAGCGCACCGTGCCGGGCTCGTTCTACGAGTTCATCACGCGCGACTTCGTGCCCGCCACCGAAGGCACCGCCGGCACGCTGGACCTGTCCTTCGATGCCGGCAACGCGCAGGGCATCTTCAAGATGACCGCGGCCTCGGCCTGCTGAAGCCGGCGCGCCGGCTTCAGGGCTGGCCCGCCGGCAGCGTCAGGCGGGCCAGCAGCCCGCCCAGCTCGCCGCGGCCCAGTTCCAGGCCGCCGTCGTAGAGCGCGGCCATCTCGCTGACGATGGCCAGCCCCAGGCCGCTGCCGGCGGCGGTTTCGTCGAGCCGCGCGAAGCGGGCCGTGGCCAGCTCGCGCGCCGCCTCCGGCATGCCGGGGCCATCGTCCTCCACCCGCACTTCGAGCATTTCCCCGCGTTCGGCCAGCGTCACGCGTACGCGCGAGGCGGCCCACTGGCAGGCATTGTCGAGCAGGTTGCCGAGGATCTCGATCAGGTCCTGGCGGTCGCCGGCAAAGTGTCCTTCCCCTTCCACCTCGATGGCGATCGCGCGCCCGGCATGCAGGCGGGCCAGCGCGCGCGCCAGCTCGGCCGCGGCCGGGCCGGCCTCGATGCGCGCGCCGCGCGCGCTGGCGGCGCCGGCCGCGCGCGCGCGCGCCAGGTGGCGGTCCACCTGGCGGCGCATGGCCTCGACCTGCGCGGCGGCGGCGCGCGCGGCGTCGCCGGGCAGCCGGGCGGCCTCGTTGGCGAGGATGGCCAGCGGCGTCTTGACCGCGTGGGCAAGGTCGGCGGCCTGCCGGCGCGAGCGCGCCAGCGCGTCGGCATTGCGCGCCAGCAGGCTGTTGATCTCGCTGACCAGCGGCACCACTTCGGCCGGCCACGTGCCGCCCAGCCGGCTTTCGCGGCGCGCCTGCATGGCCGCCAGCGCCTGGCGCAGCCGCGCCAGCGGCGCCAGCCCGAACTTTACCTGCGCCGCCACCGCCAGCAGCAGCCCGGCGCCGAGCGCCGTGAGCGACCACGCCAGCAGCCGGTTGAACGCCTGGCGCGCGGCGCGCAGTTCGGTGCGGTCGAGCGCCACCGAGAGCGTCACCGGCGCATCGGCCGAGGCCAGCACGATCGGCCGCGACACCACCAGCAGCGACTGGCCGTTGGGCCCGGGGCGCACCTCGGCGTGGCTGCCGGCGACCCGGCTGTCCACCGTGGCGGGCATGTCCGCGTCCCACAGCGAGCGCGAGCGCAGCGTGCTGCCGCCGCCTTGCGCCTGCCAGTAGGCGCCGGAGTAGGGCAGCTCGTAGCGCGGGTCGGCCGGCGCGCGCGTCAGCGCGAGCTTGCCGTCGGCGCTCCAGTCCAGTGCGGCGGCGAGGCTGGCGAGCTGGTTGTCGAGCTGGCGCACGTAGGTCTGGTTGACGTGGCGGGCGAACAGCGTGGACAGCAGCCAGCCGGTGCCGCCGAGCGCGGCGGCCAGCCAGATGGCCGCCACCGCGAGCAGGCGCAGCGCGAGCGACTGGCGCATGGCTCAGTCTCCTGCCGGCGCGGGCGGCGGGCGCAGCCGGTAGCCCTGGCCGCGCACGGTCTCGATCACGTCCACGCCGAGCTTGCGCCGCAGGCGGCCGACGAAGACCTCGATGGTGTTGCTGTCGCGGTCGAAATCCTGCGCGTAGATATGCCCGGTCAGGGTGGCCTTGCTGACGATGGCGCCCGGGTGGTGCATCAGGTAGTCCAGCACCTTGAACTCGTGCGCGGTCAGCACCACGGCCGCGCCGTCCACCGTGGCCATGCCGGTGCGCGGGTTCAGCCGCAGCGGACCGCAGGCCAGCTCCGGCGCCGGCATGCCGTGGGCGCGGCGGATCAGCGCGCGGATGCGCGCCAGCAATTCTTCCATGCGGAACGGCTTGGCGAGGTAGTCGTCGGCGCCGGCGTCGATGCCTTCGACCTTGTCGGTCCAGCTGTCGCGCGCGGTCAGGATCAGCACCGGCACGTTGACCTGCGCCGCGCGCCAGCGGCGCAGCACGGACAGGCCGTCCAGCCCGGGCAGGCCGAGGTCGAGCACCACGGCGTCGTAGGGCTCGGTGGCGCCGAGGTGGCAGCCGTCGATGCCGTCGGCGGCGGTGTCGACCGCGTAGCCGGCGTCGGCCAGGCTGGCGTGGACCTGGGCGGCGAGCGTGGCTTCGTCTTCCACCAGAAGGATGCGCATGCGGGGTTCAGGGTTTCTTGCGGGCCTGGTCGAGATCGCGCCCCTTGGCCTTGAGCAGGGCCGCGGTGCGGGCATCGTATTCGAGCTTGGCGACCGCGCCGGTGGGCAGCAGCAGCTTGACCTCGTACTGCCAGAGGCCGTCGTCGTGGTCGAGCTTGACGCCGATCACGTCGCCGGCGTACTGCGCCGCGACCGTCTCCAGGATGCGGGTGAGGGGCAGGATCTCGCCCGACTGCACCGCGGCGCGCGCGCGGTCGGCGTCCTTGTCGGCATGCGCGGGCGCCGCGGCGCACAGCAGCGACAGCGCGGCCAGCAGCGGCAGCGGGTAGCGAAAACGGCAGCGGGGGCGGCGGGCGGCGGGGTCTGTCTTCATCGGGCGCATGGTGGACGCATGGTGCGCGGGCTTGGCTGAACGGAGGCTGAACGCGGCGCTCAGGCGCGGTTCAGGGAGTGCTCGCCACAATCGGCGCCTTCGTCGTTGCCGCCTTTCCGGGAGCCTGCCATGCCAGACCTTCGCGTCCCCAATGATAGTCCTTCGCGCCGCCGGTCCGGCACGGCGCGGCGCGCGCTGCTGCTGGCCGGCGCGGTCGCGGCGGTGCTGCTCGGCGTGATCGCGCTGTTCTGGCCGCACGCCGGCGCGCGCGCCGTGCTGCACGAGTGGAAGCACCTCGATGGCGGGCTGCTGATGATCGCGCTCGGCGCGCTGCTGCTCGGGCCGGTGTTCGCGTTCGGACTCGACGCATGACTAGGACGTTGCTGATTTTTTTCCGTCGCCGGTGCCGCGCGCGAGCGCGCTTCGCGTTCCCCGTTTTCGTGTTTACCCCTTGTTTTCAGGGGCCAAAGCGGTGCGCGCTGCTGCTTCCACGCGACACAACGGCGCACCACGACAGGAAAAAACCCGGAAAAACCCGGGGAAAACCCCGCTTTTTGCATCGACAAGCACGAAAACCCCTTGACGTGCGCTCGTTTCCGCTATGATTCAGTCGGTGTCGCGCGCCGACAGCCGGCTGGTCAAGAACCAGCGCGGCATCGGGTGCCACATCCCGTGCGACATCCTTCTGTTCAACTCATATTTATCGATATGGCGACCAAAGCGAATCCGACCGCGAAGACTGCAACCAAGACCGCTGCCAAGAAGGCACCGGCAACCAAAGCACCCGTAAAGGCTGCTGCCAAGAAGGCCGCGCCGGCCAAGAAGGCTGCTCCCGCTGCTGCGGTAACACCGAAGCCGCTGAAGGAAACCTTCAACAAGTCGAGCCTGGTCGCTCACCTGGTAGCCCAGACCCAGCTGGAAGCCAAGGCCGTGAAGACGGTGCTGGCCCATCTGGAAAACACCATCGTCAGCGCGCTGCACAAGAAGGG
>Ga0255338_1004634_pt1 | contig 13883 bp, 14 predicted proteins | sample MeOH1_35cm_T4_19_FD_203715 | JGI IMG/M metagenome (GOLD analysis project Ga0255338, IMG submission 203715) | Sandy soil microbial communities from University of British Columbia, Vancouver, Canada - MeOH1_35cm_T4_195 | ecosystem: Engineered > Artificial ecosystem > Sand microcosm > Unclassified ...
ACGTCCTCGAGATCGCGGCTCACCTCGAGGAGATGTCCGGCGCGATCCAGGGCAAGCTCGCCCAGGACTTCGGGACCTTCGGCGTGAAGCTCGTGAACTTCTACCTGAACTCGGTGGACGTGCCCGAGGACGACGACACCGTCCTGCGCCTGAAGAAGGCGCTCGCCGACCGGGCCGAGGTGGACATCCTCGGCGACAAGTACCAGCAGAAGCGCACGCTCGACGTCATGGAGAAGGCCGCCGGCAACGAGGGCGGCGGAGCGGGCGCGGGCATGACCGCGGGCATGGGCCTCGGTGCCGGCCTCGGCATGGGCCAGATGATGGGGCAGTCCATGCAGAACCTGAACCCCAACGCGCCGGCGGCCGGCGCGGCGGCCGGAAGCCCGGCGGGCGCGAAGTTCTGCTCGTCCTGCGGCAAGGGCCTCGCGGCCGGAGCCAAGTTCTGCGCGGAGTGCGGCGGAAAGGTCGGCTGACGCCTCTCGTCGTTTCGCTGGGTCATCCCCAAAATTCCACCGGTGGAATCTTGGGGATGATTTTTTTTGGGGGACTCGCACCGGTGCGAGTCCGAGCGGGTCAGGGCTTGACGGGAGGGAGGACGAAAGGGGCGCCCTTGTATGGAACGACGGTTTCCACGAGCCCTGACGGATTAACGGCAACGTTCAACGTATGCGCGAACCTCTTCTTCGGGTAGCCCGGAGGGAGCGGATACAGCGGCGAGCCGCCGCCGCCGGAGATGACGTAGCGCACGCCGCGATGGTCCGCGGCCCAGAAGGCGTGGATGTGGCCCATGTACACGGCCTTGACCCCGCCGTTCGTGACGATCTCCTCGAACTCCGATGAGCCGTCCTGGAAGTAGTTGGTGAAGAAGTCCCTCAGGTAGCCTTTCTGCTCGTCCTGCGCGTCCTTGTCGGCCGGCCACTCCTCGAGGGCGCCGACCTCCTTGAGAGGCGTGATGGACTTGATGTAGTCGGGCGGGACGTGGGTGAAGACGACCTTCGGGCCGGGCACGGCGAGCGCGGCCTTCAGCCAGGCGAGCTGGGCGCCGGTGACCTTGCGGTCCGAGGAGTCGAGGCTGACGAAGCGCCAGCCTCCGCGGTCGAAGAAATAATCCCGGGCGCCGAACACGGCGTCGTAGAGGCTCTTGTCCGCCTCGCCGTTCGGGCGGGAGCGGTCGTGGTTGCCCGTGCAGCGCAGCAGGGGCTTGACCGCCTCCTTGTCGACGACGGCGATGTGCTCGCGGTACTGCTCGGCGTCGCCCTCGCTGACGAAGTCGCCGAGCTGGAAGACGAAGTCCGCTCCAGCGGCCTGCAGGGCCCGCCACTGGTTGACGAACGCGGCCTTCTCCGGGCTGAAGATGCGCTCCCACCAGAAGCGGCCGTGCTCCACGTCGCCGATCACGCCGAAGGTGAAGGGTTCTTGAGGAGCGCGCGGCGCCAGCCGCGCGAGCATCGCGTCGTTGCCGACGCGGCCTCTCGCCTGGATCAGGTCGTCGGGGACGGGCGCGGGCTTCTTCTTGGCGGAGACCTCGACGGCAGCCGGGGCCTTAGGCGCGGCCGGCAACGGAAGAACGGCGGAGGAGGCCCGGTCGAAGAAGGGGTCCGGCGCCGAGGCAACGGCGCTGAGGGGGAGCAGAACGGCGACGAAGAGATATTTCATCTCTTGAATAGCTTATCAAGTCCCCGGCCGCCGAGGGCCTTGCCGATCGAGTCCTGGAGCTGTTTATTCAGGGCCCCCTTCTGGGCGTCGAGAGGGCCCAGGAGCTTGCCCGTCAGGCCGTCTACCGAGGCGCGCGCGTCCTTGGCCTTGTCGCCGTAGAGCGACGCGAGCTTGGCCTCGAGGACCTTCTTCTGCGCCTCGAGCTGTCCGGATACGGCCTTGCGCATCGCCGCGGCGACGGCCTCTCCGATGTTCGAGGAGAAGGCGAGCTTGAGGTCGTCCTCGCGCCCCGAGATCGCGATCCGGACGTTGAAGCCGGTCAGGGATTTGAGCGCGTCTCTCACCAGCGCGCCCGCGGTCCCACCCAGCGCGACCTTGGGCTCGAGCACGACGCCCGCGGCCTCGACGAACACCTCGCCGGTCCACTCATCGCCGGCGGAGGAGAGCCGGCCCTTCACCTTCGCGGTGCCCGCGGTGAGCGCCCCGCCCACCTCTCCGTCGCCGAGCGAGGTCCCGGCCAGGGAGAAGCCCGAACCGGCGAAGTCGACCGTCACGCCGACGGGTTCGTTCTGCTGGTCGAGACGCCCGCCCAGCGTCACGGCGGGCCCGGAGACCGACTTGCCCGCCAAGGTCAAGGTCGCGGGCTTGCCGTACAGCTTGGGGTTCGAGGTCACGCCGTCGAGGACGCCCTTGAGGTCGAGCGCCCCGCCCATGACCCCGTCGAGCGTTCCCGTGATCTTCGCGTTCTCGAGGAGGTACTGGGGATAGGTGTGGGCGCGGGGAAACTCGATGTTCACCCCGGCGCGTCGCGGCGGCGGAGGCGGGTTGGCGGCCTTGCGCGCGGCGGCCTTCTCGCGGGCGAGGCGCATCCACTTCATCGCCGTCGTCAGGCGCGAGGCGGTCTGCGCGCCGAGCAGACGCCGGGCGAGGTCCTGAGAGTCGAGCGTGGGCAGGCCCGCGGCGGCGAGCAGGCCGTTGAGGTCCTGCTTGCGGAGCTCGTCGGCCTCCTTCATGATGGCTTGGGCCTCGGCGATGTCCTTCTGCGCCTCGGCCTTCTGCGCGTCCACCCGGGCGATCAGGGCCTTGATGCGCTTCTGCGCGTCCGCGGCGGCCGAGGCCTTCTTGAGGATGTCGTCGCCGCCGATGGACTTGAGCGAGTCGGCGATGTCCTTGGCTTCCTTCTCGATCGCCTTGGCCTCGTCGGCCTTCCCTTTCCAGCGCTTCTCGATCTCCGACGCTTTCGCCTTCGCCTCGTCGAGCTTCTTGAGGCCCTGGAGCTTGGCCGCGTCCACCTCGCCGACGGCGTTGGACTTGACCTCGATCGCCTTGGACTTGGCGGGGGCGATCTGCCGCTGTATGGCGGCGGTCAGGGCCGAGGGGGGCGGAGGGTTGCGGATCGTCCCGCTCGTCTTGCGCGCGGTGCCCAGGCGCAGGCCCTCGAGGGCGGCCTCGCGCACGACGCCCTTGCCGCGCAGGGCCGCGGAGGTGTCGAGCTGGAAGGCCGCGCGGGAGAGCTCGACGAGGTTCTTCATCGGCGCTTCGCGGTCGGCGACCGCGATCCCTTTGATCTCGAGCGTCCCCTTCAGCCACTTCGAGCGCACCGAGCCGATCTCGACCTTGGCGCCGGCCGCGGCCTGGCCGCCGGCGATGAGGCCGCGCTTGAGGACGGGGTCGAAGAAGAAGAACACGAACGCCCAGAGCAATAGGAGGGCGCCGAAAACGGCGAGAACGGGGCCCTTCTTGACCCAGCTCACCTGGACCACTCCTGATAGACCTGGAAGAACCACAGGCCCTTGAGCCACTGCACGACCTTCAGGCGCTCGACCTTCGCCGCGAGGTTCGCGTTGTACCACGCGACGAAGCGCAGGAAGGAGAAGTACAGCGGGGCGAACAGCGCCAGGCCGAGGACGAGGTTGCCGAGCACCACGGTGTTGTTGAAGCGCGTGAGCGGAACGATGGGCAGGTCGTACAGCGCAGTCCACAGGCCGGCCAGCGCGGGGGCCTTGAGCAAGGCGAGCCCGATCCGGTGGGCGGGGCCGTCGACGGCGTAGCCCACCGGCGTGAAGAAGAACGCCGACATCAGGGCCAGCCCCTTGTTGAGGCGCAGGGCGAAGAAGAGGAGGAGGAACACGACGGCGAAGAGGTTGCCCTTCGGGATCAGGCCGATGGCGGCGCCGAGCGCGAAGCCCGCGGCGAGGTGGCGGGGGTCCGAGCCGCCGTGGAGGGCCGCGAAAAGGTCCTTGAACGGGCGCAGCGGGTTCATGGCGCCTATCTTACCCCATCGGACGCGGCCCTGTCAGGTCAGGATGATTTGACGGGCACGTACATCTTGAGGCAGCCCTGCTTGCCGTAGGTGCGCAGGAACGGCATGCTGCGCTTGGTGCAGGAGAAGTGGCAGACGCGCACCTCGTTGTCGTCCGTCGGCAGCTCGCGCAGATGGCTGTTCTGCGCGCGCAGCAGCGCGTAGGTTCCCGCGCCGACGGTGATCTCCGCGTGGCCGTGCTGGTCGTTGGCGAAGCTGCAGCCGGCCGCGTAGATCAGCAAGGAGCCGTCGGGCACGGAGGCGGGGTCGTTGCTCGCCTTGGCGAGGTCCACCTGCCGGTAGCCCATCTCGTCGAGGATCTTGGGGTTCTTCTTCACGTCCTGGCTGAACATCCGGGCCGCTCCGGGGCGCAGGCCGATGAGGCCGGTGCTCGACGGGTTGGGGACGTCGAGGACGCCGGCGTCGATGAGCGCCTGCTTGAAGAACCGGTAGCACATGGCGCCCATCTTCTTGGCGTAGTTCAGGGTCCCGGTGTAGGCCTCCGCCGCGACCTGCTTGCCCTTCTCCCAGTCGAAGTAGGCGGTCAGCGACGCCCAGGACATCATGCCCGCCGAGGCGCTCTGCAGCGGGCCCGCGGTCACGGGCGAGGGAGTCGGATGAGTGACCAGGGAGAGAGGCTGGACCTGGGGCAGCATCCTGCTCCAGTTGCGCTGGCCCGTCGAGTCGTAGCTCGGGCCGTCGGCCGGGGCGGCGACGACGGTGACGTTGAGCTCGGCCGGGCGGGCGGCCGGCCCGCCGACCGAGGCCGAATCGCCCCTCATGACCACCTTGAGATATTCGCTCGTCGCGGTGAGGTTCCGGTTCAGGCGCTTCTTCTTCTCCTCGGAGATGCCGGGGTTGCGCCTCACGTCCTCCGCGAGGGCCTCGCGCGCGGCGATCTCCGCCGGCGCGACCGAACCGGACCGTCCCGGGCGCACGCGGTCCCCGTACAGCTCGGCGGCCGTCTCCGGGCGCGCTCCGAGGCGGCGCGCGACCGACCGGATGAACGCGATATGCGTCTCCTTCTCGTCTCCCGGCTCGCGGCCGGCCTGGACGTACTTCGCCTGGTCGAGGAGCAGGACGACGTCTTCGGGCTGGCCCTTGAAGTCGACGCCCGCGAGGTCGGTTCCCTTGGCGAACTTCCGGGTCAATTCGGCTTTGGCCTCCTCGGGGCTTCGGCGCACCGTCTGGGCCGACGCCGAGGAGGAGATGACGAGAGCGAGACAGACGACGAGGGGTTTCGTCATACCCTTAGCGTAAAGGCCGGCCATGGTCGTGTCAAGGGTCCCTCCGGCCGCCCGACCCCTTGACATCGAACACAAGTTCGACTATGCTTAGGGACATGGAAACCAACGGCTTGACCCCGCGTCAGCAGCAGATCCTCGAGCTCCTCGGCCGCTTCACCACGGACCACGGCTACCCGCCCACCGTGCGCGAGCTGTGCCGCCTCGCCGGCGTCAGCTCGCCGGACACCATCCAGTACCATCTCGACAAGCTGCGCGAGAAGGGCCTGCTGGAGGAAGCCAAGGGCCGCTCCCGCGCCGCGCAGGTCACCTCGATGGAGCGCGTGGCCATGATCCCTCTGCTCGGCCTCGTCCCGGCCGGCCCCACCGCCGGCGCCTACGCCGAGCCCATGGGGCATGTCCCGGTCGTCGCCGACCGCGGCGACCCGGCCCAGCTCTTCGCCCTCAAGGTCAAGGGCGACTCCATGCAGGCCACCTTGCACGACGGCGACACGGTCGTCGTCCGCTGGCAGGAGACCGCCTCGACCAACGACGTCGTGGTCGTCCGCTACGACGACGGCGAGGCGACCGTCAAGCGCCTCAAGGTCAAGCCCGCCGGCCTCTACCTCATCCCCGACAACACCAAATACGAGCCCTTCCCCATCGGCGAAGGCCGCATCGCCGGCAAGGTCATCTCCCTGATCCGCAAGCTCTAGGCTTCGGGTCCTTTGAAGGGGTTCCGGTCGGGCGCCTCGCCGTGGGGCACCGAGCCGAGCAGGCCGCCGACGATCAGGTTGAGCGGCGCGGCCGAGTGACGCAGCCAGATGCGCGTGCGCACGGGCAAGGCGCCGAGCTTCGCCTTCGGCTCGAGCGCCGTGCGCCCGAGGGAGAGGCGGCGGCAGCCCAGCGCGATCGCGTCCGCGATCGTGGCCTGGAGCAAAGCGAAGTATAAGGGCATCTCCTCCTTCTTCGAACGGTCGAAGCCGATGTAGTAGCCGACCGCCTCGTCGCCGTCCTTGAGCGTCGTGACGAAGCCCAGGATCTCCGATCCGCGCCGCGCGACGGTGCAGCGGAAATCCGTCCCGAAGGTCTCGGCGAGGCCCGCCAGGTAGCCAGGCGCGATCGTCACGGGCTTCACGGCGGCCGCGTCGTGCACCTGGAGATACAGCTCGTGAAGGCGGGCGGCGTCGCGCGTCAGGTCCGTCAGGGGCTCGAGGCGGCAGCCGGCCGCGGCGAGGTCCTTGCCGACGCGCAGCGCGTTCTTCCGGTATTTCGAGTGCAGGCTCGCCAGGTAGTCGTCGAAGGACCTCCACGAGGCCGGGAGCTCGACGACCATGTTCGGGTCGGTCTCGACGGGTCCGTAGCTGAAACGCTCGAGGGCGCCGGCGGCGCCGTCGTCGGCGCGCAGATCCTTGATCATGACGAAATCCGCGTTCCCGGACAGGTGCTCGGCGCGGCGCACGCGGTACAACGCCTCGGCGACGCCGGGCCAGACCTCGCTTTGGTCGACGCCGGGAGCGAAGGCCACGGCGTGCTGCCCCCAGGACAGCAGGTTGCCGCACACGATCACGCGCGCCTCGATCTTCCGTAGGGCCGCCGGGATCTTCTCGCCCGCGCGCACGAGGTGCGACGCGTTGATGCCCACGGACTGCATCGCCACGGCGGCGACGGGCTTGCGTCCCTTGAAGATCAGCGCGGCGCGCGGCCTGACGTTGTCCGGCGCGTGCTTCTCGAGGTTCCGGAGGAACGGCCGCTTCAGGAACACGCTGGCCCCGGCGGTCAGGCCGTCCCAGGCGGCGCCGTCGAGATAATCGACGCTGTCGGCGATCGCGAAGTCGAAGCCGGTCGGACGGTGGCGTTCCTTGTGCCAGGCCAGGGCGCGGCTCATCTTCTGGAGGACTCTCATTGTGTTAGTCTATATTAATGGAAACCTGCGCGGCGTGCGGCGAGTCTTTCGGGTGCGGCAACGTCGAGGGCAAGACCTCGTGCTGGTGCGCGGACCTTCCGGCGGTGATGCCCGTCGACGGCGAGGGCTGCCTGTGCCCGAAGTGCCTCAAGGCCGAGATCTCACGCCGGGTCGGCGACTGCTTCGGCTGCTCCCACTCCCGGACGCTCAAGACGAAGACCGGCAGCGCGATTTTTATGTGCGGACGCTCCGAAAAGGAGCCTTCCTATCCCCGCTACCCGGCGCTGCCCCTGAGAGGCTGCCTGGGGCGGACCTCGCCTTAGCCGCGGGCCTTCTGGGCGGCGGCTTCGCACAGGGCGTCGAAGATGACGGACGCGCCCATGAACTTCTCCTCGATCGCCACGCGCAGGGCGTCGCGCGCCTCGGGGCCGGCGACCGGGGTCACGTCCGCGATGCCCTCCATCACCCAGGACATGAGGTCCTCGGGGCCGGTGCGCATCATGAGGCTCGTGTTGGGCAGGGCCTCGAGAAGGGCGACCGCGGCGTCGGGGAGGCTCTGGCCGCCGAGCAGCACGGCGTTCATCGAGCCGCGGCACACCGCGGTGATCGCGTCCTTCGGCTCCTTGTGCATCCGCGCGGCGTGGGAGATCTGCTGGCACATGACCGGAACGGTCAGCGCGGCCCCGGACACGGCGTCCTTGGCGATGACGGCGGCGACGGCGTCCTTCGCCTGCTTCTCGATGTCGGTTAGGTCGGCCATGGCCCCCATGATAGCCATGGGGACCCGCCCCGTCAAGCGGCCTTGAGGCCGAAGACCAGGGAGGCCGGGGCCTTGCGCGTCGAGCGGATCCGCCCGACGGCGGCGGCCAGCGGGGTCAGGCTCCCGGGAGCGAGGAGTCCCTCCGTCTTCCGCAGCTTCGCCAGCCCGCGCTGGAGCAGATAGAGCGCGCCGTCCGTCTTCGCGGGGTTCAGCTTGAAGCGGTGCAGCCCGGCGGCGATCTGGATCAGGCCCTGGAGCAGGAGCTTCTCGTCGCCCGCCGCCTTCATCCAGAACGCCTCGACCGCCTCGTGCGCCTCGAAGAAGCGCCCCGCGCCGCCGAGCTCGTCGGCCCGGTCGAAGGCCGCCTGGAGCGCGCTCACCGTTCCCGCGGCGGCAGCTTCTTGACGAGCAGGTACAGCCTGCCGTCGGCCCACTGGCCGCGCGCGGTGGCCGCCGCCTGCGGGCCGTGGCCGGCGTAGATGTCCACGCGGCCCGGGCTCTTGATCGCCCCGCCGGTGTCGAGCCCGAAGGCGAAGCGGGAGTTCTCCGCCGTCGCGAGCAGGCGCCCGTCCTTGTCCGTCTGCGGCGAGGTCGTCGAGAAGAAGTACAGCCCGCCCAGCGGCATGAACGCGGGGTCCACCGCGATCGAGCGCGCCGGCACGAGGGACTGCTCGGTCGCGCCGAACGGCTCGCCGTCCTCGGGGAGCGGGGCGAGCTCGAAGAACACGTAGCGCGGGTTCGACGCCAATATCCAGCTCTCGGCGTCGGGGTTCTTGCGCAGATACTCGCGCAGCTTGTCGTGCGTGATCTCGTCGCGCGCGAACACGCCCGCCTTCACGAGGGTCAGGCCGACGGAGTTGTAGGTTTTGCCGTTGGTCCCGGCGTACTTGACCAGGCGCTCCTTGCCGTCGGGGAACTTCAGGATCGCCGAGCCTTGGATGTGCAGGTCGAGGGCGTCGAAGCGGTCCTTGAGCCAGGCGATCTCGAGCCCCTTGCCCGCCAGCGCCTTGCGCCGGTCGATGTCGGCGCGGGTGTAGTAGGGGACGACCGTCCCTTCCTTGGTCAGGCGGCCCAGGAGGGAGGCCTCGCCGTTGGCCTTCCCGAACGCGGAGAGGTCGACCTCGACCATGTCCTTCGGACGCCGGTAAAGCGGATACGGGTACGCCTCGGTCTTCTTTAGGCTCGCGCGCAGGAGGGGCTGATAATAGGAGGAGAACACGACGCGGCCGTTCCCGTCGAGACCCGCGGACTGGAACACGTCGAAGCCCTCGCGCACCTTCTCGTCGAACTCGTCGGCCGTCTTCGCCTTCTGCGCGAGCTCGACGATCGCCTTGGCGCCGTCGATCAGCTGCGCGGGGCCGTAGTCCCGGTCGGCGACGCGGATGGTCTTGCCCTGCGGCAGGGTCTCCAGGTACTTGATCGCCTTGCGCGCGGCCTTGATGAGCCCGGCCTTCGACTTGAACGACTCCTCGAAGCGGGGGAGCTCCTCGTCGGCGACGAGCCTCAGCGCGGGGCCGGCGAAGGCCGGCGTCGAGACGGCCGGGACCTGAGCCGCGGCGGGGGACAGCAGGAGCAGCAGGATCGCGCTGAGCATGGGGTCATTCTATCAAACCGGGAATGCCCGGAAATCGCGCGTCGAAAATCGGGACTTTGTGCCTATAATGTCCCTAGGTCCTTCGGCGCAAGGAGAGGCGGATGAGAAAACCGAACGGTTTCGCGATCCTCATGCTGTTGGCGTCCCTTCCCGCCGCGGCCCTGACCTGGGACCAAGGCGACCCCGCCGCCCACTGGCGCTCCTCCCTCTCCGCTCCGCCTCTGACGCCCGCCGCGGTCCCCGTGCGCCCTCCGTCGGGCGGAGGCGTCGCCGGCCGGTTCGACTCGTACGTCCTCACCTTGCAGTGGTCCGCCGCGTTCTGCGAGACCCGCCCCAACCTCCCCGAGTGCGGCGACCGGGACCCGGACCGATTCTCCGCAAAGCATCTCACCTTGCACGGCCTCTGGCCCGAGGTCGCCGGCGACTCCTCCCACTCCTACGGCTACTGCGGCGTGGACGACGCCACCCGCGCCCTCGACCGCGGCGCCACCTGGTGCAGGATGCCCGCCCTCGGCCTGACGAGCCGGACGATGACCCGCCTGACCGAGGTCATGCCCGCCGTCGCCTCCTGCCTGCAGAACCACGAGTGGTACAAGCACGGCTCATGCTCGGGCTTCACTCCCGAGGAATATTTCACGCGCGCCTCGGACCTCGTCGTGGCGATCGCCGGGACGAACTTCGGGCGCTTCCTGGAGGCGAACGCGGGCCGCTCCGTGACGGCGGCGGCCCTCCTCGCGGCCTTCGAGCGGGACCACGGCGCGGGCAGCGGGACCAAGGTGAAGCTCACCTGCGTGAAGGCGCGCGGCGCGTCGCTGCTCTCCGACGTGCGCCTGAAGCTGTCGCATCCCCTGCGTCCCGCGAGCGAGCTCGGCAGGATGCTCCTCGACGGCGGCGAAAGGGGGAACTGCCCGGCGTCCTTCGAGCTCGACTCGCTCTAGGGCAGCTTCGTGTCGGCGCGCCAGCCGAGGTTCTCCTGCTCGGCCACCGTCCAGGCGGGATCGACGAACAGGTTGAAGCGCGGCTTGAAGGCCGTCTCCTTGCCGGGCTTCGTCGCCATCACGCCGTCGGCGAAGTCCTTGCCCACGGGGAACGCCGTCGTGAAGCGGTGGCGGCCGTCGCGCTCGACCTCGTAGATCAGCAGGAAATCATCCGAGCTCGCGAAGCCGGGCAGCGGCACCAACGGCACGAGATGCGTGGACACCACGGCCTTCACGGTCTTGCCGTCCGGGGTCTTCCAGGTCACGCGCTGCTCGACGCGGCCGCTGGACCTCTCCGCGGGCTCGAGGTCCGCCGCGTGGGCGACCTTCGCCGGAGCGCCGATCAGCTCGAGCAGGACCGAGGTCAGGTTCGAGGCGAACTCGCCCTTGGGCGCGAGCGGGCCGAAGGTCCCCGCAGGCAGCCCCAGCCGCTCGTCGAGCCGCGACTCGATCCAGCGCTTGCCCTTGAGGCCGTACGCCGTCTTGAGCTGGGAGAAGAGATAGCCGTAGGTGTGCATCAATCCGGCGGGGGCGTGGGCCACGCCGCCGGTGACCTGGCGCGGGATGCCGAGGGCCTTCATCGCCTTCTCCTCGAGGATCTCCGCCTTCGCCAGCTCGTCGAAGATGGTGCAGTCGGTCCAGTATAGGTCGGAGACCGTCCGGGCTTTTTTGAGATTCCGTCTCAGGCCGGGGAGCTCGTCCTCGAGCGTCTTCGCCGTGTCCTTGTCCATGAGCCGGGCGTGGAGACGGGCGTAGGTCTCGTAGCCGGGCTTCGCCGGAGCGGCGGCGGCGGGGAGGGCGAGGAGGAGGAGGAGCGCGTGTCTCATCGCGCGATTCTATCAAACCGTCCGAGGGCCATATCGTGCGTATGCTATGGCTCCCGCTACATGAAGGTAGCCGTAGCAACGCGACGATGGGATCGGGGGGCCTCGCCGGCGCTCAGATCTTGGGCTTGAAGCTGCGCACGACGGCCTCGAAGACCGGCAAGGTCTTCAGGTAGGTGTCGACGGAGGCGGTGTGCTTGATCTCGTAGAAGCCGTCTTTGACCGGGATCAGGGCGAAATCGATGCGGTTCGGCCGGTCGCTGTTGCGGGTGCGCTTGGGAAAGGGCATGCGCTCGTAGTGAAACCGGAGGACATTGTGATCGCCCATCTTCTCCTCGGTGACCACGGGCGGCTTGCCATCGGGCGTGATCAGGGCGAGGGAGTCCGCGTAGACGCGGGCGTCCTTGTATTGATCGTTGATCTCGGGATACTTGAAGATGACGATGTGCGTCGCCTCGGGGCCCGATAACGAAATCCCCTTTGACCGGGCTAGATGCTTTTCCTCGCGAACTCCCCACTCGCCGGGAAGTCGGCAGGTGAACTTCGCTTCGTCAGAGGTGAAGTCGATCATCTCCACGCCCGCGACGACCTCCTGGGTCGGGACGACGACGGGCCCCTCTTCGGTAGCGCGTTTGCACGCGGCGAAGATGACGAGAACGGCGAGGGCGAGCGCGGATTTCATTCTTTCTGTTCCTTGGCCTTGCGGACCTCTTCGATCAGGGCCTTGTCGCCGGAGGAGTTGGCGTAGCGCCCGGCTTTTTCGAGGAAGGTCATGCGGTCGGGTGCCCTGGTCGCGGTCAAAGCCTGAACAAGATAGTAACTTCCGAGGTCCTTGTAGGCGGCCGTCGTCGCTCCCGAGATACGGGGGTCGAGGGCGGCCATGCGCTTGGCGTGGGCGGTTTCGAGCTCGGCGAGCTGACGGGCGCCGCGTGTGAGGGCCAGGAGGTCCAGCGCCTTCGCCCGCTGCTCTTCGCTGGTCGCGACCGAGCGGTTGCGGACCCGCTCGAGTCGAGCTGCTTCGATGGCGCGAGTGGAGGGGATAGTCTGACCCCGTGCCGGGGATGCGTCCTTGATTCCGTCGAACAGAAGGTCCTTCCAGGATTCGACGCCGTGAGTCATCATCACGTAGTCGGCGAAATCGTCGTTCATCTTCACCGACGCCGGATCGTTCTTCAGCTTCGAGCGGAGGTAGAGGTTCTTGGTCTTGTAGGCCTCCTCCTCGTACTCGAGCGGCTGGACATCCGGGACGTTCCCGCGCGCCATCTCGCGGAAGATCGGGTCGCGGCGGTCCTGCCAGGCGTGGGTCAGCTCGTGGACGATCACGACGTCGTGGTCTTGAACGATGGCGGAGACGGCCTCGGGGTGAGCCTCGAGGTAGGACATCAAGGCGGCGCGGGTGGAGAGGGAGGCGCGCAGAGCGGACGCCTGGCGGGGCGGCACGGTGCCCACGACGGACGCCAGAACCCCTTCCCGGTCGAGGACGACAGCCCGGCGGCGATAGTCGTACTGGGCCACGACCCCGCTGTTCTGGTCTTCGATCACGATCGGCGGCAGGTCGGGCTTGCCGTCGACGTTCAGGCGGGAGAGGACGGTCTTGCCGAAGGGATCCCGGCCGATCTCGGACCGGGCCGACGCCTGGATCTTCTCGCCGACCGAGCGCTCCAAAGCGGTGTAATAAGGGAGGTCCACGCGCGGCCCCGGCGTCCCGGCGGAGACCGGCTGGGCCGCGGCCTGGCGGTCGGCCATGGTCCGGCCGCCGTCGAAGTACGCGGCGACCTTGTCGAGCTCGGCGACGGCCATGGCGCGGGTCTTGGACAGATCGGATTTCGGGTCGAGCACGGCCGCCGCCAGCCCGGGAGGCAGGTCCTGGGCCAAGGCCTCAAGCCGCGGCCGATCCCCCATCTCCGGGGGACGGTTCGGATCGAGCATCACGTTGACCGCTTCGAGCGCGGCGCGCCGAGCGTCCTGGCGGAGGTCCAGCACCGCCTTGTCGAGGACCGCCTTGGTGACCGGGGCCTTGGTCTTGGGGTCGAGGGCCCGGCCGTCGTCCTCGAGGCGCCAGCCCAGGCTCGTGAGGCCCGCCTTGACCCGGTCGTCCACGCCTTCCCGGCGCCAGTCGGCCTGCGCGGACGCGGCGGCGGGGGCCTGCGCGGAGAGGCTCGCGGGGGAGAGGGCCAGAATGACGGCGAGGGCGAGGAGGGGTCGCATCGTCTTTGTAAGAGTAAAGAGAACGGGCTTTTTCGTCAAGGGCCCCCAGGACCTGTCGACGGGCGGGACGACGAGGAAACTTGCATTTCTCGACGAGAAATGCTATGCTATCGTGCTGTTAACGCGACTGACCAGTAAAAGATAGCACTCGATGGACAAACTTCGTCGCGCCGAGGTTCCATGCACCTGAAATCGATCGACATCGTCGGCTACAAGTCCTTCGCGGATAAGACCCACGTGGACCTGGAGCCCGGCATCACGGGCGTGATCGGACCGAACGGCTGCGGCAAGTCGAACGTCATGGAGTCCGTGCGCTGGTGCCTCGGCGAGATGTCGTGGAAGTCGCTGCGCGCCGACTCGATGACCGACGTGATCTTCTCGGGCACCGCCAAGCGGTCCCCGCAGTCGCTGGCCGAGGTCACCTTGACCTTCG
>Ga0255338_1004635_pt1 | contig 13881 bp, 15 predicted proteins | sample MeOH1_35cm_T4_19_FD_203715 | JGI IMG/M metagenome (GOLD analysis project Ga0255338, IMG submission 203715) | Sandy soil microbial communities from University of British Columbia, Vancouver, Canada - MeOH1_35cm_T4_195 | ecosystem: Engineered > Artificial ecosystem > Sand microcosm > Unclassified ...
GCGATGAGCCGATCCGCATCCTGATCGTGGAGGCGCGCTTCTACGACGACCTGGCCGACGCCCTCCTGGAAGGCGCGACCCAGGCGCTGACCGCGTTCGGCGCGGAATACGACGTCGTGACCGTGCCCGGCGCCCTGGAGATCCCGGGCGCGATCGCCTTTGCGGAAGAGAGCAGCCATCGCCCCGCCGGCAGGCACTACGACGGCTATGTGGCCCTGGGCTGCGTGATCCGCGGCGAGACCTATCACTTCGAGATCGTCTCCAACGAGAGCGCCCGCGGGATCATGGACCTGACGATCGGCAAGCGCCTGTGCATCGGCAACGGGATCCTGACCACCGAGGACGACGAGCAGGCCTGGGCGCGCGCCCGGATCAGCGAGGGCGACAAGGGCGGCGGGGCGGCGCGCGCGGCCCTGACCATGATCGAACTGAAGCACCAGCTTTCGGGCGGCAAGCGATGAGCGCGCACGCCTCCCGCTCCGTCGCGCGCCTGGCCGCGGTGCAGGCCCTCTACCAGATGGAGGTCTCGTCCATCGGTGTCGAAAGCGTGATCCGCGAGTTCACTGAGCACCGCTTCGACCGCGCCCTGGAGGGCGTGGAGGGGGAGGGCGACACCCTGGCGTCCGCCGACGAGGGGTTCTTCGCCGAGTTGGTGCGCGGCGTGGTGTCCGAGCAGAAGCGGGTCGACGCGGCCATCGCCAAGCGGCTGGCCGAGAACTGGCGCCTGGAACGTCTGGACGCGACGGTGCGCGCCATCCTGCGCGCCGGCGCCTACGAGCTGGCCAACCGGCCCGACGTGCCGACCGAGGTGGCGATCGACGAATATGTCGAGGTGGCCAAGAGCTTCTTCGAAGGGACGGAGCCCGGCTTCGTGAATGGCGCCCTGGACGCGGTGGCGCGGGATGTCCGGCCTGACTGACGCCCTGGATGAGTTCGGCGAGATCGCCCGGCTGTTCCGCCCGTTGACCCGGGGCGCCCCCGGGGCCTTCGACCTCATGGACGACGCGGCGGTGATCCCGCAGCGGCCGGGCTTCGACCTGGTGGTCACCAAGGACGCCATCGTCGAGGGCGTGCACTTCCCGGTGGGCGAGGCGCCCGAGCTGGTGGCGCGCAAGCTGGCTCGGGTGAACCTCTCGGACCTGGCCGCCAAGGCCGCCGAGCCCTTCGCCGCCTTCCTGGCTGTGGCCTGGCCCCAGGGCTTCACCGACCGCGACCGCGAGCATTTCGCCATGGGCCTGGCCGCCGACCTGGAGGCCTTCGGCGTCAGCCTGATGGGCGGGGATACGGTCACGACGCCTGGGCCGTTCACCTGCACGCTCACCGCCATGGGCTGGGTCCCGGCCGGGCGGATGGTCCGCCGGGCGGGCGCACGACCGGGCGACAAGCTGCTGGTCAGCGGGACGATCGGCGACGCGACCCTGGGCTTGGCCGCCGTGAAGGGCGAGATCGACGACCCCGACGGCCGGCTCGCCTACCGCTACCGGCTGCCCGAGCCGCGGGTCGACCTGCGCGAGACCCTGCGGCGGCACGCGACGGCGGCGGCGGACGTCTCGGACGGCCTGATCGCCGACGCCCGCCACATCGCCGACGCGAGCGGCGTGGGCCTCCTGATCGACCTGGACCGTATCCCGCTCTCAGGCGCGGCCGCCACCTGGCTGGAAGGTCAGGCCGATGTGGGCGCTAGCCTGCTGCGCCTGGGGACGGGCGGCGACGACTACGAGGTCGTCTGCACCATGGCCTCGGGCGTGCGCAAGCCGGCCGGCTTCACCGTGATCGGCGAGGTCCGCGAGGGCCAGGGCGTCGAGGTCCAGGCGGCCGGCCGCGTGATCGACCCCGGCCAGGGCGGTTGGCGGCACGGCTAGTCCACGCGCTTGCCCACGGTGCGCGCCGGACCCCGGGACACCACGACTGCCGCAGCCTTCGGACCGTCGGCGAACTCGAGATACCCCACTGCGCGCGGCCCGAAGAAGGATCGCCCTATTTCGCGGGATAACGCCGCCTTTGCTCCATTGGTGGGCTGGACGAAGAGCTGTTTGCCCTCTCGCGTCACGTCCAGGGCGTAGGTGTCGGTGATCTTGTAGCGCCCTACATACCGCTCGAGTTCGGCCGCCGCCGGCGCCCCTGTCGCGCCGCCGCGTTCCGGGTGGAAGTAGAGCTCGCCCAGGCGGTTGGTGATCCGGGCCGGATCGCTGTTGGTCTGGTTGGCCAGCACCACCAGGGTCAGGTGCTGATCCGGATACCGGGCTAGCATCGTCGTGAAGCCGTTGACGCCGCCGCCATGGTGCCAATAGCGCTTGTCGTCGCGTGTCTCGATCGCCTGGCCGTAACCGTACTTGAAGCCCTGGTCCGTGAACATCGCCGTGACCGACGCGGGGTTGATGGCCTTGCCAGATCGCAGGGCGAGGTCCCAGGCCAGCAGGTCGTCCACCGTGGAATAGAGCGAGCCCGCCGCCCAGGGCAGGGACATCGAGAGGAAGGGGGCGTTCTTGGCCGTCCCGTCCACGATGTCATAGCCGTCCGCGCGCTTGGGAAGCACCGCCTCCGTGACGTCGTAGCCAGTGTGCTTGAGACCAAGCGGGCCGAAGAACTGTTCCTGCAGATAGGTCGAGTAGGTCTGGCCGCTGACCTTTTCGATTATGTAGCCCAGCAGGATGTAGCCGGTGTTGTCGTAGGCGTAGCGGGAGCCCGGCGCGAACTCCAACGGCTTGTCGCGGGTCAGGGCGATGATCTCGTCTGGCTTCATGTCGGTGCGCGCCAGGGGGCCGGTGAAGAAGCCCGGGATCGCGGTGTAGCTGGGGATTCCCGAGGTGTGGGTCAGCAGGTGTTTGAGGGTGATCGGCGCCCAGGCCGTCGGCGCGGCGGCGTAGTACTTCGCGATCGGGTCGTCGACGCTGAGCTTACCTTGTTCGGCCAGCTTGAGGATGGCTGCGGCCGTGAATTGCTTGGTGATGGAGCCCAGGCGGAACGCGGTGTCGGGCGTCGTCGCGAGTTTCCATTCGCGGTTCGCCCAGCCGTAGGCCTTGCGAAAGACCGGCTTGCCGTCCTTCGCCACCAGCACCGCGCCCGAGAAGCGCCCGGCCTCGGTGTAGTTCCGCAGCATCGCGTCGGCCTGCAACGCGTAGGGCGGTGCGGCGTGCGCCGGCGAAACCAAGACGACGAAGGCCGCCAGCGCGGCGAGTATCCGGAAGAACATGGGGCAGCCCCGCACCTCTATGGAGCCAACCTATCGGGGATCAGGCGCGCTGCAACCTGGGCGCTTTCGGCTCCAGCTTGCGCGGCACGGCTAGATGAAGTCGAACCGCACCTGCGAGCGGCCGAAGTCCAGCGACACCTGCTCGAACTGACCCAGCAGGTCCATGCCGATCACCAGGGCCGGAGTGTCCTTCAAGCCCCAGATGTCGAAGACGTGCATGTCGGCGTAGGTCACCTGGACGTTGCCCAGGTGCAGGCCGCCCAGACGCAGGAACGGCAGGAACACCGTCTCCCCGATGAAGGTCTCGCCGGCCAGCGATTCCATCCGCACGATCTGCGGCGGCCCCACGCCGCCCTTGCGCGCCTCCTGGGCGCGCACGAGCCGGCGAAGCGGCTCGTTGCACAGGGTGCCCTGGGCGCCCGAGTCGATGATGGCGCTGATCCGCTTCCCGCCGAGGTCGGCGTCCACGATGGTGAGCTGGCCGTGGCGCCGGCGGGCCGGGACGACGACGACCTTGCCGGCCTCGCTCTGGTCCTGCCGCGAGCGGGTGATTTCCAGTTTCTTGTTCTTGAAGTCCAGCACCAGCCGCTGGCCCTTCAGCCAGTCGACGCCCAGGACACCATCCACCTCCGGACCCTTGATAGGCAGGGCGGGAGCGCGGACGCGGCGGCGATCGCGAGGGCCGACCTGCAGCCGATCCAGGGTGACGATGGGCCGATGGCGGACGCCCACCACCGTGTGGACCCGGGCGCTTTCGGTCGACCTCAGGTCCAGGCGCTCCATGAGCGCGTGCGACACGCAGCTGACGTTGGCGCCGGTGTCGAGCAGGAAGTGGAACGGCCCCTGGTCATTGATCGTAACGGGCGCGAGCATGTGCTCGTACCGGTCCCGACTCGTCCCCAGCTCCGTCGGCGGGTGGTCTTCGTCTGGCAGTTCGATGGGGGCGGGGGCCTGGGCGAACGCTTGGGCCGCGGGCAACAGAGCCCCGCCGGCGGCTAGCAGGCCGAGCGTGGCGTGGCGACGGGTCGGAGACATGCTCCGTACTCCTCCCTTTGTCATTACTGTGACGGTACCACCGTTCATCGAGCGGAGCCACGCAACGTGCGGTGATCGCTCCTAACCTTGCGGCAAGGGGTTTCCGCGATCATGACCACATGATTCGCCGAGCCCTGATCACCGCCGCCCTGCTGCTGGCCGCCGCCACGGCCCAGGCGTCCGAACCGAAGAAGGAAGGCAAGGGCGACGTCGGCCAGTACGTCGATCTGCAGACCGTGGGCCTGCCGATCGTCAGCAAGGGGCGGCTGGTGAACTATGTGTTCGTCTACGTTCGGATCAATCTGACCAGCGGCGCCAGCGCGGCCAAGATGCGCGAGAAAGAGCCGTTCTTCCGCGACGCCCTTGTGCGCGCCGGCCACCGGACGCCCTTCACCAACCCCGCCGACCTCAGTTCCATCGACGCGGCGAAGCTGACGGCGGCCCTGACCCGTGAGGCCACGATCATCGCCGGCCCCGGCCAGATCCGCTCCGTGGTGCTGACCTCCCAGGCTCCGCGCCGCCGGATCCGGACCCCGCGCGCCTGACCCGCCGCTCTCCCGGCGTGAGCCTTCCCCGGCGTCGCCGGTTGCGCTGTCCCCGTAAACCCTAGTAGCGTCCGCGGTCTTTCCGGGCGGCCACTGTGTGCCCGGGACTTAGTTGGGGAAACGCGACGGGGGATGGGAGCCAACCGACGCACGCCCGTAAGAGGCGGCCGCCGGTCACCCCCGCGACAAACTCGCAAAGGGGCGATTCAATATGAGTTCCGTTCTACTCTTGGTGATCGGCGCGGGAGCGCTGGCGGTGCTGTACGGCATCCTCCAGACCGTTTCGCTCCTGAAAGCCTCGCCGGGCAACGCGCGCATGCAGGAGATCGCCGCGGCGATCCAGGAAGGCGCGCAGGCCTATCTCAAGCGGCAGTACACGGCGATCTCCATCGTCGGCGTCGTGGTGCTGGTCATTCTGTTCTTCCTGATCGGCGGCTATTCCGCGGCCGGGTTCCTGATCGGCGCGGTGCTTTCGGGTGCGGCCGGCTTCGCGGGGATGCTGATCTCCGTCCGGGCCAACGTGCGGACCGCCCAGGCGGCGTCGGAAAGCCTCGCCAAGGGCCTGAAGCTCGCCTTCACGTCGGGCGCCATCACCGGCCTGCTCGTGGCCGGCTTCGCCCTGATCGGCGTCGCGGGCTACTATGCGTTCCTCACCGGTCCCCAGGGCCTGCCGCCGTCCGATCGCCATGTGATCGATGGCCTGGTCTCGCTGGGCTTCGGCGCCTCGCTGATCTCCATCTTCGCCCGTCTGGGTGGCGGGATCTTCACCAAGGGCGCCGACGTCGGCGGCGACATGGTGGGCAAGGTCGAGGCCGGCATCCCGGAAGATGACCCGCGCAACGCCGCCACCATCGCCGATAACGTGGGCGACAACGTCGGCGACTGCGCCGGCATGGCCGCCGACCTGTTCGAGACCTATGCGGTGACCACGGTCGCCACCATGGTCCTGGCGGCGATCTTCTTCGGCGGCTCGGCGCTGCTGGCCAACATCATGCTGCTGCCGCTGGCCATCTGCGGCGTCTGCATCATCACCTCGATCATCGGCACCTTCGCGGTGCGGCTGGGAAAGTCCGGCTCGATCATGGGCGCGCTCTACCAGGGCCTGATCGTCACCGGCGTCCTGTCGGCCATCGCGCTCTACTTCCTGATCCCGTCGCTGGTGACGGAAGACCTGACCGTGAACGGTAAGACGTTCGGCGCCATGTCGCTGTTCTATTGCTCGCTCGCCGGCCTGGCGATCACCGCCCTGATCGTGATGATCACCGAGTACTACACCGGCACCAACTTCCGCCCGGTGAAGTCGGTGGCCCAGGCTTCGGTCTCCGGCCACGGCACCAATGTGATCCAGGGCCTGGCCATGTCGCTGGAGGCCTGCGCGGCCCCGGCGATCGTGATCATCGTCGGCATCATCGTGACCTACAACCTGGCGGGCCTGTTCGGCATCGCCATCGCCACGACGGCCATGCTGTCTCTGGCGGGCTTCGTGGTCGCGCTGGACGCCTTCGGTCCGGTCACCGACAACGCCGGCGGCATCGCCGAGATGGCGGGCCTGCCGCCGGAAGTGCGGGTCACCACCGACGCTCTGGACGCCGTGGGCAACACCACCAAGGCCGTGACCAAGGGCTACGCCATCGGTTCGGCCGGCCTGGGCGCCCTGGTGCTCTTCGCCGCCTACACCGAGGACCTGAAGTACTTCGCGGCTAACGCCTTGCCGGGGTCGTTCTTCTTCGAGCTCGGCGAGGTCCGTTTCGACCTGTCCAACCCGTACGTGGTCGTGGGGCTCCTCTTCGGGGGCCTGCTGCCGTTCCTGTTCGGCGGCATGTCGATGACCGCCGTCGGCCGCGCCGCCCAGTCCGTGGTGGTCGAGGTCCGTCGCCAGTTCCGGGAGAACCCCGGGATCATGACGGGCGAAGTGAAGCCGGAGTACGGCCGCGCCGTGGACATCCTGACCAAGGCGGCGATCAAGGAGATGATCGTGCCGTCGCTGCTCCCGGTCGTGTCGCCCGTGGTGCTGTTCTTCGTCATCAACGCCATCGCCGGCAAGGTCGACGCCTTCGCCTGCGTCGGCGCCATGCTGATGGGGGTGATCGTCACCGGCCTGTTCGTCGCCATCTCGATGACCAGCGGCGGCGGCGCCTGGGACAACGCCAAGAAGGTGATCGAGGAAGGCTTCACCGACTCGGACGGCGTCCTGCACGGCAAGGGCTCCGAGGCTCACAAGGCCGCGGTGACCGGCGACACTGTCGGCGACCCCTACAAGGACACCTCGGGTCCCGCCGTGAACCCGATGATCAAGATCACGAACATCGTGGCCCTGCTGCTGCTGGCGGTGCTGGCCGCGCAATAGGCCAGCCCATCGGCGACAGCCGGATACAAAAGAGGCCCCGGAGAGCGATCTCCGGGGCCTTTCTTTTTGAGATCATCCCTCCTCTTCAGGGGAGGGAACGACTCGCCGCAGGCGAGCGGGGTGGGGGTCCAGGGTTCAGGCGCTGAGCTTGATCGTGACCACCCCACCCGTCTGGCGCTTCGCGCCAGCCACCCTCCCCTGAAGAGGAGGGATGGGTTTTCTACCGCCGGTCGCCCGGGCGGCTGCCGGGGACGCCCTCGTCGTCCTGCGGGAGCATGGTGCCGCGGCCCACGCTGCCCAGCAGCTGTTCCAGCACCGTCATCTCGCGGCCGCGGGTCGGGGTCTCGCGGTTGTTGAACGCGATCACCTTGCCGTCCTTGAGGGTGTAGACGTTCACCGTCTCCACCATCTCGGTTTCCTTGCTGAACGTGATCGCCGTCACGTTGCGCGCGGTGACCTTCGGGCGGCGGAACGCCACGCGCTCCTTGATCTGGTTCACGTAGAACCAGACGTTCGGGTCGAAGGTCGACTGCACCGAGGGCGAGCCCAGCTTGGCGCGCACCGTCGACTTGGTGTCCGTGCCGACCTTCACGTCCTTCGGGTCGCTGTCGATCGCCTGGAATCCGGAATAGCTGGTGATCGGCGAGCAGGCCGAAAGTCCGGCGGCCGCCAGGGTGACGGCGGCGAATGCGGCGAGGGCGGCGTGGCGGGACATCAGGACTCGTTTCTGGTTGCCGGATGGCAAGAGGCTTTGACGTATCGCCGGCCGCCCCTTAGTTCAATGCCGCCTTTAGCCACGTCTTCTGGCGAAATCGAGGCCAGTCCATGCTCAAGCGCTTGTTCAAGCCCAGGCCCGCGCTGATCGCGGGGCGGGAGCTTTATGCGCGCGCGGTGGCCCAGGCCCGTGTCCCCGGCCTCTACACCGGCCTCGGCGCGCCCGACACGGTGGAGGGCCGGTTCGAGCTCTACAGCCTGCACACCTATTTGCTGCTGGAGCGGCTGAAGGGGCAGGGACCCCAGGCGGCCGAGACGGCGCAGGCCCTGTTCGACACCTATCTGAGCGGCCTGGACAACGCCCTGCGCGAGCTGGGCGTGGGCGACACGGTCGTGGGCAAGCGGATGCGCAAGCTGGGCGAGGCGTTCTACGGCCGGGTGCGGTCCTACGAGGCGGCCCTGGCGGCGCTGCCGGACCGGGCCGAGCTGGAGGCGATGGTCGCCCGCACGGTCTACGCCGGCCAGGACGAGCCCAAGGCCGGCCCGCTGAGCGACTACCTGCTGGCCCAGCGGACCGCGCTGGCCGGCCAGCCGCTGGAGGCCATCGTGGCCGGCGACGTGACCTGGGGCCCGATGTGAGCTGGCCCGTCACCCTCAAGCTGCACGAGCTTTCGCGCGGCCCGGTGCGGCTGACGCTGGAGCCCGACGAGGCGCAGCGCGCGGCGCTCGCCAAGACCCTCGGCCTGCGCCGGCTTCCCGCGTTCACGGCCAAGGTCACCGCCAAGCCGTGGCTGGACGGCGTTGAACTCTCGGGCCGCTTCGAGGCCGTGGTCGAGCAGATCTGCGGCGTGTCCCTGGATCCGTTCGAACAGCCGGTGGAGGGCCAGATCGAGGTGCGGGCCGTGCCCCACGGCAGCCCGCACGCCGCCCCGCCCGAGGGGGGCGAACTGGATCTCGACCTGGACGCGCCCGATCCGCCGGACGAGCTGGAGGGCGATGCGGTCGACGTATCGCACTACGTGGTCGAGCATCTGGCGCTCGAGATCGACCCGTTCCCGCGTAAGCCCGGTGTGACGTTCGACTACCAGCCGCCGGAGGAGGAGACGTCGCCCTTCGCCGCGCTCAAGAAGCTCACCGAGCCAAAGGCTTAGTTTCCAGACGTGGACGGCGCGGAGTAAGGTCGCGCCGCGAATCCGGTTCGCCGAGGGACGAGAGCACTTCATTTGACCCAATCCCTGGTGATTTCGATCGACGCCATGGGCGGCGACGTCGGCCCGTCCGTCGTGATTCAGGCCTGCGACATCGCGCTCAAGGACCTGCCCGCCGACACGCGCCTGCTGCTGCACGGCGACGAGTCCGCGATCCGCGCCGAGATGGCGCGCCATCCGGCCCTGGCGCCCCGCGTCGAGGTGCGCCACGCGGACCGCGTGATCGCCATGGACGAGAAGCCCGCCCAGGCGCTGCGCCGCGGCAAGGGAACCTCCATGTGGCATGCCGTCGAGGCGATCCGCGAAGGCCAGGCCGGCGTGGCGATCTCGGCCGGCAACACCGGCGCGCTGATGGCGATCTCCAAGCTGATCCTGCGGATGAGCGCCGACCTGGACCGGCCGGCTCTGGTGACCAGCATCCCGCACGCCAAGGGCCTCACCACCTTCCTGGACGTGGGCGCCAACGTGGACTGCGACGCCGAGCGGCTGGTCGAGTTCGCGATCATGGGCGAGGCGTACCACCGCGCCGCCCACGGGGTGGCCCGGCCCACGGTGGGCCTGCTGAACGTCGGCTCCGAGGAGATGAAGGGCCACGAGGAGGTCCGCGAGGCGAACCGCATCCTGCGCCTCGGAACCATCGACCTGGACTACAAGGGCTTCGTCGAGGGCGACGACATCACGGCGGGCACGGTCCAGGTGGTGGTCACCGACGGTTTCACGGGCAATGTGGCGCTGAAGGCCATGGAGGGCGCGGCGCGCTTCATGTCCGACGAACTGCGGTTGGCGCTGAGCTCCGGCCTGAAGAGCAAGCTGGGCTATCTGCTGGCCCGGCCGTCGCTGCGCCGGTTCCGCGACAAGATGAGCCCGCCGCCGGCCGCCCCGCTGCTGGGCCTGAACGGCCTCGTGCTCAAGTGCCACGGCGGCGCCGACGCCCGCGACTTCGCAAAAGCCATCCGCGCCGCGGCCGATGTGGCGCAAAGCGGGTTTGCCTCCGAGATCGAACGGAATATGAGGCGGCTTCCCGCCGCCCTCGCGCCGGCGAACGCCGCAGTCGCGGACGGAGCCGCCTGAATTGCCAAAAGTCCTGCGTAGTGTCGTCACCGGTGTCGGCGGCTATCTGCCTGATCGGATCGTGACCAACGACGAACTGGCCAAGTTTGTCGATACTTCCGACGAATGGATCCGCGAGCGCACTGGCATCCGCCAGCGCCACCAGGCCGCCGACGACCAGCCGGTCTCGGACCTGGCCGTCGAGGCCGCCCGCCGCGCCCTGGCCGCCGCCGGCCGGACGCCGGACGACGTGGACATGATCGTGGTGGCCACCACCACGCCCGACCTGACCTTCCCGGCGGTCGCCACCATCGTGCAGCGCAAGCTGGGCTGCCCCATCGGGGTCGCCTTCGACGTCCAGGCGGTCTGTTCGGGCTTCGTCTATGCGCTGTCGGTGGCCGACGGCTTCGTGGCCCGCAACCGCAGCAAATGCGCCCTGGTGATCGGGGCCGAGACCATGACCCGCCTGATGGACTGGACCGACCGCGGCACCTGCGTGCTGTTCGGCGACGGCGCCGGCGCCGTGGTGGTGGAGCCGGTCGAGGGCGAGGGCTCGACCGCCGACCGCGGCCTGCTGGGCTTCGCGCTCCGCGCCGACGGGACCAAGCAGGAGCTGCTCTACGTGGACGGCGGCGTCTCCACCAACCGCCAGACCGGCTACCTGCGCATGCAGGGCAACCAGGTGTTCCGCCACGCCGTGGTCAACATCTCCGAGGCCGTGCGCGCCGCGGCCCTGGACGCGGGCGTCGAGGTGACCAGCGTCGACTGGTTCATCCCCCACCAGGCCAACCAGCGGATCCTGGAGGGCGTGGCCAAGCGGCTGGGCATCGAGGAGGGCAAGGTGATCTCCACCGTGGCCGAACACGCCAATACCTCCGCGGCCTCGATTCCCCTTGCGCTGGACAAGGGCGTGAAGGACGGTCGCATCAAGCCGGGCCAGCTTCTGCTGCTGGAAGCCATGGGCGGCGGCCTGACCTGGGGCGCCTGCGTTCTGCGCCTTTGACCCGCGGTTAGGCTTAAGCTGTAAAGCGTGACTTGAAGTCTTTGTGGCAATGGGACAATCAAGGCGGATGAACGACGTTTCTGCGGGGACCATGGCGATCATGAAGGGCGCGACGGTGACGCGGGCCGACCTGTGCGAGTCGGTCCACGAGCAGGTCGGATTGACCCGCCAGGATTGCTCCGAACTGGTCGAGCGCGTCCTCGAACTGATGTGCCAGGCGCTCGAGCGCGGCGAACAGGTGAAGCTTTCCGGATTCGGCGTCTTCCAGGTGCGGGCCAAACGCGCCCGCATGGGCCGTAATCCCAAGACCGGTGAACCGGCCGCCATCGACCCGCGCCGGGTCATCGGCTTCCGCGCCTCTCAAGTCATGAAGGCGCGCGTCGACCGAGCGCTCCAGCGGTGACGGTCGCGTAGTCCCGTGGCCAAGGGGCCCGAAGCCTTCCGCACGATCTCCGAAGCGGCGGACGAGCTTCATGTGCCTCAGCACGTGCTGCGGTTCTGGGAAACCAAGTTCAGCTTCATCAAGCCCATGAAGCGGGCGGGCGGGCGCCGGTTCTACCGCCCCGCCGACATCTCGGTGCTGCGCGGCGTCCGCCGCCTGCTGCACGACGAGGGCTACACCATCAAGGGCGTCCAGAAGCTCCACCGGGAGCAGGGGCTGAAGCATCTGGTCGCGGCCGGGGAGGGGACGCTTCCCGCAAGCGCGCCAGCCGCGGTGGAGAAGCCGCAGGCTGCGGCGCCAAAGCCCGTCGCGGACAAGTCCGGCCTGCTGGAGGCGCTGCAAGGCCTCGAGACCGCCAAGGCGCGGCTGGACCATCTGCTCAAGGACTGAAGAAAATCTCGCCGCCGGCCGCTGGTCGGAGCGACAGGATTTGAACCTGCGACCCCTTGACCCCCAGTCAAGTGCGCTACCAAGCTGCGCCACGCTCCGAAGGGCCAGGCGGCGAGGCGCGTCTTCTACCGGATAGCCGGCCGAGGGCAAGGCCGAAGTTCAGGCCGGCCTGTCAGGCTCACCGCTCCCGGTTCATCCACTTGATCACCGGAAACAGCGGCACGCCCCAGAGCGTGCCGGCCAGGGCGTAGAACACCAGGCGCGCCGCCCAGTGGTCGGGCAGGTAGTCGCTGACCGTGACCGCCACGGCCACATAGGCCGCGCAGAACGCCAGGATGGCGATCAGGCCGATGAACTTGCGCAGGCGGACGGGCATGGGCGGGCTCATAGCGGGCTGGAGGCTTCGGCGTAACCCCGCTAGAGAGCCCGCCCAAGTTCAGCCCCTAAACTGCGCCACGCCGCTCGCCATGACCTCGTTCCTGCGTTCCGACCGTTCCAAGCCCGTGGCGATCTGGCTGCTGGTGGTGGCCGCCTTCGTGCTGGCCATGGTGATCGTGGGCGGGGCGACCCGGCTGACGGACTCTGGGCTCTCGATCACCCAGTGGAAGCCGGTGACCGGCGCGCTGCCCCCGCTGAGCGACGCCGACTGGCAGCGCGAGTTCGCGCTCTATCGGCAGATCCCGCAGTACGCGCAGCTCAATGCCGGCATGACCCTGGGCGCCTTCCAGGCGATCTACTGGTGGGAGTGGTCGCACCGGCTGCTGGGCCGGGTGCTGGGCCTGGTGTTCTTCGTGCCCTTCGTGTGGTTCGCGATCCGCCGCCAGCTGCCGCGACGGCTGTCCGTGCGCCTGGGGGGCATCTTCATCCTGGGCGGGCTGCAGGGCGCCGTCGGTTGGTGGATGGTCTCCAGCGGCCTGTCCGAGCGGGTGTCCGTGGCGCCCGAGCGGCTGATGGTCCACCTGGGCCTGGCCTTCGCCCTGCTGGGCCTGCTGCTGTGGACCGCCTTCGACGCCTGGTCGGGCGCGGCGCGCCAGACCCTGCCCAGCCCCTGGGGCCGGCGGGCGTCCTGGCTGATTGGCCTGATCTACCTGCAGATCCTGCTGGGCGCCCTGGTGGCCGGCAACGACGCCGGGCTGGTCTACAACGACTGGCCGCTGATGAACGGCGCACTGGTCCCCGACGACTATGTGGGCGCCAGCCTCTGGGCGACCCTGGCGCACAGCCAGGGCGCGGTGCAGCTGCATCACCGGCTGGCGGCCTATCTGCTGACGGTCGTGGCCGTGGCGTTGGGCGTGGCGGCGTGGCGGTCGAACTATCTGTCGCGCGGCGCGAAGCTGCTGGCCGTCGCCACGGCGGGCGCCGTGGTGGTCCAGGCGCTGCTGGGGATCGCCACCCTGATGATGCGAGCGCCGGTGGGGATGAGCATCGTCCACCAGCTCCTGGCGGCCCTGGTCCTGTGCCTCGCGGTGGCCTTCGGCTGGCGAGTCCGGCGGGTCTGAGGTGAGAAAGTCGCGGTATTATTTTACCGTATTGCGAAAAGTAAGTTAAAACAAAGCACTAGATTGAGTTCGGCGAGTTTTGCCGCGTTGACTTCGGGCGCTTCATTCTGCATAAGCCGCGCCTCACGTCGGGGACGCCTCCAGCGCACCCGCTAAAGTCTATTGGATCGTCCCTCATGCTGAAGAGCACCACGGCTTCGCTAAAGCCCGCCGAGGTCACGAAGAACTGGATCGTGATCGACGCCCAGGACGCCGTGGTCGGCCGCCTGGCTTCGTTCATCGCCATGCGTCTTCGCGGCAAGCATCGCGCTGATTACACCCCGCACGTCGACTGCGGCGACTTCGTCGTCGTCGTGAACGCCCACAAGGTGAAGTTCACGGGCAAGAAGGCCACCGACGAGGTCTACTACTGGCACACGGGTCACCCGGGCGGCGTGAAACAACGCACCCCGGCG
>Ga0255338_1004636_pt1 | contig 13879 bp, 12 predicted proteins | sample MeOH1_35cm_T4_19_FD_203715 | JGI IMG/M metagenome (GOLD analysis project Ga0255338, IMG submission 203715) | Sandy soil microbial communities from University of British Columbia, Vancouver, Canada - MeOH1_35cm_T4_195 | ecosystem: Engineered > Artificial ecosystem > Sand microcosm > Unclassified ...
TTCCATCACGGGCGGCGCGGATGCGGTGGGGGAGGTGTTCGTCCAGGTCGAGTTCGGCGGTGTCACCCATGGGGGGAAGGGCGCCAGCACGGACATCGTAGAGGCCAGCGCCCGGGCCTACCTGAACGCCTCCAACAAGGTCCTGTTTGCCCGCCGTTCCGCAGGAGCACCCGCCGCCGGTTCAGCCCCGGTGGCCATGGCCAGCGGCCCGGCCGCCCGGAGGTGATGTGATGAAGGAACTCCAGCCCGAAGCCATCGAACGCACCGTCCCCGGGACGGAAGTCCCCGTCCAGACGGCCGCGCCCCTGGAAGAGGGGGCGGATCCCGACCAGTACCTCTGGGGAGTCTGACCATGGAAGCCCGCATCACCCTTCTTCCCGGCGATGGCGTGGGTCCCGAAGTGGTCCACGAAGCCGCCGCCTGCCTCACGGCCGTGGCCGCGGCCTATGGCCACCGGTTCCACCTCGAGGAGGCCCTCGTCGGTGGCGCCGCCGTGGATGCCACCGGGGATCCGCTCCCCGCCGAGACCCTCGCCCGGTGCCAGGCCAGCCAGGCCGTCCTGCTGGGCGCCGTGGGCGGGCCCGCCTGGGACCGCCACCCCCGGGAGCAGCGGCCCGAATCTGGGCTGTTGCGCCTGCGGCGGGGTCTGGGGCTCTACGCCAACCTCCGCCCCGTCAAGGTCCATCCGGCCCTGGAGGATGCTTCGCCCCTCCGCCCGGAGGTGACCCACGGCACAGACTTGATGATCGTCCGGGAGCTGGGTGGCGGCCTCTACTTCGGCGAGCCCCGTTCCTTCTCCAACGAGCGGGCTGTGAATACGCTGCCCTACACTCGCACCGAGATCGAGCAGGTCGCCCGGGTGGCCTTCGAACTGGCTGCCTCCCGCCGGCGCCGGCTCGTTTCCGTGGACAAGGCCAATGTCCTGGAGACCTCCCGTCTCTGGCGCCAGGTGGTGGACGAGCTGGCTCCTTCCTATCCGACGGTGCAGGTCACCCACGCCTATGTGGACAGCTTCGCCATGGCCCTGATCACCCGGCCCCGCGACTTCGACGTGGTACTGACCGAGAACCTTTTCGGGGACATCCTCAGCGACGAGGCGGCCGTGCTCGCCGGCTCGCTCGGCCTGCTTCCCTCCGCCAGCCTGGGTGGGCCTGTGGGCCTCTACGAACCCATTCACGGATCTGCCCCGGACCTCGCCGGGAAGGATGCGGCCAATCCCATCGGGACCATCCTTTCGGCGGCCATGCTGCTTCGCCACAGCCTCCGGCTCGAGGTCGAAGCCCGGGCCCTCGAAGCCGCCGTGGACCGCGTGCTCAAGGGCGGCCACGGCACCGCCGACCTGCAGGGCCTCAAGTACCACCACGGCACCCGCGCCCTGGGCGCCCGGATCCGCGAGGCCATCCGTCCCCCCGGCGCCAAGGGCGCCCGGCTCGCCGACTCCGCCTATGCGTGGTGCGGTTCGCCCGAGGGCGCGCGCAACCAACTCTGATCTTTGACCCCTGAACCCTTCCGTCCGGTAACCACCCATGCATCCTGCCTTCGCCCACGTCGCCGTGATCCCTTCCCTCCGGGTAGGAGCGATCGTCGTGATTACCGGGCTGCCCGGGCTGGTGCTGCGGCTGACGGGCTAGGGGCGGGGACGGCACCATTCGCGTATCCCGGCCCCGCACCACCAGGCGGGGCTTTTTCACATCGAACAGTCACCCACCGCGCCACTTCACGAGGCTTTCCATGAGTACCCCCGATCAGCCCCTCAACGCCCGCAGCCGGGTCATCACCCAGGGCCCCGACCGCGCCCCCGCCCGGGCCATGCTCAAGGCCATCGGCTTCACGGACGAGGATCTGGCCAAACCCATCATCGGCATCGCGAACACCTGGACCGAGATCGGCCCCTGCAACTACCACCTGCGCGAGCTGGCAGAGCGCGTGAAGGTGGGCGTGCGTGCCGCCGGCGGCACGCCCATGGAGTTCTGCACCGTCTCCATCAGCGACGGCATCACCATGGGCACCGAGGGCATGAAGGCCTCCCTGGTGAGCCGCGAGATCATCGCGGATTCCATCGAGCTGGTGGCCCGGGGCAATGCCTTCGACGGCCTGGTGTGTCTCTCCGGTTGCGACAAGACCAACCCCGGCGTGGCCATGGCCCTGGTCCGTCTGGATATCCCGGGCCTGATCCTCTATGGCGGCTCCACGGCTTCGGGTCACTGCGATGGGAAGGACCTCACCGTGCAGGACGTGTTCGAGGCCGTGGGCGCCTACAGCGCCGGCCGCCTAGACGACGCGGGTCTGAAGCAGGTGGAGGATGCCGCCTGTCCCGGCGCTGGGGCCTGTGGCGGGCAGTTCACGGCCAACACCATGTCCGCCAGTCTGGAGCTCCTCGGCCTCAGTCCCATGGGCCTCAATGGCATCCCCGCCGAGGATCCGCGGAAGGGCGAGGCCGCCGAGACCTGCGGGCGTCTGGTGATGGAGCTGCTGAAGCGCGACCTGCGCCCCAGCGCCATCCTCACGCGGGAGGCCCTGGAGAACGCCGTGGCCGCCGTGGCCGCCACGGGCGGCTCCACCAACGCCGTGCTGCACTATCTCGCCTTGGCCCGGGAGGCGGGCGTGCCCTTCACTCTGGAAGACTTCGACCGCGTCAGCGCCCGCACGCCCCTGCTGGCGGACATGAAGCCCGGCGGCCGGTTCATGGCCCCGGACCTGTACGCCGCCGGCGGCATCCGGCTGGTGGCGAACCGCCTGCTGGAAGGCGGGCTCATCCACGGCGCGGCCCTGACCGTGACGGGTCGCACTCTGGCCGAGGAGTTGGCCGGGGCGCCGGAGACCCCCGGGCAGGAAGTGGTCCGACCCCTCGACCGCCCCCTGAAACCCAGCGGCGGCCTGGTGATCCTGCGGGGTACCCTGGCGCCCGAGGGCTGCGTGGTGAAGGTCGCGGGGCACGAGCGCCTGCACCACACGGGCCCGGCCCGGGTTTTCGAACAGGAGGAAGCCGCCTTCGCCGCCGTGCAGGAGGGCCGCATCGACCCCGGCGACGTGGTGGTGATCCGCTACGAAGGACCCAGAGGCGGGCCTGGCATGCGGGAAATGCTGGGCGTCACCGCGGCCCTGGTGGGCGCTGGACTCGGCGAATCGGTTGCGCTCCTCACGGATGGCCGCTTCTCGGGTGCCACCCGGGGCCTGATGGCGGGTCACGTGGCGCCGGAAGCCGCCGTGGGCGGGCCCATCGCCTTGGTGCGCGAGGGCGACACGGTGGTGATGGACATCCAGTCCCGTCGCCTGGACCTGCAGGTCCCAGACGATGAACTGGCGCGGCGCCGGGCCGAATGGAAGGCTCCGGCCCCGCGCTACCGGACGGGCGTCTTCGCGAAGTACGCCGCCACGGTGGCCAGCGCCGCCGAAGGCGCCATCACCTTGGCCCAGTGAAGGAGGAACCGTGACTAAGACTGGATCGCACACGGGGGCCCAGCTCATCTGGGAATGCCTGATGCGGGAAGGCGTCACCACCGTCTTCGGCTATCCAGGCGGGGCCATCCTGCCGACCTATGACGCCATGGTGGGTTTCGACATCCGGCACGTGCTGGTGCGCCATGAGCAGAGCGCCGTGCACATGGCGGACGGCTACGCCCGTGCCTCCGGCCGCGTGGGCGTGGTGGTGGCCACCTCCGGTCCCGGCGCCACGAACCTGGTGACGGGCCTGGCCACGGCCATGATGGACTCCACGCCCCTGGTGGCCATCACGGGGCAGGTGGGTTCCGGCGTGCTGGGCACGGACGCCTTCCAGGAAGTGGACATCACCGGCATCACCCTGCCCGTCACCAAGCACAACTACCTGGTCACCCGCGCGGCGGATATCGTGCCCGCGCTGCGGGAGGCCTTCGCCGTGGCGAAGAGTGGCCGCCCCGGCCCGGTGCTGGTGGACATCACGAAGGACGCCCAGCAGGGCCGGGCGGACCTCGACTGGGAGGCGGCGGAGCCCATCCGGCACCTGCGGCACCTGCCGCCCCCCCTGGATCCCGGGGTTCTGGCCCGGGCCCTGGAGCTGATCCGCTCCGCCAAGCGGCCCCTCATCCTGGCGGGGCACGGCATCCAGCTCTCCGGCGCCCGGGCCGAGGTGCTGACCCTGGCCGAGCGGGCGGACATCCCCTTCGCCCTGACGCTTCTGGGCCTGGGTGCGGTGCCCGCCACCCATCCCCTCAGCCTCGGCATGATGGGCATGCACGGCGAGGCCTGGGTCAACAAGGCCATCCAGGAGGCGGACCTCCTGCTGGCCCTGGGCATGCGCTTCGATGATCGCGTGACCGGCAAGCTCAAGGAATACGCCCCCCACGCGAAGAAGATCCACATCGACATCGACGCCAGCGAACTGGGGAAGAACGTGCCTGTGGACGTGGCCATCGCCGGGGACCTGCGCAGCACCCTGCAGGCCCTGCTGCCCGGCGTCCCGGTGGCGGACCGCTCCGCCTGGCTGGGGACGATCCGGGAGTGGCGAGGCGATTCCGCCGTCCGCGACATCAAGAACCTGCCGGACGATGGCCACCTCTATGCCGCCCACGTGATGCACGACCTCTGGCGTCTCACCGACGGCCAGGCCGTGGTGGCCACGGACGTGGGCCAGCACCAGATGTGGGAGGCCCAGTACTACCATCACGACGCGGAGCGCAGTCTCATCACCAGCGGGGGTGCGGGGACCATGGGCTTCGCGCTGCCTGCGGGCATCGGCGCGAAGATCGCCCGGCCCGAGGCGGAGGTCTGGGTGGTGGCCGGCGACGGCGGCTTCCAGATGACCTTCGCCGAACTCATGACGGCCGTGCAGGAGGGGGTGAAGGTGAACATCGCCGTCATCAACAACGGCTTTCTCGGCATGGTCCGCCAATGGCAGGCCATGTTCTACGAGGGCCGCTACGCCGCGACACCCATCCTGTCGCCAGACTTTGTGAAGCTGGCCGAAGCCTTCGGCATCCACGGCCAGCGCGTGGAGTCACGGGCAGCCCTGGCCGAGGCCGTGGCCGCGGCCCGGGCCGCGGAGGGCACCGCCCTCATCGAATTCCGGGTGGAGCAGGAGGACAGCGTCTATCCCATGGTTCCCGCCGGGGCCGCGCTGCACGAGATGATCCGCCGGCCCGACACCAAAGCCAGCGCCATCGCCGAAACCGGGTCCGATCCCGTTTGAAAGGAGTCCCATGCCCCATGTGCTTGTGGTCTACACCGACGATGAACCGGGCGTGCTGACGCGGGTGGCTTCCCTGTTCCGCCGCCGGGGGTTCAACATCCATTCCCTTACCGTGGGTCCCACGGAGCGTTCGCGGCAGTCCCGCATGACCATCGTGGTGGATGCGGAGGAGGCCACCGTCCGGCTGGCGGTGGAGCATTTGCGGAAGCAAGTGAACGTCCTCGAGGTGCAGCAGCTGGGCGACCGTCCGAAAGTGGTGCGGGACCTGGCCCTCATCCGGGTGGCGGCGGGGCTCGATGTCCGTTCCGAGATCCTCCAGCTGGCCCAGGTCTTCCGCGCCAACGTGGTGGACATCGCCGGGGACAGCCTGGCCATCGAGTGCAGCGGCGGCCCCGACAAGATCGATGCCCTGGTGGATGCGCTGCGTCCCTTCGGGATCCTCGAACTGGGCCGGACGGGGGCCGTCGCCATGGCCCGGGGGCCCCGCGCCTCGCCGGAGGTGCGTCCCACCGCCCCTCCACCACCCAGCACCCAGGCGATGTCCGTCTGACCTCCGACGTTCCGATCATCCGACTTCCGACCACCCCACAAGGAGCCTCCCATGGCCAAGATCCACTACGACGCCGACCTCGGCCTCATCCGCGCCCGCAAGGTCGCCATCCTGGGCTACGGCTCCCAGGGCCACGCCCACGCGCTCAACCTCAAGGACAGCGGCGTCCATGTCCGCGTGGGCCTGCCCGCCAGTTCCGCTTCTCGCGCCAAGGCTGAGGCCCAGGGCCTCACCGTCACCACGCCCGCCGAAGCCGCGGCCTGGGCGGACGTGATCATGGTGCTCACGCCCGACACGGGCCAGGCAGCCCTCTACCACGAGGCCATCGAACCGCACCTGACGCCGGGCAAGACGCTGATGTTCGCCCATGGCTTCAACATCCGGTACGGCCTCATCAAGCCCCCCGCGGGCGTGGACGTGAGTCTGGTGGCGCCCAAGAGCCCCGGCCACCGCGTCCGCGAGGTCTTCGTGGAAGGCGGCGGCACGCCAGCCCTGGTGGCCGTCCATCAGGACGCTAGCGGGCAGGCCCAGGCTGTGGCTCTGTCCTATGCGGCGGCCCTTGGCCTCACCCGGGCAGGCGTCCTGGAAACGACGTTTACGGAAGAAACCGAAACCGATCTCTTCGGTGAGAAGGCCGTGCTCTGCGGCGGCACCAGCGCCCTGGTGAAGGCCGGCTTCGAAACCCTCGTGGAAGCCGGCTATCAGCCCGAGATCGCCTACTTCGAGTGCCTGCACGAGCTCAAGCTCATCGTGGACCTGATGCAGCGGGGCGGCCTCAGCTACATGCGCTACAGCATCAGCGATACGGCTGAGTACGGCGATTACACCGGTGGGCCCCGCATCGTGACCGACCAGACCAAGGCCGAGATGAAGGAGATCCTCAAGGAGATCCAGGACGGTCGTTACGCGGCGGCCTGGATCGAGGAGAACCGCACGGGCCGCAAGTGGTTCGAGGCCCAGCGGGCCGCGGACCACGACCACCCCCTGGAGCAGGTGGGCCGTGAGCTGCGCCGCATGATGCCCTTCCTCGATCCCGTGGAGGTCCCGGCCCCCGTCCAGACGGAGCGCAGCTAGGAGAATCCAGGGGGGCGGACAAGGCTGTTGACCCCAGGTAGAAGGTTGAACCCCGTCACAGGGGGTTTGGCCTCAGAATGACCTTGGGAGATAAGCCTTTTCCGCTCCCCCGGAGCTAGCATGTCCGAGTCCTTCTTCAACTCCGCGTCGCTGCCCACCCTCCAGGGTTGGCAGGCACCGGGTTCCCTTGATTTCCAGGCCGCCTTCCTCCGGGCCGGGGGCTGGGCGCTGCCCCGCACCGAGGCTTTCCCTGATGCCGCCAAGCTCCGGGAACGACTGCAGGAACTGAAGGCCTCCATGCGCGAGGGGGGCAAGGTCGGGTTGGACCTGCGCGGCCTCCGCGACAGCGCGGACTCCGTCATGGCTGCCGCCCGCGAGGCTGGCGTGGCCTTCCTGCTGCACACGGCGGAGCTGCCGCCCTCCCTCTCCATGCTGCGTCAGGCGAACCTGCCCCGCATCGTGGCGGTCCAGAATGCCGAGGAAGCGGCCCAGGCGAAGGCCGGCGGCGCTTCCGCTCTGCTGGCCCGGCCCGGTCTGGTGGCGGCCCTCCGCTCCCTCGGCCTGCCTGTGATGGCCACGGCCGATACCGAAGCTGAGGCGAAGCAGGCCATGGCCGACGGCGCCATCGGCCTCCAGCCCCGCACGCCTTCGATGCTGGACGCCTCACCCCTGGCCGCTTTCCGGACACGCCTCATGGCGGGGCTGGATTCCGTGGCCCAGGCCCTGGTACGCCGCGGTGCCTGCACGATGCCGCGCCTGCGCATCCGCAATCTCGACCTGGCCTATCCCATCCAGCAGGGCGGCATGGGCGTGGGCATCTCCTGGGAGGGCCTCGCCGGTGCCGTCGCTCACGAGGGCTGCGTGGGCCTGGTGTCGGCCATCGGCACGGGCTACCACGGCTCGGCCAACCCGAAAATGCGCCTGGGCCGTCCCGACGGTTCCGATTCGCTGAATCCGCCCAAGGCCCTGGAATGGATCATCCGTGAGGCCCGGGAGCGCGCTGCCGGCCGCGGCGCCGTGGGCGTGAACATCCTCTGCGCCATCGAGGGCTATGAGGCCGCCGTGAAGGCCTCCCTCGCAGGCGGTGCCCAGATGATCGTGTCGGGCGCGGGCCTGCCTCTGGGCCTGCCGGGCATGGTGGGCGAAGCGGATGTGGCCCTGGTGCCCATCGTGTCCTCCGGCCGCGCCCTCCAGGTCATCTGCAAGCAGTGGCAGCGGAAGTACAACCGCCTGCCGGACGCCGTGGTGCTGGAAGGCCCCGAAAGCGGTGGCCACCAGGGTTTCAGCCACGAAGGCTGCGCCGATCCGGCGCACACCTTGGAGAACATCCTGCCCGAGGTCATCGAGGAGCGGGACAAGTGGGGTGATTTTCCCGTCCTGGTCGCCGGCGGCGTCTGGGATCACGCGGACATCCAGCGTTTCCTGGCCATGGGCGCCTCCGGCGTGCAGATGGGCACCCGCTTCATCGGCACCTTCGAGTGCGACGCCTCGCCGATCTTCAAGGAGGTCATCCTCCGCGCCAAGGCCGAGGACATCGGCCTCATGAAGTCCCCCGTGGGCCTGCCCGCCCGCGGCGTGCGCACCTCTCTGCAGCGGCGCATCGAGGCCGGCACCGCACCCCAGATCCGTTGCGTGAGCAACTGCCTGTCGCCTTGCGGCCACGGCAAGGGCGCCGCCGCCGTGGGCTACTGCATCGCCGACCGCCTGGCCGACGCCATGAAGGGGGACCAGGAGAACGGCCTCTTCTTCACCGGCAGCAACGGCGCCAAGCTCCGCGACCTCATCAGCGTCCGCGACCTCATCGAGGAACTGACCCAGGATCCTGGGTTGCAGCGGGTCTACGCCTGAGCCTCAGCTCCGCCGCTCGGCCACGATCTCCAGGACCATGGGCGTGATCATGAGCGTCTTCGGGGAGGCTGCGGCTTCGCGCAGAGCTGTGCGGACGGCGTTCGTCCAGGCTTCGTCCACGCGGCCCAGGTCCAGCAGGCGCTGGAGGTTGATCTCCACGAACTCCGATGGCCACCTCCAGATGAAGTCGGTGGGCGGAATGACGAAGACCTTGGGGGCGAGGTGCGTCACGGAAAGGCCCGCGTCTTCGAGCAGGGTCGGCAGGGACAGGGCCACGTCGGGCTCGCCGCCGGAGGCGCGCCAGCTGGCCATGACCTCGGAGACGAAGGCTTCCAGGGGCGGGCAGGGGGGCGCCAGGCGCCAGGTGCGGTAGTCCAGGTATTCGTGGAAGATGGCCACGCCGCCGGGTTTCAGCGCCCGGGCCACGGTGGCCACCAGCTTCGCGGGATCTGACACGAAAGAGGCCACCCAGCGGCACCAGGTGGCGTCCATGCCCTGCACGTCCAGCGGGCCGGCCATGAGGTCCTGCTCGTGGAAGTGGACATGGGAGAGCCCCCTGGCCGCGCAGGTTTCCCGGGCATGCTGGACGAAGTTGCCCGAGCGCTCAGCGGCGTGGACCTCTCCCGTGGGACCCACGATCTCCGCCAGGTCGACGGTGGCGTAGCCCGGTCCCGCACCCACGTCCAGCACGCGTGAACCCGTGGTGATCCCGGCCCGGCGCCAGCATTCCAGCACGTGCGGCCGCCAAACTCGGTGCTGGAGCCCCAACCGTTCAATCTCCTCCCGGTGGGTCCCGAGGACGTAGTCACGCTCACCTGATCCGGCCACCCCTGCCTCCATGCCTGTCATGGCGCCAGTCTAGCGGAGGGGCCGGGAATCCCCAGAAAGCGGGCTTGCATGATTGATTCCGTGATAAAAAATATTATCGATAATTTACATATGATTTTGCGTCTCATGGGCTTAGTTTGAATGAATCGCTCCCGAAGTGCCTCACCCACAGCACCCCCCATCCCGGAGGACGGACATGGCCACCGATTCGCGCTCCATCGCGCTCGCCCCTCCGCATCGCCTCTACACCATCGCGGCCTGGGCGGTGGCGGCCGTCGTGGTGCTCGGCTTCGCGAAGACCTACTACCTGAAGCTGGCCTTCGGCACACCTACGCTCCCGCCCCTGCTCCATCTGCACGGCCTGATCATGAGCCTCTGGTTCGGCCTGTTCGTGGTGCAGACGCGGCTGGTGGCGGCCCGCCGGCTGGATCTGCACCGGCAGCTCGGCATGCTCGGCGCCTTCCTCGCCGTGGCGGTGCTGGTCGTCGGCACGGTGACGGCCATCTCCGCCGCCCGTCTGGGGCGCTCCCCGGGGCCGCCGCCCCTGATCTTCCTGGTGGTGCCCCTGGGAGACATGGTGGTGTTTGGCACCATGGTGGGCGCGGGGCTCGGCCTCCGGGCCAGGGGGGACTATCACAAGCGGTTCATGCTGCTCTCCTGTGTGGGCATCCTCGCGGCCGCCATCGCGCGGATCCCCGTGGAAGCCATCGCCAAGGCTGGTCCCCTGGCTTACTTCGGGCTGACGGATCTCGCGGTGATCGGCTGCGCGGTCTACGACCGCCTCCGCACCGGGCGCCTGCACCCAGTCTTCCTGTGGGGCGGGCTCTTCGTCATCCTGTCGCATTGGCTGCGCCTGGCCCTCGCGGGCACCGGGCTCTGGATGACCTTTGCCACCTGGGTGACGCGGTAGGGTCTGTTTTCAAAGTGGATGCGAGCCGCGACGCCGTCCAGCCGCGCGCATGGCCAGGCGGTGACCGAAGGGCGATGCGGGACATCGTTCGAGGTCACCAACGCAGCCAGGGGTGCGGCTGGGCGACGTCCCGGAGGGCAAGGGGCGGCGCCCGGCGCGATGCTGCGTCAAGCTCCTCGTCGATAGTGCCGCTATCGCCTTCGTCGCTTTCCTGGCCTCGCTTGGGCGGCGCCCCTTGCGCGGCCACACCCCACTTTGAAAACAGACCCTAGCTCAGCTGGCGTTCGGGTGCCGCTCCAGCAGCTGGCGCAGGGGCGCGTTCCGCTTCACCACATCCTGCCGGCGCAGGTGGGCGATGAGCTGGGGTGGGGCGGCGCTCCAGCGGGCGATGTTCTGGATGAGCAGGGTGGAGACGTAGGTGCGGCGGCAGAGCAGGGCGGTGGTGTGGCCGTCGATGGTGAGGCCCACCAAGCTCGCGAGGCAGCGGCCTTCGGTGGTGAGGATCAGCTCAGCCCGCTCCTCGCCTGTGCGCTGGTTGAAGCTGGCCCGCAGCTGGTCCCGGGCCATGGCGCGCACCTGCTCCGGCGCGTCGCGCGAGGTGGCCACCAGGTACTGCTCCAGCAGGCGCCGGGGGGACCACAGCCGCCGGTAGAGCCCGGCCGGCAGCAAGGGGTTCTGCAACAGGGAGCGGCGCACGCCGCCATCGTTCGTGAAGGCCGTGCGCCCGCCCAGGGCCTCCAGGCCCGCAGCCGTCCGGTGGTGGGCGGCGATGAGGCGAGCATGGACGGGACCTACCCGCGGGTTCTCCAGCACGGCGCGGATCACCTCCGCCATGGGATCGAAACACCAGGCGCTCAGTTCCGGCTCCCCGGCCACCCGCGCCTGGGCCACACGCTCATCCATCGGGCGGGCGTGCAGCTGGTGCTCGAAGAGCTGGCGGTGGGTCGCCGCCCGGGCGGCCGCGAGGGGGGCATCCTCGTCCACCGCTTCGCCCTGGGGTTCTCTGTCCCCGGCTGTGGGTCCCGGCGCCGGGAGGGTCGGCCCAGGGGTCAAAGGTTCCTCCGGGATCACGGCGCCCAGGGCCACCAGCTTCCGCAGCATCTCGGCCAACTCACCTTCATCCAGGCCGGTGAGTGCCGCGAGGGTGGGCAGGTCCAAGGTTCCGTCCAGGCGCGACAACAGGTAGCCCTGATGGGAATCGAGGGGCAGGGCGCGGGAATCCGCGTCCACCCGGGGAAGGGGCCTCCAGGTCATGGGGCGATCATAGGGCGGAATGGAGAGACTGGCATCCCTGGGATACCGTTCATTCCTCCACGACCCCCTTCAACCAGGCCTTGCCCCGCAGCCGCTCCACGCTGGTTTCGGGGAAAAGATCCAGGGGGCTTTTGCCCTCAAGGCCCAGGCGCGGTACGGCGGCGCAGCTGAAGCCGAGGCGGGCGCCCTCCTGGAGCCGGAGGGGCAGCTGGGCCACGGGGCGCACTTCGCCGGTCAATCCGACTTCGCCCATGAAGAGGCACTTCTCGGCCAGCAGGCGACCGCCGGCGCTGCTGCACAGGGCGGCGATCACCGCGAGATCCGCGGCGGGGTCCTCGATCTCCAGGCCGCCGGCCACGTTCACATAGATGTCCCGGTCATGGAGCTGCACGCCGCCGCGGCGCTCGGCCACGGCGCAGAGCATGGCCAGCCGCTGCCCGTCGATGCCCAGCGCTGTGCGGCGGGGGATGCCCAGGCCCGCGGCGGCGACAAGCGCCTGGATCTCGACGACCATCGGCCGGGTGCCGCTGAGCACCACCGTGGCGGCGCAACCGGGTCGGGGCTCGGCGTCCAGGAAGAAGGGGTTGCCTTCGGCGGGCACCAGGCCTTTTTCGGTCATGGCGAAGACGCCCAGCTCGAAGGCCGCGCCGAAGCGGTTCTTGAGAGCGCGCAGCAGGCGGTGGTGGTGGTGGCGGTCGCCTTCGAAGGCCAGCACCGTGTCCACCAGGTGCTCCAGCACCTTGGGGCCCGCGAGGCTGCCGTCCTTGGTGACATGGCCCACCAGCACCAGGGGCGTGCCCGTGGTCTTGGCCCAGCGGGTGAGCATGGCCGCGCAGCCGCGCACCTGGCTTACGCTGCCCGCGCTGCTTTCGAAATCGGGGTCGAAGAGGGTCTGGATGCTGTCCACCAGCAGCAGGCCCGGTTTCATGCGCTCGGCCTCTTCGAGGATGCGGCGCACATCCGTTTCCGCCAGCAGGTGGATGCCCGGATTCTCCGCGCCGAGGCGCTGGGCCCGCAGCTTGATCTGGCGCTCGCTCTCCTCACCGCTGGCGTAGAGGACGGTTCCCTGGGTGGTGGCGGCCCACTGGAGCAGCAGGGTGGACTTGCCGATGCCGGGCTCGCCGCCCAGCAGGGCCACCATGCCCGGCACCACGCCGCCGCCCAGCACCCGATCCAGCTCGACGAGTCCCGTGGGGCTGCGCTGGGTGTCCGTGACATCCACATCGGGCAGGGCGATGGGGCCCGCGTAGTGGCTTTGCGCATAGGCGGATCCGGATCGCTGGAGGTCGCGCTTCAACGCTCCGCGCACTTCCTGCACGGTATCCCAGGCGCCGCAGCCGGTGCATTTGCCCATGGCCTTGGGATGGCGGGCGCCACAGGCGGTGCACTCGAACAAGGGCGAAGTCTTGGCCATCAGTTCGAGGTCTCGCGCCGGATGAAGGCCACGATATCGTCGGTGTTCGTCCCGGGCTGGAAGATCTCGCAGATGCCGAGGGCCTTGAGGCTGGGGATATCACCGTCCGGGATGATGCCGCCGGCGAAGACCAGCACGTCATCGGCGCCCTGTTCCTTCAGCAGGCGCATGACCTCGGGGAAGATCTGGTTGTGGGCGCCGCTGAGGATGCTCATGCCCAGCACCCGGGCGTCCTCCTGCACCACGGCCGCCACGATCTGCTGGGGCGTCTGGCGCAGGCCCGTGTAGATGACCTCCATGCCAGCGTCCCGCAGGGCCCGGGCCACGACCTTGGCGCCGCGGTCATGCCCGTCGAGACCGGGCTTGGCGATGACGACGCGGATCGGCGCTTGGTTCATGAAAGGCTCCCGGGATTACCAGTTCTCAGTCTGCCTCAGCGCCTCGTAAAGGCCAATGGCCGCGGCCTGCGCCAGGTTCAGACTGCGATGGTGGTCGCCCACCATGGGGATGCGCACCAGGTGGTCGTTGTAGGCCTTCAGGAGGTCCTCGGGAAGCCCCACCGTCTCCTGGCCGAACACCAGACCGTCGCCGTAGGCCCAGGGCACCTGCGTGTGCCGCCGGGCGCCCTTGGTGCTGAAGAACCACAGGCGCTTCGCGGGAGTGCGGGCCAGGAAGTCCTCCCAGTTCTCGTAGTGGGTGGGTTCCAGCTTCTCCCAGTAGTCCAGGCCGGCGCGACGCAGGTAGTAGTCGCTGGTGTCGAAGCCCAGAGGATGGATCAGGTGGAGTTTCGCCCCGTTGTTCACGCAAAGGCGGCCGATGCTTCCGGTGTTCTGC
>Ga0255338_1004637_pt1 | contig 13877 bp, 18 predicted proteins | sample MeOH1_35cm_T4_19_FD_203715 | JGI IMG/M metagenome (GOLD analysis project Ga0255338, IMG submission 203715) | Sandy soil microbial communities from University of British Columbia, Vancouver, Canada - MeOH1_35cm_T4_195 | ecosystem: Engineered > Artificial ecosystem > Sand microcosm > Unclassified ...
GCTCGCCAACGAGCCCAAGCGCTTCGTACGCTTTCCCGACGGTAATCACGTCGATCTCGACGACCACGGCGCGGCGGACGCCGTAAAGCCGTTTCTCGCCGAGCTTGCGACGGTGCGCTGATTCCGTTTCCCGCGCTGAAGGACATCCGCGGCAGGCCAAAAACAAAAGCGCGAGCCGCAAGGGCCCGCGCTATGTCACTCAAAACTTGAAACTCAAAACCCGTATCGGCCGTTCGGCCGGCTTGGCTTAGCCGAAGCGCCTTGCGCCACCGCCAGCGCCGCCGCGGCCGCCTGCACCCGGACCAGCCGCGCCCGGAGTCGTCTTTGGCTTCATCGGCAACAGGCCCTCGCGCTGCATCTTTTTGCGCGCAAGCTTGCGGGCCCGACGGATCGCTTCCGCCTTTTCCCGCGCCTTCTTTTCCGACGGCTTTTCGTAGTGACCGCGAAGCTTCATCTCGCGGAAAATGCCCTCGCGCTGCATCTTCTTCTTGAGCGCCTTCAGGGCTTGATCGACGTTGTTGTCACGGACGAGTACTTGCACGCTTGCTCCTTCGTTGTGGGCCGGACGGGTTAAGGTCAAAAGCCCGCGGTGGCGGGCCTTTTGAATCGCCGGGCTGTAGCAGAATTGGACGATAGAGTCCATGCGGAGCGGCCAAAAACGGCCTCCGCGCGGGCTTTTCAGCAATATAGAACGCCGGAACGCGGACTGCCAGCGGCAGCCTCCGCTGGTCCCGGGCCGCGAAGCCGGCGGGGAATTGCAACCGGAACAAGAGTTTATGTCGTCCGCGCGCTCAGCGGGGCAGCATACCCATGTAGGGTTCGGCCTCCTTCAGCGCCCGCGCGTAGGCAGGGCGTTCCTTGAGCCGGCCGAGATAGGCGGCGAGGGCGGGGTAGGGGCCGGCAAGCGGCGTGATCGCCTCGTCGATGTAGAACAGGGTGGGAGCGGCCGCGCAATCGGCCAGGGTGAAATCCTCGCCGGCCGCCCAGGTACGTCCGCCCATGTCCTTCTCGACGAGACCGAGCGCGGTGTTCATGGCGTTCCGCGCCTGCTCGACCCCGTGCGGATCCTTCTTGCCTTCGGGGCGAATGCGGTCGCCGATGATCTTCTGCATGTGATTGTGGACGTGCAGATCGTAGAAGCGGTCGATGGCGCGGACCTCGCGTGCCGCGTCGAGCGCGTCCGGGACGAGCTTCACCGGTCCCGGATAATGCTGCGCGAGATAATCGATGATGATCGTCGATTCCGGGATGACGCGGTCGCCGTCACGCAGCACGGGGAACTTGCCGACCGGCCAGATCTGCTTGAACGCGGCCCGCGCTTCCTTGTCGCCGAGATCGACGAGATACGGCGTGAACGGCGTACCGTTCTCGTAGAGCGCGATCAGCGCCTTGTGGCAGTAGGACGATAGGGGGTGGAGATAAAGCGTAAGCGGCATGACGACTTCTCTCGTTTGTGCACGCAAGAGTTATTTGGAACGGCGCGTCAGCACCACATGCGTGGCGTGTTCCGTCGGCACGTGCTCGGTGCGCTCGAAGCCGAGCTTGGGCAGATCGATATCGGCGAACAAGTGCTCGCCGCTGCCGAGCAGGACCGGAGAAATGGCCAGATGCATTTCATCGACGAGACCGGCCTCTAGATATTGCCGGATGGTGGAGACACCGCCGCCGAGCCGCACGTCGCGGCCGTTCGCGGCCTCAGTCGCGCGCTTCAGCGCGGTGTGGATGCCGTCGGTGACGAAATGGAAGATCGTGCCGCCCTCCATCTCGATTGAAGCCCGCGGGTAGTGCGTGAGGACGAAGACGGGGCAGTGATAGGGCGGATTGTCGCCCCACCAGCCTTTCCAATTGTCGTCGGGCCAGTCGCCGCGGATGGGCCCGAACATGTTGCGGCCGAGAATCCAGGCGCCGAGGTTGTCGAAACTGCGGGCCGCGAAATCCTCGTTGACGCCGGTCGAGCCGCCCTCCTGTCCGAACATCTTCTTGAACGTGCGCGTGCCGAACGCCCATGTGTGCAGGGCCTCGCCACCGACCCCGAGCGGATTCTGGAGGCTCTGATCGGGCCCTGCGCCGTAGCCATCGAGCGAAACCGAAAAAGCCCTGACGACCAGTCTCGACATGCGCATCTCCCAAACTGATATCATTTTGCAACCAGTTGCATTGTGATAGTACTGATGCGACTTTGCAAGCGGTTTTTTGAGGACGGCGCATGCATGAGGTTCACCGCTCCGGCTGCCCGATCAACCTCACGCTCGAGGTGCTCGGCGATAAATGGAGCCTGTTGATTGTTCGCGACATCATCTTCGGCAACCGGCGTCATTTCCGCGAATTGTTGACGAAGTCGGAGGAGGGGATCTCGTCCAACATCCTTTCCGACCGCCTTAAGAGCCTGATGGAGCAGGGCGTCCTCACGCGTGAGGACGATCCGAGCCATAAACAGAAAGGCATCTACAGCCTGACCGAGAAGGGCATCGAGCTGTTGCCCGTGCTCGCGCAGATGGCGGCCTGGGGCTACAAATATCTGCCAGTGACGGAAGAACTCGGCATCCGCGCGCGGTTGCTCGACGAAGGGGGGCCGAAACTGTGGGCGGAGTTCATGGACGAATTGCGCGAGTTGCATCTCGGCGTGAAGCGCAAGAGCAAAGGCCCGTCGGTCTTCGCCAAATTGCAGGCGGCGTATGAGGCGGTGGTGGCGAAGCAGAAGAAAAAGTGAGACAAAAGAAAATAGCTAGGGGGAAAAGACGAGCCGCATCGTATGCCGAAAAGGGCGCGTAAGAAGGCTTTTATAGTTTTGTCATTTGCTTTGGTGAGCTTTCTGGCAGCATGCGGGGGCGAGACAAATGAGCCCCTTAGTAGGGCCGAAGCCGCCAAGATTTTGCAACAAGTAGTCGGTTTTGAACCGCAGAATGGAAAGCTACTCTACGCTTGGCGACATTGTTGCAAGCCTGATGATCCGCCTGGGACCATTACACCTGCATCCTGCTGCGTCGTTTTTCAATTTAGCAATTCGGATTTTGATCGTCTCTCCCAACATTAATACTCAAAAGTTGATTGGACCTCGATCGGACTAAAGTGTTGGGGGCGAGGTCTTATGAAAGGCTGCTCCGAATTTCCAGAACGGGAACACTTTCCTCCCGGACTAAATCTGATCGTTCATGGGGAAAGCTGTAGTGGTCCTGACGGCAAAATCCTGCGCATTGACGCGCAAAACCAAGTCGTTGAAGTTGAAACTTATACATACGATTGAGGGCGTCCCCCTCATTTCCCCGGCCACACCCTTGTGACGTGCCCCATCTTGCGGCGCGGGCTGGGCTTGCCCTTGCCGTAGACGTGGAGCGACGTGCCGGGCTGTTTCAGCCAGTGCGCGGTGTCGAGGATCTCGTCGCCGATGAGATTGATCATCTCGACCTTCTTGCCGAGGCGCAGCGGCTTCGCCAGCGGCCAGCCGGCGACCGCGCGCATGTGCTGCTCGAACTGCGACACCGTCGCGCCATCGATCGTCCAGTGGCCGGAATTGTGCACGCGCGGCGCGATCTCGTTGACCAGCACGTGCTGCGCGCCTTTGCGGCGCACGACGAACATCTCGACGCCCATGACGCCGACATAGCCGAAGGCCTTGGCGATCTTGGTCGCGACGCGCTTGGCTTCCGCGGCGAGTGCAGACGACACCTTCGCCGGCACAGTGGAGATGTGCAGGATATGGTCGCGGTGGACGTTCTCGGTCACCTCGAAGCATTCGACCTGGCCGCCGGCCGTGCGTGCCGCGATCACCGAGACTTCGCGCTCGAACTTCACGAAGCCTTCCAGGATGCAGGGCACGCCCCGCAAGGCACGCCAGGCGGCATTGGCCTCCGACACCTTCATGATCTTGGCCTGGCCCTTGCCGTCATAGCCAAGCGTTCGCGTCTTCAAGACGGCCGGCAGGCCGATCTTCTCTATCGCTGCATGGAGCTCGGCGGCGCTACTCACTGCCGCGTAAGGCGCGGTGGCGATGCCGAGCGAGGCGATGTAGTCCTTTTCGACCAGCCGGTCCTGCGTCAGCGCCAGCACCTTCGGATCCGGCAGCACGGGCTTGCGCTTGCTCAGGAACGCTGCCGTCTCGGCGGGGACGTTCTCGAACTCGTAGGTGATGACGTCGACTGCGTCCGCAAAGCCGGCCAGCGCGTCTTTGTCCTCATAGGCGGCGCAGGTATAGGCATGCACCACCTCGAAGGCGCAGGATTCCTTCTCGGGTGAATAGACATGGCAGCGCAGGCCGAGCGGCGCCGCCGCCAAAGCGAGCATGCGAGCCAGTTGCCCGCCGCCGAGAATTCCGATGGTCGCACCGACTTTCAGCAACACACGCTCCGCTCGTCCCCGCGCAAGCGGGAATTCAGGCCCATAACTACTGAGTTTGAAATCTGTCGCTCCGGGTCCCCGCTTTCGCGGGGACGAGCGGGGTCATAGCCCGGCATCATCAATCCTTCGGGCGCTTGGCGACCGCCTTGGTCTGCTGCGCGCGCCACTGATCGAGCCGCTTGGCGATCTTGCCGTCGGAGAGGCCGAGAATGGCGGCAGCGAGCAGCGCGGCGTTGATCGCGCCCGCCTTGCCGATAGCCAAGGTCCCGACTGGAATGCCGCCCGGCATTTGCAGGATCGACAGCAGCGAATCCTTGCCTTCCAGCGCATGGGTGTTCACCGGTACGCCAAGCACCGGCAGCGGCGTCATCGACGCCGTCATACCGGGCAGGTGCGCCGCGCCGCCGGCGCCGGCAATGATCACCTTGAACCCCGCGTCGCGGGCGCCATGGGCGAATTCATAGAGCCGCTTCGGCGTACGATGGGCGGAGACGATGCGCGCGTCGTAGCCGATCTTGAGCGCGTCGAGCGTGTCGGCGGCGTGTTTCATCGTGGCCCAGTCCGACTGACTGCCCATGATGATCGCGACCGGTTTTGCTGGCATCGTGCCCCCTTATTTCCGCACCACCCCTGGCGCAAGGAAGCGCCGGATTATAGGTAGGGACCTCTTGCTGGCAAGGCGAAACAGCTCTTTTCGGTTGTAAAATAGCGGCGATTCGCTGGGGATCGTGGAGTGGCCTATAGCGCGAGATATCCGGCTTCGGAGCAGGCCTTGCAGGCCGAGGTTGAGCGGCTGCGCCAGGAACTCGCCGAGGCCAACCGGCGCATCGCCGAGCTCGAGGCGCGTGCCGACGTCGATCCTCTGCTCGACATATTGAACCGCCGCGGCTTCGAGCGCGAACTGACACGCTCGCTCGCTTACGTTCAGCGTTATGGTACGGCGGCGGCGCTGATGTTCATCGATCTCGATGGCTTCAAGGCGGTCAACGATCGCCACGGTCACGCCGCCGGCGATGCATTGCTGAAGGCGGTGGCGGCGGCGCTCACCGGCCATGTGCGCGCCTCGGACGTGGTGGGCCGGCTCGGCGGCGACGAGTTCGGCCTGGTAATGTGGAATGTCGAAGGCGCGAACGCAGCCGCCAAGGCGCAGGCACTCGAGCGCCTGATCGAAGAGGTCCGTATTCCCCATGGTCCGGCAGCGTTGAACGTCGGGGCCAGTGCCGGCGTCGTGTCGCTCACGGGGGCCAAGGAGCTGACGCAGATTCTCGATGCTGCCGACCGCGCTATGTACGCGCGCAAGCGCGAGCGGAGAGGGTGAGCTTTCCCACTCCCCACAAATGCGGGGAGAGGGAAAGAAAACTAAGCAATAATATCCGGCGTGAGCTGATCCTCGATCTGGCGAATCGAATCGCGCAGAACGAGCTTGCGTTTCTTTAGTCGCTGCACCTGAAGCAGATCGGAGCCGGGTGACGCGGCCAGGGCGGCGATGGCCGCGTCAAGGTCGCGATGCTCCTGCTGCAAACGCGCCAGTTGCGCGCGCAACGCGCCTTCTTCTTCTTCCGTCATTGCCACCGCTGATCGCTTTTTAGGCGGTTAATGCTTGCCTAAAGCAGGAACAATTATCGCGTTTTCCACAAGGGCATTCAAGCCTTTCCGAAACCAATAGAATTCCAACGACTTTCAAGTTGATTTGCGGCGTCCTGATCGCAGGTGTACTCTTTCCATCGCGGCTCTGCGTTGGATGTCACAGGATTGAGGAGACATACTGCATGTCGATGCAATCGCACCTTGCGGAACTCGAAAAGCGGCACAAGGCTCTCGAAGTCGAGATCAATGATTGCCTGGCCCATCCCGCGGTCGATGACCTGAAAATTGTGGAACTCAAACGGAAAAAGTTGCTGGTAAAGGACGAGATCGAGCGTCTGCGTCTCAACGCCTACGTCAGCGTGCACTGACGCCGCTTCGGCTTACCTGACACCTTTGACGATTCGACCGCCGGCTCGCAGGCCGCGAGGCGGCGGTTTTGCATTTCGGATTGCAGGCGCGCGAATTCGATTGCAACATGAGAGGCTTCGAGAACGAGCGACCGATCAACGGTCCCGCGCCCGCCCAAGGAAGATTCACATGCGCCTTCGCGCCGTCGTTTCCATGCTCGCCGCCGTCGCGGCGTTGTTCGTCATGTCCGTGCCGGCGACGGCTGCCGGGGATTACCCGACGCGGCCGATCACGTTGGTGGTCCCTTACCCCGCCGGTGGCGGCGTCGACGCCATGGCGCGCGTCGTCGCGATGAAGCTTTCCGACGCGCTGAAGCAGCAGGTGGTGGTCGAGAACCGCGGCGGCGGCGGCGGCACCGTCGGCACCAAATTCGTCGCGCGCGCCGCGCCCGATGGTTACACGCTGCTGCTCGGCCACACCGGCACGATCTCGATCAACCCGGCGCTCTACACCAATCTCGCGATCGATCCTGAGAAGGAGTTCGCGCCGATCGGCCTCGTCGCCTCGATGCCGGTGGCGCTGCTCGCGCATCCCTCATTCGAGGGCAAGACCGTCGCGGATCTGATCAAGCTCGCCAAGGACAAACCGGGCGCGCTCAACGTCGGCACCTCTGCCATGGGCACCGGCGGCTACATGGCGGCGGAATTGTTCAAGATGGTCGCCGGCGTCGATGTCGCCATCATCCCTTATAAAGGTACCGCGCCAGTGATGAACGACCTGCTCGGCGGCCACGTGCCTGTCGCCTTCGGCGTGCTTCCGCCGGCGCTCGGCAACGTGCAGGCCGGCAAGCTGCGCGTCGTCGCCGTCACCAGCAAGAAGCGCTTCTCGCTCCTGCCGGATGTGCCGACCTTCGACGAGAACGGCCTGCCGGGCTTCGACGCGGTGCTGCATTACGGCGTGCTGGCGCCGGCCGGCACGCCCAAGGAGATCGTTGCCCTGTTGAGCGCGGAATTGCGCAAACTGGTCGCGAACGACGAGGTCCAGCAGCGCATCAACATGGAAGGCGGCGACCCGCTGACCTCGACGCCGGAGGAATATGCCGCCGACATCGCCAGCGAGGCGCAGAAATGGGGCGGGCTGGTGAAAAAGCTCGGCCTGAAAGTCGAATAGCGCGCGCGAAACGTCGCGGCGGGCGGGGGCTGGTCAAGGCCGCCGTCCGGCCATATTGTTCGGCTGTGATTTGGTCCTGAGCGGATTTCGCGGGGTTGGTTCCATGAAGCGCTTCGGTCGGCTGTCTCTCGTCGTGGCAGGCGCGCTGGCGATCACCGCCGGTGCGGCGCAGGCTTTCACGTTGACCGATCAGAACGGCAATACCGGGCCGGCCCAGGGCTATACCGATCTCGACCCGTCCGCCTCGCGCCACGATATTCCGGAGGCGCGCTTCGGTGCGCCGAATGGCACGGTGCAGTCGGGCAATTCGACCGTCAAATTCTACGGCGGCGCCGGCAGTCCCGGCAGCTACGGCGCGTTCAACCAGCGCTACAATTCCAACAATCTGTTCGACCCTTACACCCGCGACGGGCGGTAAGCCTCGTTCGGCCCTTCACCGCTTCCGGCTGAAGAACGCCGCGAAGGCCGCGTGCGCCTCGGGCGAGGCGAGGCGCTCTCTGAACGCGGCCGCTTCCTCGTCGATCCGCGCGTCGATTGCATCCGGTGAGCCGCGCATCAGGCGCCGCGCGATCTTGACGCCTTCGGCCGGCAAGGCCGCGATGGCGCGCGCAATGGTGAGAGCTTCGCCATCGACCGCGTCCACCCCTACGACCGCGTTGACGATGCCGGCCTCCTTGGCCTCGGCTGCACTGATCTTCTTGCCCATCACCAGCAGCGAGAAGGCGCGCGCATGGCCCATCAGCCGCGGCGCGATCAGGCTCGAGGCTGCCTCCGGCACGAGCCCGAGGCCGACGAAAGGCGTCGACAAGGTCGCACTCTCGCCGGCGATCACCTGATCGCAATGAAGCAGCATGGTGGCGCCGACGCCGACGGCAACGCCATTCACCGCGGCGACGAGTGGGATGTCGCAGCGCGCCAGCGCGTGCAGAAAGCGCAGGATCGGCGCGCCGAGCCCGCCACCCTGCGCCATCGCGACGAAATCGTTGAGGTCGTTACCGGCGCAGAACGCGGTTTCGTGTCCGGCGATGACGATGCAGCGGATGTTGGCGTCGCGCGCCGCGTTCTCGACCGCTTCCGCCATGGCGTCGTACATCGCCAATGTCAGCGCGTTCTTCTTCTCCGTCCGGTTCATGCGGATGACGCGAACGGGGCCGTCGTCGGTGATCAGGATGTCGGGCATGAGGCCTCGTGATAGCCGTCGTCGGCTCAAGTGTGTTGGCGTGGCGCGCGACAGAAGGTAGCGTTCTCTTACCGCGAAGTCGATGTTGACATTCGGACAAATTTGTCCGATATTGTTGTTTGCTATTCTTGCCTTGTTTCATCGATTTGAGAACGCATGAACAAGCGCGATAAATTCATTGCCGAGTTGAGGGAGGAGGCGCGGCGCCGAGGCCTGTCGTTTCGGGCGGAGGTCTGGCGTGGCAAGGGTGGTCATATGATGGTGTTTGTCGGCGACAGGCTGACGACGGTGCCCTCTCGGGAGATCGATCCGAAGACGGCGCGCAAGATTCGGAAGCAACTGGGGCTTGCCGATTGAAATGACCGGGCAACCATGCCCATAAAGCAGGAGTCTTCTTCGTGCGGTCCTATATTTACGGTGCACAGTTCGAGCGCGGTGCAAAGCGAGGGCTCGTCGTGAGCTTTCCCGATGTACCGGAAGCCATCACCGAGGGGCGGGATATGGCTGACGCGCGTTCAATGGCGGAAGAGGCCTTGGGGCTTGTCTTGCTGACTTATCTCGCGCGCGGTCTTCCGCTGCCGAAAGCTAAGGCAAAAGACAAGAAGCTCGTGCCAGTCGCAGTTGCGCCAGACGTTGCGGCGAAGCTCGCGGTGCTCGAGTCGTTTGCCGCAGCAGGCATTAGCAAAAGCGAATTGGCTCGTCGTATCGGCAAGGATGAGAAGGAAGTGCGCCGCATTCTCGATCCCAAGCACGCGACCAAGCTCCCGGCGTTGACGGCAGCGCTGCGTGCGCTTGGCAAACGGCTGGTGGTGGGCGTGATGGAGGCCGAGGCGGCTTAAAGCGGTGAGACTTGTCTGAAGCCCGCATGGAGCCAGCGGGTCGGCGCGAGGCGCCGCCCGATGACGGGCTTCGCGGCAAGCGGGATCGGCAGGCCCGGATTTCGCTGACGCTCCATCTGGGCTACGTGATTATTGTGCGAGAAGGGTCTGCGATGTCGTGGCGCCAGCGGCAGGTGCGCGTGTGCGGATCAGGTTTAGTGCAGGGAGTTTTGTTATGCGGTTTGCAGCGGCGCTCGTGGTTCTGACGTCTCTCGCCGGTTGTGCGCAATACGATGAGGCGCGGACCGCGAACTTGGCGGCGGCGGAGCAGGAGAGGGTGGCAGCCGACGACGCGAACTGCCGGTCATCCGGCCTGCAGCCCGGTTCTCCGGCCTACGAAGATTGCCGCAAACGCTGGGCCAACCAGCACGCCAATGAGGGGCGCGGCCACAAAAGGATGCTCGATCAGATGATGAGCGGGAGCTCAACGCGGCCGTTCGGGGAATAGCACCGACGCAAAGCCTCTCCCGGCCTCATGCTGAGGAGCGCGCCGAAGCGGTAGCGACGGCGCGCGTCTCGAAGCATGGGGCCGCCCCATCCTTCGAGACGCGGCCTGCGGCCGCTCCTCAGGATGAGGGCGGGGTGAGTTTCGATGGCGTTTAGAAAGAGCCGCCTGTAGCCCGCACGGAGCGAAGCGGAATGCGGGATGGTCCTCACCGCGCGGCCCCGGATTTCGCTTCGCTCCATCCGGGCTACTTGCTACTTGCTAATCCGCGTATTCTTGATCTGGATCGTTGACCCGATCGAAAGTGCGCTTAGTGTCGTTCCACACGCGCCGGAAAACGCTTCGGCGTCGGCGACCGCCAGTGTCTTCGTAAACTATTGTACCCGCGAAATAGATATGGCCGTGTTTTGCCGGCTTATCTTCGATTCCAATTCTTCTTGCAGCTGGAAACATCATTGCAAATGAAGTGTGAGATGGGATCGAATAGGTCAATTCAATTGACTCGCCTGCGGCTAAAGATACGTCATTGAGGTCGTTGTGTCCAGACGAAGGCAGTGGGCGTAGAGTCTCGTCATCTGGGACGAACGCTGCAGTTACATGACTTTCAACAATCTTGGCCGTAGCGTCCCCTTTGTTTGTGAGTTGATAGCTGACATTGCGCTCGCTCACGTAAACGTCGCGGACAATGAGATGAGGTCGATGACTGGCGTTATGTTCTTCTCTTGCTAGATCGAGACTTCTTTGGATCAACTGCGTTTGTCGGTAGCTGACCCACGCCAAAACAATTGTGAATATTGCAATCGTGGCGGTCGAGGTAGCGTTGATCCAATCGGTTATCACTCACACCCGCTTCGTCATCTCCCGCAGCTTGAATTTCTGTATCTTCCCCGTGCTCGTCTTCGGGATCTCGGCGAACACGATGTGGCGCGGCACCTTGTAGCCAGCCAAATGCTTGCGGCACCATTGCACGAGCTCGTCGGTGGTCGCATGCGCGCCGACCTTGAGCTCGACGAAGGCGCAGGGCGTCTCGCCCCATTTCTCGTCGGGCTTGGCGACGACCGCGACCGCCAGCACCGCCGGGTGCTTGTAGAGCGCGTCCTCCACTTCGATCGATGAGATGTTCTCGCCGCCGGAGATGATGATGTCCTTGGAGCGGTCCTTGAGTTGGAGATAGCCGTCCGGATACATGACGCCGAGATCGCCGGTGTGAAACCAGCCGCCTTCGAAGGCCTTGTCGGTCGAGGCCTTGTTCTTGAGATAGCCCTTCATCACCACGTTGCCGCGCATCATCACTTCGCCGAGCGTCGCGCCGTCGCGCGGCACGGGCTTGAGGCTTTCCGGGTCCCGCACGTCGAGCGCTTCCAGCGCGCCGTAGCGCACGCCCTGGCGGGATTTCAGCGCAGCCTGCTCCTCGGCGGGCAGCGCGTCCCATTCGTCGTGCCAGTCGTTGACGACCGACGGGCCGTAGCACTCGGTCAGCCCGTACAGATGCGTGACGTTGAAGCCGGCTTCTTTCATTGCGGCGAGCACGGCCTCCGGCGGCGGCGCCGCGGCGGTGAAGAACTCGACCACATGGGGCAGGGGCTTCTTCTCCTCGGCCGGTGCGTTCAGAAGCGTCGCCATCACGATCGGCGCGCCGCACAGATGCGTCACCTTGTGATTGGCGATGGCGTCGTACATCGCCGCGGCGCGCACATAGCGCAGGCAGACATGCGTGCCGGCGACGACCGAAATCGACCACGGGAAGCACCAGCCATTGCAGTGGAACATCGGCAGCGTCCAGAGATAAACCGGATGCTTGCCCATCGCGCAGGTGACGATGTTGCCCACTGAGAGAAGATGCGCGCCGCGGTGGTGGTAGACGACGCCCTTCGGATCGCCGGTGGTGCCGCTCGTGTAATTGAGCGTGATGGCGTCCCATTCGTCGTCCGGCATGGACCAGACGAAATCGGGATCGCCATGCGCGAGGAAGTCTTCGTATTCGATCTCGCCGAGGCGTTCGCCCGCGCCGGTATATTCCGGATCGTCGTAGTCGATGACCAGCGGCTTCACCTTGCACAGCGCGAGCGCGTCGCTCATCACGCGCGAGAATTCGCGGTCGGTGATGACCACCTTGGCTTCGGCGTGGTCGAGCGAGAAGGCGATGATGGCGGCATCGAGCCGGGTATTGAGCGTGTTGAGTACGCCCTTCACCATCGGCACACCGTAATGGCACTCGAGCATCGCCGGCGTGTTGGCAAGCATCACCGAGACGGTGTCGCCGCGCTTGATGCCGCGCTTGGCCAGCGCCGAAGCGAGCCGCCGTGTGCGGGCGTAGAAATCGGCATAGGAGCGGCGCAGCACCCCGTGGATGATGGCCGTACGCTGCGGAAACACGGCGGCCGCGCGCTCCAGGAAGCCGAGCGGCGTCAACGGCTGGTAGTTGGCCGGATTACGGTCGAGATCGATATCGTAAGGCGTTTTCGCCATCTTGAGGTCCCCTCTCGATGCCGACGTTACGAAGGGGCGCCGCGCGGATCAATTGTCGTATTGGCTATCTTGCCGGGCGGCGGAGAAAATCTTTCCGCTTACTCGGGCGGTAAGCTGATCGCTATTTTCTGGGCGAGGCTCAAGAGCAGCGGTTTGAAGCGCTTGACGAAGGGCTTCTCGGCGTGGCGGCCGAGATTGGTGCTGATGTTCAGCGCCGCGACGGTGCGCCCCTGTTCGTTGCGGATCGGCGCCGCGATACCGCAGGCGCCAAGCTCCAACTCCTGGCTGACGAAGGCCCAACCTTGTGCGCGGATTTTGCCGACGTCGCGCATCAGCGCTTTGACATCGGTCAATGTATGGCGCGTGAAGGCCGGCCGCGGCGCGCGCGTCAGCAGGGCTTCGGCCTGATCGTCGGGCAGACCGGCGAGCAGCACGCGGCCCATCGAGGTGCAGAAGGCCGGCAGGCGGCTGCCGACGGTGAGGCTGCGCCGCAGCACGGTCGAAGGTTCGGCGCGCGCGATGTAAGTGAGCTCGTTGCCGTCGAGCACCGACACGGCGACGATCTCGTCGCATTCGCGCGCCATGGCCTCGATCATCGGCTGCGCGATCTCGCGCAAGGTGAGCGACGACAGATACGCGTAACCAAGCCGCAATGTGCGCGGCGTCAGCGCGAAGCGCCCGTCGTGTTCGTGCGCAAGCCCGAGCGTCACCAAGGTCAGCACCAGGCGGCGCACGCCGGCGCGCGGCAGGCCGGTGCGCTTGGCGAGCTCCGCCATGGTGAGGCCGCCGGGGCTGTCGCCGAAGGCGCCGATCAAAGCGAGCCCCTTGGCGAAGGCCTCGACGAAGCTGTCGCTGCCTGTCGGCCAGCGGGCGATCTCTTCGGCGTCTGCGAGCATTTGCCAGTCTCGGTCGGGCTTGCTAGGACGGTGAACGACTATCGAACATAAGTTCGACAGTCGAACAAAGCAAGCCGGTCTCGTCTGGGAGGAGTGCGTATGAACCGTTTCGTGGCGTGGGTGGCGCTCGCCGTTGTGGCCTTGGGTGGCGCGGCCGCGCGGGCCGACGATTATCCGAACAAGCCCATTCGTCTCGTCGTGCCGGCGGCCGCGGGCGGACCGACCGATGTCACCGCCCGCATGCTGGCGGAGCGCATGTCCGCGTCGCTCGGCCAGCCGGTCATCGTCGAGCCGCGCGGCGGCGCTGGCGGCAATGTCGGCGCCGAGGCGGTCGCGAAGGCGGCGCCTGACGGCTACACGATCCTGATGGCGACCATCGGCACGCACGCCATCAACCAGACGCTCTACAAGAAGCTACCCTTCGATCCGATCAAGGACTTCACGCCGGTCTCGCAGGTCGTGCAGTATCCGCTGCTGCTGGTGGTCAATCCGAACGTCCCGGCCAAGTCGGTGAAGGAGCTCATCGATTACGCCAAGGCCAATCCGGGCAAGCTCAATCGTGCGTCGGG
>Ga0255338_1004638_pt1 | contig 13876 bp, 7 predicted proteins | sample MeOH1_35cm_T4_19_FD_203715 | JGI IMG/M metagenome (GOLD analysis project Ga0255338, IMG submission 203715) | Sandy soil microbial communities from University of British Columbia, Vancouver, Canada - MeOH1_35cm_T4_195 | ecosystem: Engineered > Artificial ecosystem > Sand microcosm > Unclassified ...
GCCCATCTACCGCTACGTCGACAACGAGAACCTGGCGCGGGTGACCGCCTCGGCCGGCTCGGGCGACGTCTCCCTGGCCAGCTATGCCTCCCTCGGTCCCATCGTCAGCTACATCAGCCGCGGGCCCGCTGAGGGTTTCGGCGGCCGAGTCAGCTTCAGCCGGGGCTCGGACGAGCTGCTGCGTGGCTTCGTCCGCCTGGACACCGGCGAACACAACGGCTTCTCGGCCTTTGGCAGCTTCTCGACGGTCTCGGGCGAACTGTGGCGTGGCCCCGGCACGATCGACCGCGACCACTACGAGGGCCAGCTCCGCTACCGGTTCGGCGAGGGGTCGATCACCTTCCAGACGGTGCACAACAAGTACTTCGACTACGACAGCCCCTCGATCAACAAGGCCCAGTACCTCGGCACGGCGGGTGACATCTTCGGGCGCAGCGGGCGGGACTTCGCCTACCTGGGTTACATCCCCACGCCCGGGGCATTCGGCACGCCGGCGACGGCCACCTCGCTGCCGATCGTCAGCGCGACCGCGCCGCCCTACTCGAACGCCAACTACAACCAGTACTACAAGTTCGCCGTGAACAGCCGCGAGGACCACCTCTACGCGGCGACGCTGAAGACGCCGCTCGGCGAGTCCGTCGACGTCTCGGTGACTGGCTACTACGAGGACAAGGAAGGCTATGGCGTCTCGCCCGAGGCCTATGCGACCTCGCTCACCAACTACAACGCCGAGCGGCTGATCGTGGCGGGCCTCTTCGCGCCGCGCGGCATCCAGTACGGCCTGTCCACCATCGACGGCACGCGCAAGGGCGTGAACAGCAGCCTCACCTGGCGTTGGGGGATCAACACCGTCCAGGCCGGCGTCTGGTACGAGGACGACGATTATCACCGCACCCAGCAGCGCTACAACGTGGAGAACGGCCATCCGGACGGCGCGCCGCTGTTCAACGAGCCGGTGCACCTGCAGCGCAACTACACGTCCACCCGCAAGACCACCCAGATCTTCGTGAAGGACACCCTCAGCCTCCTGGACGACCGGCTGAAGCTGGATGTGGGCTTCAAGGGGCTGGACATCGACTACGAGATCAGCGGCTACCGGAACCCGGCGGACTTCATCAACCGCCGCACGCCCACGATCACCGACAACTGGAAGGACTATTTCCTGCCGCAGGTGGGCGCCGTCTGGTCGCTTAACGGGCGCGACCAGGTCTTCGCGTCCTACTCGGAGAACATGGCCCTGCCACGCGGCGCGGACGACATCTTCTCCGCCGCCAGTCCTCTGGCGCCCGGGCCGGACGCGGAAAAGGCCAAGAACTACGAGATCGGCGTCCGGGCCAACCGGCCGACCTTCAACGCCTCGCTGGTCGCCTACTTCACGAAGTTCGACAACCGGCTGCAATCGTTCGCCTCGCCGGTGCCCGGCAGCACGACCACCGAAACCTTCTTCCAGAACGTGGGCGCGGTGGAGGCCTATGGCGGCGAGTTCAGCGGCCAGTGGAAGCCTGAGCTGTTCGGCGGCAAGGTCTATTTCAACGCCAACGTCTCGTACAACATCGCGGAATTCAAAGACAATTTCGCCACCTTCGCGATCGCGGGCAATCGCGTCCCGGATTTCCCGGAGTGGCTGTTCCAGGGCGGCGTGACCTTCGAACCCGCCCCCGGCGCGATTCTCAACCTCTCGGCCCGGACCATCTCCAAGCGCTACACCAACTTCCTGAACACCGAGACGACCGGCGGCTACACGATCCTGGCCGCCTATCTCGACTTGGGCGATGGGATCTTCGTGGGGCCGCTGAAGAACGTGAAGGCCCGGGTCAACGTCGACAACCTGTTGGACGAGGACTACCTGGGCACCATCTCGACGACGATCAACACCCCGGCCTCGTTCCGGCCGGGACCGCGGCGGACGGTGCAGGTGACCCTGTCGACCGAGTTCTGATCGAGGCAGACCGCGACGGCCGGCGTTGACCGGCCCGAACGGCTCTGCAACCTGAGTGTCTGGACGAAGGGGCGAGTGCATGGCGTGGAAGTCGGCGGCGGCGTACGGGGCCGCCTTGGCGGTGCTGGCGGCAGGGTCCGGATGGGCCCAGACGGTCGATCCGGCGATCAAGGCTCGGGTCGACAAGGTGCTGGCCAGGACGCCGCTGATCGACGGCCACAACGACGTGCCCTGGGGCATCCGCCAGCGCGTGGGCGTGCACCCGGAAAAGGTCGACCTCGGGAAGGACACCAGCGGCCTGAAGGAGGCCGACGGTCCCGGCATGCACACCGACATCGCGCGCCTCAAGGCTGGTCGGCTCGGGGGGCAATTCTGGAGCGTCTACATCCCCGCCAGCTTCGACGGGCCGATCGCCGTGGAAATGACCCTCGAGCAGATCGACATCGCCAAGTCGCTGCCCCAGCGCTACCCGGCCGTGTTCGAGATGGCCTACACGGCCGACGACATCGTGCGCGTCCACAAGGCGGGCCGCATCGCCTCCCTGGTGGGCATCGAGGGCGGCCACCAGATCCACGACAGCCTGGCGGTGTTGCGCCAGATGTACGCCGCCGGGGCGCGCTACATGACGCTGACCCACTCGGCCAACACCCGCTGGGCCGACAGCGCCACCGCCGCGCCGAAGTTCGGAGGCCTGAGCCCCTTCGGCAAGGCGGTGGTGGGCGAGATGAACCGGCTGGGGATGCTGGTCGATCTCAGCCACGTCTCGGAGGAGACGATGAAGGACGCCCTCGAGGCGACCCAGGCGCCGGTGATCTTCTCGCACTCCAGCGCCCGAGGCCTGGCCGACCACCCGCGCAATGTGCCCGACGCCGTGCTGCCGCTGGTGAAGGCCAACCGCGGCGTGGTGATGGTGACGTTCGTGCCGGGGTTCGTGTCGTTCGCCCGCGCCGAGTGGTCCGCCGCCCGAACGGGGGAGCAGGCCCGCGTGGGCGCGCTCTACGTCGGCCAGCCCGCGCGGGCGAAGGCGGCGCTGGAGGCCTGGGAGAAGGCGCACCCGCAGCCGCCCGTCGGCCTCGCCATCGTGGCCGACCACATCGAGCACGTCGCCAAGCTCTGCGGCGTGGACTGTGTCGGCATCGGCGGCGACTTCGACGGCATCGCCGAGACGCCCGCGGGCCTGGAGGGCGTCGACAAGTACCCCGACCTCTTCGCCGAACTGGCCCGCCGCGGCTGGAGCGACGAGGACCTGGGCAAGCTGGCCGGAGGCAACCTGCTGCGCGCGATGCGCGAGGCTGAAGCGACCGCGAAGAAGCTCCAGGCCACGACCCAGCCGTCCTACGCCACGCTCGCCGAGCTGGACGGCAAGTGACGCAATTGCTCCCCCGTTGGGGGAGCTGTCGGCGAATGCCGACTGAGGGGGTCCTAACGGTCGTGGGTGACCCCCTCCGGCGCTTCGCGCCACCTCCCCCGACGGGGAGGAATTAGGAAAGCGGCTTGCCCTTGGTCTCGGGCAGCAGGAAGAAGCAGACCACGATCGAGACCGCCGTGAAGGCCAGCGGATACCAGAGGCCCGAGTAGAGGTCGCCCACGGTGGTCACGATGGCGAAGGCGGTGAAGGGCACGAAGCCGCCCACCCAGCCGGTGCCGATGTGATAGGGCAGCGACATGGCCGTGTAGCGCACCCGGGTCGGGAACAGCTCCACCAGGCAGGCGGCGATCGGGCCGTACAGCGCCGTCGCCGCGACCACGAACACCAGCAGTACGCCGAACGCGCCGACCAGGTTCATGCGCGCGGGATCGGCCTTGGCCGGATAGCCGGCCTGGGCTAGGGCGGTCTTCAGCCGGGTCTCGACGCTGGTCTTCACCGCCTTCGCGACGTCAGGGGCCAGGTCCTGCGCGCTGGTGGACGGGATGGTCACCGCCCCGATCCGCACCAATGCCGGCCGGCCGGGCACGCCGGGCTCGTTCTTGTAGGAGACGCCGGCGTTGGCCAGGGTCGACTTGGCAATGTCGCAGGATGACAGGAAGCTGGCCTTGCCCACCGGGTCGAACTGAACCGAGCAGTCGGCCGGATCGGCGATGACCACCACCGGCGCCGCGGCTTCGGCCTCGGCCAGGGCCGGGTTGAGCGTCTTGGACAGCATGTGGAAGCCGGGGAAGTAGGCCGCCGTCATCAGGATCATGCCGAACAGCATCACCGGCTTGCGCCCGATCCGATCCGACAGCCAGCCGAACAGCACGTACAGCACCGCGCTGGCCGCTGTGGCCGACAGCATCAGGAGGTTGATGGTCTCCGGGCTGACCTTCAGGAAGCGCTCCATGAAGGTCTGCACGTAGAAGAAGGCCGTGTACCAGACGGCCCCTTGCGCGAACATCACGCCCACCAGGGCGATCAGCACCAGCTTGGCGTTGGGCCAGTGGCCGAAGGCCTCCTTGAACGGCGCCTTGGACTCCGCGCCCTCGGCCTTGAGCTTCGCGAACTCCGGGCTCTCGGTGAGCTTCAGGCGCATCCAGATGGAGACCCCCAGCAGGACGCCCGAGAACAGGAACGGGATGCGCCAGCCCCACTCATCGAACGCCTCGTTGCCCACGGCCAGGCGGGTCAGCAGGATGACGATCAGGGCGCCGAACAGGCCGAACGCCGCCGAGGTCTGGATCCAGCTCGTGGCCTTGCCGCGCCCGTTGGCAGGCGCGTGCTCGGCGACGTAGATCGCCGCTCCGCCGTACTCGCCGCCCAGGGCGAAGCCCTGGATGATGCGCATCAGGATCAGCAGGATCGGACCGATGATGCCGGCCTGGGTGTAGCTGGGCAGCAGGCCAATCGCGACGGTGGCCCCGCCCATCAGCAGCACCGTGGCCAGGAACGCGCCCTTGCGCCCCGCCCGGTCGCCGATCCGCCCGAACACCAGCGCGCCCAGCGGCCGGAACAGGAAGCCCGTCCCGAACAGCGCCAGCGCCGCGGCCAGGGCCGCGGTCTCGGGCAGGCCGGTGAAGAAGGTCTTGGAGATGACGCCGGTCAGGCTTCCGAAGACGAAGAAGTCGTACCACTCGAAAGTCGTCCCCGCCGACGAGGCGGCGACCACGGTCCGTAGCGACGTCGGCTTCTGGGCAACGTCCGTCGCGGCGATTTCCGCCATACTTTGTCTTCCTTCCCCAAGGACTTGTGCGGTCTCGTCTAGCATTGGTTTGGGAGCGAGGGCCAACCCCCAACCGCCATCCCACGGTCAGCCGAGGGCTGAACCGGGGGACCCAAGCCGACTCTGGTCAGCGGATGGGCAGCTTGGGTCCCCGGTCCGCCTGTCGGCGGCCGGAGGATAACCAGCCTCAAGTGAGCGTCGCCGTCACCACCCGTTCCAGCACCACCAGCGGCATGCGCCCGCGCTTCAGCACCTCGTGGAACTGCTTGATGTCGAAGCGGTCGCCCTGCCGCGTCCGGGCGGCCTCGCGCAGGCGGACGAACTCGTTGTGGCCCACCTTGTAGCTGGTAGCCTGGCCAGGCCAGACGCAGTAGCGGTCGATCTCGCGCTGCATGCCGCCGCGCGGCCGGCCGGTGGCCTCGACCATATAGTCGGTGGCCTTCTCGCGGCTCCAGCGCTTGGCGTGCAGGCCGGTGTCCACCACTAGGCGCACGGCGCGGAACAGGATCGACTGCAGATAGCCGATCCGGCCCAGCGGATCGTCGTCGTAGCAGCCCAGCTCGTCGCCCAGCTGCTCGGCGTAGAGGCCCCAGCCCTCGCCATAGGCCGAGAAGCCGCCGCCCTGCCGGCGCAGCATGGGGATGTCCGTCGACTGCTGGGAAATGGCCCCCTGCCAGAGATGGCCGGGATAGGCCTCATGGAACGCCAGGCTGGGCAGGGAATAGCGCGGCCACTCCGACGTGTCCTTGAGGTTGATGTAGAACCGCCCCGGCCGCTTACCGTCCAGCGAGGCGCCCTGGGCATAGCCGTTGGCCGCGCCGTCCTCGATGGCCGGCGGCACGCGCACGATCTCCATCGGCGCGTTGGGGAGGGTTGCGAACACCCGGGGCAGTCGCGTCTCGATGTCGGCGACGCGGACCCTCAGGTAGGCCAGCAACTCGGCTCGGCCGGCGTCGGTGTTGGCATAGAGCTGGTCGGGCCGGTGGTTCAGCGCCACCAGCCGCTCGGTGACCGTGCCGCCGGTCAGGCCCTGGGCGCGCAGCAGCGTATCGATCTGAGCCGTGAGTTCCTTCACCTGCCGCAGGCCCAGGTCGTGGATCTCGTCCGGCTTCAGCGCAGTGGTGGTCTGGTAGGCGACCGCGCCGGCGTAATAGGCCTCGCCGTCCGGGATCTTCCAGATGCCGGCGTCGTCCTTCGCGGTCCGGCGCAGCGCATCCACCGCCGCCTTCTGGCGCTCCACGGCGGGCCGCACGGCCTTGGCCAGGATGTCATCGGCTCGCGCCTGCCAGTCGCCGGCGATCCCGGCCGCCGCCGCCTTCTTCGCGAAGGCCGTGGCCAGGCTGTCTGACGCCGCCAGCTTGCCGAGCTGGGCGCTGGTCTGCTCCAGCAGGAAACCGGGCGCGAGCACGCCCTTGGCCGCCTCGGCCCTCAGCGAGGCGGTGGTGGCGTCGAGGGCCACGGCCAGTCCGCGCAGGCGCTGCAGATAGGCGTCCGCGTCCGCCGCGCTCTGCACCGGATGCTTGGAGTCCAGGAAGTCCGGCAGCGCCTGATAGGGCCCCGACAGCTGGCTGACGATGTAGGGCGAGTAGGGGGCGTAGGAGAAGCTGGCGGAGGGACCCTCGCCGAACCGGAACCGCTCGCCGCCCCGGACCGCCGTCTCGTACTGGTAGGCCACCACGTCATAGTCGATCTGGGCGGCCGCTCCGAGCTTGACCCGGTCGATCGCCTTCAGGCGGGCCAGCCGTCCCTTGGTGCGGGCGAACATCGCGTCCCGCCCGGCTGGCGAATAGTCGCTCAGCCTGGCCCGCAGGCCCGCGCGCGCGCCGACGTCCAGGCCCAGGCTGGTCGCAGACTCCGGGCTGTCGTCGATCTGCTCCTCCCAGAACCGGTCCAGCAGGGCCCGGAGCTTCGCGTCCTCGGTCTGCGCCCGCGCCGCCGCCGGCAGGGCCGTGGCCAGCGCCGCGCCAGCGGCGCCCTGGAGGAAAAGCCTGCGATCCATTGTCATCCCCACGCAACTTGAGGGCGGGACCGTAACGGACCGCCCGACCCTGGCAAGACGCCCGCCCGCCTCCCGAAAATGGACCGGAAGACGGCGTCCGCAGGCGCGACCCCCGCCACCTTGCGCCAGATCAATGCCCGCGCGGCGCCGGGCGAGCATCCAGGGGCGACGGTGTCAGGAGCGCGCGACCATGGACAGTTCCGCAAAACCGCATTCGAGCTACGGCAAACTGTCGATCGCCCTGCACTGGCTAATGCTGGTGCTCCTCGCCGCCGTGTATGCCGCCATTCTGCTGCGCGAGAACTATCCTCGCGGCAGCGAAATCCGCGAGGCCCTGAAGGCCTGGCACTTCACCTTGGGCCTGTCCGTCTTCGTGCTGGTCTGGCTGCGCATCTTCGCGCGCTCGGTTGCACCGCCCCACCACGGTCCCTCGTCATGGGACGCGCGCATCGCGATAGTCGTGCACGTCGCCCTCTATGTCCTCATGGTCGCCATGCCGATCCTGGGCTGGCTGGCGTTGAGCGCCGACGGAAAGCCGATTCCCTTCTTCGGCTTGGAGCTTCCCCCACTGACCGTGACGGACAAGGCCTTTGCCGAGCAGGTCGAGGAGGTCCACGAGACCCTCGGCACGGTGGGCTATTGGCTCGTCGGGGCCCATGCCGCCGCCGCGCTGTTCCATCACTACGTGCTGCGCGACGGCACGTTGCGGCGGATGCTCCCCGGACGCACTTGAGGTCCGCCCGGGCGTTGACGCGCGCCTAGGCCGCGGCGGTGTCCTCTTCGTCTTCCGGCGTGTCGCGGTTGGCGGCGGCGCTGGCGATCTCGGCCAGCAGGACGCCCGGCGCGATGGGCTTGCCCACCACCCCGTCCATGCCGGCGTCCAGATAGGCTTGGCGCTGGTGCGCCAGCACGTTGGCGGTCAGGGCCACGATCGGCGTCGAGGCCGAGGCCCCGCCCAGGGCGCGGATGCGGCGGGCCGCCTCCACCCCGTCGATTCCGGGCATCTGGATGTCCATCAGGATCACGTCGAAGCCGCCACGGGCCGCGGCGTCCACGCCGGCATAACCGTCCACGGCGGTCTCCACCGCGGCGCCCAGGTTCTCGAGCAGCTTGGTGGCGATCATGCGGTTCGTGGGATTGTCCTCGACCACCAGGATGCGAACTCCGGTTAGCACGTCGAGCGTCGCCTCGATGGCCTCGGCCTGCGGAGCCGCGGCCTCGGCGGCGACCTCGAACCAGAAGGTCGAGCCCTTGCCCTCGGCGGAGCTGAAGCCGACCTGGCCATCCATCATCTCGGCCAGCTTGCGGGTGATGGCCAGGCCCAGGCCCGAACCGCCGAACTTCCGCGTGGTCGAGGCGTCCGCCTGGTTGAACCGCTCAAACAGCTTCTCGCGCGCGGATTCCGGGATGCCGACGCCGGTGTCCTCGACCTCGAAGCGCAGCATGCCCCCGCTTTTACCTTCAGGCGTCGCCGCTCGGCGGCAGCGGACCACCACATGGCCGGCCTCGGTGAACTTCACCGCATTGCCCACCAGGTTGAACAGCGCCTGGCGCAGCCGCACAGGGTCCGACCGGACCCAGCCCAGGGCCGGGTCGGCCTCGACGATCAGCTTCAGGTTCTTGGCCCTGGCCTGCGGCTCCAGGAGGCGCACGACGCCCTCGACCAGCATCGCCGGATCGACGGGTTCGCAGGTCAGCTCCAACCGTCCGGCCTCGATCTTCGAGAAGTCGATGACGTCGTTCAGCAGCTCGGCCAGCATCTGGCCGCACGACAGGGCCTCGCGCAGCAGGCCGCGTCCGTCGACGGAAAGGCGTTCGTTCTTCAGGAGATGAAGAACCCCCATCACGCCGTTCATCGGCGTGCGGATCTCATGGCTCATATTGGCCAGGAAGGCGGCCTTGGCCTCGGCGCCGGCTTCGGCGGCAGCCTGGGCCTCCTTGAGCGCGATCTCCTGGCGCTTCAGCGCGTCGCAGTCCTGCACCAGCCCCACGGCCTTCAGCCAGCGGCCGTTGCGCGCGGTCACCAGGTGGTGGTGCACCCGCACCCAGCGCTCGGCGCCGTCCGGCCGCACGATCCGGGCTTCGAAGCTGTCGCCCGACTTCGCGTCGCCCCGATGCAGCGCCCGGAACGAGGCGCGGACGTGGGGCAGGTCGTCCGGATGGAACCCCGGATAGCGAAGCTGCGTGGCTTCCTCGTAGCTTGAGTTCTGCCGGCCGGTGATCCGCTCGAACTCGGGCGAGCACCAGAAGCTCTTTCCCACGTGGTCGATCTCGTAGACGCCGGCCTCCGCCGCCTCGAGGGCCAGGTTCAGGCGTCCGGCCAAGGCCTGGGCCTCGCGCCGCGCCTTGCGCGCCGTCTGCTCGCCCAGGCGCGCCGCGTCGCGGGCCGCAGCCAGTTCGGTGATATCCTCGGAAATGCCCTTGAGCGCATAGGCGCCCAGTTCCGTGGGCTCGGTGCGCACCGTGACCCGCATGGTGAGCCAGCAGTCGCGGGCCCAGATCCGGTGCTCCAGACGCAACGGCTCCCCGGTGGCGACCGAGTTGGTCATGGCGCGCTTCAAGTGGGCGCGGTCGCGGGGATGGACGATTTCGTAGAACCGCTGGGGTGTCCACTCGATCTCCGGGTCGATGCCGACCAGTTCCATGATCTCGTCCGACCACCAGATTCGGCCGGTGGCGGGTTTGAATTCCCAAACGCCGATGCCGGCGGCGGCGCCCAGCGCCTTGCGGGTCCGCCGCGCCTCCGCGCTCTCCTCGCGATAGGCACGCTCGGCGCTGATGTCGCGCATGTTGCCGATGTGGGCCCCGTCCTCGGTGACTTGCCGCCGGGCCGCGACCCAGCGCCAGTTTCCGTGCCGGTCGCGCAGGCGAACCTCCGCCTCGCTGACGTCGCCGGGCTTGGCGGCGTCGGCGCGCGACTGGATGCCGGCCAACTCATCCGGATGACAGAAGTCGAACACCGAGCGGCCGATCAGCTCGGCCTGGCTCAGGCCCGTGAAATCCGACCAGGCCTGGTTCACCTGCAACAGGGTTCCGTCGGGCGCGACGACCTGCATGAGGTCGCGGCTGTTGTCGAACAGCCATTGCGCCATCTGGGCCCGTTCGGCGGCGCCTGTCGCGCTCTTCCGATGCATGCGTTCTCCCCGTGCCCGACCGCCGACAAACTGGCCAGGCGCGCGAAGAATTACGGCGCGAATGTAAATTTATGGTTGTGCCAAAAATCGGCGTTTTGTCGCATTCTCGACAGAACGCCGCGTTTTCCGGGGCTTAGAACGCGCTCTCGCCGGTGATCGCCCGCCCCAGGATCAGCGCATGCACGTCATGCGCGCCTTCATAGGTGTTGACGGTCTCCAGGTTCGAGGCGTGGCGCATCACGTGGTACTCGCCCGAGATGCCGTTGCCGCCGTGCATGTCACGGGCGACGCGGGCGATATCCAGGGCCTTGCCGCAGTTGTTGCGCTTCAGCATGGAGATCGCTTCCGGAACCCACGCGCCCTCGTCGATCAGCCGGCCCAGGGCCAGCGCGCCCTCGAAGCCGAGCGCGATCTCGGTGGACATGTCGGCCAGCTTCTTCTGCACCAGCTGGCGCGAGGCCAGCGTCCGGCCGAACAGGCTGCGGCTGGAGACATAGTCGCGCGATGTGTGCAGGCAGAACTCCGCCGCGCCCATGGCGCCCCAGGCGATGCCGTAGCGCGCCTTGTTCAGGCACGAGAACGGCCCGCGCAGGCCCTCGACGCCCGGCAGCATGGCGTCTTCCGGCACATGCACGTCCGTCAGCGAGATCTCGCCGGTGACCGAGGCCCGCAGCGACAGCTTGTTGAGGATCTTGGGCGTCTCGAAGCCCTTGGTCCCACGCTCCACCAGGAAGCCGCGAATCTTGCCGTCCAGCTTGGCCCAGACCAGGGCCACGTCGCAGACCGGCGAGTTCGTGATCCACATTTTCGCGCCGTTCAGCACATAGCCGTCGGACACCTTCTTCGCGACCGTGCGCATCGAGGCCGGATCGGAGCCGCCGTCCGGCTCGGTCAGGCCGAAGCAGCCGATGATCCGCCCCGCCGCCATGCCGGGCAGGTACTTGCGCTTCTGCTCCTCCGAGCCGAAGGCGTAGATCGGGTACATCACCAGCGAGGACTGCACGCTCATCGCCGAGCGGTAGCCGCTATCGACCGCCTCGATCTCGCGGGCGATCAGGCCATAGGCCACGTGGTTCACGCCGGCGCAGCCGTACTCTTCCGGCAGCGTCGGGCCCAGGAACCCCAGCTCGCCCATCTCGGTCATGATCTCGCGGTCGAACCGCTCCTCAGCATAGGCCGAGACGACCCGCGGCAGCAGCTTCTCGCGGGCGTACTGGCGGGCCGCGTCCCAGACCATCCGCTCCTCTTCCGAGAGCCGCGAGGACATATCCAGGGGATCATCCCAGCGGTAGGTCTTTTGGGGCGCGCCAGAGTCGAGCGGCATGGGAAGTCTCCGTGGCGTAAGGTCGGCGGCGGGATACCGGGTTTTCCGCGGCGCGGGTAGACGCCTTCGCGTTTCGCGGCGGCAACGCGGACATGGCGGCCCTGGTCTCTTCCCTCATCCTACGGGTGGGGAGAGACGGGGCATCCCGCTCCTACAGCTCGGCCCACATCCGGAGCAGGTTCTGGTAGGTCCCCGTCAGCGAGACGATGGCCGGCGCGCCTAGGCCGGCGTCCTGGGCCAGGGTCTGGATCGCCACGTCCATGTCGAACAGCAGCGCCCGCTTGGCGTCGTCGCGGATCAGGCTCTGGATCCAGAAGAAGCTGGCCACCCGCTCGCCGCGCGTCACGGGCATGACCCGGTGCAGGCTGGACGCGGGGTAGAGGATCAGGTCGCCGGCCGGCAGCTTCACCTCGTGCGAGCCGTAGGTGTCCTCGACCACCAGTTCGCCGCCGTCGTAGGCCTCGGGGTCGGCGAGGAACAGGGTCGCCGACAGGTCGGTGCGCAGCCGGATTCCCTGGTCCCGCTGGAAGCGCATGGCGTTGTCAACGTGGTCGCCGAAGGTCTGGCCGGGCCCATAACGGTTGAACAGCGGCGGATAGATCGTGTGGGGCAGGGCGGCGGCCATGAACAGCGCGCTGCGGGTCGCGGCCTCGCGCACCTGGGCGCCGGCCTGGCGGGCGGCGTCGGACGCCTCCGGCAGCTGCAGGTTCTGCTTGGCCAGCGCCGACTGCTTGCCGGAGGTGGCGTTGCCATCCTCCCAAGGGGCGGCGTCGATAAAGGCGCGCAGCTCGGCCACCTGGGCCGTGGTCAGCACGCCGGGGACGTGGAGCATCATGGCGTCACCCTAGAATGAATTGCGCCCCGCCCGCGAGCAGCGGAGGCGGGGCGCGTCTTCACGCCGCCTGGATGTGTCCGGGGCGGCGCACCAGCCGGTTCGTCTGGGGGGAGGTCAGAACCGGTAGTTGGCGGTGAGCGTCGCGTTGCGGCGATCGCCCGGCGAGGCCCAGCCGTTGTTGCGGCCACGCTGGTAGTATTCCTTGTCGAAGACGTTGTTCACGTTCAGCCGCAGCTCAATGTCGGGACGCGGGGTCCAGGCGACCGTGACGCGGTGGACCATGTAGTCCTGGGCCTTCACCAGCGGGATCGTCGTCCGCGTGTTGGTCGAGCCGGCCACCAGGGCGTGCTGGGTGAGGTAGTATTCGCCCTGGTAGGTCACGCCGTAGCCGAGCTGCAGGTTCAGGTCCCGCAGGTCATAGGTGGTGAAGACGCTGAAGGCGTGGTCCGGCACGCTGGTCAGCGGATCGCCCTTGGTGAAATCCAGCCCCTGGGCGGCCAGGAACTTCGACACACCGCGCCTCACCTCGCTGTCGAGGTAGGTGTAGTTCGCGAAAATCGACCAGTCGTCGGTGATCCGCCCCGAGGCGCCCAGCGCCACCCCGTCCACGCGGGCCGCGCCGTCCAGCTGCTGGTCCGGCTGGGTGGGGTCGCCGGAGGCCACCTTGTAGTTGGTGCGGTCGTTGCGGAAGACCGCCGCGGTCAGCGACAGCCGGCCCATCACGTCCCACTTGCCGCCGATTTCGAAGCTCTCGGCTTCCTCGGGATCCACGGTGCAGCTGACGAGGGTGCAGGCGCCCGAGCCGTTCACCGTCGCCTGGCTGGGCGTCTGGGAGTTGGCGTAGGCGACGTAGAGGCTGGCGTTCGGGATCGGCTTGTAGACCACGCCCAGACGGTAGGTGAGCAGGTTGTCGTCCGCGCGGAACTTCGGTCCCGGCGTGATCACGCCCAGCGAGGCGCCCGGCGTCACGTTGTAGGCGTCGGTCGAATTGACGCCTTCGTTGTGCTCCCAGCGGATCCCGCCGTTGATGGACCACCGCTCGTTCAGGACGATGTTGTCGAACAGGTAGACCGCCTGGTTCTTGCGATGGCCGTCCTGGGCGCTGGCCTGGATGAAGTTGATCGAGCCGGCGTAGGTGTTGTTCGGGTTGGCGATGTTCATCGGCGGCAGGGCCACCGTGACGCCGGTCGCGGTGCGGAAGGTGTTGCCGGTGTCGAGGTGGAAGTCCTCCTCGAAGAAGGCCGCGCCGACCACCAGGGTGTGGTGGACCCCGCCCAGGTCGCCGTCCCAGGTCAGGTCGGTCTGGTTGTGCAGCAGGGTGTTCTCGGTGTCGCGGAGGTTCCCGCGCGGGCCGCTCGGCTGGTAGAAGCCGGGCCCCGGATCGGTGGCGAGGCAGGCGGTGAAGCCGGTGATGTTGGTGGCCGTCGTCGACTGGCTCCAGGCCACGGGCTTCTGGCCGTTCGCCAGGCAGAACACGCCCTGCGGCGGGTCCACGACCGTGAGCTGGG
>Ga0255338_1004639_pt1 | contig 13874 bp, 11 predicted proteins | sample MeOH1_35cm_T4_19_FD_203715 | JGI IMG/M metagenome (GOLD analysis project Ga0255338, IMG submission 203715) | Sandy soil microbial communities from University of British Columbia, Vancouver, Canada - MeOH1_35cm_T4_195 | ecosystem: Engineered > Artificial ecosystem > Sand microcosm > Unclassified ...
CGCAGCGAGTTCGAGATCGTGGCGGGCGGATTCATCGCGACCGGCCCCGACCAGGAATCGATGCTGAAGATGCGCGAGTACGTCCGCTTCCGCATCGCCTTCTACTGCTCGACGCGGGCGTACTGGGACGTCCTGCGCCTGCACGGGCTGGAGGCACTCGGCGAGAAGGTGAACCCCTATCCGCGTGCCGGCCGCTGGAGCGAAATGGCCGCCCTGATCCCCGACGAGCTCATCGACCTGTTCGCCGTCTGCGGGACGTACGACACGATCGCGGACCAGCTGGCCGAGCGCTACGAAGGCCTGGCCGACACGATCTATCTGCCGATCCAGAGCGACATTCCGATCGACAACGACAAGCTGGCCCGCGTCGTGGAGAAGATCCAGCGCATTCCGAGCAAGTTCAAAGGTTATCGCGAGGGCTGGAGCTGGACCCAGGCGCCCGCCCCGCGCGAAGGTGCCGCGGAACCCGCCCCCCTGGAGATGCCGGCCTGACATGCCTGCGACTGCCTTCAATGATCTGCGGGTGCTCGAGGTGGGCGACCTGCCAGCGGGCGCCTTCTGCGCCCGGCTCTTCGCCGACTTCGGTGCCGACGTGCTGAAGCTGGAGCCGCCCGGCGGCGACGCGAACCGCGCGGTCGGCCCGCTGATCGACACCGGGCGGGGTCCCGAGGAGGGGGAGGGGGCCTACTTCTCCTTCCTCAACGTGCGCAAGCGGTCCGCGCCGCTTTCGCGCGAGAACTTCGCGGCGCTCGTGCGCGAAGCGGACGTATTGGTCGATTCGCTGCCGCCGGCCCGGCGGGCCGAGCTCGGGATCGATCATGCGGCGCTGCAGGCGCTGAACCCGCGCCTCGTGATCGCCTCTCTGAGCTGGTTTGGCGAGGACGGGCCCTACAGCCGATTCGCGGGCACCGACCTGGTCTGCCGCGCGCTGGCCGGAGGCACGCAGCTCGTGGGACCGGTGGAGGGTCCACCTGTTCCCGTGAACGACTACCAAGCCAGCAACGTCGGCGGGCTCACCGCGTTCATTGCGGCCATGGCAGCGCTGCAGCGCCCCGCGCGCCGCGGCCGTCGCCTGGAGTTGCCGGTGCTGGACGCCACCATCGCCTTGGCCGACTACAACGTGGCCCTCGCCTGGGCCGCCGGCGGCATCGACAAGCGTTGGGGCGTCAGCCGTTTTTCACCCAACTTCCCGCTCGGGATCTATCGCTGCAAGAGCGGTTGGGTGGGCGTGACGGTGGTGACGCCGGTCCAGTGGCGCACCTTCTGCCGCATTCTCGGCTTGGAGCATCTGGGGCGGGATCCCCGCTACGTCGAACGCACGGGCCGGCTCACGAACGCCGACGCGCTGGAAGCGCAGTTCAAGGACCGCTTCCTCGAGAAGACCGCGCAAGAGTGGTTCGAGATCGCCCTGCGGGAGGCGCTGCCGATCGTCGTGGTGCCGAGCATTTCCGAGCTCCTGCGCACTCCGGAACACCGGCGGCGCCAGGCGTTCGAGCGGGTGCGCCACGGCACGCGCGAGCACGAGCAGCCGGCCTCGCCGCTGCGGCTGCAGGGGACGCCACCTCTTCGCGGCGGCGAGGTGCCGGCAGTGGCCGAGCACGCGCCGGAGTGGATCGCGAATCCCGCACCCGCACCGCTCGACGATCAGCCGCCGCGGGCGCCGCTTGCGGGCATCCGGGTCGTCGACCTGGCGATGGGGTGGGCTGGACCGCTGGCCACGCGCCATTTCGCCGACCTCGGCGCGGATGTCATCAAGGTCGAGGCCTGCCAGTACCCAGACTGGTGGCGCGGCGTCGACGATCGCCCCATCGTGTTCGAGCAGCGGCTGTACGAGAAGAGCAGCTACTTCAACGTGCTGAGCCGCGCCAAGCGCGGCATCACACTGGACCTGACCACGCCGGAGGGGCGCCGACTCGTTAAGGAGCTGGTACGCGACGCCGACGTCGTCATCGACAACTATTCGGCCGGCGTCCTGCCCAAGCTGGGCCTGGATTACGAAGACCTCAAGCAGGTCAATCCGGAGATCATCATGCTGTCGATGCCGGCCTTCGGCACCGACGGTCCGTGGCGCGACTGCCGTGGGTATGGATCGACGCTGGAACAAGCCTCCGGCTTACCGAGTGTCGCGGGACGCCCGCAGGACGGCCCGACCTTGAACCACATAGCGTACGGCGATCCGATCGGCGGCCTGCACGCGGCTTCGGCCCTGCTCGCCGCCCTCTATTCCAAGCAGCGCAGCGGCCGCGGCCAGCGCATCGTGCTGTCCCAGGTGGAATGCATGTTCACCATGGTAGCCCCCTGGATCGTGGAGCAATCCGCCAACGGTCGCGGCGGCGAGCGTCTCGGTGCACGCCACCCGCACCACGCGCCGCAAGGCGTGTATCGCTGCGCCGGCGAAGACGCCTGGCTCGTTGTCAGCGTGACCGATGAAGCGCAATGGCAGGGCCTGTGCCGGGTGATCGGGCGCGAAGACCTCGGTGTCGAGCCCGCCCTCTCCTCTGCGCAAGGACGGCGCGCGGCGCACGACCGGATCGACGAAGCCCTCGACAGATGGACGTCGACGCGGCCGCCGCAACAGGCGATGGAGGAGCTCCAGGCGGCCGGCGTCCCGGCCGGCGTGAGCCGCGCTCCCATCAACCTGTTGAAGGACCCCCACCTGGAAGCCCGCGGCTTCTGGCAGTGGATCGAGCGGCCCTTCGTCGGCCTGCATCCCCAGCCCTCGCCGCCGTACCGCGACTCGCTCGGCACGCTGCCTGCGCTGCGGCCGTCCCCCACCCTCGGCCAATACAACCGGGAGGTGCTCGGCGACATCCTGGCCCTGGACGACGCCGAAATCGATGCACTCCATGCCAGCGGCGTGATCGGGACTTGCGCCGTTCCGCCGGAGTTGCGCAAGTCCCGCGCGGCGACGGGCCGCCGCGAATCCGCCACCGTTCACAAAGGAGACAACCCTTGAAACCCTCATCCCGCATCCGGTCCCGCATCCGATCAGCGCTCGCCCTCGGCCTGGCCCTGACGACGGCGGCAATTTCGGCGCAGGAGTATCCCGTCCGCCCCGTCACGCTGGTGGTGCCCTTCCCGCCGGGAGGCAGCACGGACGTGCAGGCCCGGCTGGTGGCCAAGGGGCTGGCGGAGCGCCTGGGCAAGGCCGTGGTCGTCGACAACAAGCCAGGCGCGGCCGGCGCAATCGGCACGCGCCTTGTCAAGGCCGCGGATCCGGACGGCTACACGCTGCTGTTCGCGAGCATCTCCTCGTTGGTCACGGAGCCGGTCCTGAACGAGAAGGTCGGCTTCGACCCGCTGAAGGACTTCGCGCCGATCAGCATCGTGACGGACATGCCCTTCCTGCTGGTGGTCGACTGCCAGCGGGGGATCAAGTCGGTCAAGGAACTGATCGCGGCCGCCGAGGCGAGGCCGGGCGCCCTCAACTACTCGTCGTGGGGCTATGGCAGCGTCGGCAACCTGCTGGCCGAGATGTTCAAGCTCAACACCAAGGTGAACGTCACGCACATTCCCTACAAGGGCGAAGCCCCCGCCGTGATGGCCCTCATCAGCGGCGAGGTCAACATGATGTTCGTCACGCCCGTGAACATGCCGCACATCACCAGCAAGAAGCTTTGCCCGCTGGCCGTGACGGGGACTTCCCGCCTCGCCTCGCTGCCGTCGGTGCCGAGCTTCGAAGAGGCGGGCATCAAGGGCATGGAGTTCCAGATCTGGTTCGGCGTGGTCGCCCCGGCGAAGACGCCGGCTCCGATCCTCGAAAGAATCCAGCGCGACGTGGCCGCGGTCGCGTCCAACCCGGAATTCGGCCAGGCGACGGCGAGCATGGGCGTCGTCAACGTGGGCAGCAACGCCGAGGCCCTGAGACAGCGGATCCGGGCGGACCAGATGCTGATCGGCAACCTGGCCAAGAACGCGAAGATCAAGGAGTAAAGCGCGCATGAGCGACAGGAATTCGGGCACCCAATACTGCACCGCCGAGCCGCGGGGACGGGTGCTCGTCGTCACGATCCAGCGTCCGGAGCTGCGCAACGCGCTGCATCGCCCGGCGAGCCTGGAGCTGGAACAGGTCTTCGACCGCTTCGAGGCCGATCCCGAGCTGTGGATCGCCATCATCACGGGGGCGGGCGACCAGGCCTTTTGCGCCGGCAACGACCTGAAGTACCAGGCCGCCGGCAACGACACGACGCTGCCCCCCACCGGGTTCGGAGGGATCACGGGGCGCTTGAACATGACCAAGCCCGTGATCGCGGCGGTGAACGGCGTCGCGATGGGCGGGGGTTTCGAGATCGCGCTCGCCTGCGACCTCATCGTCGCGGCCGAGAATGCGGTGTTCGCCCTGCCGGAACCGCACGTGGGCCTCGCCGCCACGGCGGGGGGCCTGCTGCGCCTGTCCCAACACCTGCCGCTGAAGCAGGCGATGGGCCTCGCGCTGACCGGGCGCCGCATTCCGGCCCGGGAAGCGGCGGCGCTGGGGCTGGTCAACGAGGTGGTGCCGCAGGGACAGGCGCTGGAGGGCGCGCTGCGGTGGGCCGACCAGGTGCTGGCCGGCGCGCCGCTAGCCGTTCGTGCGGCGAAGGTGCTGGTCCATCACGGGCTGGCGGAGCCCGCGCTGGAGCGCAGCTACCCGGTGCAGAAGCAGTTGCCTGCCGTGGCCGCGCTGTACGCCAGCCAGGACAAGATCGAAGGCCCGAAGGCTTTCGCCGAGAAGCGCAAGCCGGTGTGGACCGGCCGCTGAAGCGACGATGAACCCCTCCCCCTTCGGTATCGTCGGCAGCGGCTCCATGGCCGCTGGAGTCGCGCAGCTGATGGCAGAGGCCGGGTACGAGGTCGCGTTGCACCCGGCCGACGAGGCTACGCTGGGCCTGCTGCGGCGCGCGCTCCACCGCAAGGCCGAAAAGGGCCAGCTTGGTGCGGACGCTGCCGCGCGCGCCTTGCGCCGCGTGGTCCCGGCCGCGTCGCTGGACGCGCTGGCGCACTGCAGCGTGGTGGTCGAGACGCAACTGCGCGACCGGGAAGCTACGCAGGCCACGCTGGCCGCGCTCGAAGCCGTGCTGTCGCCCGCCACCCTGATCGCGCTGAACACCTCCGCGCAGACGGTCAGCGTGCTCGCCTCGCGCGCGGCGCATCCCGGGCGCATCGCGGGCTTGCACTTCTTCGAACCCGCGCCCGTGATGCGCGTGGTGGAGGTGATCGCAGGCCTGCGCACCGACCAGACGGTAATGCCGCGCCTGATCTCGTTTGTGGAAACGCTGGGGCATGCCGCCGTGCGGGTGGAAGATGCGCCGGGGTTCGTCGTCAATCGCGTGGGCCGCGCCCTCCTGACGGAAGGCGCACGCATCGTGGCGGAGAAGATCGCCACGCCCCAGGCCGTGGACCGCATCGCGCGGGATACCCTGGGGCTGCGGATGGGCCCCTTCGAACTGCTCGACTTGATCGGCTTGGACATCTCCCTGCCGGTGATGGATCAACTGTATGACGCGTATCGGCAGGAGCCGCGCCTGCGACCCGCACCATTCCTGCGATTGCGCGAGGCGGCCGGGCTGCATGGCCGGCGCGCCGGTGGCGGCTTCTATGCCGAGCCCGAGAAGATCGGCGACGCCCCGGCGCTGGCAGGCACCGCAGCGCGGCCGGCGATCTGGATCGATCCGGCCGACGCCGATCTCCACGCGAGCGTGCGCAAGCACCTCCTGCGCAGCAGCGCGCGCCTGGATCTAGCCGAAGCGCCCGGCGCCGACAGCCTTTGCCTCGTCATGCCCCTGGGCGCCGACGCGACGGAAACCGCGCTGCGCCGCGGGCTGGATCCGCGTCGCACCGTGGCCGTGGACGCCGTCAGCGGCATCTCGGCGCGTTGTGCGCTCATGGCGCCGCCGGGGCTGCTGCCGGCGTACCGGGCCGCAGCCCTGTCGGCCTTTGGCGAGGCGGGTGCCGCGGAATGGATCGGGGACAGCAAGGGCTTCGTGGCGCAGCGCCTGCTCGCGGCCATCGTCAACCTGGCCTGCGAGGTCGCGGAACAGGGGGTGGCCAGACCCGCCGATATCGACCACTTGGTGCGCCTGGCCCTGGGCTACCCGAAGGGGCCCCTGGCGTGGGGCGACGAGTTCGGTCCCGCGCGTATCCTGTCGGTGCTGCAGGCCCTGCACGACGACGGCGACCCGCGCGACCGGGTCTGCGCCTGGTTGCGACGCCGCGCCCATCTGGGCCTGAGTCTGACCACTCCTGCGTGAGAATCCCATGCCCGCTCGATCGCTTTCACTGTTCGCCCTTTCCGGGTTGCCGTTGGTGCAGCGTGGTGACGATCTGCCGCGCTTGATCCTTCAAGCGCTCGTCCGCGACCAGCTTGCGTTGCAGGACGGCGATGTGGTCGTCCTCGCGCAGAAGATCGTCTCCAAGAGCGAAGGGCGGCTCGTGCCGCTGGCCGGCGTGCAGCCCTCGGAGCGCGCGCGGGAGTTGGCCCAGGCAACCGGGAAGGATCCCCGGGTGGTCGAACTGATCCTGCGCGAGTCGAATGAAGTGCTGCGTTTTCGCCACGAGCTGCTGGTCGTGGAGCATCGGCTCGGCTTCGTCATGGCCAACGCGGGCATCGACATGTCGAACGTCGCGCAGGAGCACGGCGAGTGCGCGCTGCTGCTGCCGGAGGACCCGGATGCCTCGTGCGCAGCGCTGCGGGCCGGACTGCGCGAAGCGACCGGCGCCGACGTGGGCGTCGTGATCAACGACAGCCATGGACGCGCCTGGCGCAACGGCACCGTCGGTGTGGCCATCGGCGTGGCCGGCATGCCTGCGCTACACGATCGCCGCGGCGAGCCGGACCTGTTCGGTCGCCGGCTGCAAATCACGGAAGTGGGAATGGCCGATGAAGTCGCGGCCGCCGCGTCGCTGTTGATGGGACAGGCGGCCGAATCGGCACCGGTCATCCTGGTGCGTGGCTTGAGTCTCCCGCGGCGCGAAGGCGATGCGCGGGAATTGATTCGCCCGCGCGACATGGACATGTTCCGATGATCCCGATGAAACCCTGGCTGCTGGTTCCCGTGCGCTCCTTTGCCGGAGGAAAGCGGCGGCTCGCTGCCTGCATGGATGCCGCCCAGCGGCGCGAGCTCAATCGCGCCTTCCTCGACCACGTACTCGGCCAGGCCGCCGCCTGGCCCGGCCTCGCCGCCACCGTGGTGGTGAGCCCCTGCCGCGAGGTGCTGGCACACGCCCGTGCCTGTGGCGCACGGGTGCTCCGCCAGCCCGCGCTGCCTCACTTGGACGAAGCCGCGAGCGAGACGCTGAATGCCGCCCTCACAATCGCGCGGGCGCATTTGCCGATGCACGCGCGCGACCTGATGATCGTGTCTTCGGACCTGCCGCGCCTCACCACCGCTGACCTGCAGCGCCTGCGCAAAGGGGGCCACCGCGGCCGGGTCGTCATCGCCACCGACCGTGCCGGCACTGGCACCAACGCCCTCTACCTACCCTACGAAGCGGCCCAGCAGTTCTCATTCTGCTTCGGTGAAGACAGTGCCCGGCGGCACGAACGCGCCGCGCGAGAGATTGGCCGCGATGTCGCGCGAGTGGCCATCCCGCGGCTTGCCTTCGACATCGACACGCCCGCCGATCTGGCGGCACTGAAGACGCCTGAGTCGGCATCCGCATGACGAAAACCTACGTGGCGCCCGCAGGCTTCGCGCTCGTGGAGCGCGGAGGACCGTTCTTCACGCAGATCGCCCCCGTTTACCAGAGACGGCTCGAGGGCCGCGTCATCCTGGGGCTGCACGTCGATCCCAAGCACGCCAACTCCCACGGCAATGCGCACGGCGGCATGCTGATGACCCTGGCCGACGGGGCCTTCTATGACAACATCATGCTGGAACGTGAGGCCGGGGACCGGATCGTCACGGCCAATATGTCGGCAGACTTCCTGAGTGCAGCTCGCGTGGGCGACTGGCTGGAAGCGCACGTGACGGTCCACCGACGCGGCAAGCTGCTGTCGTTTGCCGATTGCCTGCTGAAGGTCGGCGAGAGGGTGGTCCTTCGCGCCAACGCGACCTTCGTCAAACCGCCGTCAAGCTGATCGCGTCCGGACTTGCAAATCACAGGCAAGCCGACCACCAGACCCGCGCGGCCCCGCGCATAGCCATGGCGCGCCCGCGCGCGCCGGCGGGCAAGCGAACGCAAGGCCCCAGTGAGAGGTCGGGCGCGTCACAATCCTCCGGTGAAGCGCCCACTGAGCCCGACCGAAACCACCCCCGAGCTGGAACGGCTGCGCCTGCGCAGCATCGTGGTGGCGTCGGTGGCGCTGCTGGGGGTGCTGTATCTGCACCTCCTGTCCGCCCTGTTCGCCGGTCTCGCGGGCTTCGTGCTGTACCGGCGCGTGCGCGACTTCACCGCCGCGGCGCAGGGCTCGTGGCGGCGGCGGGCGCTGCGCTGGATCATGGTGTCGCTGGCGGTGGCCGGCCTGGCCCTGCTGTTCGCGGCCGGCGCCGAGCTGCTGTTCAAGTCCGGCGGGCTCGGGCGGCTGATGGACCTGGTGGCCGACACGCTCGACCAGCTGCGCGCCACCGCGCCGGGCTGGGTGGTCGATCGCCTGCCCGAATCCGCCGACGCCGTCCAGCATGCGGTGAGCGGCTGGCTGCGCGAGCACTCGGGCGAGGTGCAGCGCTGGGGCGGCGAGGCGCTGAAGGTGCTGGTGCACATCATCCTGGGCCTCGCGATCGGGCTGATGGCCGCCACCGCGGCGCGCAACGCCGGCGCCCACCCGGTGCGCCGCCCGCTGATCCAGCTGGCGCAGGAGCGCATGCTGCAGCTGGCCAACGCCTTCGGCGACGTGTTCTCGGCGCAGCTGCGCATCTCCCTGATCAACGCGGCGCTGACGGCCCTCTACCTGCTCGTGCTGCTGCCCGCGCTGGGCTATCGCGTCCCGCTCGCGCCGACGCTGGTCGGCTTCACCTTCTTCGGCGGGCTGATCCCGATCGTGGGCAACCTGCTGTCGAATTCGGCGATCACGATCGCGGCGCTCACCGTCTCGGTGTGGATCGGTGTCGCCTCGCTGGTGTTCCTGGTGCTGATCCACAAGCTGGAGTACTTCCTCAATGCCCGCATCGTGGGCGGCCGCACCAACGTGCCGACCTCCGCGATGCTCGCTTCCATGCTGGTGCTGGAGTCGGCGTTCGGCATCGCGGGGCTGGTGGCGGCGCCGATCTACTGCGCCTGGCTCACGCGCGAGTTGCGCGACGGGGCCTGGGTGTGATCCATCGCCGGGATTCCGGCGCTGCGCGCGTCACCCCAGCCTCACGAGTCCGCTCGCAGATGCCAAGCCTTGGTCCGCGTGAAGGCCTGGATGCCGTACTTCGACAGCGTCAGCCCCAGGCCCGAATCGCGCACCCCGCTCCAGGGCAGGCGCGGGCTCACGCGGTCGCAGCAGTTCCAGTAGACGCTGCCCGCGTGCACCTGCGAAAGGATGCGCCGGGCCCGCGCCTCGTCCGGCGTGTACACGCCCGCGGTGAGGCCATAGCGGGTGTCGTTCATCAGCCGGACCGCCTCGGCATCGTCGCGGACCTGCTGGATGCCGATCACGGGACCGAAGCTCTCCTCGCGCATGATCTCCATCGTGTGGTCGACGTTCACCAGCACGGTGGGCTCGAACCAGTTGCCGGAGCCGCCGCCGACGCGCCCGCCGGTGAGCACGGTGGCGCCGCGCCGGCGCGCGTCCTCCACCTGGGCCGAGAGCACGTCCAGCTGCGGCATGCGCGTGAGCGGGCCGATGTAGGTCTCCTCGCTCATCGGGTCGCCCATGCGCAGGCCGCCGACGACCCGCACGAAGGCCGCGACGAAGGCGTCGTGGATCGCCGCGTGCACGTAGATGCGCTCCACCGAGCAGCAGCTCTGGCCGGTGTTGTACATGGCGCCGTCGGCCAGTGAGGCGGCCGCGGCCGCGGCATCCGCGTCCTCGCAGACGTAGGTGGGATCCTTGCCACCGAGCTCCAGCTGCAGCTTCAGGAAGCGGCCGCCCACCGCTGCCGCGATGCGCTTGCCGGTGGCGTGCGAGCCGGTGAAGAACACGCCGTCCAGCTCCTGCGCCAGCAGCGCGCTGCCGACCTCGCCGGCACCGACCAGAGGCGCCATCACCTGGCCCGGCACGCCGGCCTCGTGCAGCAGGCGCGCGATCTCCAGGCCGGTGAGCGTCGCGTACTCGGAGGGCTTGTACAGCACCGCATTGCCGGTGGCGAGCGCCGGCAGGATCACGTTGCAGCCGACGAACCAGGGGTAGTTCCAGGCCGAGATGTTGGCCACCACGCCCAGCGGCACGTGCTCGATCTGCTCGCGCAGGCTGCCCTCGGCGTACACCGTCTCGGTCGCCACCGCCTGCGCGCATTCGGCGAGGAAGAAGTCGATGCGGGGCAGCAGCCCGTCGAGCTCGTTGCGCGCCATGCGGATCGGCTTGCCGGTCTCGCGGGTCATGGTGGTGGCGAGCGCATCGCGCTGCGCGACCACCGAATCGCGGAAGGCCTGCAGGCAGGCCAGCCGTTCCGCCAGCGGCCGCGCGGCCCAGGCGGGCTGCGCCGCGCGCGCGGCGCCGGCCTTGGCCGCCACGCTTTCGGCATCGTCGGCCGGCAGCGCGATCACCAGTTCCCCGTTGGCGGGGTTGCGGACTTCCAGCGTGCTCATGGGGCGCCGCGGGCCGCGCGGGCGGCCGCGAGGAAGTCGCGCAGCACCGGCGTATCGTCGATCACGCCCAGCTCGGGGCGGTGGAACTCGGGATGCCACTGGACGGCGGCGACCCAGGCGTCGCCCGTGTGGCGGATCGCCTCCACCACGCCGTCGGCGGGCGAGAGCGCCTCGGCGACGAAGCCGGGCGCGAGGTCCTTCACGCCCTGGTGGTGCACGCTGTTGATCTTGTGCCGCCCGGGCGGCAGCAGCTGCGCCATCCGGGTGCCAGGCAGGATGTCGACCTCGTGGAAGTTCAGGTCGTAGATCCTGGCGTCGCGGTGCACGCGGGCGCCGGGCTTCTGCGTCGTGATGTCCTGGTACAGCGTGCCGCCGTGCGCCACGTTGATCAACTGCAGGCCGCGGCAGATGCCGAACACCGGCTTGCCGGCGGCGCTGAAGGCCTGCACCAGGGCGATCTCGTATTCGTCGCGGATGCGGTCGCCACGCCACTCGGGGCGCAGCGGCTGCTCGCCGTAGCTGCCCGGCCAGACGTCGGCGCCGCCGTGCATCACCAGGCCGTCGAGCCAGCCGGCGTAGTCCTGCACGGTGACTTCGCCGCGGAAGGTCTCGCCGTTCAGCGAGGGGATCATCACCGGCAGCGCGCCTTCGGACATGACCCAGTGGGCGGTGGACTGCTCGATCCACAGCAGGGTCTTGGACGGCGCGGCCTTGCGCTCGCCGTCGGGGTGGAAGAAGCAGGCGCTGATGCCGATCTTGAGGCGGGTCATTGGCATGGGGAGGTCAATTCAACAGCCGGACGCAGAGGACGCAAAGGGTACGCAGAAGACGCAAGGAAGACCTTTTCAATGGATGTCCTTTTGCGTCCTTTGCGTACCCTTTGCGTCCTCTGCGTCCGGAAGTTCTTTCTTCATTACATCGCCGCCAGGAACAGCCGCTCGAAATCCGCGGCCGTCACCGGCCGAGGGTTGGTCTGGTGGCAGCTGTCCTTCACCGCGACCTCGACCAGGCGCGGGATCTGCTCGCGCCGCACGCCGTGCGAGGACAGCGTGCCGGTGATGCCGACCTGCTGCTTCAGGTGGCCCAGCCAGCGCACCAGCCCCGGGCCGCCGCCGCCGGCGCGGCACACGTGCGCCAGCTCCTCGAACTTCTCGGGCGCAGCCTCCACGTTCCAGGCCAGCACGGTCTCGATCATGAGCGCGTTGCCGAGGCCGTGGTGCAGGTCGCAGACGGCGCCCAGCGCATGGGCGCAGGAATGCACGGCGCCCAGGTCCTTCTGGAAGGCGATGGCGCCCATCATCGAGGCCATCATCATGTCGCCGCGTGCCTGCAGGTTGGCCGGCTCGCGCACCGCCCGCACCAGCGAACGCGCCGCAATGCGCGCGCCCTCCAGCGCGATGCCGTCGCACAGCGGATGGTAGGCGGGCGAGAGGTAGCTCTCGATGTTGTGCGTGAGCGCGTCCATGCCGGTGGCGGCCGTCACCTGCGGCGGCAGGCCCACGGTGAGCTCGGGGTCGGCGAACACCTTGCGGGCCAGCAGCTTCGGGCTGAAGATCACGCGCTTCAGGTGCGTGCCGTCCTCGCTGATCACGGCGGAGCGGCCGACCTCCGAGCCGGTGCCGGCGGTGGTGGGCAGCGCCACGAAGCAGGGCAGCGCGTGCGTGATGGAGCGCACCTTCGGGTGGTCCCACGCGTACTCCAGGATGTCGCCCTCGTGGCTGGCCGCCAGGCCCACCACCTTCGCCACGTCGAGCGCGGCGCCGCCGCCGATGCCGATCACGCAGTCCGCGCGGTGCGCGTTGCAGGCCGAGGCGCCCGCCATCGCCTGGCTCGCGGTGGGATTGCCGGCGACGCCGGCGAAGACGTGGACGTCCAGCCCGGACAGATGCGACTGGAATTCGGCGAAGGCCGGCAGCGCGGCCAGTCCGCGATCGGTGACGACCAGCGGCCGCTGCAGGCCCGCCTCCTTCAGGTACTGCGCCACTTCCTTGCGCGCGCCGGGCCCGAAGCGGATGTCGGTGGGAAAGGAAAAGCTCGCAAGGCTCATGCGTCCGGCCCTCAGATGATCTCGAAGTAGCGCCGCAGCTCCCAGTCGGTCACGGCGTCCTGCCACTGGCGCCATTCCCACTCGCGGGTGGCGGCGAAGTGCTCGACGAAGGTGTCGCCCAGCCAGTCGCGCGCGACCTCCGAGCCGCGGAACACGCGCGTGGTCTCGAGCAGCGTGCGCGGCGCCCGCGGCACGTTCTCGCCGCCGACGTTGGTGCCCGTGATCGGCGGCGTGGTGAGCTTCAGCCCCTTTTCCACCCCGTGCAGGCCGGCGGCGATCACGGCCGCCATGGCCAGGTAGGGATTCACGTCCGAGCCGGGGCAGCGCGTCTCCAGCCGCGTCGCCTTGGGCGAGCCGGCCAGCACGCGGAAGCTGGCGGTGCGGTTGTCGATGCCCCAGGTCGGCTTCACCGGCGCCCAGAAGCCGTCCACCAGGCGCTTGTAGCTGTTGACGGTGGGCCACAGCAGCGGGCCGAACTCCATCATGCAGGCGACCTGGCCGGCCAGGTAGCTCTCGAACAAGGGGCTCATCTTCCGGGGTGCAGCGGCGTCGTGGAAGAGGTTGGCCTTGCCGTCCGACAGGCTCTGGTGGATGTGCCCGCTGCAGCCCGGGTACTTCGAGCTCCACTTGGCCATGAAGCTGGGCATGATGCCGAAGCGCTTGCCGATCTCGCGCGCGCCGGTCTTGAACAGGATGGCGCGGTCGGCCTGCTCGAGTGCGGGGCAAAAAGCGATGGCGGCCTCGTAGACGCCCGGCCCGGTCTCGGTGTGCAGGCCCTCGATCGGCACGCCGAAGGCCAGCATGTCGTCCATCAGCGCGTTGAAGAAGCCGGGGTTGTCGGCCATGCGCAGGATGGAATAGCCGAACATGCCGGGCGTGAGCGGCTGCGGCGGCTGGCCGTTCTTGGCCGCCCAGGTGTGCGGGTCCTCGCGGAAGTTGAACCACTCGAACTCCATGCCGCACAGGGCCTGGAAGCCCAGCTTCTCGGCGCGCGCCAGCACCCGCTTGAGCGTCTGGCGCGGGCACAGCGGATGCGGCGAGCCATCCGCATTGACGAACTCGCCCAGGAAGAAGGGCACGCCGTCGTCCCACGGCACGTTGCGCGCGGTGCCGAGGTCGATGCACGCCAGCGCGTCGGGGAATCCGTGCTGCCAGCCGGTGACCTGCGTGTTGTCGT
>Ga0255338_1004640_pt1 | contig 13868 bp, 12 predicted proteins | sample MeOH1_35cm_T4_19_FD_203715 | JGI IMG/M metagenome (GOLD analysis project Ga0255338, IMG submission 203715) | Sandy soil microbial communities from University of British Columbia, Vancouver, Canada - MeOH1_35cm_T4_195 | ecosystem: Engineered > Artificial ecosystem > Sand microcosm > Unclassified ...
TTTCAAAACGGCATCCAACCGGGATTCGATATCGGTTTCACCGGGAAACTCCATTTTTACCTCCTCGGTTCGCAGCTTTTCCCGCGCCCGGTAAAGCCGTTTGTTGATCGTCTCCTTGTTGGTCAGGAATGCGCTGGCGATCTCGCTGATCCCGAACCCGCACAGCACATTGAGCGCCAGGCCGATCTGTGATTCGACGGGAAGCGACGGATGGCAAATGGCGAACATCATCTGCAATTGGCTGTCGGTAATATTTTGGGTCGACAAATCAATGTCCAACTCGTCGCCCATCGGGCTGTTACTGACCACCTGGCCACTGACTTTTTCCTTAAAAAGCTTGTCGCGACGCAAGTAATCGAGCGTTTTGTTTCTCGCGACGGTGTAAAGCCAGGCTACCGGATTGTCGGGTACCCCCTTAATCCCCCACATTTCAGACGCCTGCAAAAAGGTATCGCTGGCAATATCCTGGGCGATTTCGATGTGCCCGAGGCCGAAAGTTTTGCTAAGGACGGCGGTGATTTTCCGGTATTCGGTCCTGAACAAATGCGGTATCAATTCCTGGTTTTCCATGGCATTAAAGTAAATAAGCCTTTGCTGGTTACAAAGGCTTATCGATATTTAAGCAAAAACTACATTCGGATAATGGGCCTGACTTCGACATTACCGCCTGCGGACAAGATCGGGCACCCTTTCGCCATTTCGGTTGCCTCGTCCAGCGATTCGGCCCTGACCATAATAAAACCGCCTACCGATTCTTTGGTTTCGATATAGGGGCCGTCGGTAACGACCTGGGAAGGCCTTACCACGTTCCCTTCGTTGGCGAGCCGGTTGCCCCGATCTACCAGCTTACCCTGTGCAGCGATGCCTCCTATCCAATCCATCCATTTTTGCATACTGTTTTGCAATGCTTCCGGCGACATGGCCGGCATTACCGCTGGATCATTTCTGAAAACAAACAAGAAGTCATTCATTTCGATATAAGGTTTATGTTTTAAAGCTTGTTGACGAACCAAAAGCGCCGGACTGGACAGAAGTTTGGGATTTTATTCCGGAAAATTACGAAAGCTGCGAAAACGCGCATCTGCTTTGGCACGATTGGTTGATTAGACGGCGTGAAAATCAAACCGGCACCATCGCAAAAACAGCCCTGAAATGACCGCACACATGCGCATTCGAAAAGACGTTCCGCAAAGATCCTGACCGGCGGGCAAACTGCGTTTTGGCGCCGGCTCAATCCGCTTGCAGATGCTTCGATATGCGCACCGAACTGAACAATACGGCTTCGGATTGTATACGAAAGTGGCGGCGAAGGAAGATAAAAGGATAAGAAAAAAGATAAACAGCTATTCCTGAGAGCCGGTGTCGCCGCGCGTCAGTCCTGAAAACGATCCTTTCTTGTGCCTGTGCAACTGTTGCGCCGCATCGATGGAATGCGAAGTATGGATATCGTGATCCTCTTCCGACATTTCGGCCAGTTTCTGATAAAACTTACGCAATACGTCGAGTTCCGCTTCGCTCAGGTCTTCGATATCTACCATCCTGTTGCTTGCAAAGCGGCTGGCGGCTATCAACTCATTCAGTTTTAATTGAATGGCCTTCGAATCTTTGTTCTGTGATTTCTGGATCAGAAAAACCATCAGGAAGGTAACCACTGTGGTGCCGGTGTTGATCACGAGCTGCCACGTATCGGAATATTCGAAAATCGGCCCGGTAATGCCCCAAACCAGTATGATACTGAATGCCACGCCGAATGCCATAGAACTACCGGTCCAGGCTGTGATACGTGTAGCCATTTTCTCGAAAAAATTGATTTTTCCTCTTTCCATAAACAGACAATGTTGAGAAGGCAATCTCCGATCTTTGGCGCTGAAATACTACTCCTTTACCTGATTTTCAAATAAAAAACACCTTTCTTACTGGCTATGATGATGTCCGGCTTGCGGTCGCCGTTGTTCCAGATCAGGTGCGTTTTGAAATCGATCTTAACCTACCTGCTATTGACATATACATAGCCGCGGTTTTTACAAGAACTTTTCAAAACATCAAGTATGACATTTATCATGTTTTAAAGTAAATTAATTCGCATATATTTGTAGTAATATTTCATTTATTTTACTCAACGTTATGAAAAAAGGGCTTCTGCGTGAAGCCCTTTTTGTTTTAGTGGGTCATAGCAGTCCCCGTAGGATGACCGTCGCGGTGCTCGTGCAGGTTTTCTGTTTTACCCACCTTATTATAGTCTTTCAACACTTTTTTCGACTCCTCTGTCCCGATCGCCTCCACGCGCTGGATCATGTACGACAGCATTTTGGGGAACGGGGATTTCCCTGCCAGTTGCAAGGCGCGTTTCGCGTCGATAGGTGCCAATGGCTCGGCAGCATACCATTCCATCAGCGGCAGGTTATGGTCGTCTTTGTCTTCGGCCTTCTGCACCAACGCATCCAGCACATCCCAACGCTGGGAAGGATCAAGCCGGAGCATTCCGGAAGTCAGATAAAGTCGTACCAGCTTGGAATTGTCCTTCTGCGCCATCTCTGCAAACTTTTTCAATGTCCCGGGCGAAACGGATTTGTTTTCGGTTAAAAGCTGTATCGACCAGCTGCGGATGTATTCGCTGTCGTTGGAAAGCAGGTCGGCGAGTTCTTTTTCCGTGAGCCCTTTGGTCACATGGAGCGTCCATAATGCACGGAGCTTCCGGGTTTCGTCCGGATTTTTCGCAAGGATCTCTTTCAACGCCTTGTGTACTTTTTTGTTGGGACCGCGTTCCTGCAAAATTGTACGAGCCTGACGGACATACCATTCATTTGGGTTCAGCTGGTAGTCGACCAGCTCCATATCCGAAGCCTTGGACAAATCTACCTGCACCCATTTGTCGTTGTCATGGGTTATTTTGAATATCCGACCCATGGTTTTGTTGTGTACGTCGGGATTCGGGCTGTGACACTGGTTTTTGTCGTACCAATCGATCGCCCAAACGGATCCGCTCGGGTCATATTTAAAGTTCAGCCACTGCGACCAGGAATCGTTCATTGCCATGAAGTCGTTTTTATGGGTAGCTTCATAGCCCGACCCCGAGCGGGTCAGACGATCGGTATTGAGACGTGAGCCATTGATATTGTTCATGAAAATATCGTTGCGGTATTCCTGTGGCCAACTATTGCCCAGGTAAATCATCGCCCCTGCATGCGCATGCCCGCCGCCTGCGGACGCCGAGCGGAAGTTCCCCGCATGCGGCCCGCGCTCCCCTACCCAATGCACGTGGTCCGCGATTGTTTTGATGTCGTCGTAAGTATACGGGTTGAAATGCTTGCCTGCCTGCCGCTGATAGCGAGCGCCCTGGATGATGTGGTACATGTGCGGGATCACACATACGGTAATGAACGGGTGTCCGTAATCATTAAAATCGATACCCCACGGGTTGCTCGATCCTTCCGCGAAAACCTCAAATTTGTGGGAAGTCGGGTGGAAGCGCCACACGCCGGCATTGATTTTCGTCCGCTCAGACTCCGGTGCCCCGGGCTTGCCTACGTTCGAATGCGTAAATACGCCGTGCGTGCCATAAAGCCAGCCATCGGGCCCCCAGCGAAGGTTATTCAGTACTTCATGCGTGTCTTCCAGTCCCCAGCCGTCGAGTAATATCTGCGGTGGGCCGGCGGGTTTATCATTTTTAAAATCCGCAGGGATAAACAGCAAGTTAGGCGCCGAGCCCAGCCACACACCACCCATTCCCACTTCGATACCGCTGATGAGGTTAAGGTTTTCCGCAAACACCTTGCGTTTGTCGAGTGTGCCGTCGCCGTTGGTATCCTCAAAAATCAGAATTTTGTCCCTTCCCTCGCCTTCCGGAGCGCGTACCGGATAAGTATGGCCTTCTACAACCCAAAGCCTTCCGCGCGAATCCAGTGTGAAACTGATGGGTCTGATAATGTCCGGCTCCGCAGCCGCGAGCGTGATTTTGAAGCCCGAAGGCGGGGTCATGGCTTTCGCCGCTTCTTTGCCCGACAAACCCGCATTCAAAACGGGGTCCAACGGCGGCAGGATGATGATATCCTTCTGTTTCAGCTCATTGGGAAAGTCGGGACGGGTTGTATAGAACCGAAAATCGTCGAAATTGATATGCGCCCATTTGTCGTTGGGAATGTATGGGATTTGTGAAATGCCTGTCTCCTTGTCGACAATCCGGATGAAAATCTCTTTGTTCAGATAAGGTTGAAGATCCACGACGGCAGGCTGCAATGTAGCCCTGCCCTGGCCTGTGATATGGTAGATGACCTTATTATCAGCCGCGGTCACGATTTCGACACGCGTGTCCTGCAATGCCCCGCCCGACACGCGGAATGCCGCGAAAGGTTGTATCACCTGGAACGGAACGGATGTTAGCGTACCCGTTTGTTTGTAGTTGAGCGTGCCTCCGCTGCTGAGAAAGTATTTCCCTTCGTAACCAATATTCATTTCCTTTTCATGCACCGGGGAAGGGTCCGAGCTGAATAGGGCGTTGGCGAATGCGTCACCGGTTGCGGTCCAGTTTTTGAGGTCGCCCGTTTCAAATCCCATATCAAGCGGCTGGCCGTCCTTCACGGGCAACTGACCGGCCACAGTTTCATTGGAAATAACACCTTCGACCACCTCAAAACTACCTACCATACCCGCAGCACGGTGCCCGGGCACGGAACAGTAATAGGTGTCGCTCTGCTCAGCCTTGAAAGTAATGCTCGTGCTGGTGCCTTTTTCAATGATGACTTTGCTTTTAATATCGAGCTTTTCCAGCGCGATATCGTGCGTCATCAGTTCGCCGTTGGTAATCGTGATCCGCACGCGATCGCCTTTGTTGGCTTTTAATGTAGGGTTCCGGGAGCCGTCTCTGGCAAAAAAACCGAGCATAGTCGCTTCCAGCGAATAGTCACGGTCGAATTTCTCGGCAGTTTGTGTGGTATTTGTTTTCTGCGCAAAAGTGTCCAGCGCCGGGACAGTCACCATGGCCAATGCCAGCGGGACGAGCATGTGTGTCAACCTGATCATATTTAACTGTTTAGGAATTTCGGTTTTGAAAGTTGAGCAATAAAGGAAGGCGACACTATGTTTATACTTGTTGGTATAAAATTGAAAAAATTCGCTTTTATATTTGAAAAAATTCCTATGTTTGGATACTCAATCTCCTTTGTTATGAAAACTTTTGCTCACCCTGGTTCAAATTTGAAATCCAAATTCAACCATATTGACATGGACAGCAATTTTTCCATTGTGCTCTCTGCCCGGAAAGGCCTGCACACGAAAGTTTTCTACGATTTCGCCGAAGCCATCAAAATGCCGGAACGAAGGTTGGCGGCGATCATGAACGTTTCTGCGCGCACCATCAGCAACTATAAGGAAGCCGAAAAGACTTTGGAGCCCCTTTATGGCGAGCACCTTTTGAAATTAATCGCGCTTTTTGAGAAAGGAGAGGAATTCTTCGGAACTATCGATGAGTTCAATTACTGGTTGCAAAAGCCATTCTGGAATTCGGCTGAAAGGCCCGCTGACTGGCTGACGACCGGTGGCGGTGTGGATTTCCTGAGCGAGGAGCTCAATAAAATGGCGGAAGGTTATCCGGCGTAAAAGATGCTCGTATTCCGGATCGTCCACAAGCTCTACGCCAACACTTTGATCGCTTCCGGCATGCGCGGGAGATGGAACAGCGCGGGCAACAAAGTGATCTACACCACCGAAACGGTCCCGCTTGCATTACTTGAAAACCTGGTAAGGAGGCAGGGCGTCGGTTTCAATGCAGATTTCAAGATCATGTTCATTGAAATACCTGACGATGCCGTTGTCGAGTCAGTCGCCGAAAGCGATCTCGAAGCCGGCTGGCGCGGTCCCAATGACTATTCGCAATGCCAGCCGCCGGGTGACCGCTGGTTCAATGCGGGCAAAGCACTCGCCCTGAAAGTCCCGTCTGCTGTAATGCCCCTCGCATTCAATTTTGTAATCAATACTGTCCATCGCGATTACGCGCGCATAAAGCTTGTGGAGGTAACCGACCTGGTGCCGGAGAACCGGATTGATGACATTTTAAAGAAATACGCCTTCACAGCAGGTGCTTAACCCTCACCTTGTTTACCGCTGGCCTTCCAGGCGGCTTCCTGATTTTCCGCAATCCGCAGTTCGATGATCTTCCTGATCAGATCTATCGGCACCGGATTGTTCAAAGGGAAATGTGCAGAGCCTTTTGTCCCTTTATAGCCTGAAAGTTCGGACGAGAGCGTTTGGAAGATCTTTTCGGTAACCGGATAAAGCGCGACGTGCTTTTTCCATGCGGCAAAGTAAATCAGGTATGCCCCGTTTAAATTAAAAGTAGGCATATCGTATGAAATCGTCTCCGCCGCCTCCGGCGCAGCTTCCGTAATCACCGCCCGGATCTCCTGTAATATCTTCTGCACATCATCCGGAAAGCTTGCGATGTAGTCGTCTATTGAACTGTGTTTCGCGGCCATGTTCCCTGTGATTAATGATTTGATAAATTAACAAAAATTTCCACGTTCGGAAAAACCACCTGCGGCCGCAGGAATGCACAATTTTCATAACTAAAACCAAACTATCCCTATCCCGCTTTGATAACCGGCCTTGACCTTGCTGTCAGTACCTCCTGACTCAGCGTCCCTGACTAAGCGTCCCTGACTCAGCGTCCCTGACTTCCCCCGGCATTGGTTACCATCGAACTGGTGGTGAAACTGGTACCGGCGGTCCCTGCCGTATAGGTCCCGGAAGTGTATAGTCCGTAAAAATCAGTCGTTCCCGCCGTAGTTCCGCCGACGTAAACCTGGTAAGTAATCTCCTGCTTTAATTTCGGGCTTGAAAAGAGCATCGTGTTGTATGCACGCGGGATCGTAAACGTCATGGTTTCGCCCTCCGAAGAGCGGATATGCATCAGCTGGTTTGCCGAGCCTGAACCCAGGGTAACCGACGGCTGGGTGCTCACATTGGCTGTCGGCGAGCTGGTAGCGCCACCGGTGCCGATCAATATTCCGCCGGTGATTTTGAAAGTATTGCGGTCGCAATCAAATCCTTCTTCCGGCCCCCCGGCCGCGATGGAAATGATCCTGCCACCGGTGACCGTCATCGGGCCATTGGAATCGATGCCATCGTTGGAGGTGCTGTACACATAAATATTGCCTCCATTAATGTAAATGAAGCTGCTCGCATTCAGGCCGTCATCGGTTGTCTGGATATTGAAATCGCCATGATTGATCGTCAGTACGCTTTTGCTTTCGATCCCCTCGCCCGCCGACGATTTTTGTCGCTTTTACCTGGCCAGCAAATATTGTTGAAGGTTGTTGTTCTGTACCCAATCCGGCAACGGCTGACAGGCCTCTGTTAACTCAATGACAGAACCATAAGTCACGTCGACAAGAATAATTATGCCGCCAAATCCTGGTCTACGATCGGAACTCCTGCCGGTATAAACGATTGACTGTGTGTACCTTTACCGATACCCGGAGGTCCCGCTACCAGGTAAATCGTCATCGGATCACCTCTAACCGGCCGTTTTTGTCTTCTGCAACGATATGGCCATCACGCTTGTAAACCAATGGCTGTCCAATCGAAAAAAGGTAGTCTCGCGCATTTACCGCGAGTTGTTGCTGCCACTTGGAGCGCTCGTCCACCGTCATCGAACGCGGATCGGTTGTCCGACGGCCTACTTTGAATTGAATCTCCTCTTTCATGTTCTTAGTTTTTTTGCAAAAATACAAAATACTCAGCTTCTCAAAGCACCAGCTTATACCCTCTTCCTCTGATATTAATAATCTGAATATTAGGATCGTCCCGTAGGTAGCGACGGAGTTTGGTGATGAAAACGTCGAGGCTCCGGCCATTGAAAAAGGAGTCGTCGCCCCAGAGCTCATTCAGGACTTCGCTGCGGCCGAGAACTTCGTTGCGTTGCTGGTAGAGGCGACGGAGGAGTTCGGCTTCGCGGTGAGATAATGTAACTTCCCGGTCGTCAACGGAGAGTTTTTGTTTGGCCGGGTCGAAAATATAGCGGCCGATTTTCAGTGTTCCGTGGGCGCTTGCCCGGGAAGCGCCCACGCGCAGGAGCGCATTGATGCGTGCGATGAGCTCATCCAGGCTAAATGGCTTTTTGAGATAGTCGTTTCCTCCCAACTCAAAGCCCCTAACCACATCGGCCGTTTGGGAACGTGCCGTCAGGAATATGATCGGCGTATGCGGGTCGTCACGGCGGATCTGCTCGGCCATGGTGAAACCGTCCATATCGGGCATCATAATGTCGGCCACAACGATATCGGGATGGTGCTCCCGGAACTGCTCAAGCCCCTCGATCCCATTGGTGGCATACAGCACATCGAATCCTCTGTAAGCCAGGCTGTCTTTCACAATCATGCCCAATGCGGGTTCGTCCTCGATAAATAGTACCGTAGCCATTTCTCAGAATTTTAAAACAAAAGCACTTCCTTTCCCCGGTTCACTTGCCAGACTGATACTACCGCCATGCTTCTCCACTACTTGCCGCACATAGGCCAGCCCCAAGCCAAAACCCTTTACCTGATGCAGATCGCCGGTGGGAACACGAAAGAACCGATCGAAAACCGAGGCCTGGTAAGCTTTGGGGATGCCGATCCCGTTGTCGGCGACCGTGAGCTGCCATCCATGCGGCTCCTGTTCGTAATTGAACGATATGGTTACGCGGTCATAGGAATACTTAACCGCATTGTCGATAAGGTTATTTATCACATTTCCGAAATGCATCCGATCTACCTGTACGGTTGTCCCGAATGGGATATGCATGTTAAATACCACGGTTTTCGCAGCCTTGATCCTGTGGTTGGCAGCCAGTTCGCATAACATTTCGGCCAGGCTCACGGGCTCTGTCTGGAATTCTAATTCCTGCTTATCTTCCACCGCCAGGTTTAGTACTTTCTCGACCAGGTCCGACAGCCTCTGAAGGTTGTTCTGAGAAATATGAAGGTATTCTTCGGTCTTGCGCGGATCGTTCAGTGCTCCGAAATGTAATAATGCCTCCACAGCCGCCGTAACCGTCGCAATAGGTGTTTTAAGCTCGTGGGTCATGTTATTGATGAAATCGTTCTTGATGTCAGAAAGCTTTTTCTGCCGCAGTATGGTCCGCAGCATGAAAACGAAGCAGCCTGATGTAAGCAGCAAAAGCAGCAGCGAACAGCCCAGCAGCCAACCCATTCGGCTTAGCAAATAAGGAACCGGCATCTCGAACGTAGCTTGCACAAAAACATGACGTACCGGATTGACCGGCAGCGGCAAGGTCCTGAAACGGCCATCGTTTTCCGCATTCAAGCCGTTACCATTATAAATGATCAGGTTATCGCCGCCGGGCTTGGGAAGAATGGATAAGGTGTCGATTGTGAAGGCGACGTCGACGTTCCTCCTCAACAATTCCGCGCGATAGGCGGAATAAATCTTACGCAAATCCACCCGTCCGCCTTCCCTCCACTCCTGCACCACGAACCGCGAAATGCGTCGTGCGAGGGTGTCCGCCGGAGCAATGGCCACACTGTCGTTATTAAATTGGTAATAGAAACGCGATCCAGCGCCAGCGCCTGATCGCCTGACCAATACGCGCGCTTCTTTGGAAGCACCTCCGGGAGCCCTCCTGGGAATACCTCCGGGAGGTGTGTCAGGAACTCCTCCGGTAGATTCAATGGAAGTAGCCTTGCCGGGACGATGCTTACCGAGCAGCGTTCGCGCATTATCAACCTGATGCCCTTCGATAACCTGGAACAACGCATCCTGGACGGTGTTCCCAAACTGCTGCCGGTTGAGCTGATACGTTGTTAGGAGCCAATATCCCTGAAATGCATTGATTGCGACAATGCAGGCAGTCATGAGCCAGAAAATCGAGCGGATACGGCGGTTCGTCATACCGCAAAGCTAAACTTTCCGGTCGGATGATTTCCGGCACCTTAACACTATTTAACACAAAATAGTATTGATTAATAAGGCACTCTATCGAAGGAGAGAAATGGCCGCCATTTCCTTCCGGTGAAAGATTTTCACCCCATCCAGTTCCCTGATGAACCGGTAATGCTTCCGCACATATTCGCGCACTACCGGCACCTTATCGTGGGGCAGGAAAAGGTGCCCCCGCTCGGAATATTCGGGGATCATCGCTTCGATGAAGATCTTAGGCTTGTTTTCCTCCATATCTTCCAAAAAATCTCGCGTCCAGTTCGGTACAAGCGGCGATTTCATAGAAAAGTGGAACGTGTGCACATCCCGGTAACCCATCGGCCGCTGCGCGCTCACCAGCAGCCCGTCGCGCCAGCCCCAAACCACCACCGGGTCCGACGAGCGGGTATGCCTGACAATGTGCCCCACCACCTTCCTATCGATGTCCGTCCGGATATCATAAGCTATCTCCCCATCAAGGTATTTAAGGCTGACAGCGGTTTGCAGGACACCTCCCAGCAACAGAACACCTGCCGCGTATTGACGGACCAGCGGCTGGCTCATCGACAGGAACAATGCATTGAAGACCAGCAGCGGAACGAAAAGAAAGAGTTTATAGTGCTCAAAATTGTTGCCCGACTGCAATACGGCATAAATGCTCAGAAGCAGAAACAAGAAGGTAAAAACAAAAGGTATCCAGTTGATTTTAAATTCGGAACTCCATCTTTTGAAAGACAAAACCGGCAATGCAATAGCCAATGCAACGAGTGTGGAGACATAAATGCCTGAGCTCGTGGCATAGAAAATAAACCGGATGGCGCGGACGGGGCTGAACCGTTCGGCAATGGGCATGGAGGAAAACTGCGTCGTGAAAGAGTAGTAGAAGTAGTTCCAGAAGTAGTTGTTCCAGAACACATCCAGTTTGCCCCTCGCCCCATAGAAAATGTTGATGAAAACTGTCGGGAAAAGGCAGCCTGCGAGTAACGCAGCGATATTACGCCAGTCTTTCCGTTGTGCCATAGCCAGCAACAGAAATGCCCCTGTGAGCAAACCCATGGGGGCATTTTGAAATTTGGCATAAATAAGGCTTCCGAGCAACAAGCCCGTGGCCGTAGCGACTACCGGGCTTGTCCACCGCCGGTAGAAGTACAAAAAGAACAATGCTACGCCCGCGGTAACCATGAAAATGCTGTTATGCTCGGAATTGTAGGCGGCGAAAATGTGACAGATCGTACCAAGAAAAAGTGCCAGGCTCCAAGTGAGGACCAGGCTGGTATTTTTCCCGGCAAACAACTTACATATCTGATACAGAAGCAATACCGTACCCGTCCAGAGTAGCAACCCGATGATTTCGGCGCTGCTGTAACTGACCGGCATTCCTGCCCACGAACCGGCAAGTAACGGAAACACCGTCAATGGTCGGGCGTCGGTGTAGTTGAGCAACGTCCACAGCTTGTCGGGATAATGGTTAATGGCTATGACGGCACTGAGCCAGGTACTCGTATCGATATCATATTCCCTGTCCCGTAAAAAAGGGATTCTTACGGCCCACAACAGCACCAGCATGGCGGCAATCATGAATGCTGCGCCCTTCCCGGAAACATTGTGTTGGGAGTCATTTATATATACCCTATAAATCCACAAAGTCGATAGAAAAAAGACAACAAATAGGAACAATTTGAAGTAGAGGCTATAAACCATTAGTATACAGAGGGTTGTTAAGTATGAGTTCGGTAAACTAATATAGGGACGGCACCTCTTTAATACACCATGAAATGGGATTTTTTTTAGTTTCCGGTGCAAGTTCTGCTTTGCGAAAGCTTTTTATTGAACTCTGGCAGGATTTACGTTTAACACTACTTAACATTAAATAGCAGAACCTTACAAACCGTCACCTGACCTTTGACCCATCCAAAATCAAAACCACGGTGACATCATGAAAAAGCTTCTTTCAATCTTCATGCTGCTTTTCGCAGCAGCCCCGGACATTCTCGCACAAGCCTCCGGGCAAATCAGTTACGAAGTCGTGCGCAAGATCGACCAATCGCGGTTACGCTTCATGGTCAATGGCGAGGAGGTGAAACAGGGCGATCCCAACTTCCCGACGGATGTTCCCGATACCCGCACAATCGGGCAAAAAGTCCTCTTTGCCGGAAATTTTGTACGCGAAAACCGCGATGAGGAAAACATGATGCTAAGGGTAAGACAAGAACCTGGCGGTATCCCGCAAACCACAAATGCAGGGCGTCCATTTGAAGAATATGTTGTAACAGACATTGCAGCTCAGAAAACACTGACTTTTGTGACTGTCGGAAAAGACAAAGAGGCCCACACCTATAAAAGCGAAGCACCGATTGAAGCAACCGGCGGGTGGCAGCTTACGCAGCAGACGAAGAAAATAGCAGGTTACTTGTGCCAGAAAGCGGTCGTCAATTACCGTAAGGAACCCTATACCGTTTGGTTCACGACCGAATTGCCCTTCCGGTACTCTCCTGTACCCAGTCTTACACCCGAAAAAGGGGTTGTCTTACTCGTGGAAGGAAGCCGCGAGCAGTTCAGGGCTACGAAAGTAAGCCTGGGCAAAGTCGAAGACAAATCCGTGTTGCCCGATAGTCAAGCGGAGAGTGTCAGTGCGGAGCAACTGACAGATATCCGCCAGAAAGCCATGGCTGATTTTCACCAAAAAATGGGGCCCGGCGGTGGAGGCATTTAAACTGATATTATCCCTGCTGCTGCTTTCGCTATCGCCGGTATTCGCGCAAAAAACACCTCCGGCAGGCGAAATCAGCGGTACGGTGCTCGACTCGGTCTCACGGAAGCCCCTGCGTATGGCCTCCGTTTCCCTGCTTCTCGCACGCGACTCCGCGTACGTAAGCGCGACGATTACCAACGGCGACGGCCATTTTGTAATACGGAAAGCAACGCCCGGCGCTTATCGCCTGCTCATCACTTTTGTGGGTTACAAAAACCTGTCCTGGCCAATTACCGTAAGCCGCGATGCATCTGCCGATGCGGGGACACTTTTGATGACCGAGCAAGGTACACAGCTGAACGAGGTGGTGATCAAACAGGAACGCGCACCGGTGACGATCAAACAGGATACCATCGAATTCAATGCAGGCTCGTTCAACACGCAGCCGAATGCCCAGGTGGAGGAATTGCTCCGCAAATTGCCGGGTTTCGAGGTCGGTCGTGATGGTTCTATCAAAGCCAACGGTCAGGCGGTGAACAAGGTGCTGGTGGACGGCAAACCATTTTTTGGCAATGACCCTAAAATGGCAACCCGCAACCTGCCCGCCGATATTGTCGATAAGGTTCAAATGTACGATCAGTCATCGGACCAGTCCCAGTTTTCGGGGGTAGACGACGGCGACCGGGAGCGGACGATCAACATTACCATTAAAAAAGATAAAGGAAAGGGGTTTTTCGGTCAAAATGCATTGGGTGCAGGCCCGGCTAATGGCGACCAGTCGGCGCGGTACGAGGCCAAACTGAATGTGAACCGTTTCAACAACCATAATGGCGGGCCTAACCGGCAGCTTTCGGTGATCGGGCAGGCCAACAACCTGAACCAGCAGAATTTCAGTATGTCCGATGGAGGGGGTGGGCCACAAATTGTGGGCCAGCCCGGCAGCGGTGGCGGCGGCGATGGGCCGATGGCGCCTTCCAATATCACAGAAGTTGCGGCATTGGGCGTCAATTACCGGACCGAAAGCAAGGCCGTGAGATGGGGCAAGCGCGCCGAAATGGCCGCCAGCTATTTCGCCAACCGTGCAGTAACCACCACCGACCAGCAAAGCCGGCGCGAAAACATCCTGCCGGGGCAGTCGTTCCTCACCGACCAAAGCAATTATTCCAAAAATACCACGCTTACCCACCGCATCAACGGCCGCTTCGACCTGCCGATCGATTCGCTGACCAGCCTGCGGTTTACACCTAGCATCAGTTTTCAGACA
>Ga0255338_1004641_pt1 | contig 13863 bp, 11 predicted proteins | sample MeOH1_35cm_T4_19_FD_203715 | JGI IMG/M metagenome (GOLD analysis project Ga0255338, IMG submission 203715) | Sandy soil microbial communities from University of British Columbia, Vancouver, Canada - MeOH1_35cm_T4_195 | ecosystem: Engineered > Artificial ecosystem > Sand microcosm > Unclassified ...
CGAGAGCGGTGCCGCCAGTGCCTCGGTGGCCTGGCGGATGGCGCGAAAGCGGCGGTCGGGCGCCGGGCCTGCTGCGCCGGGCAGATTTTCCTGGGTTGGGCCGGGTAGGGAATTCACAGACACCTCCGCGCATTGAGCCGCCATGAGGCGGAGTGTAGTCATGCATCGTGTCATCGTGTTTATGGCATGCTGTGCCGTCTACCATGCAAGGCTCCGCGTTCCGCCAATCCATTGCGCTGCTGGGCACCCGGCGGTTCGGCACGTTCTGGTTTGCCAGTCTGCTGGCCAATATCGGCACCTGGGCGCAGCAGGTGGCGCAGCCCTGGCTGCTGCTCAGCCTGGGTGCTTCGCCCTTCCTGCTGGGGCTCGATGCCTTTGCCCTGGGCGCCCCGGTGTTGCTGCTCACCCTGGTGGGCGGGGCGCTGGCCGACCGCGCGGACCGCCGGCGCACGATCGCCTTTTTCCAGTCCATCCAGATGCTGTGCCCGGTGCTGCTGGTGGTGCTGCTGCTCACCGGTACGGTGCAGCCCTGGGTGGTGATCGCGCTGTCGCTGGTGGTGGGCGTCACCGACGCGCTGTCGATGCCGTCCTTCCAGTCGATCGTGCCCTCCATTGTCGAGCGCGAGCAGATCCCGGCGGGCATTGCGCTGAACACCACCCAATTCAACCTCTCGCGCATCCTGGGCCCGGCCCTGGCGGGGGTCCTGATGGCCAGCGTGGGCCTGGCCGGGGCCTTCGCGGTGAACGCGGTGTCGTATCTGCCTTTCATCCTGGTCGCGTTGTGGGTGTTGCCGCGCACCGGCCCCGCGCAGCCCGGTGCCGGCAGGATCGATCGCCGCCAGTTGTGGGCCAGCGTGCGCGAGGTGGTGCGCGAGCCGGGGCTGCGCGGCGCGCTGCTCACGGTGTTCGTGACGGCCTCGCTGTGCGCGCCGCTCATCACCTTCTGCCCGGTGCTGGTGAAAGAGGTGTTCCAGGGCGGCGCCGGTCAGTTCAGCACGGCGCTGGGCGCCTTCGGCGTGGGCGGCCTGATCGGGGCCGCCGGCTTGCTGGCCGTGCACCCGCGCCGCGACCGGCGTCCCCTCAGCACCTGGTTCGCCGTGGGCTACGGCGTCATCGTGATGCTGGCCGCGCTCAACCGCTGGGCCTGGGGGCTGCCGGTGCTGCTGATGCTGGCCGGCGTGGCGATGACCGCCAGCAATGCCTCGGCGAATGCGCTGCTGCAGTCGAGCGCGCCAGCGCGCATCCGCGGCCAGACCGTCAGCCTGTTCATGCTGGCCATGCGCGGCGGCATGGGGCTGGGCAGCCTGGTGACGGGTGCCGCGGTGCACCAGCTGGGCGTGCGCGAAGCGCTGCTGCTCAATGGCATCCTTGCCGTGCTGCTGCACCTGGCGGTGGGACGGGCCTGGCGGAACGCATCGCTGCCCAAGCTGCTGGACTGATCATTCCCCGGCCCGGCCCTTGCGCAGCCGGTAGCCGAACTGCCGCACCGTCAGGCCCAGCGCCTGCGCCGCGCGCGACTGGTTGCCGCGGTGCAGGGCCAGCATCTGCTGCAACTCGTCCAGCGTGTGCGAATCGGCCGGCAGGTAGCTGCGGACCAGCGGGGCGCCAGCACTGGCCTGCGAGGCGGGGGCTGGGCGCGGCAGCTCGGGCGCGGCACCGGCGTCGGCCTTGCCGCGCGGCAGGAAGCGCTCCAGCTCGGCGGCCGAGACCATGGTGCTGTCGGTCAGCAGCACCAGGCGTTCGATGACGTTGCCCAGCTCGCGGATGTTGCCGGGCCAGGGGTGGGCTTGCAACCGGGCCAGCGCAGCGGGCGAGAGGTTGACGTTGCGCTGGTTGGCCTGGTTGGCGCGGTTGACGAAGTGCAGCGCCAGCGTGCGGATGTCGTCGCGCCGCTCGCGCAAGGACGGCAGGTGGATCGGCACCACGCTGATGCGGTAATACAGGTCTTGCCGGAAGCTGCCGCGCGCCACCTCGGCTTCCAGGTCGCGGTGGGTGGCGGTGACCAGCCGCACGTCGATCCGGGTTTCGCGCTTGCCGCCCAGCCGCACCACCGTGCCCTCCTGCAGCGTGCGCAGCAGCTTGGTCTGCATGGCCAGCGGCATGTCGCCGATCTCGTCCAGGAAGATGGTGCCGCCGTCGGCTTGCTCGAACCAGCCGGCGCGCGCGCCGGCCGCGCCGGTGAAGGCGCCGCGCTCGTAGCCGAACAGTTCGGACTCCAGCAGCGTGTCCGGTATCGCCGCGCAGTTGACCTTGATGAAGGGGGCGTCGCGCCGCTGGCTGGAGAGGTGCAGGGCGCGCGCGAACAGCTCCTTGCCGGTGCCCGACTCGCCCAGCAGCAGCACGCTGGCCTGCGAGTGTGAGACGCGTTCCAGCTCGTGCAGCGCCTGCAGCAGCGCCGAGGCGTTGCCGATGATGCCGTAGCGCACGGCCGCCGCGTCGAGCGCCTGCGTCAGCAAGGCGTTGCGTGCTTCCAGGTCGCGAGTTTTCTCCTGCATCAGGGTCTGCAACTGCAGGATCTGCCCGGCCAGCGTGGCCAGGATCTGCAGCAGCGCCATGTCGTCGTTCAGGTGGCGCAGCCGGCTGCGGATGCGGTGACAGGCCAGCACGCCCACGGTGTGGTGGTTGACCTCGATCGGCAGCGCCATGAAGGCCACGGTCTCGGGCGGCAGTTGTGCGCGCGTCACGGCGCGAGCCAGGAACAGCGGTTCGGCGTCGATGTCCTGCACCACGATCGGCTGGCCACTGGCCAGCACGCGGCCGGTGATGCCCTCGCCCGGCGCATAGACGCCGCGCGCCGCCTCGGCCTGGGTCAGGCCGTAGGCATAGGCAATGCGCGCCGGGCCGCTCTCGTCCGGGGCGCCGGCATCCAGCAGCACGATGCGGCCGCGGTTCAAGCCCAGCAGTTCCGACATCAGGTGCAGCATTTCGCGCAGCACCACGCCGGGCGCCAGGCTTTTGCCGATCAGGCGCATGACTTCGCGCATCAGCAGCAGTTCCTGGGCGCGCCACTGCGCCTCCGGCGGCAGGGCCGGGTCCACCGGGGCGGCCAGGGCGTTGAAGACGTTGGGGGGCGGGGCCATGCTCCGGATGCAAGCAAGAAGCTGGCCTGTTTGCGGGCCGGTGCCCCATGGTATGGTCTGCGTTGTCACCCCTGTGCTGGCCGCCTCCCCCATGTTCAACGCCTGGAAGAAACTTTTCACCCGCCCCAAGGCCGTCGAGCCCGACGCGCCCATGGAGGCGATGCCGGTGCAGGCCCGCACCCTGGGCTACCGGCGCTTCCTACGCATGGTCTTCCAGGCGCCGGCCCGGCTCAACCTGGCCGGGCAGGTGCGCGAAGTACAGCTGCTCGACATCTCGCTCAAGGGCGCGCTGGTGGACATGGGCGCTGCGCTGCGTTGCCGGGTGGGCACGCACGGCCGCCTGCGCCTGACGCTGTCGCCCACCACCTTCATCGCCATGGACGTTGCGGTGGCGCGTGTCCAGGGCAGCCTGCTCGGCCTGCAATGCACCCACATCGACCTCGACAGCGTGACGCACCTGCGCCAGCTGATCGAGCGCAATGCGCAGGACCCGGCGCTGCTGGGGCGTGAGCTGGCGGTGCTGATCGGCAGCGCCTGAACGCCGCCGATCAGATGGGTTCTAGGCGTAGGTGACCCAGTCCGCCAGCTCGGGCTGGTCCAGGTGCGGCAGGGTGTTGTAGCTCAGCAGGGTGTGGCGCTTCGGGTTGAACTGGAACTCGGTCACCGCGCTGTTGCGGATGCGCAGGTTCAGTTCGATGGTGGTCTCGGGTGTGGTGCCCAGCACGTGGCCCACGGCGGTGGAGATGGGGCCGCCGCTGGAGACGATCAGCACGTTGCCCTCGAAGTTCTGCCGCACATGGTCGAGCGCGCTGGTGACGCCGGCCAGGAAATTGTCGTAGCTCGGCATGCCCTTGGGGCTGACCACGCCGTTCATCCACTGCGTCAGGCCGTCGCGCAGCAGGCGGAAGTGGTGGCGGTACAGCTCGGGGGTGTCGGGCTTTTGCAGCTTGTGCGGGTGGATGGTGGCGATTACCGCTTCGCTGTCGTACTCGTTCAGGCCTGCCCATGGCAGAACGTTGTTGCGGTAGCCGGCGCCCTCGGCAATGCCGGCCCAGGTCTGCGCGTGGCGGCGCAGCGTGCCGGTGAGTACGGCGTCAAACGTCATGCCGCGTTCACGCCAGTATTGGCCCAGGCGCACACTTTGCTGCTGGCCCAGCGGGCTGAGCTGGTCGTAATCTTCGGCGCCGAACGAGGCCTGGCCGTGGCGCACGAGGTAAAGGGTTCCCATGCCAAAGATTGTGGCAAAAACAGGCCCTGGCCCTTGTCGCTCTTGCGACGCTAGCTATCAAATCAGGAGCATTGTTGTGGCTTCAGGACGACAGCTGCACCGGCCCGCGCGGCGTGTGCAGCAGCGCCTGCAAGCGCGCCGGCCCGGCCTGCACGGCTACCTGGTCCAGGCCGATGGCGCGGTACGCGGCTGCCAGCGTGTCGGCCTGCGGATGCTGCACCGCCAGTTGCTCCAGCGTGATGCCGCTGGCCGGCATGGCGTCGGTCGGGTGCACCGCGCCCCACTGGATCAGCGTGGGCAGGCCGCCGTCGAACAGGCGCTGGCCGTCGTCGCGTACCGTGATCTGCCATTGCAGCAGGCCCTGTGCGGTCGGGCGCGAGGCCTGCAGTACGTCGCCGCGTGCTATGCCCTGCGCGCGCAACGCAGCCATGGCAGCCGGCGCATCCGGCACGCGGGCGACGAAGTGCGCCAGCTGTGGGCCCTGCTGCTGCACGCGCTCGCGTAGCGCGGCATCGTCCATGTCGAACCAGCGCCTGCGTACTGGCGGCGGCGCTGCCGGGTCGATGGCGATGATCTCGAAATAAGCCTGCGGGTAGTGCGCACTGGCAATGCTGAACAGCCGGTTATGCGTGCCCATCAGCGCATGCTGCCCGCCCGGGCCGGGCGTGAGGCCGAGCGTGGCCTCGCACCAAGCCACGCCTTCGTCCAGCGTGGCGGCCAGCACCACCAGGTGATCGAGCTGGGCGGTGGCGCGCTGCGGCATGGCGCTACAGCTGCACCTGGCCGCTGATGCAAGTCACCACTTGGCCGCCGACCCAGACCTGGCCGCTGGCGTCGCGCTCCAGCTGCACGCGCCCAGCGCGGCCCAGGCAAGTGCCTTGCGAGGCCAGATAGCGTTCGGGCATATGACCCTCGGCCATCAACCACTGCGCCAGGCTGGCGTTGAGGCTGCCGGTGACCGGGTCTTCCGTGATGCCTACCGGCGCGGCGAAGGCGCGCACCTCCAGGTCGGGAGCCGCCTGTTGCGGCGCATCGGCCGCATGCTCGGCAAAGGCGCGTGCCTCGCGGCTTGATTTTGCTATCAAACTGATAGCTGGCTGCGCCGATTCGACGGCGCACACGCCCACTTTTTGCTTCAAGTCTTTCAGGCGCTGGTGGTCCGGCGCCAGCGCCAGCACGGTGTCGGTGCTGTCGAGTAGCAGGCCCAGCCATTGCGGCCCGTTGTCCAGTTGCTGGGCGGCGCGGATTTGCGCTGTGCTGATGCCCAACGCCTGCGCCACGCTGGCCAGCAGTTCGGGCGCCGGCGTGCTGCGCTTGAGCGGCGGCGCGGCAAAGGCGAGGTGGTGGCCGGCACGGCGGATCGACACCAGGCCGACCGCGCATTCCTGCACGATCACATCGGCTTGCCTCGGCTTTCCGCCATTTTCCAGCCAGGCATGGCAACTGCCCAGCGTCGGGTGGCCGGCAAAGGGCAGCTCGGTGCCGGGCGTGAAGATGCGCACCCGGTAGTCGGCGCCGGCTTGTGTGGGCGGCAGCACGAAGGTGGTTTCCGACAGATTGGTCCAGCGCGCGAAGCGCTGCATCTCGTCGTCGCTCAGGCCGGCACCGTCGAGCACCACGGCCAGCGGGTTGCCGTAGTAGGGCGTGGCGGTGAAGACGTCGACCTGCTTGAAAGGGCGTGGGGCAAGGTTCATGGCATGTTCTCCCGGATGACGGCGGCCAGCGTGGCGACACCCTGCTGGATTTCCTGCTCGCTGGCGGTCACAAAAGACAGGCGCAGGGTGCGCACGTCGGCATGGTCGGCATAAAAGGCGGCGCCCGGCACAAAGGCCACGCCTTGATCCACTGCTTTGGGCAGCAGGGCCGCCGTGTCCATGCCTTGCGGCAGGCGGGCCCAGAGGAACATGCCGCCGTCGGGCTGGTTCCAGCTCACCCCGCTGGGCATGTGCTGCTGGAGCGCGGCCAGCATCACGTCGCGCTGCGCCTTGTAGAGCGCGCGGATGCGCGGCACGTGGCGGTCGAGGAAGCCGTCCTTCATCACCTCGGCCACCACGCGCTGGTTGAAACCAGGGCTGTGTAGGTCGGCCGCCTGCTTGGCCTGCAGCAGTTTAGGGAACAAGGGCTTGGGCGCCACCAGGAAACCCAGGCGCAGGCTGGGCGCCAGCACTTTGGAAAAGGAGCCGAGGTAGAGGCAGCCGTCCGGGTGGCGCGCGGTCAGCGGTGCCGGCGGCGGAGTGTCGAACCAGAGTTCGCCGTAGGGGTTGTCTTCGATCAGCGGCAGGCCCAGCTCGGCGGCGCAGGCCGAGAGTGCCGCGCGGCGTGCCTCGCTCATGGTGCGCCCGGTCGGGTTCTGGAAGTTGGGCAGCACGTACATGAAACGTGCCGGTGCGCCGGCGGCCTGCACGCGGCGCAGATCGGCGATGTCCACGCCTTCGTCGTCGCTGGCCACGCTCTGCACTTGCGGCTCCATCGGCGCGAAGGCCTGCAGCGCGCCGAGGTAGGTCGGCGTTTCCACCAGGATGCGGCTGCCCTGGTCGATCAGCACCTTGGCCACCAGGTCCAGGCCTTGCTGCGAGCCGGTGGTGATGAGCACCTGCGCCGGGTCGACCGGCCACGGCAGTGCGGCGGCCACCATTTCGCGCAGCGGGCCATAACCTTCGCTGGCGGCGTACTGCAGGGCCGCGGCGGCATCGTCGCGCAGCACCTTGGCGCAGGCGGCGGCGAATTCCTCGACCGGAAAGGTCTTGGGCGAGGGCAGGCCGCCGGCAAAGCTGATGATGCCGGGGCGCTCGGTCACCTTCAGCAGCTCGCGCAGCACCGAGGGGTTCATTTTCTCGGCGCGGGCGGACAGCACCCACGGCGAGGTGGGCAGGGCACTTGGGTTCATGGTGCGTTTCCTTCTTGGAAGATGAGCTTAACCGGCGCGCGGACCGGCATGTTGCGGCCGGCCAGCACCACGGCCATCACCGCCAGGCCGAAGCCGACCGTGAGGGCATCGAGCGCTTCATTCAGCAGCGGCACGGCAAACAGCATGGAGAGGAACGGTTGCAGCAGCTGCAGCTGGCTCACGCGCACCGTGCCGCCGAGCGCCAGGCCGCGGTACCAGGCGAAGAAGCCCAGCCACATGGAGAACACGGCCACGTAGGCAAAACCGCCCCAGGCGGACGCGCGCACCGGTGCGGCGGGCCAGGTCAGCAGCGTCAGGGGGGCCGTGATGGGCAGCGCCAGCAGCAGGGCCCAGCAGATCACCTGCTCGGCCGGCATGTGCTGCGCCAGCCGCGCGCCATAGCCGTAGCCGACGGCGGCGCACAGCATGCCGGCCAGCAGCAGGAGGTCGGCCGGTTGCAGTGACAAGCCGCTGCGACCCGAGCGCAGCAGGGCAAAGAGCACAACCAGCGCCGCACCTGCGACCGCGCACAGCCAGAAGCCGGCCGAAGGGCGCTGCCGGTGCAGCCAGGCGCCCACGGCGGCGGTGGCCAGCGGCAGCACGCCCACGATGACGCTGGCGTGCATCGCCTCCACGTGGCGCATGGCCAGCGAGGTGCAGATGGGAAAGCCGAATACCACACCGAAGGCGACCAGGGCCAGCGGCCGCCAGTCTTCGCGCCGCGGCAGCGGGGCGCGCAGGGCAAGCAGGAAGAGGGCGGACAGTCCCGCTGCCGCCGCGGCGCGGCCGAGGGCGATGAACAGCCCCGACAACTGCGGTGCCTCGGGTGTGCCGGTGGCCAGGCGCGTCATGGGCAGGGTGAGTGCGAAGACGGTCACGCCCAGCAGGCCGAGCCAGAGGCCGGTGCGGGGGTGGTGTCTTTCGTTCATGGATTTGACTTTATCGCCGGAATCAGCACACTAGCAATACAGTTTTGCCAACAATTTCCCAAACTGTATTGCTTGCAAAGGCAGCACAGAGGGAAAGCGAGGAGTTTCTTCATGCTGACCCCAATGGCCTCGCAGTCCCTGTCGGAGCAGCTGGCCGGCCGCTTTGCAGAGCGCATCCGCAACCGCCTGCTGTCATCGGGCGCCCGTCTGCCGTCGGTGCGGCAATGCGCGTTGCAGCAGGGTGTGAGCCCCTCCACCGTGGTGGCCGCCTACGACCAGCTGCTGGCCCAGGGGCTGGTGGAGGCACGCCGCAACCGCGGTTTCTTCGTGCGCGAGTCGACATCGTCCGCCGTGGAGGCGGGTGCGCTGCCGGCCGGCCGGCTTCCGGGCGGCACGCTCGAAGCGCCGGCGCCGGTCGATGCCACCGCCCTGATCCGCGCCATGTTCCATGGCCACGGCGACAAGCCGCAGCCCGGCACGGGGGTGTTTCCGGCAGACTGGCTGGAGACGACGTTCATGCCGACGGCGGTGCGCCGCGTCACGAGCACGCAATCGCTCAAGTCGTTTTCACTGCAGTACGGCGAACCGGCCGGCGATGCGGGCCTGCGCCGCGCATTGTCGCAGAAGCTGGCCGGCCTGAACGTGCAGGCGGCGCCCGAGCAGATCATCACCACGGTGGGGGCTTCCCACGCGCTGGACATCGTGAGCCGCACGCTGCTGCGCCCGGGGGACCCGGTGATGGTGGAGGAGCCCGGCTGGGCGATCGAGTTTGCGCGCCTGAGTGCACTGGGCATGCGCATCCTGCCGGTGCCGCGCGGCGCCGACGGCCCCGACCTGGCGGTGATGGCGCGCTACTGCGAAGTCCACCGGCCCAAGTTGTTCGTGAGCGTGAGCGTGTTCCATAACCCGACCGGCTACTGCCTCACGCCGGGCAGCGCGCACCGCATCCTGCAACTGGCCAATGCGCACGACTTCCACGTGGTCGAGGACGACACCTACAGCCATCTCGCGTCCGAGCACGCCACCCGCCTGTGCGCGCTCGATGAGCTGCAGCGCACGATTTACGTCAGCGGGTTCGCCAAGATCCTGGCGCCCGGCTGGCGCATCGGTTATGTGGCCGCGCCGCCGGCGCTGGTCGAGCGGCTGCTGAACACCAAACTGCTGTCGACCCTGACCACACCGGCCCTGCTGGAAAAGGCGCTGGCCTGGTGCATCGACCAGGGGCAGTTGCGCCGCCATGCCGAGCGCATCCGGACCCGGCTCGACCTGGCGCGTGCGCGCAGCGTGAAGCTGGCTCTGGCGCACGGCTGCCGCTTCGCCGCGCCGCCGGCGGGCCTGTTCGGCTGGGTGGACACCGGCGTGGACACGGATGCGCTGGCGCAGCGCATGCTGGATGAAGGCTATCTGCTGGCGCCGGGGGCGCTGTTTCATGCCAGCCGCCAGCCCGGCACACTGATGCGCATCAATTTCGCGACGACCCAGGATGCCCAGTTCTGGCGGGTGTTTTCAAAAATACGCGCCGAAGTCCTGCGAACTTCCCATCACGCCAGCAAGCCCTTGGCGGGACGTGCCTGAATGGCGGCCAGCGTACGCAGCAGGGCGCGGTTGACGTCTCCGATGCCGATCTCGTGCGCGTTGCACAAGGTGTGGGTGGCGCGGGTGGTGGGCGACTCCAGCGCGGCTGCAATCTCAAGGTAGGGCGCGTAGGGGCCGTTGTGCTGCAGCAGCGCGGCATTGATGCGCTCGGGCAGCGGCAGGCGCTCCAGCGAGGTGGCCAGCGGTTCGCCCAGCAGCACGTCGATCTGCGACAGCAGGCTGCACAGATAGACCTCGCGCCGCAGGTTGTCTTCCTCGCCTGCGTCGAGCAGGCGCTCCATCAGGTGGGCGCGCGTGACCAGTGCGGTACGTATCGGCTGCAGATTCAAATCGCTGGCGGCGTGCGGCAGCTGCTCCAGCAGCCAGGCCTTGAGCACCGAGTAGCCCAGCACCATGAGGCCGCGGCGGATCGACTCAACTTCGCTGCGCAGGCCCAAGCCGGCTGAGTTGACGTAGCGCAGGAAACCGTAGGCCAGCACCGGCTCCTCGCTCAGGATGAGTTCGATGGCGTCGAGAGAGACGTCGGCCTCGATGGCTTCGACCAGGCGCACGATGGCGGTCTGGCTGGGCTGGATGAGTTGCTGCCGGTAGTTGTGCAGCACGTCCTCCACCGGCCAGCCGGCCAGTGCCCAGGCGCCTTGCTGGTCCAGGCAGTGTTCGGCCAGCGCACGGCTGGCCACGGCCTCGTAGATCTGGCCGGCTGCGACCGGGCTCTTGAGCGGCGGCTCGCTTTCGCCGTCGCGGTGCTTATGCAGCGAGGCGCGCAGGCCCAGCAGGGCTTCGTCGGCCGTGAGGTTGATGATGTTCTTGTGAAAGCGCTCGCCGATGGCCGGGCCGGGGCGCTGGCCCGGCTCACCCTGCCACACCAGTTTGAGGCCGCGCAGATGGGCTTGGTGCACGCGCTGTGCCAGCACCGGGTCGACCAGCCAGGCTTCGGGTACTTGCACCCAGGGGTCGCCGGCGCTGCCGTGTTCGAGCACGCCGTGCAGCAGCGCTGGCGAATGGATCTCGAGCAGCAGCACCGGTGCCTGCTCCGGCCACAACTCGCGCAGGGCGGCCAGCAGGTGCTGCGCATCGACCGGAACGTCGGCGTCGGCATCAATGAAGAGCCGCACCGCAGCGGGCTGGCGCAGCTGGTTCCACAGCAGCTGGTAGCCCAGGGAGATGTTGCCAAGAACGGTTTGGGCCATGGCTTGGATTCTGTTCTTAACCCAGGTAGTTGAACAGGGACAGACGCTGGACCTGCGCGTAGGTCTTCAGCGCAGCATCGTACCCGGTCTGCTGGTTCTGGAAGTCCGAGATGCCTTTGATCATGTCCATGTCTTCGGCGCGCGAACGGTCGGTCTCGAGCTGGACCGACTTGGTTGTCTGGTTGCTGTCGATGCTGTCGGCACGGTTGAGCATGTCGCCGGCCAGGCCGCGTGCGGACTGGATGCGGTTCATGCCGGTGTCGATCTCTGCCAGTGCCCGGGTGAAGGTCTGATTCAGCTTGTTGCCGTTGTTGGCGCCGTTGATGCCGGCAATGGCCTGGTCGATCACCTTGAAGACGTTGGTGGTGGTGCTGGGTGCGATCTGCAGGGTGTCGCCGTTGGCCGGTACGCCCTCTGCCTTGATCGACATGCCGCCAAACTGGATGGCCTGACCGCTGGTGTAGGGCTGACCGGTGGAGACGGTCGTGGCGGTGGTGGTGTCGACCACGTTGTAGGTGGTGACGCCGGCGGCCACGTTGAAGGTGACGGTGTAGTTGTCCCCCGTCACGGCCGACGGGTTGGTGACCTGGCCGACATCGGTCCAGGTGGTACCGGTGTTGGCGCCACCGAGCGAGACGTCGAACACGCCGTTGCCGGATGGCACATTCATCCAGACCGCCTGTCCGTCCATGGCACTGGGGATCGACACGGCCGAGCCGGCGGTCTGTCCGGCAATGCCGTTGAAGGTCACGCCGGTGGCCGAGTCGGTGAAGGGGGCGCTGGCGCTGCCCAGCCCGCCGAACAGCGGCACGCCGTTGCTGTCCACCTTGTTGGCGTAGCCAAACAACTGGTCGCGCAGGGCCGAGATCTGCTGTGCGATGCTGGTACGGTTGACGCCGGTGTAGCCGGCATTGCCCGCGCTGACAACGAGATCGCGGATGGCTTGCAGCGTTTCGGTGGCATTGCCCAGGGTCGATTCAGCCATGGACATGGAGTTCTTCTGTACGTTGAGGGCGCGTTGTTCGGTTTCGATGCGGCTGACCCGGGTCATCGCGCGCTCGGCCTGTGCCGCGGCGGTAGGGTCGTCGCTGGGGCGCAGGACCCGCTTGCCGGCTGTCAGCTTTTCCTGCAGATCGGCCAGACCAGCCTGGTGGCTGGTCAATTGGGTCAGGGAATTGTCGTAGGCGTTGGCGCTACCCAGTCGCATGCTCATGTTTCAATCCTCGTCCTTGCATCCCGTCAACGGCCCAGGCTCTGGAGCAGCGTTTCAAAGATATTCTGGGCCATCTGCAGCATCTTGCCGGAGGCCTGGTAGGCCTGCTGGTACTGCAGCATCTTGGCCGCCTCCTCGTCCAGGTTCACGCCGGAGACGCTGGTGCGTTCCTGTTCGATGTTGGCGGCGATGTTGCTGGAAACGGTGCTGGCCGATTTCGCGCTCTGGACCTGGATGCCGATGTTCGCCATCAGGCCGGCATAGCCGTCGGTCAACGGGCCACCGTCGAACATGGCCAGGTCGCGCAGGCTCAGCATCGACTGGGCATTGCCGGCGTTGAGGGCGGGATATGCGTTGGGTTGTACGGAGTACTTGTCGCCGGGCTGCGGCGTTCCCTTGAGCGTGAGCGACCAGCCGGTCAACGGTGGCGCCGTGCTGTATTCGATCGGCTGGCCCGGGGTATAGGTGTAGACCGTGGCGCCGGTGTCGGAGCGCGTGTAGGTGCTGGTGCTGGTGAAGTTCAGCGTCACGGCAGGCGGTGCCGGCATGGAGCGGGCCGTGAGATCGGCGACCGTCAGAGTGCCGGTGTTGGCGGCGCCGATGCTGGCGGTCACCGGGCTGGCCATGGCCAGCCCGCGTGGCGAAGAAAACGCCGTGGCAATCGATCCTGCGGCCGTGCTGAAGGGCTTGAGCAGGAAGCGGTCGCCGGCCGTCGCGTTGGTTGCGCTTTTCTGGATCGTCAGTCCGTCGATCTTTACCGGATTGGTCAGCGCGAAATCAAAGGCCGTGGTGGTGCCGTCTGACAGACGCACGATGCTGCCGGCCGTGCCCGAGGTGAACTGCACCTCGTAATCGGACGCCACGAATTGGGTGGTGCCAGACGGGTTGGTCTGCACGCCAATGCTCAGCGTGGTGCCGGGCGGCGTGTTGGCACTGGCTGGATAGCCGTTGGGAATCGCGCTGAGCTTGAATAGCGGGTTGCCGGGATTGCCGTTGAGGTCCAAGCCCAGGGCCTGCTGCTCGTTCATGCGCGTGCCGATGGCCAGTGCCATGCGGCCGAGCAGATTGCCGGCATTGGCCAAGTCTTCGTTCTTGAAGCGCAGCAGTCCTGCGACCTCGCCGCCGCCCAGCGTGGCCGAGTCGATCGGGTACTTGGAAGCGCCGGAATTGATCACCAACTGGCTTTGACTGAAATCACCCGAGAAATCGGTGGGCGCAACTTCCAGCGTGGATGCCTTGATGCCGAGCACCAGGGCCTGGCTGCCGCCCACATACACACCGACGGTCCCGTCGGAAGAGGGTACCGTGGTGGTCTGGATGTACTTGTTCAAGTTGCTGATCAGCTGATCGCGCTGATCCAGCAGGTCATTGGGCTGTTGCCCGCTGCCCGTGGCACGTGCGATTTCCTGATTGGCCTTGGCAATCTGTTCGGCCAGATTGTTGATGGTTGTGACATCGGTCTGCAACTGCTGAGAGGTACCCGTGCGGAGCTCATTGAGCTGATTGGAAGCACTCTGGAAACGAGCGGCCATTTCGTCGGCGCTGGTCAGGGCAACTGAGCGGGCTGTCAGGTCGGAAGGGGCGCTGACGATGTCGGAAAATGAATTGAGCAAATCACTGACCGAAGCGCCAAGCCCGTTGGCGCCGCTGGTGAATACACCTTCGAGTTGCTGCAGCTTGTCGTAGCGCGCCGAGTCGGAGGACGCAACGGACTTCATCAACGCAGCCTGCTTGGTCAGG
>Ga0255338_1004642_pt1 | contig 13858 bp, 11 predicted proteins | sample MeOH1_35cm_T4_19_FD_203715 | JGI IMG/M metagenome (GOLD analysis project Ga0255338, IMG submission 203715) | Sandy soil microbial communities from University of British Columbia, Vancouver, Canada - MeOH1_35cm_T4_195 | ecosystem: Engineered > Artificial ecosystem > Sand microcosm > Unclassified ...
AGCAGCACGGTCGGCCCGGTCGCATGTTCGACGATGGGCACGAGCACGGCGGCGGCGCGAAGCGTGATGACTGGCGCGTCGTCCTCGTCGGGGTTCATGTCGTGATCGCCGCGCAGCCGCCCGTTCGCCGTCAGCGCCATGCGGGGCGCGAGCAGGGTTTCGAGCGGCGGCGGCACCCGGTCCACCCGGGCGAGAATGCGGGCGCGATACGCGTCCATGACTGGCGGCTTCAAAAGGCCATCTCCTCTGCCGGCATGAAGGGAAAGAAGACGCCGCCCGACCAGACGCCGAACCAGCGCTCGCCGTCATGCTCCTCCTCCGCGCCCAGTTCCACGAGATCATAGAAGACCGCACGGTTGATGAGCGCTTCGAGCCTTGCCCTTACGTGCACGTAAGGGGCGGGTTCACCCGTTTCCTTGTCGACCACGAATCGGATCGGGTGTTCAGGCCCTGCCACGGTCGCATCGCCCACATTGGTGGTGAAAGTCAGCCTCTGGTCGCGGCCTGCTCCTTCCACCGACATGGCGACGGCAAGGAAAGGCGCGTCATCGACCTTGATGCCGACCTTCTCGACGGGGGTGACGAGATAATATTTTCCGTCCTCGTCATGGCGCAGGATGGTCGAGAAGAGGCGAACCAGCCTTTCCCGGCCAATGGGCGTTCCCATGTAGAACCAGGTGCCGTCGCGGGCGATTCGCATGTCGATATCGCCGCAAAACTCCGGATTCCACAGATGGACCGGCGGCAGGCCGCGCGCCTTCTTCCCCTCCGTCTCGGCGGCGGCGAGAAGACCTGACGGAGCGGCGGTGCGCTCTCTGGCCTCTTTATCTTCCGTCGAACCCATCAAACAACTATCCCTGATGCCAAACCGATCAATCCGGCCATAATATCGTCACGAACCCCACCGCGAATGGTCGGGCTGATGCGGCTTCCGCCCCCTTTCACTTCTGATTGGGTCCGGCTCACTCTATACTTAGGTCAATGCAGACACTCAGTGAAGCGGACGGCAACGCCGTCCAGGAAATCGAAGCAGCCGGCGCCAAGATCGCAGCTGCCCGTGCAGCCATTGCCGAAGTCATCTACGGCCAGGAACAGGTCATAGACCAGACGCTGGTGACGGTGCTGGCTGGCGGCCATGCGCTGCTCGTCGGCGTGCCGGGCCTCGCCAAGACCCTCCTCGTCCATACGATGGGCGTGGTTCTGGGGCTCGACGACAAACGCGTCCAGTTCACGCCGGACCTCATGCCCGCCGATATTCTCGGCTCCGAGGTGCTGGAAGAGAGCGAGCGCGGCCACCGCAGCTTCCGCTTCATCAAGGGCCCGGTCTTCTGCCAACTCCTGATGGCGGACGAAATCAACCGCGCCAGCCCCCGCACCCAGTCCGCGCTTCTGCAGGCCATGCAGGAAAAGCAGGTGACGGTGGCGGGCGTCCGCTACGAACTTCCCTCGCCCTTCCATGTGCTCGCGACGCAGAACCCGCTGGAGCAGGAAGGCACCTACCCGCTCCCCGAAGCGCAGCTCGACCGCTTCCTCATGCAGATCGACGTGCTTTATCCCGATCTCGAAGCCGAGCGGCGCATGCTGCTGGCGACGACAGGCCTCGAAGACGTGATCGTGCGTCCTGCCATGACGGTGGAGGATCTCCGCGCGGCACAGCGTCTCGTGCGCCGCGTGCCCGTGGGCGAAAAGGTCGTCAACGCGATCCTCGAACTCGTGCGCGCCGCGCGTCCCGAGGAAGGCGCATCCGAAGAAGTTGAACGCCATGTCGCCTGGGGGCCCGGCCCCCGCGCGAGCCAGGCGCTGATGCTGGCCGTCCGTGCACGCGCGCTCATCGACGGACGTTTCTCGCCCTCGATCGAGGATGTGAAGGCGCTCGCCGCGCCGGTTCTGCGTCACCGCATGGCGCTCAACTTCTCGGCCCGGGCGGAAGGCGTCACCGTCGGCGGCGTGATCGACCGCCTCTGCCGCAACATCTGAGGGAAAGACGCCCATGCGGCTTCCCTTCCCGCTCGCGGCAAACCCGGCGGCGACCGCCCTGCGAGAACAGGCCGAGTCACTGGCCGAGGCCTTTCCGCCTCTCGTCGCGGAAGCCGAGCATGTCGCAAGCACCGTGGCACAGGGCGTTCATGGACGCCGCCGCACCGGCATGGGCGAAAGCTTCTGGCAGTTCCGCCGCTTCCGCGAAGGCGACACCGCCGCATCGGTCGACTGGCGCCATTCCGCGCGTTCCCGCCACCTCTTCGTGCGCGAGGCGGAATGGGCGGCGGCCGAGAGCATCTGGATCTGGCGGGACGGTTCACCCTCGATGGACTATGCCTCCGACAATCAGCTCCCGACCAAGAAAGATCGCGCCACCGTTCTCGCGCTGGCGCTGACGTCGCTTCTCGTTCAGGGCGGCGAGAACGTCGCGCCGCTCGGCGGCGGATTTGCTCCCACGACGGGACGCACGGCGCAGCGGCGCATGGCGCATGCGCTGATCGACAAGCCAGCCGATGGCGCCGCCGCACTGAGCCTTCCGCCGCCCGAACACCTGCCGCGCTATGCACAGGTCGTCCTCATCAGCGATTTTCTCTCCCCCGTCGAGGAGATCGTCGCCAGCATCAAGGGCTATGCGGCCGAGGGCATTCGCGGCCATATGATTCAGATCCTCGATCCGGCGGAAGAAGACCTGCCCTTCAACGGCCGCACCGAATTCGAAGGCATCGAGGAAAATCTCCGCCTGATGGCAGGGCGCGCCGAACGCCTGCGCAAGGCCTATCACGCGCGACTCAATCTTCACCGCGACCGCATCGTCGAGGCGGCACGGCGCATCGACTTCACCTTCGCCACACACCGCACCGATCGCGCGCCGCACACGGCACTGCTCGCGCTTTACGGCGCCTTGTCGGGCGCGAAGGATTTCCGCAAGCCGCCGCGTCCGGGAGCCTGAGCACTCATGCTTCATCTCGGCGCTCTCGCATTCGCCAGCCCCTGGGCGCTTCTGGGCCTCGCCGCGCTTCCGGGGATATGGTGGCTTCTCAGGATCAGTCCGCCGCTTCCGAAGCGCGTGCGCTTTCCGGCGATCCGCCTGCTCATCGGCCTCGCCCATGAGGAAGAGACACCAGCGCATACGCCGCTCTGGCTGCTGATCCTTCGGCTCGTGCTTGCGGCAGTCATCGTCTTCGCCATCGCCGATCCGATGTGGAACCCGGCGCCCCGCATTGCGGGCTCCGGGCCGCTCCTCATCATCGTCGACAATGGCTGGACCTCGGCAACCCGTTGGCGCGACCGCGTGAACGCACTCGATGCGCTCATCGCCGATGCGCGGCGCAACGACCGGACCGTACTCGTCGCCGGCACCGCACCCTCTCCCGCCGCGCCGGGGCTCGCCTTCAAATCCCCCGAAGATGCGGCGGCACAGGCGCGCGCCCTGCGGCCCCTGCCCTATGCCACCGATCGCATGGCGCTGCTCCAGCGTCTCGAAACGGCGGCTTCCATCCCGGCGGGCGGCGTCCAGACGATCTGGCTGTCCGACGGCATGGACGATGGAAAGGCAGCGAAGTTCTCGAACCACCTTTCGACACTCGCAGGCAATCGCGGCCTCGAAGTCGTCGAGCCCCGGGCGAACGAACTCGCGCTCGCGCTGCTGCCGCCTTCGGTCGAGGGCGACGGCTTCGCCGCGACAGTCATTCGCGCGGAAGCAACCGCCCCCGCGACCGGCGCCGCGCGCGCGCTCGAGGCGGACGGCGGACTGCTCGGCGAGGCACGTTTCAAATTCGAGATCGGCGAGCGCAAGGCCGTAGCGAAATTCGATCTGCCGGTCGAACTGCGCAACCGTATCAGCCGTCTGGAGATAGCGGGCGAAACTTCGGCCGGCGCGGTGAGCCTCATCGACGAGCGCTGGAAGCGGCGCACCGTTGGCCTCGTTTCCGGCGCGCCGATCGAAGAGGCGCAGCCGCTTCTCGCCGACCTCTATTATCTCCAGCGTGCGCTCGAACCTTACGCCGAAATCCGTCATGCCGCCGCCGATCGCGGCACGAAAAGCGAGATCATCGATCTCCTCTCGAAACCGCTCTCGGTTCTGGTTCTTGCCGATCTCGGCAATCTCGTCGGCTCCGATCACGATGCCATTGCGGCCTGGGTCGATCAGGGCGGCGTCCTGTTACGCTTCGCAGGCCCGCATCTCGCGGGCGCGGGCGACGACCTCATTCCCGTGCCGCTCCGCACCGGCGGGCGCGCGCTTGGCGGCGCGCTTTCATGGACCAATCCGCAGCACCTCGCGCCCTTCGAGGCGGGCAGCCCCTTCTTCGGCCTCGTCACGCCGGAAGACGTCACCGTCTCGCAGCAGGTGCTTGCCGAACCGACGCTGGACCTCGCCGCCCACACATGGGCGCGGCTCGCTGACGGCACCCCGCTCGTCACCGCGACGCGGCGCGGCAAGGGCATGATCGTGCTCTTCCATGTGACGGCGAACAGCGAATGGTCGAACCTGCCGCTTTCCGGCCTCTATGTCGACATGCTCCGCCGCGTGGTCGGCCTGTCGCAGGGCGTGGCCGTGGAAGACGATAGCGCAACGGATGCGGCGCTTGCGCCGGTTCGCACGCTGGATGGCTTCGGCCACCTCGGCACGCCGCCCGCAACGGCGACATCCCTTCCCGCCGCTCATATCGACGACACGCCGGCCGGCCCGCGGCATCCACCCGGACTTTACGGCCCCGCCGATAGTCCGCGCGCTTTCAATCTCGGACGCGAGGGCCTGAAGCTCGATCCCGTCGGCTCACTCGCAGGCGCCGCCACGCGCCATCCCTTCGCCGAGGCGCGCGAAACACGGCTGCGTCCTTTCGCGCTGGCGCTTGCGGTCGCGCTCATCATCGCGGACGGGATTGCCGCGCTTTATGTGACCGGGCTTTTCGACACGACGCCGATCCGGCGGCGCGGACGGCGCATGATGGCGCCCGCGCTGTTCCTCGCCATCGGCGGATTGGCTCTGCTGCATCCCTTGCCCACCTTTGCTGCCGAAGATGCCGACGCCTTCGCGCTCAAGGCGACGACGGATACGCATCTCGCCTATGTCGTCACTGGCGACCGGGCGGTGGACGATGTGAGCGAGGCCGGCTTGCAGGGCCTGACTGAAGTGCTGCGCCAGCGCACCTCCTTCGAGCCCGGCGATGCCATGGGCGTCGATGTCGCCCATGACGAGCTCTCCTTCTTCCCCGTGCTCTACTGGCCGATGACGCCGGGACAGGAAAACCTCTCCGCCGAAACGCTCTCGCGCATCGACCTCTACATGAAGAATGGCGGCACCATTCTCTTCGACACGCGCGACCAGGATCGCTCGCTCGGCTCCGCTCCGGGCCCCGGCGCGGAGACGTTGCGCCGCCTGCTCGGACGCCTCGACCTGCCGCCTCTGCAACCCGTGCCGGAAGGCCATGTGCTGCGGAAGTCCTTCTACATTCTACAAAGCTTTCCCGGACGCATGGATGGCGGCCAGGTCTGGATCGAGACGGAGAATGCGGGCAAGCCCAATGGCGGCAGCGCCAATGACGGCGTCTCGCCCATCGTCGTCGGTTCGAACGATTACGCCGCCGCCTGGGCGCGCGACGCGAGCGGACGTCCGATGTTTCCCTGCCAGCCCGGCGGAGAAGCGCAGCGCGAAATGGCCGAGCGCTTCGGCGTCAATCTCGTGATGTATGCGCTGACCGGCAATTACAAATCCGATCAGGTCCATGTGCCTGCCCTTCTGGAACGGATGGGGCAATAGCGCATGGGTAGCTGGGACATCATTTTCGAACCCTCGGTTACGCCCGCGCTCATTCTCGCGCTCGCGGTCGTGGGCATCGCCGTCCTCCTCTATTCGGCCTACCGCCGGGCGCGCGGCGCGCCCTGGCGGGCAGCCGCGCTCGCCATCACGCTGATCGCCCTCGTCAACCCGACGATGCGGCAGGAAGACCGGCAATCCGTTCCCGATGTGGCGGCCATCGTCGTCGATCGCAGCGACAGCATGAATATCGGCGCGCGCCCGCAGGAAGCTCAGGCGGCGCTCGCGCGCGTCGAGGCCGACCTCAAGGCGATCAAGGACATCGACACGCGCGTCGTCTATGTCGAAGGCGGATCCGAGGGCACGGATGAAAGCGGCCAGGGCACGCGCGCCTTCGCCGCGCTGGAGCAGGCGCTGTCCGATGTGCCGCGCGAACGCGTCGCGGGCGCGATCATCATCACGGATGGCGAGGTCCATGATGCGCCGAAGAATGCTAAGTCGCTCGGCTTCGACGCGCCGGTGCATAGCCTCATCGTCGGACACAAGAACGAGAAGGACCGCCGCCTCACCGTCCTTGAAGCGCCGCGCTTCGGCATCGTCGACGAGCCGATGAAGCTCGCCTTCCGCGTCGACGACACAGGCGTCGAGGGAGATGCAAAGGTCGAAGCCCCCGTCACCATCTCTGTCGACGGCAAGGAAACGATGACGACCGACGTCGTCATCGGCCAGAAGACGGAAGTCACCCTGTCGCTGAAGCATGGCGGGCCGAATGTCATCGAGATCGACGCCGGGCCCGGTTCCGACGAGCTGACGCTGCTCAACAACCGTGCCGTCGTCGTCGCCAACGGCATTCGCGACCGTCTGCGCGTGCTGCTCGTCTCCGGCGAGCCGCATCCGGGCGAGCGGACATGGCGCAACCTTCTCAAGGCCGATCCTTCCGTCGATCTCGTTCACTTCACGATTCTCAGGCCGCCGGAGAAGCAGGACGGCACGCCGATCAACGAACTCTCGCTTATCGCATTTCCGACGCGCGAGCTTTTCGTCGACAAGCTCGGTGAGTTCGACCTCATCATTTTCGACCGCTTCAAGCGTCAGGGAATCCTGCCGCTCGAATATCTGTCGAACATCGCACGCTATGTCGAGGATGGCGGCGCCGTGCTCGACGCGGCGGGCCCTGCCTTCGCGTCGCCCTACTCGCTCTATCGCACGCCGCTTGCCGCCGTTCTGCCCGCGCAGCCGACCGGCGATGTGACGCTTGGCGGGTTCAAGCCTGAAATAACGGAGACGGGGCGCAAGCATCCCGTCACCGCCGATCTTCCCGGTGCGGAAGGTACGAACCCGAAATGGGGACGCTGGTTCCGTGTCATCGACAGCAAGGTCGATCGCGGAGAGGTGCTGATGAGCGCGCCTGGCGGCCGCCCCCTGATGGTGCTCGACCATGCGGGCAAGGGCCGCGTGGCACAGCTTCTTTCCGACCAGACATGGCTCTGGTCGCGCGGCTATGAAGGCGGCGGACCTCAAGCGGAATTGCTGCGCCGCCTCGCCCATTGGCTGATGAAGGAGCCGGACCTCGAGGAAGAAAACCTCGCCGCTTCGATGGAAGGTGCCACGCTCGCCGTCAAACGCCGCACCATGGGCGATGCGACGCCGCCCGCGGAGGTGACGCTGCCCTCCGGCAAGGTCGTGGAACTCGCGCTTGAAAAGACGGCGCCGGGCCGCTTCGAGGGCCGCATGGCGGCAAAGGAACTCGGCCTCTATCGCGTGGCGCAAGGCGGGCTCAACGCTGTGACGGCGGCCGGTCCGCTCAATCCGAAAGAATTTTCGGACGTACGAGCAACGGATGCCATCCTGAAGCCCATCGCGAACGCGACGGGTGGCGGCACCTATTGGGTTGGCGAGAACGCCGCCGACACGCCGCAAGTGCGCGGCGTACGTCCCGATCATGATGCGGCAGGCGACGACTGGATCGGCCTCAGGCGGAACGAGCAATATCTCGTCAACGCCGTGCATCAGGTGCCGCTGCTCTCCGGCCCTGTGGCGCTCATTCTGATCCTCGGCGCACTGGCGCTCGCCTGGCGGCGCGAGGGCCGCTGAAGGCCGTCAGTTGACGATCAAGCGGCCGCCGTCGCGCGCTCGACTTCCGCGATGATGATCCCCGCGACGTCTGCAGGCGCGGAAAGCAAGGGCGCATGGCCGGTTTCGAGCTTCGCGACACGCGCACCGGGCAACAACTCCTGCATCCGGCGCTGCGCCGCCAGCAGAACAGACCTGTCGCCCAGCGCCTCGACATAAAGGCGAGGCACCTGGCCGAAGCGTTCCGATGTCAGGTGCGGCGTCAGCACAAGACCGCCGAGAGGCTGCGGCACAAGCTGCGTGAAGGCCCAGTCCGCAAGATCGGCTGGCGCGTCGTGATAGAAGATTTTGCGCGCGCCTTCCTTCGACACGGCGCAAACCGTGCCGTCGGCGTTCCAGACGAGATGCGGCCAGATACCGTCGATGCCGCGCTCCTCGCCAAGCTCGGACGTGATGTCGCTGAAGCTCTTTCCATCCGGCGGCATGATCCCGGCGATCAGAATGAGGCCCCGCACCCGCTCGGGATCGTTCTCGGCCACCTGACAGGCAACCGTCGCACCGCCGCTATGACCGACGACGAAGGCCGGCCCGTCAAGCGCGCGAAGAACATCGCCAACATACGCCGCATAGAGATCGAGCGAGATCTCTTCGGCCGGCGACGGCGCCACCATGGGCAAATCGACGGCGTGAACCTCGAAGCCCGCCGCCTCAAGATGCGGTCGCACCAGATTCCAGGCCCAGCTTCCCTGCCAGGCCCCATGTATCAGGACCAGATGCTGCTTCATGTCAGTACGTCGCCGCGAAGCAATCGCGCAGATGTTGCTCGACGGTGATGGGAAGATACTTCGAGGGGTTCGCGTCATCGGCGCAGCCCGGCAGGCAATCGACAACATAGTCGGGATGCCCGTCGAAGAAGTAGGGCAGCGAATAACGCGCCTTGCCCGACGTATTGATGACGCGATGCAGGTTCGAGCGGTATCGATCGTTGGTCCAGCGGGCGATCATGTCGCCGAAATTCACCACAAAGCTTCCGGGGATCGGCGGTGCGTCCACCCAGCCGCGCACGGGGTCCTTCACCTGCAACCCGCCTGAATCATCCTGCATCAGCAGCGTCACGCCGCCGAAGTCCGTATGCGCGCCGCAGCCGATCTCCCCCTCCCGCGCAGTGACGGGCTGCGGCGGGTAATAGAGAAGGCGCTGCACGCTTACCGGATCGCGATTGAAGTCATCGAAGAAATCTTCCGGCAATCCGAGCGTCTGGGCGATGCCGCTCATCAGCAGGCGCGCAAGCCGCTCCATCTCGCTGGAATAGGCGTTCATCGTCTCCTTGAAGCCCGGCAGGCCCTCGGGCCACTGGTTCGGCCCGCGATTATACTGTCCGGCCACGACGCAGGGATGATCCAGCGGATAGTCGACGCCCATCAGGAAGCTTTCCTTGAGATCGGGAAGCGTGCCGGGATCGAGCGTCTGAAGGCCGGGCACTTCATAGCCGCGGTTCTGCGTCAGCGAGTGCGCCACGTCGAGCGCCGCCTTCTCTTCCATCGGCTTGTCGAAGAACTGCCTGGCGTAATCGAAGGTGCGATCGATCAGCTCCTGCGGCACGCCATGGCCGACAAGATAGAGAAAACCCTTGTCCACACATGCGGTTTTGAGCTTGGCGATGGCCGCGGCGCGAAGCTGCAGATCTGGCGACGCGAGTTCGGAAGCGTCAACAATGGGAAGCGCGGGAGCGTCGATTTCGACCGTCAGCATGGGAGGACTCGCGAAAATACTGGACCTGATCCAAGCCTACGTCCCGCTACACGGTGCCAAAAGAAGAAAAAAAGGGACAGCTTGATGCCAAAACGGCATCAGCGCTTATGGGCCGGGTCCGCCTCGGCGCGGTTAGCCAGCTCCTCGGCCAGAAGACGGAGCAGAACATCCGCCGCAACAGGCAATGAGCGTCCGGCGCGGACATAAACGCCCAGATCGCTCAGCACGAAGCGCTTGGCATGAACGAGTGGGATGTGCAGGAACCGCTTTTCGCGCAGTTCGCGCTCAACGCCGAAACGCGTCTGAAATGCGATGCCCACGCCCAGCTCCGCGAGCCGCTTCGTCAACGCGATCGAGTTCGACACCACGGTCTTGCGCACAGGCGCCGAACGCGCCATCAACGGTTCGAGTGCGCGATAGATCGAGAGGTCGGGCTTCGCCAGAAGCGCCGGATAGGCGCTGCATTCGGAAAAGCTCACCGTCTTGTGCTTTTTCAGCGGATGGTTGCGGGGCATGATCGCGCCGAGAACGAAGCGCCCCACCGCCACCTGCCGCAACGCCCGGTCATGCGGCAGGTCGAAAGCAACGCCGATATCTGCTTCACCCTCGGCCACCGCCTCCGCGATGGCGCCCGAGCCCATGCTAGTAATACCGATGGTGATGCGGGGATATTGCTTGTTCAGCCGCTCGATGACGGTCGGCAGAAAATCCGTCGCCAGCCCTTCGACGGCGGCGATCTCCACATGGCCGATGCGAACGCCCTTCAGCGCCTCGAGTTCGGAGCGCGTGCGCTCGGCGTCCTGCAGCACCTCGATGACATGGCGGCTCAACACTTCGCCTGCCGCCGTCAGCTTCAAGCCGCCGGGCAAGCGCTCGAAGAGCGGCATTCCGATCTCTTCCTCGAGCCGCAATATCTGCCGGTTCACGGCAGAGGAGGCGACGTTGAGCTGGCGCGCCGCCTCGCGGATGGAGCGGCAGCGCCGGACGACATCGAAGTAAAGGAGAGCGGAGGAATGAAGACGCAAGGAACACCCGAATGCCGAAACCGTTTTCCAATCATACATCGTGAAGGCGCATGACGGGACGTTCACTTGCGCGCCGATTGGTTTCCGCCTAGTTTCGCGATGTTATAATATTACAAAGTCCGAAGCCCATCATGCAGAGCCACGAGGCGGAAACGCCGGTTCCTACCTTCTCCGTGCTTGGCGCCAGCCTTTGGCAGAGGCTCGCCGTCGCGCTTTGCGCCGCCGGCTTTCTCTGGCTGGCCGTCTGGTGGGCTTTCTGATGAGCGGCATCATCGACATTGCGGACCTGACCGTCGCCTATGACCGGCGGCCCGCCGTGCACCACGTAACCGGCAGCTTCGCGCGCGGAAGCCTCACCGCTATCGTCGGGCCGAACGGCGCGGGCAAGTCGACACTCATCAAGACCATCGTCGGGTTGATGCATCCGAGCACGGGACGGGTCGAGCGGCACGGGCTCGGTCGGAGGGACATCGCCTATCTGCCTCAGCAGGCGGACATCGACCGCAGCTTTCCCATCAACGTCGCTGACACGGTGGCGCTTGGCCTCTGGAACGAGACCGGCCTCTGGGGCGCCATCAAGCCGAAGGGCTGGAACCGTGTCGCCGACGCGCTAGCGCATGTGGGCCTCGAAGGCTTCGGCCATCACCCCATCGCCGCGCTTTCCGCCGGGCAGTTCCAGCGCGTGCTTTTCGCCCGGCTGCTTTTGCAGGATGCGCCTGTCATCCTGCTCGACGAGCCCTTCGCGGCGATCGACGAGCGCACCACCACCGACCTTCTCGCCATCATCCAGCATTGGCATGAAGCGGGGCGCACCGTCATCGCCGTGTTGCACGACATGGAGCAGGTGCGCCATCACTTTCCGCAAACGCTGCTCCTTGCGCGTGAACTCATCGGCTGGGGGCCGACGTCGCAAGTGCTGACAGACGACGCGCTGCACCGCGCCCGTGCGCTCGCGCAAGGCTGGACAAACAGCCATAATCATCCGGCAGGACACGCGGCATGAGCTTCTACGCCACGACCATCGCGCCATTCGCCGATTACGGCTTCATGCGCCGCGCCCTCATCGCCTGCCTCGCGCTGGCGCTCGGCTCCGGGCCCATCGGCACCTTCCTCGTTCTGCGCCGCATGAGCCTGACGGGCGACGCCATGAGCCATGCGATCCTTCCGGGCGCCGCCATCGGATTTCTGGTCGCGGGCCTTTCGCTCTGGGCAATGTCCGTGGGCGGCCTCGTCGTCGGCCTCGCGGTCGCGCTTCTTGCCGGCATCGTCAGCCGCGCGACGTCCCTGCGCGAGGATGCGAGCCTTGCGGGCTTCTATCTCATCAGCCTCGCGCTCGGCGTTCTCATCGTCTCGACGCGCGGCTCCAATGTCGATCTTCTCCACGTCCTCTTCGGCAGCATTCTCTCGGTGGACGATCAGGCGCTGCTGCTCGTCGCCTCGATCTCGACACTAAGCCTCGTCGCGCTGGCCTTCATCTATCGGCCGCTCGTCGTCGAATGTTTCGATCCGGGGTTCCTGCGCGCGGTGGCGGGCCGGGGCTCGCTCTATCACGTAGTCTTTCTGGTGCTCGTCGTGCTGAACCTCGTCGCCGGTTTCCAGGCGCTAGGCACCTTGATGGCGGTCGGCCTGATGATGCTGCCTGCCGCCGCGGCGCGTTTCTGGGCAAGTGCCGTCTGGTCACTCGCCGCGCTATCGGCGTTCATCGCCTTCGTGTCAGGCTGGGCGGGGCTTCTCGTCTCTTACAATTTCAACCTGCCCTCCGGCCCCGCTATCATCCTGACGGCTGGAGCCGTCTATAGTTTCTCGATCGTCTTCGGCCGCCACGGAAGCCTTCGCAATCGCTACTTCCCTGGCGCGCATTTCCACAATTGACGCGGACGCCCGTCATGAAAAAGCTCTTCGGCCTCGCCGCGATCCTGCTTTCGCTCGCTGCCACGCCCGCCGCGGCGCGCGAGCTGAATGTCGTCGCCAGTTTCAGCGTGCTCGGCGATATCGTCGCCCGTGTGGGCGGCGACAAAATTTCGCTCACCGTTCTGGTCGGCCCCGATGGCGACGCGCATACGTTCGAGCCGAGCCCGAAGGATGCGAAAGCGGTCGCCCATGCCGATCTGGTCGTCGTCAACGGACTCAATTTCGAGCCATGGATGGTCAAGCTCGTCGCCGCATCGGGCTATAAAGGCCGCGTCGCGGTCGCGAGCAGAGGCATAGTTCCCCGCGAAATGGTCGAGCATGGCCGCACCATCCCCGATCCTCATGCATGGCAGGATCTCGCCAATGGCGCGGTCTATGTCCACAACGTCGCCGCCATGCTCAAGGCAGCCTCGCCGGAAAACGCCGCCACGTTCGAAGCGAACGCGGCCTCGCTCTCCAAGGAAATCGCCGACCTCGACCGCTGGACGCATGACGAGATCAGCTCCGTGCCGCGGCAGAAGCGGGTCGTCATCACGACGCATGACGCCTTCGGCTATTTCGACGCGGCCTATGGCGTGACATTCAAGGCGCCCGAGGGCCTCAGCACCGAAGCGGAGCCAAGCGCCGGCTCGCTCGCAGGTCTCATCGACCAGATCAAGCGCGAAAAGATCAAGGCGCTCTTCATAGAGAACATGACCGACCCGCGCCTCATCCAGACCATCGCGCGGGAAACCGGCGCGGAAATGGGCGGAGAACTCTATTCCGACGCGCTGTCGAAGCCGGGCGGCCCGGCGCCGACCTACCCCGCCATGTTCCACAACAATGTGCCCAAGCTCGTCTCGGCCATGATGAAAAACTGACGCCGCTGCGGTCCGCCCCTCCTGCGACGGTCCGCCACTGGCGATTTTTCGCAAACGATGTATAGGTCTGCGCCTTCAGGGGCTTTAGCCCCGGCGCATTCACAATCTTCAGGTCTTCCCGTGCTTACGCTGGTTTCAGCATGGCGCCCCATGTCGCCGGACGATGTCTGCGAGGTCCACAGGATCGGCGAGATCGTCCACCCCGCCTATCCCGAGGATATTGAAACGGTGAGAGAGCGGCTTTCGCTCTTCCCCGCAGGCTGCTTCGTCGCGGACGCGAAAGACAGGCTATTCGGCTATGCGATCTCGCATCCTTCGGTGGTCGGCAAGCCGCCGGCGCTCGACAGCATGCTGGGAAGCCTGCCGCGGGACGCGAACTGCCTTTTCCTCCACGACATCGCGCTCACCGAAGACTCGCGCGGGCTCGGCCTCGGCCGCTCGCTGCTCGACCGGCTGAAAAAGGCGGCGCAGCAGGCTGCCCTTCCCCGCCTCGCCCTCGT
>Ga0255338_1004643_pt1 | contig 13856 bp, 13 predicted proteins | sample MeOH1_35cm_T4_19_FD_203715 | JGI IMG/M metagenome (GOLD analysis project Ga0255338, IMG submission 203715) | Sandy soil microbial communities from University of British Columbia, Vancouver, Canada - MeOH1_35cm_T4_195 | ecosystem: Engineered > Artificial ecosystem > Sand microcosm > Unclassified ...
ACTTCTCCGACACCTCGAGGCCGAGGTTGCGCTGCGCCTCCACCGTGGAGCCGGCCACGTGCGGCGTGAGGATCACGTTGTCCAGCGCCCGCAGGGGCGACTCGAAAGTCTGGCCGGCGGAGGACGGCTCGACCGGGAACACGTCGACGGCGGCGCCGCGCAGGCGGCCCGAGGCCAGGGCCTCCTGCAAGGCATCGATGTCCACGGCCTGGCCGCGCGCCAGGTTGATCAGCACGGCGTCCTCCTTCATCTGCGCCAGCCGCTGCGCGTCGATCAGCTTGCGGGTCTGCGGCGTCTGCGGCACGTGCAGCGTCACGACGTCGGATTCCGCCAGCAGGGCCTCCAGGCTGGTCGCCGCCCTGGCGTTGCCCAGCGGCAGCTTCGCCTCGATGTCGTGGAACAGCACCCGCATGCCCATCGCCTCGGCCAGCAGGCCGGTCTGGGTGCCGATCTTGCCGTAGCCCACGATGCCCAGCGTCTTGCCGCGGATCTCGTTGGAGCGCCTGGCGTCCTTCAGCCACTGGCCGCGCCGCGCCGCGGCCTGCCGTTCCGGCACGCGGCGCAGCAGGGCGATCGCGTGGCCGATCACCAGTTCGGCCACCGAGCGGGTGTTGGAGAACGGGCCGTTGAAGACCGCGACGCCACGCTGGGCCGCCTCCTTCAGGTCGATGTTGTTGGTGCCCGTGCAGTAGGCCCCCACGGCGCGCAGCCGCGGCGCGGCGGCCAGCGCGGCCGCATCGAGCTGCGTGCGCGAGCGCAGGCCCAGCACGTCGGCCTCGGCCAGCAGGTCTTTCAGCTCGCCGGGCGCGGGGGCATGGCGCAGCCGCCGGATGTGCGCACCGGGCAGGGTCTCGAGGATGGAATCGGCGCTCGCATGGATGTCTTCCAGCAGCAGGATGTTCAGGGTCATCGGAAGTTCAGGGTTTGGGAGGCAGCTTCGGGTGGTTCGGATCCGGCAGCGGTTGCGTCCGCGAAGGACAGCTCGCGCTCTTGCCCGGGCGGAGGGCGCACGGGGTTTAAGATGCACGTCGCGTGCATCTATTCTAGCGCCGCGGCAGCGGGCAGGACGCGCCGGGTTCAAGAGTCGAAGTCGCGCCGCTCTGATAGCGGTCTCGGGTTTACCCGAGTTTTGAGCCCGGCTGGAGCCGGCTAAACTGAGAATTAGCGCTAACAATTAGCGCTCACAACAACCCTGTGGACCGCTCCTCGCCTGGGTCCGCGCGGAGCAAATACCGGAGACTCTCGATGCCCATTGTCAAGAAGTACAGCGCCCTCGCGCTTTCAACCGTCGCCGTCGTGGGCGGCCTGATGGCCGGCCCCAGCGTCGCCCAGGACAAGCAGGTGGTGACCTTCGCGGCCGCCAGCTTTGCCGAGCCGGGCCGGGGCGAAAAGATGCGCGCCTGGGTGGCCAGGTTCAACCAGAGCCAGAACAAGGTCGAGGTCCAGCCGGTCGCGATCCCGTTCTCCTCGTTCGTCAGCACCATCTTCACGCAGATGGGCGGCGGCGCCGGGCCGGACATGGTGCGCTTCGACCTGCCCGAGTTCTACGCCGCTGCCGCGGCGAACCGGCTGGCGGCGATGGACGCCTACATCGACGACCACGCCCACAAGTTCACGGCGCCGGACAAGTACATGAAGATCGGCGGCAAGCGCTATGGCGTCGTGTTCGAGGTGAGCAACTATTCGATGCTCGTCAACACGGCCCTGGTCAAGGGCAAGCCGCCGGCGGACTTCGATGAATTCCTGGCCGCCACCAAGGCGGCCACCGCGGGCGGCAGCTACGGCTACGCCTACCGCGCCACGATGGCCGAGCGGGGCGGCATGTGGTACGACCTGACCAACTACGTCTACGGGTTCGGCGGGCGCTGGAGCGACGAGAAGGGCAATCCGACCCTCAACAGCCCCGCGGTGATCAAGGCCGTGGCCGCCTACAAGAAGGTGTACGACGCCAACGTGATCCCCAAGGGCGCCGACGCCTCCACCTACCGCCGCATGTTCGCCGAAGGCAAGATCGCTTCGGTGATCGACAATGGCGGCGTGGCCGCCAACCTGGCCACCGCCGGCAAGGAGCTGAAGCTGGCAGCGGCGCCCTCGCCCTTCCCGACCCGCGCCCAGGGCATGATCCTGGCCCCGATCACCATCAACGCCAACGCCAAGAACAAGGACGCCGCGGGCGCCTTCCTGCGCTGGATGCTGACCCCGCAAGCGCAGAAGGAACTGCAGCAGATCCACGGCGCCTCCAGCGTGGCCATCCCGGTGGAACGCACGCCGGAGGAACTGGCCAAGTGGCCCTGGATCACGGTGTACGACCAGCAGACGCAGAACGCCGTGCCGGCCCTGCCCCAGGGCCTGGAGACCAAGGCGCCGGAGATCCAGCAGATCGTGATCGAGCAGGTCATCAAGGTCCTGCAGGCCGGCGTGGATCCCGCCGTCGCGATGAACGATGCGCAGCAATCGGTTCTCACCCGCGTGCTGAAGCGCTGATCCGCCCTTCCCCCTCCCTCCCACTTCCATCGTGACCGGCCGGGCTGCCATGCAGCCCGGCGTGGAGAAGCCATGTCTTCCAATTCCCTCGAACTGGAGACCCCGCCCGCGGCGGACGTCAGCACGCGCGCCCGCAAGGCAGCACGCCTGGAAGGACACCCGCTGCTGCCCTACCTGCTGGTGCTGCCGGCGACGCTGTACCTGGTGGTGTTCCAGATCGTTCCCCTGCTGCAGGAACTGGGGCTCAGTTTCACCGCCACTTCGCTGCTGGCGAGCAACCAGAGCGAGTGGATCGGCCTGGCCAACTACCGGGACCTGATCGGCGACCCTGATTTCCGCAAGGCCATCGTCATCACACTGATCTACACGGTGGTGTGCGTGGTGGCCGCGATTTCGCTCGGCCTCGGGTCGGCCCTGCTGCTCGATGCGCCGTTCCGCGGCCGTGGCTTCGCCCGTGCGGCGGTGACCATCCCCTGGGCCGCGCCGCCGGTGGCGGTGGCGCTGACGGCCATCTGGATCTTCAACGCGCAATACGGCGTGTTCGGTCACGTGCTGCGCTTCTTCGGCCTGGAAGCCGGTTCGCTGAACTGGCTGGACAGCATGGATTACGCTCTCCCGGCGGTGCTGATGATCACGATCTGGCAGATCTTCCCCTTCGCCTCCGTCGTCATCCTGGCGGCGCTGCAGGGCGTGCCGCACGAACAGCGCGAGGCCGCCACCATCGACGGTGCCGACCGGCTGAACGTGTTCAAGGCGGTGGTCTGGCCGACGATCCAGCCCTCGGTGATGCTGCTGGCCCTGTTCTCCACCATCTGGTCGCTGCGCCGCTTCGACCTGATCTGGCTGCTCACGCAGGGCGGCCCGGTCGGCGCCACCAACACGCTGGTGATCGACGTCTACCGCCGCGCCTTCGTCAACCAGCAGCTGGGCCAGGGTGCGGCCGTCGGCATGGTCGGCGTGGCGATCGCGCTCGTCGTGACGGTGGTCTACTTCAAGTACACGGCCCGCGCGGCGAAGGCGGGGGAACGCTGATGATCACTTCTTCCGCGCGGCACACGCTGCGCCTGGTGGCGGTGCTGGCGCTGCTCGGCGCCGCGGCCTTCCCGATCTACTGGATGTTCGTGACCTCGCTGACCACCAGCAGCCAGCTGTTCGCCAACCGGCCCCAGCTGCTTCCGAGCTTCTCGGAGCTGCACGTCTACAAGGACATCTTCGCCGCCAAGCCGGTGGGCAGGTGGCTTCTGAACAGCGCCATCGTGGCGGTGGGCACGACGGCGGCGAGCATCGCGCTGGCGGTGTTCCCGGCCTACGCCCTGTCGCGGTTCCGCTTTCGCGGCAAGGGGGCGATCGGCTTCGGCCTCTTCACCACCCAGATGCTGCCCGAGGCCATGCTGGTGGTGCCGCTGTACGCCTTGTTCGCCAAGGCCGCCCTGCTCAATTCCCTGGGCGGCCTGGTCCTCGCCAACACCGCCTTCACCGTTCCGGTGGTGGTCTGGATCCTCAAGGGCGCCATCGATGCCGTGCCGCTGGAGATCGAGGAGGCGGCGCGGGTGGACGGCTGCACCCGCATGGGGATCGTCATGGGCGTCGTGCTGCCCCTGATCGCGCCGACGCTCGCGGCGGCGTCCGTGATCGCCTTCTTCCACGGCTGGAACGAATACGTGTTCGCCCAGACCTTCATCACCGAAGACCGCCTGCACACCGCCTCCGTCGGCCTCGCGGGCTTCGTCGGCGAGCTGAGCACGCCGATCCACTCCGTGATGGCCGTCGGCTTCCTCTACACGCTGCCGGCCGTGGTGTTCTACCTCATGGTCCAGAAGCACGTCGTGGCCGGCATGACCGCCGGCGGCGTCAAGGGCTGATCGCAACCAGAACGCATCATCGACAGGAAACATCCGTGGCTTCGATCCAGTTCAAGAGCCTCACCAAGACCTTCGGGCAGTTCGCGGTGGTCAAGGACATATCGCTCGACGTGCGCGACGGCGAGTTCCTCGTGCTGCTCGGCCCGTCCGGCTGCGGCAAGTCCACCCTGCTGCGCATGCTGGCCGGCCTGGAGTCCGTCAGCGGCGGCGAGATCCACATCGACAGCCGGCGCGTCGACCACCTGCCGCCGACGGACCGCGACATCGCCTTCGTGTTTCAGTCCTACGCGCTGTACCCGCACATGACCGTGCGGCGCAACATCACCTTCCCGCTCATCATGCGGCGCCATCGCTGGTGGTTCCACCTGCCCATCATCGGCGGCATCGCCAAGCGCCGCATCGAGCGCTCGCCCGAGGTGGCCGAACTGGTGGAACGCACGGCCCGCACGCTGGCGCTGACCGACCGGCTGAACCAGTATCCGCGCACGCTGTCCGGCGGGCAGCGCCAGCGCGTCGCCCTGGGTCGCGCGATGGTGCGGCAGCCGCAGGTGTTCCTGATGGACGAGCCGCTATCGAACCTCGACGCCAAGCTGCGCTCCTCCATGCGCGCCGAGATCTCCAAGCTGCACCAGCGCGTGGGCGGGACCTTCGTCTACGTCACGCACGATCAGGTCGAGGCCATGACCATGGGCTCGCGCATCGCGCTGCTGAAGGACGGCATCGTGCAGCAGCTCGGCACCCCGCGGGAGATCTACGAAAGCCCGGCCAACACCTACGTGGCCCGCTTCATCGGCACGCCGCCGATGAACCTGCTGCAGGCGCAGCTGCGTGACGGGTCCGTCCAGATCGGGGACTTCTCGCAAGCGCTGCCGGCGCACCTGCGCGCCGCCCTGCCCGCCGGCTTCCAGGGACCCGTGATCCTCGGCGTGCGGCCCAATCGGCTCAGCGTCGCCGCGGATCCCTCCTGCGCCCTGGCCGGGACGGTCTCGCTGGTGGAGCACGTGGGCGCCGAATCCTCGATCGCCGTCTCGCTCACCGCGGCACGCACTGCGCACGAGGAGGAAGGTTCCGCCGCCAACGAGGTGATGATGGTCCTTCCCGGCTATTCGCCCCTGCGCGCCGGCCAGCAGGTCGGCCTCGGCCTCGATTTCAGCGACGCCGTCCTGTTCTCCGCGCAGACCGGACACAACCTCATTCCGGCCGCCGCCGGCACCACCCACTGATGCCCCACCCCATGACAACGAAGAACCGCAACATCCTGGAAGGCTACCGCGTCCTCGACTGCTCGATCGCCATGGCCGGCCCCTTCGCCGCCCAGCGCCTCGGCGACCTCGGCGCCGACGTCGTGAAGGTCGAGCCCGTCACGGGGGAGTGGCAGCGCCATGTGTCCGCCGGCGGCGCCACCGGCAACCGGATCAATGTTTCCTTCCTCTCGCTCAATCGCAACAAGCGCAGCCTCGCTGTCGACCTGAAGCGCGAGGAAGGCAAGGCGGTCCTGTACGACCTGGTGCGCACCGCCGACGTCTTTCTGCAAAACTACCGCCCCGGCGTGGCGGAGCGCCTGGGCGTCGACTACCAGACCCTGTCCGCCATCAACCCGAAGCTGGTGTACGTGTCGATGTCCGGCTACGGCGAAGACGGGCCCTACAAGCTGCGCCCGGGGCAGGACCTGCTGCTGCAGGCCATGAGCGGCGCGATGCTGTCGACCGGCCGCGATGGCGAGCCGCCGGCGCCGGCGGGCCAGTACCTGGTCGACGCGGTCACGGCCTCGACCGCCTTCGAGGCGGTGCTGGCCGCCCTGCTGCACCGCGAGCGCACCGGCGAAGGCCAGCTGGTGCAGGTCAACATGCTCGATGCGATCGTCGCCCTGCAGATGCAGGAGCTCTCGGTGTTCACCGTCGCCGGCAAGCCGCAGCAGCGCTCCGCCGAGCCGCATGCGCACGTGTACATCCGCGCTCCCTATGGCGTCTTCAAGACCAGGGACAGCTATCTCGCGCTCGCGTTCCCGAAGATGTCGGTGCTGGCCCAGGTGATCGACGCGCCGAAGCTGGCCGAGCTCAATGACGAGGGCGACACCTTCACCCACCGCGACATGATCTACGCGGTCACGCGCGAGCGGCTGCTGCATCGCACGACGGCGGAATGGCTGGCCGCCTTCGAAGCGGCCGATGCGTGGGCGGGCCCCGTCTACGGCTACGCCGACGTGGTCGACGATCCGCAGATCAAGCACAACGGGACCTTCGTCGAGTACGAGCACCCCACCGAGGGCCGGGTGAAGACGCCCGGCTTCCCGATCCGCTTCTCGAAGACGCCGTCGAGCGTGCAGCGCGGGGCGCCCCTGGCGGGCCAGCACACGCGCGAGATCCTCGCCGGGATCGGCTGGGGCGAGGAGCGGATCGAGGCGCTGCTGCAGGCCAAGGTGATCGGAGAGGAAAAGCTGTGACGCCGGCGAGCTACCGCGGACTGACCTGGGACCACCCGCGCGGCTACGTCGCACTGGAGCGGGCCGCGCAGCAGGCACGCGCCGACGGCCTGCAGCTGCAGTGGCAGCGGCAGCCGCTGGAAGGCTTCGAGTCCCACCCCATCGAGGAGCTGGCGCGCGAGTACGACCTGATCGTGCTGGATCATCCGCACATGGGCGACGCGGTGGCGGCGGATTGCCTGCAGCCGCTGGAGGCGCTGTTCGATGCCGCCACGCTGCAGGCCTGGAAGGCGCAGAGCATCGGCAACACCTTCGAGAGCTACCGCTACGCGGGCCGGCACTGGGCCCTGCCGCTCGATGCGGCGTCCCAGGTGGCGGCGTTCCGGGCCGACCGCCTCGACGAGCCCCCGCCCGCAACCTGGGCGGCCGCCGCGGCGTTCGCGCGCCGTCACCCCGTCGCGCTGTCCCTGGCCGGCCCGCACGCGATCCTGAGCCTGTTCAGCATCAGCACCGCGTTCGGGGACGCGCCGGCCGCGGGCGGCCCCGAGCGGCTGTTCGAGGGCTCCGGGCTGGCGGCGGCGTGGGAGCTGCTGCGCGAACTCCATTCCCTGAGTTTCAAGGGCTGGGCGGAACGCAATCCGATCGGCATCCTGCAGGGACTGGCGGGCGAGGCCGAAGCGGTCTATTGCCCCCTCGTGTATGGCTACGTCAACTACGCGGCCGCGGGACAGGCGACGCACGCAGTGCAGTTCGGCAACGTTCCCGCCGGACCCGGGGGGCGCCTGGGGTCGGTGCTGGGGGGCACCGGCCTGGCCGTCAGCCGGCGTGCCGAGGTCAGCGACGCACTGCGCGCTCACCTGGCCCGGTTGCTCAGCCTGCCCGCGCAGCGTGAATTCATCCCGTTTGCCGATGGCCAGCCGAGTGCGCGCGCCGCATGGGCCGACCCGCTCGTGAATGCAGCCTGGAACGGCTTCTTCCGCGACACCGCGGCGACCCTTGAGCAGGCCATCGTGCGGCCGCGCCATCCCGGCTACGTCGCCTTCCAGACCGCCGCGTCCGGGCTGGTGCGCGAGGCCCTGGCGCAAGGCCTGCCCGCGCGGCAACTCGCGGGCGCGCTGCAGTCTCTGTGCGAGCGCCACCGGCCGGCCGGCAGCGAGATCTGAACCCGAACACCCAACAGAACCGAATCAGGCAAACCATGGAACACATCCGCTTCGAAGTCGCCGACTACATCGCCACGATCACGCTGAACCGCCCCGAGAAGCTCAACGCCATGACGCCGGCCATGGCCGACGCGCTGGTGGCGAAGGTGCACGAGTTCGACAGCCGCGCGGACGTCCGCGTGGTGGTGCTCACCGGCGCGGGCGAGAAGGCCTTCTGCGCCGGCAGCGACATCGCGGAGCTGGACACCTACGCCAGCCCCTGGGAGTTTCGCAACCGTCCCGACTACTGCGACGCCATCCGCGGTGCACGCAAGCCGGTGGTGTGCGCCATCAACGGCTATGCCCTGGGCGGCGGCCTGGAGATGGCCATGTCCTGCGACATCCGCATCGCGGCCGACCATGCGCGCCTGGGCTCGCCCGAGGTGAAGCTGGGCTGGATCGGCGGCGGCGGCATGGCGTTCACGCTGGCGCACAACGCCGGCACCAGCAACGCCGCCATGATGCTGATGGGGGGCGATCACGTCGCCGCCCAGCAGGCGCTGCAGTGGGGACTGGTGAGCGAATTGCATCCCGCGGCGGCCCTGCTGGCGCGGGCCAGGGAGATTGCCGCCACGATCGCGTCGCGTCCGCCGGTGGCGGTCGAGACGGCCAAGGCCAACCTGCGCGCGGCCTTCACCGTGCCGTTCGAGATGGCGGTCCAGTACGAGCGCGACCTGCAGACGGTGTGCTTCGCCACCGACGATGCCAAGGAGGGCCGCGCCGCCTTCAAGGAGCGTCGCACGGCAACGTTCAAGGGACGTTGAGCGCCTGCGAGAACGCGATTGAAACCATCTCACGACAGCATCCCGCCGGCGGGCGAGCCCTACGTTCGCAAGCGTTTCGGCACCAACGCGGTGACCATGGCGGACGTGGCCAAGGTGGCCGGCGTGTCGGCCCAGACCGTCTCGCGCGTCCTGCGCGAGCCGGAAAGCTGCACGCCGCACACACGCGAGCGGGTCCACGCGGCGATCCGCTCCACCCGCTACGTGCAGAACCACGCCGCCAGCCATCTGGCCTCCAACCGCAGCATGACGGTCGCCGTCGTCCTGCCCGCCATCGCGGCCTCCGTGTTTGCGGAAACCGTGCAGGGCCTGTCGGAGGTCCTGCTGCCGCAGGGCTACCAGATCATCATCGGGCACACGGACTACGACCCGCAGCGCGAAGAGGCGCTGGTCCGAAGCCTGCTGGGGCGCCGGCCCGACGCCTTCTTCCTGGTGGGAACCACCCACACGGAAACAACGCGGGAACTGCTCGCGCAGGCCAACGTGCCGGTGGTGGAGAGCTGGTCCTGGACCGACCGGCCGATCGACCAGCTGGTGGGCTTCTCCAACCACGACGCGCTCGTCGAGACGGTCGCGTATGCCAGGCGCAAGGGCTACCAGCGCCCGGCGTTCGCAGCCGTGCTGCAACCCGGCGACCACCGCGCGCAGGAGCGCCTTGAGGGTTACCTGCGCGGGATGGAGCAGCACTATCCCGGCCAGCCTGCCCGCACGCACGTGGCCGAGGACCTGCCTTACCGGCTCCACACCGGCAGCGTGCTGCTGGAGCAGGCGCGCGCCGCGTTCCCGGACAGCGACCTGTTCATCTTCTCCAGCGACAACTTCGCCGCCGGGGCGCTGCTTTCCTGCCAGCGCAAGGGGATCGAGGTGCCGGCGGAGCTCGGGATCATCGGCTTCGGCGACTACGAGATGGCGCAGGAACTGGTTCCCTCGCTCACCACCGTCGCGGTCCCCACCACCCGCATCGGCAAGGAGGCTGCCCGCCTGATCCTTCAGCGCCTGAAGGGAGGGCAGCAAGGTTCCCGCACGCTGGATCTCGGCTTCCAGCTGGTGGCGCGTGAAAGTGCCTAGCGTGCCGATCGCTCGCCGACGCGCCGTCAGCAAGGATTCCCGAGGATTCTCCATGCACCGCATTTCCCCAGGCGCTGCGGAGCTCGCATCGTGAGCCGCACCGCCCCTCTCGCTCTCGACGAAAGGCACTTCCTGCCGGACGACGGTTACGCCGGCACGCTGCTGGCGCGCGTCTGGCGTCCCGACGTGCGGGGGCCCTCCGTGGTCGCGCTGCGCGAGCACGGCGTGCATGACCTGAGCGCCGAGTTCCCGACCGTCAGCACGTTGCTGGAGTTGCCCGATCCTGCCCGTGCCGTGCGCGAGGCGAGCGGCGAGCGCATCGGCGCCCTGCAGGAGATCCTCGCCAACAGCGACGAGTCGCAACGGGACGCCGGCAAACCCTTCTTCCTGGCGCCGTGCGACCTGCAGGTGCTGAAGGCGGCAGGCGTCACCTTTGCCACCAGCCTCATCGAGCGCCTCATCGAGGAACAGGCCGACGGCGATCCGGCCAGGGCGCGGGAGGTGCGCGCGCGCGTGGTGGCGCAGATCGGCACCGACCTGTCGACGCTGAAGCCGGGGTCGGCGCAGGCCATGGCGCTGAAGAAGATGCTGCAGGAGCAGGGCCTGTGGTCGCAGTACCTCGAAGTCGGCATCGGTCCGGACGCCGAGGTGTTCAGCAAGGCCCCCGTGCTGTCTGCCGTCGGCACCGGCGCGGACATCGGCATCCGCTCGGATTCCCACTGGAACAATCCGGAGCCGGAAGTGGTCCTGGCGGTGAACAGCCGCGGCCGGATCGTCGGCGCCACGCTCGGCAACGATGTCAACCTGCGCGACCTGGAGGGCCGCAGCGCGCTGCTGCTGTCCAAGGCCAAGGACAACAACGCCTCCTGCGCGATCGGCCCCTTCATCCGCCTCTTCGACGCGAGCTTCGGCCTGGCCGAGGTGCGGCGCGAGAACGTGCACCTGCGCGTCGACGGCCCGGAGGGCTTCGTGCTGGAAGGACTGAACTCGATGGAGTTCATCAGCCGCGAACCGCAGGACATCGTGGACCAGGCGATGGCTGCCCACCAGTATCCGGACGGCTTCATGCTGTTCCTGGGAACTCTCTTCGCGCCCACGCAGGATCGCGACGCGCCGGGCGGCGGCTTCACGCACAAGCTGGGCGACCGGGTTTCGATCCGCAGCGCCTGGCTGGGCGAGCTTTGCAACCGCGTGAACCACGCCGAGCAGGCCGCGCCCTGGACCTTCGGCCTGCGTGCCTTCATCTCGAATCTGGCGCGGCGCGGATTGCTGGCGCCGGGCAGTCTCTGACGCGGCGCGCACCGCACACTGCGCGAGCCGCTGCCGGGAGACAATATGCCGATGCAGATCACCTATGTCAGCCCGTCCTGGCCGGAAACAACGTACGAAATCGAAAGCGACCGGTTCGGGAACTACACGATCAGGGCCGCGGGCAGAGTCATCAAGCGCGTGACCTCGGTCTCGGACTACCTCGGCCGGCCGAAGTGGGGCAGCAAGAAGCTCGAATCGAACGCGATCGAGGACGCCAAGGCCGCGATCGCGAAGTTCAGGTCTCCCTTCGGATAATGTCCGGCCAGCCCGTGCGGAGCGCACGGCAGCCGCAGCACCGCCGAAGGAGCGTCCATCGCCGGGCGGGGCCATGCGGCATTCGGAACGACCTGAAGCCGGCGAGCCTGGTCGACGGTGGACGCGCGGCTAACGGACATCCCCGTCCACGTAGTACCAGCGCCCGTCGTCCTCGCGCACGAAGCGGCTGCGCTCGCGAAGGCGGCCGCCGCGCCCTTGCACACGGTAGCGTGCGACGAATTCGACCTCCGCGTGCGAGCCGTCGACCATTCGATGCCCAAGGACTTCCAGGCCCAGCCACCTGGTGGCCTGATCGGGGCTTGCGTCGGCCGGCCGGGTGCTTGGGTGCCAGCTGGCCAGCAGGTAGGCGCCGTCGCGCAGCACGTGGGCCGTGTAGCGCGAGCGCATCAGCGCTTCGGCATCCGGTGCCGGTTCTCCGCCGAGCCAGCGGCCACAGCAGCCGGCCAGGTCCAGCGGCCGGCCGCGGAGGTCGGTGCGGCCGCAAGGACACGGATTCGAAGGGATCGAGGCGCGCTTCATCACGTATGGCTGGGCAAAGGGTCGAATGTGCCCCAGAACGCCCAGGTTCGTCGTGTCTTCCGCCGTCAGTGCGGCAGGGCCGCCTCGATGGCCGCGACGCAGGCCAGCAGGCGCTTGTCGACTTCGCGCCGGCGCGCTTCGGTCATGCGGCTCTTGATCGAGGCCACGAACACGGCGGCCACCGGCGCGCCGCTGCGGTCGCGCACGGCGCGCCCGAGTGCCGTCACGTCCAGGGCGGCACTGCCCTCGTCCAGGGCCAGGCCGCTGGCGCGCGTCGCCTCCACCCGCTCGCGCAACTGCTTCTCGGTGAGCCGGTAGCGGCGCAGCTGCGGGCCGACCGCCGTGGCCACGATCCGGGCGTCCGCCTCCGACAGCGCCGCCAGGATCGCCAGCCCGCCCGCACCCACGCCCAGCGGGTGGCGGTCGCCCACGCCCTGCGTCATGGTCTGGATGGCGAAATTGCCGGCGATGCGGTCGACGCACACGCTCTCGAAGCCGCTGCGCACCACCAGGAAGGCCATGTCGCCGCTGCCGCGCGCCAGCGCCTGCAGGGCCGGATGCGAGAGCTCGCGCAGGTTGGTCTCGGGCAAGGCGGCGAGGCCGAGTTCGTACAGCAAGGGACCCAGGCGGTAGCCGCGCAAGCCGGGATCGCGCACCAGCATCCGTTCTTCTTCGAGCCGCTGCAGCAGGCGGTGGGCGGTGGACTTCTCCAGCTGGGCCATCTCGGCGATGTCCACCAGCCGCAGGTTGCGCGACTGGCTGGAGGCGACCAGCCGCAGCAGCTGGATGGCGCGCGCAACGGTCTGGGCGGCGGCGGGGGCGGAGCGGGTGGCCAGGTGTTTCTTCCCAAATAGAGGAACATTCTAGGCGCTCCGCAGGGCGATCGCGCCTCTGAATGCTAGAGCCCTGGCATTGCGAATGCGGGTTTGTCCCCATCCGCGTTCCCGTTATCTGGGACGCCGCCGCAATTTCTTTGACAGCGTTTCCTGCCCGCTCCTAGCATCCGGTCGCATCCTGCTTCAGACATCGCCATGAGCCACCAGCCCCCCGGATACAGCGTCCGCGAACGCGTGACCTACGAACCCATCCACCGGCGCGTGCCGCTGCAGCTGCCGGGCAACGCCCGGGTGGCCGTCTGGACCATCGTGAACGTGGAGAACTGGAGCCCCGACGGGGCGATGCCGCGCGCCGTGCTGCCGCCGCCCATGGGCCAGCCGATGCTGCCCGACGTGCCCAACTGGTCGTGGCACGAGTACGGCATGCGGGTGGGCTTCTGGCGCTTCCTCGAGGCGCTGCAGTCGCGCTCGCTGAAGGCCACCTTCGCCGTCAACGGCTCGGCCTGCAGCGTCTACCCGGAGGCTTTTGCCGCTGCCCGCGACGCCGGCTGGGAGTTCATGGGCCACGGCTTCATCCAGCGCCCCATGCACAAGGTGGAAGACCAGGCCCGCGCGATCCGCGACACCATCGCCGCCATCGCCGACTTCACCGGCAAGCCGCCGCGCGGCTGGGAAAGCCCCGGCCTCACCGAGACCGACGAGACCATCGACCTGCTGGCCGAAGCCGGCATCGAGTACGTGGCCGACTGGGTGCTGGACGACCAGCCGCTGCCGATCCGCACCCGCGCCGGCACCATGTATTCGGTTCCGTACACGGTGGAGATCAACGACGTCGTGATCAGCGCGGTGCAGCAGCAGCCCTCCGACGAGATCCTGCGCCGCGGCCGCGACCAGTTCGACCGCCTGTACCTCGAAGGCGCGAAGTCGCCGCGCGTGATGGCGATTTCCATCCACCCCTACCTCACCGGCGTGCCGCACCGCATCAAGTACCTGGAGGCGCTGTACGACTACATCCTGGGCCACGAGGGCGTCGTGATGTGGACCGGCGAGCAGATCCTCGACTGGTACCGCAGCCAGGTCCGCTGACAGCGAGA
>Ga0255338_1004644_pt1 | contig 13851 bp, 27 predicted proteins | sample MeOH1_35cm_T4_19_FD_203715 | JGI IMG/M metagenome (GOLD analysis project Ga0255338, IMG submission 203715) | Sandy soil microbial communities from University of British Columbia, Vancouver, Canada - MeOH1_35cm_T4_195 | ecosystem: Engineered > Artificial ecosystem > Sand microcosm > Unclassified ...
CGTGGAAGTCGGCGTAGTCGCTGCTGGCCTCCCATTGCCGCTGCACGGCTTCGACGTCGCCAGACGGGCAGGTGCGTTCAAGCCATTCTTCGAATGCGGCCTGCTCGTCCTTCGCATCGTCCTGTGCGCTGGCGGGAGGGGTGCAACCCGGGGACGACCAGCCGCCGTTTCTGGCCTTGTTTACGTAGTCCTCTGACCTCATTCCGTCGCAAGCTTCCGGTGCAAACCCACGCAAGCTGGACAAAGTGGGAGCGGCGGGAGGGGTGCAGTCAGGGCACGGCTCGGCGGTCAGGACGTTGCCGACTGCGCCCTGGTCGTTGCAGGTCTGGCAGGGAGGTTCGGGCATGGGCTGCCAGTGCGTGTACGGGGCGCGCTCTTGCGGTCCGGTGCAATTCTCCGGTTTGGCCACGCAGCAGTAGTGCTCATAGTGCTCGCCGTGGTTGTACCAATAGTCGTCCGCAACTTCGGGATCGATGTAATCGAAGCCTATGCGAACGGAGTCCGGCCAGTCGCTCGGCTGCGGCGGCGTGTACACCATGACCAGCTGATTCTTCGGTGCTGATTCAATCGGCTTCCAGCCGGCGGGGAGGGTGGTTGGCATGGTCAGGCTCCAGTGGCGCGCGCGGCGCGCATCATTTCAACGGCCACCTTCTCGGCAGCCCAAAGCGTGGGGACGTCCAGCAGGCCCAGGATGGTGTCGATCACGGCGCAGGTATGGGCCAGGATCGCAAGCTGGTCGTCGGTGAGGGAGGCGGGCGCCACGTAGTCCTGCAAGACCGCGCCGCCGGCGTTCAGGTGCAGCACCTCTTCCTGGAAGCGCTTGTCGCGTTCGATGGCCACGCCCACGGTGTTGAAGGTTGACGCCAGGTCAGTGCGTGCGTCGTCGTGCGGATCGGTGCGCAGCCGCGCCAGCGCCAGATGCATGTCCAGGCTGATCTGCTGCTTGAGCGGGGCCATCATGGGGTAGCGGCGGGCCGTGTGCTTGAACGGGCGGCGCGCGGCCCGTTGGCGCGCTTTCTGGCTTTCAGCCTGGCGGCGTTGCTGGCGATTCATCGTCGTTCTCTGGATAAGGAGGCCGGGCACCGGCAGCGGTCGGAGTAGGGAGGGAGTCCCGCCGCCGGGCCGGCCATTGATCGTTACGCCGTCTCCGGCTCCAGGTTCAGGCCCAGCGATTGCTGCTTTTCGACGGCGGGCTTGACGCTTATATCCACCTCGCCGCCCAGGACCTCGTACAGGCGCTTGATCTGCTCGCCGGTGGGGTTGCACTTCACGCGGAAGCCGTAGCGCGCGCTGCCACCTTCCATCAGATCAACCGAAAAATGGTCGACGTCTGCGGTTTCGAAGTCGATGTCGGACGCGCCGCCGAGGCCAAAGCCGATAACGACCTGCGCGCCCTTCAATTCGTGCTTGAGGCGCAGCGCGCCGATCAGGTCGCCGAACTTGCGCACGGTCAGCGCGTCGGCCGGGCTGCCTTCGAAGATCTCTTCCTGGTTGGGCGGCGTCTCTTCGCGGCGGTACAGCGCGTCGCGCAGCACAGGGTGGAACATGGCCAACAGGCCATTGCTTTCCGTGAAGGCGATCTTCAGGTCTGCGCCGCCGACCTTCTCGTCGCCGTGGTTCTCGGGGCGCACGTTCAGGTGCGCGAGGGTGACTTTCTGGCTTTCCAGGCTGAACATTCGTCAGTCTCCTAGGTTGTGCTGCTGGGGAAGGGTTAGGCGGCCAGGCGCTTGAGCTGGGCCACCAGCTCGTCGCGCTCGGCCAGGAACTGCAGGACCGCCTTTTCGTGCGCGGCCAGTTCCTCGGCGGTGGGCGTGTAGCGGCAGACGAAAAGCTGCAGGTCCTCCGGGAAGCGGGGGTCGAACGACACGAAGTCGGCGAACTCGGCGCCCGTCACCCAGATGTTGTGCAGGCACTGCGGGCGGTACTGGTCCGGCACGACGCCCGCTTCCAGGTAGCGGATGTGCGTGGTGCTCTTCGGACACTTCGTTTCAAGCACGCCGCGCCGGCCGTCTTCCGCGAAGAGGCCGTCCACGCTGCAACCGGCGTCCACGTCGGGCAGGTACATGAAGCCGCTTTCGATGGCCACGTTGCCCGACTTCTCTTCGTAGGCCATGCGGGCGAACGGCTCTTGGTCAATGCCCCACTGCATTTCCTTGCTGACGTATTCGATGGCTGCCGGCATGCCCGTCAACACTTCGATGGCCAGCTCGAACTTGTAATCGGCCCGCTTGGTGGACCATTCCTTCTTGGCGGTCTTGGCCAGCATGTCGAACGCTTTCGAGCCAGTTACCTTGCCGCAGCGGTCCAGCAGCCAGCCGTCGCTGCCCTGTTCATGGGGTGAGAGGATGTAGCGGTTCATTCCTGGGTACCTCCTTGGTCATCGCGGCCGAAGCCGTCGTCGGGATCGGCGGGCTGGTTCGGCTGCTCGTCGATGGTCTTGCCGTCATCCGGCGGGGTTTCGGTGCGCTGGGCCTCACCGCGCAGCACGGCGCCGCGCGCCGACACGGCCGACTTGAAAGCGTTGTAGGTGGCCATGTCGTTGGTGGCCTTCACTTCGGCCAGGCCGGCCTTCCAGACCTTCGACAGGGCGTCAACGTCCGGGGCGGCGTCCACGGCTTTGCGCAGGCGCGCCAGCAGATCCGGGTCGGCGCGCGGCTTGTCGTTGAAAGCAATGCCTTCGCCGCCGTCTTCGTTCAGGTGCTGGATCGCTTCCGACAGGCGGTCGTTCTTCGGCCAGTACTTGTAGGCGCGCTTCACCACCGTCTTCTTGGCCATTTCGCCGTAGTCGGTCTTCCAGGGCGACGACTTGCCAGACTTCACCGACTGCGACCGGTTCATGATCGCGTCGATGTCGTCGCGGCTCATGGGCGTGGTCAGGTAGTCGCCGTCGGCGGTCTTGACCACCACATAGGCGCCCACGATCTCCCCGCGGTCCTTGCTGAACGGATTGAAGACGTGCGTGGGCGGGGCGTCGTAGCCGTTCAGCGCGAACGTGTCATTGGCGCGCACCAGGTCGGCCTGTGCCCAGCGGATGGAGCCGGTGGCCACGGCCAGGTCGATCAAGCCCATGTAGCTGATGTCTAGGCAGATCCGGCCGTCGCGCGGCACCAGATACGCCTGGCGGCGCGCCGGGTTCAGGCTGATGCCGATGGCCGCCACGTTGTTGACCGCGTTGACCACCGACTGGCGATTCTTCATCGCCACGCCCAGGGCGTAATCGTTGCCTTGCAGAACCTGGATGGCGAAGCCGGCTTCCTTCTCGAAATTGATGGACTTGTCCGACAGCACAGCCGCGAACGTGTCGCGCGTGCTGTAGATGTCGTCTGTGATGACCTGTAGGTTGCTCATGCTTCCACCTTCGCCGGCGCCGTCAGCTTGCCGATGATCGCGTCGCAAACCAGATCCTCGATGCGTTCGCGCAGGTCGACGGCTGACATGGTGTCGATGATGGCCAGCACACGCTCAACCATGGCAGGCCGCGCCGCCTCGACCGCTTCTTGCAGGTACGTGTACCCCTTGCTGGCGTTGCGATCCCAAGCATTGGGCGGCGAGAACACCGTATGGCTGGACAGGCCGTTGATTACCTTCACTGCTTGAGCGCGCACGGTGTCGACCATATCGCCGTCAAAGGCGTCATCCACTTCCTTGCGCACCAGGTCATATGCGGCATTGCTCAGGATGCGCTCGAAGTCGGCGGCAGAGCGGCGCGCGCAAGCCGCGCGGAACTCGTCGCGGGCGATCTGGCGCTTTTCTTCGTCCGACAGGTAGTCGTCGATGTTGATGGTGATGTCGGTCATGATTCAGTCCTTTGCGGCGTATGCGGTCTTGCTGCCGCCGTCCTGGGTGGTGAGGGTGGGGGATTGGGCGTCAAGCGTCGGGCCCAGCACGCAGGCCATGAAGACGCCGGCGCAGAGGGCAGCGGCACCGATCAGCAGGTCGCCGTGGGCGCGCAGGAGGCGGATCATTGGGAACCTCGGGCTTTGTCGATGGCGGCGCGGGCGGCAATCATGGCGAGCAGCTCGGCCGGCGACGTGTCGACCGACACAGCCAGCAGGCCTTCCAGCGCATCCAGCAGCTCCGGCGCGGCCGAAATCAAGTTTGCGTTGGCCAGCAGTTCCTGGTCGGCCGGGTTGCTCTCGCTGGGATAGTCCGCGTATAGACAAGCGTGGCGCGGCTTGTCGTTTTCTCGCCGGCCGGGGAAGGGGCCAACCTTGTGGCAGACGCCGCAGGATGTGCGAACGGTTTCGAGGCTCCACGGCCCGGGCGTGTGTTTCGTCGTCATGCGTCTCTCCGGTGGCGCGCCATCAAGGCGTCGCCGATCAGGGCAATTGCGTAAAGGGCGCATAGGCCCCAGATGGCGTAAGTCATCATTTGCGGGCCTTCCACGCGTCGGCGATGGCCTGCACCAGCAGCACCGCGCCCAGGATTACGAAGGCGATCACAGGTAGGCCTCCGCTTCGTCGGGGTCCATTTCGACCAGCAGCCGGTTGGCCTCGCCGTGGATGAAGTTCTCCAAGTGCTGGGCCAGGAAGCGGCCGACGCTCGGCGTCGCGTGGCCGGCCAGCAGGACCAGCAGCACCGCGCCCTGGTTGTCCGCCAGCTCGTCCATCAAGACCTCAGTCCAGATCGCCGCCGACTGGCCGAACGCGCCGGCGGTGTCGTTGCTCAGGCAGTCCAGGACCAGCTCTACCGCGCGCGCCTTCGTCACCGTCGGCGCGTCCTCGTCCGGCTCATGCGGCAGCGAGTAGGGCGGCGCGACCCGCAGCAGGTCGTCCATTAGCTGTGCGTGATAGACACCCATGGCGTCAGTTCCTGCAATCCTGGGCGGCCACGTCCAGCGCCGCGCGCTCGGCCAGCGTCTGCGCGGCCACGTTGCTCTCCTGCGCCGCCATTTCGCGGTAGCGGTCGAATTCAGGTTTGAATGCGGCTTCCAGGCGCGCGCGGCGCTCGGGATCCATGCAGAGCCAGCACTGCGCCAGGGCTTTGAAACCGCTGCCGCCGAAGCGTTGCATGGTGGCGACGGCCTGCGGCGTCGTGGCGCTGCTGAAAATGTTGGTGGACATGGTGGTCTCCTTGCCCCGGCACCCGGGGCGGGGTGGGGGAAGCGTCTTCAGAGAGGTTCGTCAGACTCGGCCGGCTCGCGCGCGCTGAGCTGCGCGTTGGCGGCATCCAACTGGTACTTGACGTTTTGAAGATCGGAGCGGAGACGGTCGATTTCCTTTTGCTTCTCGGCAATGGCCTTCTTGTTGCTGACGAAGACCTCGGGCGTGGCAACCACAAAGTCATCGTTGACCACGGCGCCATTGGCTTTGATCAGGAGTTCGCCAGCGTCGTCGGACTCGGTTTCGAACTTGTCGCCAAGAACGATGCTCATCTTGGGCGTGACCACGCCTATTTCGCGCCATCCCTTGTTGATGAACGTGGCGTTGTGCTCCAGCATCGCGGCGAGTGCCGGGAGTGACTTGTCAGCCCCTTCGTGGGGGATGTGAATGGCGATGTGGTTTGCGCCGTTGGTCTCGATGACTGCGAACATTTCGTTCTCCCTGTCTGCTCACCGGGTGGTGAGTGCATGCATTACCGTTTGGTGATGCTGTGAAGGGAGATTACCAAATGGTAATTGGCAGATCAATACCAAATGGTAATTTAATTTGTAACGGGCACAAAAAAACCGCCCGTAGGCGGTTGAACGGCGGTGAGGGTAGCTATCGGCAGTTCACGTTATAGAAATTGCCGACCTGCTGGCCCATGCAATTTACCGAGGAACGCGGCGGGTTCGCGATGACCTGGCTCATGTAGATGGCAGAAAGCGCTTGCGAAAGCCTGGCACTCTCGGCTGCCTCGCGCCGTTGGATGGTGTCCTCTTCCAGCGTGATTTGCCGATTCACCCATGATGTCACCTGAGCGCCGACATACATCTGCGCATCCGACATCTGTTCAGCGGATATCTTCCCGGCATCCCTTGCGCGGGCGAACGGCATCATGATGGCGGCGCCAGAGACGATTGCTTCCTGAAAGATCGGGCTTTTGAGGCTGTAGCCGTACTCGCTCATCTTTTGGTAGGCCTGGGCGAATGACTGTTCGCCGGCCAGCGCTGCATTGTTCTGGCGCTGCAGCTCCGCAACTGCTGCATCCCACTGCGCCTTGCGGTCTGCTTGCCTTTGCTGAGCGGCGCAACCGGCCAGGGTGGCCACGAACACCGCGATAAGCATCAGTCGTTTCATCACCGTCTTCCCCTCCTTACACAGGAACGAACTTGCCGATCACCACACCACAGATTGTGGCGCGGCCATTCACCTTGATCACCTTTTCGGGCCAATCAGGATTCAGAGGACGCAGGAACATTTCGCCGTCCTCGATGATGAGCTGTTTGAACGTTGCGCGCTCTTCGTCATCCAGGCGAACAACCACGTGCTTGCCACTGTGGGCCTCGCGCGACGGGTCGACAAAAATGATGTCGCCGTCCTGGAACTTCCTTTCCATGCTGACACCCTGAACCCTCAGGGCAAAGGTGTTGGGCCCGTGAGCCACGGGACACGGTAGCCATTCGTCGGCGTCCGCGGGCTGGAAGTTGTCGCATATTTCAGCCCATGCGCCTGCCTGCACCCACGAAATCACTGGTACCAACCCCCTTATTTCTGGCCCCGCGCTGATGTTGTCTCCGCTCACGCCGGCGCCCAGCGGACTTCCTTCGTCCGTCTGCTCAAGGTACCGGAGTGGCATGCCCACCGCTTCTTCCAGGTTGCGCGCCTTCCGGCTGCCAAAAGACTTGGTCTTCAGCAACCCGGAAATCTCGCCCTGATTCAGGCCATAGCGCGCAACGAACGAGGCCATGTTGGGAAAGTGGCTGTCAATCCACTTTCTCAACTGGCGGCGTCGGTTCGCGACCTCTTTGTCTGCGGCGTTGTTCATGCGCGGCATTGTCTATTACCGAAAGATAAATCACCAAAAGGTGTTGACTTACCATTACCAAATGGTAAAGTCACGCCATGCGCACTGAAAACGAAACCTCCTCCCGAGTCCCCGTCGAACCACTGCTGCAGTGGCTTCGGGATACCCCAAAGGCTGACGCAGAAGCCCGGTGTGCCGCTCATGGCACGTCCGTTGGCTACCTGCGACAGATCGCCTACGGCTACAAGGTCGCCGGCCTGATCGGCGCCGACATTGAGCTGATCACGGAAGGGAAGTGCCGGCGGCAGGATCTGCGCCCGCATGACTTCGCGCGGTACTGGCCCGAGCTGGCCGAGCAGCAGGAGGCGGCGTGATGACCCTTGTCGAACACGTCGCCGCCGCACTGTGGCAGCGCTCCGCCGTCCGACGCTACGTGCGGTGGATGCGCGCTCGACAAACGTGGTGGTCGCGCTGGCATTTCCATGTCGGTCTGGCGTCAGCCTTTGGGCTTCTTGTCTTCTTCGTGGACCGCTAGGAGAGCAAGAATGCCAAAAACCACGTGTCCGGCGAATAGGACCCATGTGAACGCGGTCCCTCATTCAATGCACCGTCGCGCTCTCGCGCCCCTCGGTGGCCCACGCCATACGGTCGCGCTCATTGCACAGCTCACGGAACAGGTCCATGACCGCTGCCTCGGACGGATCCACGAAGGTCCGGCGGGCGATGTCCTGGGCGTGCTGCAGAAGCTGTTCGGTTTCGGTGAGTTTTTTCATGCCGCCAGTGTGCGCGGCCCCTCGTGCATGTGCATGCACTCTTTTTTGAACAAGGTTGAACGCAAATGAACGCGCCAGCATCGGTGCAATTTCACGTTCAGAAGCCCTCCATGGAGCAGGCGCTCCGGAACGCCCTGACCAACCCCAAGACGTGCGACGCCGTGCGCGAACGTCTGGAATGGGATAGCAGCCAGGTCAGCAAGTTTCTGTCCGGTGGCATGGGGGTAACGATCAACAAGATTGATGCCGCCATCGAGGCGCTGGGCATGGTCGTCACGACGCCCGGCTACATGGACTTCCTGGCCTACGGCGCGAAGATCGGCGCCAACTGTTATTGCGCGCGCGCTGGCGCGGGTGATTGCAGCTCGAGGTAGGCATGCGCCAGCGTCTGCTGAACCCCCAGACCTATCTGTTGCGCGGAACCAGCCAGCTTGCTGCCGTGCAGACGAAGCTTGGCAATCTGCCGCTGGACGACGAAAACCCGCTGGAAGTCGTGATACGCGAGCAGGTGAAGCCGCGCAAGCTGTCGCAGAACGCGCTTATGTGGGTTGGGCCGTTGGCCGACATATCTGAGCAGGCATGGGTCAACGGCCGGCGTTTTACCGCCGAGGTCTGGAATGACCACTTCAAGCGGGAATACCTGCCGGAAGAGTACGACCCCGAACTGTGCCTTGAGGGCTACCGAAAGTGGGACTACACGCCTCGCGGCGATCGCGCGCTGGTGGGCAGCACCACCATGCTGACCGTCAAGGGCATGGCCCAGTACCTGACGCAGGTTGAGGCCGCCGGCGCAGAGCTGGGCGTCGAGTTCCGCGCGCGAGGCGAACGCTGATGTGGGACGACACCACCCCCCGCGCGCAGCAGATCGGCGCATGGCTCGATTCCCCGATAGACCTGGACGAGTTCTATGGCCGGCCCACGTTCGCGCGCTGTGCGGTCGTCCTGGCCGTCTGGCTGTCCCTGTACCCCTTATCCCACGTCTCGGCTCGCGAGCTACGTGGAGGGAGCCTGTGATGCTCAAGCGCTCCGCACCCCTGACCCGCAAGACCCCGCTGCGCGCCACGACCGGCCTGCAGCGCACCGCATTCAAGCGCCGCGCACCGAAGAAGCGCGCCGGCCACGAACCCAAGTACCTGGCCGCGTGCCGCGGCGAAGCCTGTTTCCTCCAGATCCCGGGCGTATGCCGCGGCGAGCTGGAAACCGTGGTGCCGTGCCACGCCAACTGGTCGGCCTACGGCAAGGGCATGGGCATCAAGGCCAAGGACATCTACACCGTTCCCGGCTGTTTCCGCTGCCATGCGTGCCTGGACAGCGGCTTCTCGCTGACCGGCGACGAGAAGCGCGCGACCTGGGAATGGGCTTACAACCGCTGGCTGCCCGTGCGCGCCGCAAAGCTACAGGAGGCGGCATGAGCCACCAAGCCGTCGAATGGGCGCTCGTCCAGCGCATCAGCCACGCACCGGCCAAGCAGATCCTGACGGTGATGGCGCACTACGCGCACAAGGATCAGCGGCCCTGGACTGCTTACCCCTCTGTCACGCAGTTGGTGCGCGACACGGGCCAGGACCGTAAGACCGTGCTGGCGAACCTCGTTCGCCTGGTCGAATGCGGTGCGCTGCGAGATACCGGCGAGCGTGCCGGCATGACCAAATCGGTAACCGTCTACGAACTTTCAGAGCCGACGAGCGATACCAAAACTGGTACCGCTTCGAGGGGCAAAAGCAGTACCAAAGCCGGTACCGCTTCCAACGCCGAAGCAGTCCCAAAACTGGCACTGCTAAGCAGTACCGAAACTGGTACCGCTTTGGGTGATGGAAGCAGTCCCAATTTTTCCGGAAGCAGTACCAGTTTTTCCGGGAAGCAGTCCCAAAATCCACCCGAAGCAGTACCAGTTTTCCCTACAGAACAGGTAGAACAGGTATTAGGAACAGGTATAGGAACAGGTAATCGCGCACCTGCGCGAGCCCCTTCCGAAAAGGCTCAGCGCAAGACCAAGCTGCCTGACGGGTTTGGGATCTCCGAACGCGTCCGCCGCTGGGCTGCCGAAAAGGGCCACACGAACCTCGACCGACACCTGGAGCACTTCGTCGGTAGCGCCAAAGCGCGGGGCTACGCCTACGTCGACTGGGACGAAGCCCTGATGAACGCCATCCGTTCGAACTGGGCCAAGGTGCAAGCGCCCAGCACACGCCCCGGGTCCGGCCTGCCGCCGGGCGCCAACACCGCAGAAATCAACGCCGAAGCCAAACGCCTGCTGTTCGGCAATGGCCAGCGTGCGCCCCGTCAGGAGGTCATCGATGTCTGAAGACGATTTCGACCAGTTCGCCCAGATGCTGGACGACGTTGCCGAGCTGCGCCAACTTCCGCCGCTGGGCGTGCGCGCCAAGGCCCTGTTCTTCCAGGCCGTGAGCCGCTACCCGCTGCACCTGGTCGAGAAGGCCATCCAGGCCCACCTGATCGACCCGGAAGCGGGCAAGTTCAAGACCATGGTGCAGCCTGCGCACATCGTCGCGCAGATCGAGGGCGCCGCAGCCAACGACGGCCGGCCGGACGCGGATGAGGCATGGGCCATCGCCATGCGCGCCGACGACGAAGCCGTGACGGTGGTCTGGACGGACGAAATCAGCCAGGCGCTCACGGCTGCACGCCCAGTGCTGGCCCGCGGCGATGAGGTTGGCGCCCGTATGGCGTTCAAGGCCGCATACGGCCGGCTGCTGACGCAGGCTCGCAAGGAGCTGCGCCCGGTTCGCTGGGTCGCGTCCCTGGGCCATGACGTTGCGCAGCGCGATGCCGTGTTGCAGCACGCTGTGGAACTGGGCCAGTTGCCCGCGCCGCACGTCGCCGCGCTGCTGCCGCCGCCGGCGCCCAACAACTCCATGGGCGATGACGAGGTGGCCGCCGAGAACATCGCGCGCCTGCGCAAGCTGGTCGCCAGCGCGCTGTCGCCGTCCGAGAAACGCCGGCGCGCCGCAGAGCAGGCCAGCCAGGCCGAGCGCGACCGCCTCGAATCCCTGAAAGCGCAGACGGCGGCCAAGGTTGCCCAGCACCAGCAACGAGCCAGCGCATGACCTCCTACGCCGAAGCCAGCGCCGCCGCCAGCGGCCACGAACCCGGGGGCTACGGCCTCTGCGCTGCCTTCGGCTGCTGCCTGCCGGGCACGCTCACGATGAGCACCCAGGGTGCGCAGGACTGGCACTGCCGCCTGCACTTCGGCGCGCCGCGCGCGGAGTTCGACGACATCAGCGCGCGGATCCAGAACCGCAGGGCGCTTTTCACCGCCGCCTACTGGCTGGTGAACCGCGCCAAGGGCGACGCGGTGGCCAGCAAGGTGCTGGACCGTATCAAGACGCTGGGCCGCGCCGACATCGTTGACGCCTTCGCCAAGGCGGACAAACAGACCGCCTACCACCTGGGCACGCTCCTGCTGCGCGTCCTGGGCGACGAATGCCGCCAGCCCCAGGCGCACATGGGCACCCCGAAACCCGCCGGCCAGGGCACGACCTGGCTGGACCAGAGCCAACCCGAGGAAGCCGAAGCATGAGAGAGCCAGTCCTGATGGCCGATGAAATGGCCGACTACATCGCCAATCTGCGCCTCAGCGTGCAGTACCCCATGGTCAAAGCCGCATGGTCTGCTGACTTGGGCGAGAAATTCGCCAACATCCGACGCGCCTACAGCCAGTTCCAAGCGCGGGTTGATGTCGGTCTTGAAAGCTGGTTCGAAGAGAACCAGTACGCCGTCGGCGACTGGGTGTTGATCTTTACGCCCATCGAGCAGGAGGCCTGGTACCACATCCGCCGGGCCGGCCTGCCCATGTGGCCCCAGCTGCCCGTGGCGGGGTTCTTCCTGGACTTCGGTAACCCCATCGCCAAGGTTGCGCTGGAGTGCGACGGCGCCAAGTTCCACGACGCCCGAAAGGATGCCGCCCGTGACCGGAAGTTGTCCGCCCTCGGCTGGACGATCTACCGCGTCCCCGGATGGCAATGCATGCGTGACGTTGAACTCCCCGACGGGTACGAATACTTGGAGCGAGAGGACCGCTTGCTGGCCCGCCAGGAAGCCCGCGCCCAGACCCTCCTGCCTGTGATTGAGCAGCTGGCCTCCCATTTCCCCCGCAAGGACCGCGACGTATGACCCTACCCAACCTCACCCAATCCGCCGACGTGGCGCTGGACCCGATGGCGGGCACTTTTGCGGAATTGCGAAATATCGAAAGTTCCGGCCCTGCCTCGGACAGCTTCGCGCGCGCGCCGGTAGTCGCCGCCCCTCCTGACCGCGGAATCCTTGCCCTTGATCCTGGAACGGACCAGACGGGTTGGTGCTTGGTGCTTGGCGGGCGCGTGCTCGGCTCCGGGGTTGCGCCCAACGAGTTGATGCTGGAGAAAGTCCTGGCGCGCGGCGCGTCGACGCTGGCCGTCGAAATGATCGCCAGCTACGGCATGCCGGTGGGCCGCGAGGTGTTCGAAACCTGTGTCTGGATCGGCCGTTTCGTCCAGGCGTGGGGCGGGAAGGCGGAAATGGTCTACCGCAAGGACGTGAAGATGCACCTGTGCGGCACGGCCAAGGCCAAGGACGGCAACGTGCGCCAGGCCATCCTGGACCTGTATCCCCGCTCTGGTGGTGGTGCCACGCCCCAGGTCGGCACCAAGGGCCAGCCTGGCCCGCTGTACGGCGTCAGCACGCACGCATGGGCGGCGCTCGGCGTCGCCATCACAGCCCAGCACCGTCTGGTTCAGGAGCGCAAATCATGACCACCCACGAACAGGCCGCACGCAACGCGGAAATCGTCCAGCGCCGGCTGGATGGCGAGACGACAGGCGTCCTGGCGCGCGAGTACGGCATGACGCCCACGCGTATCGGGCAGTTGGTGCGCCGCCACCGGGAGAAGGCCGGCGAGATCCCGGCCAGGCCGCGCACCAAGAAGCCCGCCCAGCGAGAGAAACCGGCCGAACGCATCCGCCCGCGCCTGCGCAAGGACGAGCTGGGCCTGTGGGAATGCTTCGACGCCGACATGTCGCGCCGTGGCGAGACGCCCAGGGAAGCCTACGACCGCTGGCTCAATGCCTCGCTGGTCGGCCTGTTCGACAAGCAGCTGTCGCCCTACGCGGCCAAGATGCCGAAGCCCGTGGAGCCGGAGCTACCCTACCGCGGCCCGGTCACGGTCGTTCCCGGTGTACGCCCCGGCCAGGTCCTGCGCCTGCCGCAGTCTCTGCTGCTGAACGGCGCCCGGGCCCGCGCGGCGCAGCCTTACACGCCGTCGCTCTCGGGCGGCCGGCGGGGAGGGGAGTGATCATGCAGAACCCGTTCGAAGACCTGGACGCCGTCGAGGACCTGCTGGCCAACGTCTGGTACCCCTGGACCATACGAGGCGGCCGCCTGCCAAGGCTCAAGGGCTCGGCCATGTTCCGCGACATCCCGCCCGCGCGGGGCGCAGTCTGGGACGACATGGACGAACGCGAGGTCAGACTGGCCAGGATCAAGGCCGAGCGCACGCAATGGTGCATCGATCGTCTGTCGACCATGCAGGCTGTTGCGGTGGATCTGCACTGCGCGAACCGCCACGGCGGCGCGGTCTGGCGTTCCGGTCGGTTGACCCCGGAGCAGGCCATGGACCTGTACCAGCAGGCCAAGGCCGCGCTCATCCTCGACCTGATCGCCAAGGAACTCATCCCCGCCGACTACGTGGTGCCCGGGGCTTGCCTTCCTGGCCGAACAGGATTAGGATGCGCGGCATAGACGTAACAAGTCCGTCCGAAGCCCTGGCCTAACAGCCGGGGCTTTTTCGTTACAGCCCTCGTTCTCTGGTGGTCCCAGAGGCGGGGGCTTTTTACTTGAAGAGCCATGGCCACTAAACGAACCAGCGCGAATCCTCCCGCCGCTGGGGGGGAAGTTGCGCCTAAAAAAGGCGTAAATAGGGGCAATGCCGGGAAAGGGCGGCCCAGGGGCTCCCAGAACAAGGCAACGGCCGAGATCAAGGCTCTGGCCCAGGTGCATGGGCCCGACGCGATCGCCACCTTAGTGAAGATCATGCAGGGAGCGAAGCAGCCGTCAGCCTCGCGCGTCGCCGCCGCCAAGGAACTGCTTGACCGCGCCTATGGCAAGTCCGTCCAGCCCATCGAGGGCGGCGATCCGGACAAGCCCATCAACATGGCGCTGAGAATCGCCTTCCGGCGCCCTGGGGACTGACATG
>Ga0255338_1004645_pt1 | contig 13847 bp, 15 predicted proteins | sample MeOH1_35cm_T4_19_FD_203715 | JGI IMG/M metagenome (GOLD analysis project Ga0255338, IMG submission 203715) | Sandy soil microbial communities from University of British Columbia, Vancouver, Canada - MeOH1_35cm_T4_195 | ecosystem: Engineered > Artificial ecosystem > Sand microcosm > Unclassified ...
CCTTTCAGCTTACCGGATTACTGCCGATAAATTTAACTAAGCAACTACTTTGGCAGCCTTTTACCGTTGGTCATATTTTTATAAAAAACCAGATCCTGCTTGATTTGTATGTTTTCATCCTGCACTTTATTCAATTCTTGCGCAAGATTGGTTTGGGCTGCCTGCTCAATTTGCAGCTGACGCTCGACTTGTATAATCTTGGTATGCAAGGTCTGATTTTCAAGTGCTGTCTGTATTAACTTTTGATGAATATCTTTAGCACCTGCAAATTGCCAATATCCAATTGCGTATCCTAATGCCACAAATAAAACAGTAATACTCGACTGAAAATACCATGGGCGTTTTGAACGCACAGCCACCTGTTTTGCCGTTAAGCCAAAATGCCGTTTAATACGTCTTCTAACGGGCTTCATTTAACAGCACTTAAGGCAATAACGGTACAACTTGCAAACCAGCCGCCTCTGGCAGACCGAACATAATATTCATATTCTGGATCGCTTGGCCGGCAGCGCCTTTCACCAGATTATCCTGCACTACGATCAATGTTAAATAACCTGTATCTGCCTGACTATGCAACGCAATTCGAATTTGGTTAGATCCGCGCACAGAGCGCGTTTCAGGCAGACTACCGGCAGGCATTACATCCACGAAACGCTCATGCTGATAACGTTGCTCATACAAGGCCTGTAAATCAATCGTTTTTGCCTGTCCTGTCAGTTTAACGTAAATCGTAGAAAGCATGCCACGAATCATTGGAATTAGATGCGGCACAAAAATGAATTGCAAGTCTGTTTTTGCCAATTGCATAAGCTGTGCATGAATCTCCGGGTGATGGCGGTGCCCCGCAACGCCGTAAGCTTTCATGGTATCGCTGGACTCAGCAAACAATGTCGCCACTTCCGCTTTTCTACCTGCACCTGAAACGCCGGATTTAGAATCAGCAATAATCGGGGCAGACAAATCTATCAGCCCCTGCTCCAGCAACGGCGCCAAACCCAACAACACTGTCGTCGGATAACAGCCAGGATTACCAATTACCTGTGCCGATTTAATATGCTCGCGGTTAAGTTCAGGAATGCCATATACGGCGTTGGTCAAAATATCCGGGCAGCTGTGTGGCATTTTGTACCATTTTTCAAAAACAGCCGTGTCCTGCAAGCGAAAGTCCGCCGCCAAGTCAATCACCTTGACATTGGAAGCCAGCAAGGCCTGCGCCTGGCTCATGGCAACGCCATGCGGTGTAGCAAAAAATACAACATCGCATGCGTTCAGATTTGCTGTTGCCGGATCAGCAAAAGCTAAGTCAACATAACCGCGCAGGCTGGGGAACATATCCGCCACCGGCATGCCAGCTTCACCACGCGAGGTGATAGCCGTTAACTCTACGTCAGGATGTATTGCCAAAAGGCGCAATAACTCAACACCGGTATAACCGGTGCCACCTACGATACCTACTTTAATTTTATTACTTGCCATATTGTTTATATATAAATGCCATTAGCAGATTATAAGCCCACTATCTTTTTCATCCAATAAAATAAAAAAGGCCGCCTGAGCGACCTTTTTCAATTCCAACCGCCAAACAGCGTTTAACGTATTAGCGTTTAGAGAATTGTTTACGACGACGTGCTTTACGTAAACCAACTTTTTTACGCTCAACTTCACGTGCATCACGTGTTACGAAGCCTGCGTGTGACAATGCGCTCTTCAAAGCTGCATCGTAGTCGATCAAAGCACGTGTAATACCGTGACGAACTGCACCAGCCTGGCCAGACTCACCGCCACCGATTACGTTAACCATGATATCAAAACTTGCTGTGTTGTTTGTTAACTCAAGTGGTTGACGCAGAATCATGCGTGAAGTTACGCGTGAGAAGTATTCGTCAACTGGCTTGTCATTAACAATGATGTTGCCTTTACCTGATTTCAAGAATACACGTGCCACTGAACTTTTGCGGCGACCTGTACCATAATTGTATTTACCGATCATTTTTTATCCTTAGATGGTCAATGGTTGCGGTTGTTGCGCCGCATGGTCATGCTCACTACCAGCATAAACCTTCATTTTTTTGATCATTGCATAACCTAAAGGACCTTTAGGCAACATGCCTTTAACTGCTTTTTCTAAAGCGCGACCTGGGAAACGGTCTTGCATTTTAGAGAATGTTGTTGTGCTGATACCACCTGGATAGCCTGAGTGGCTATGGTAAAGCTTGCCATCTGCTTTATTACCAGTTACTTTTAATTTGTCTGCATTAATCACGACAATATAATCACCAGTATCAACGTGAGGCGTATAAATGGTTTTATGTTTGCCGCGTAAACGGTGTGCAACTGCGCTAGCCAAACGGCCAAGCACTAGGTCTGTGGCATCAACCACAAACCAATCGCGCTTCACTTCATGTGATTTTGCTGAAAAGGTTTTCATCGTGTTACCAATACTATGAGCTAAAAAAATTAAGAGGCGGATTTTATGCCAAAGCAATACGTTCTGTCAAACATAATTACGCTGCATATTGATTTTTTTTACAAAATCTATCCGTACTAAATACCTAAAACGTTTAAGTCTACTGCTTTAACGACTTTAAGCATTGATTATGCGGCGTTTAAATAATCTACTAGCATACCAGCGAATACGAAAAAACCGAACCAGTTATTGCCTAAAAAGGCTTTAAAACAGTTTTTTCTGTCACGGCTTCTTATCAAGAAGTAATGATATGTCGCTACACAGGCCGCCAGCAAAAGACCTAGATAGTAAAACACATGCATCGACAAATAATAGCCGGCTGTTGCCAGCAACAGCAAAGTAGCTAAATAGCATAGCATCACGGCAACAACATCATAGCGCCCAAAGGTAATGGCAGATGATTTAATGCCGATCTTTAAATCGTCAGCACGGTCCACCATCGCATATTCAGTGTCATAAGCAATAGCCCAGAACACATTCGCCAGCAACAATACCCACGCCACGGCAGGAACGTGATTATTGATTGCAGCAAACACCATAGGAATACCGAAACCAAATGCAATGCCCAGATAAGCCTGCGGCATCGCAAAAAACCGCTTGGTTAGCGGATAAGTGATAGCTAGAAATAACGCTAGAACTGACAATTTGACTGTAAGCAGATTCAGCAAACTAACCAGACCAAAAGAGACCAGACTTAAAACAGCTGCTAATAAATATGCCTCTTTTTTACTGGCCTCTTTGTTAGGCAGCGGCCTATATTGCGTGCGTTCAACATAACCATCAAATTTATGGTCAGCAATATCATTCATCACACAGCCAGCGCTACGCATTAATATCGTGCCTATAATAAATATCAGCACGATCATCCAGTCCGGGCGTCCATTTCCTGCAATCAGTAATGCCCACAGCGTTGGCCATAACAGCAGCAGAATTCCGACAGGCTTATCCAAGCGCGTCAGGCGTATGTATACATCTGCTTTCTTTTGAATTTCCGTTAAATGCATTTAATTAAGCCATTAGTTCAAAAATTAAGTTTCAGCCATTACTTCAGCCTTGGTTAGACTGGGCTTGATTAAATCCGGTAAAAAAACCTCTATTACGATAATACTTGCACAATTCAAGCTGAATACTGAACGGCGCGCCCATAAATAGGCAGGCTTCTCTTGCATGTCATAGGTTGCAGCTCGATATAAAGCATGTTGCGCTGAAATTTTTTTATAAGTGAGCGGCGTACGCCTTACTTTCGGATTTGCAAATAAAGTTGCACCCAATGGCTTGTTGCCGAGCCTGCCCAGATTACGCCACCCCCCCAGCAAACTGCTACGCGGCAAAACACTATGTGCAAACACTACAGGCTTACCATTACCGCACAGAAATACTTCACGTATCTGCGCAGCAGCATTACCTGGCACATGTAATAACAGAGCTTCTTCAGCACGAGGCTTAACGTAAGCAACGCTGACCGGCTTAACAAAAAAATCCGGATAATTTTGCTGTAACCTGGCAGTAAGTGAGCCTGTTTCAGTTAACCAGGAACGGTATTGGTTAGCTAAAAATGGCGTTCTGGTCCAGTGCTGGCGGTTTGATGAGAAGATTTTATTAACTTTCACGTCGTCAATTATCGCACAAAGCCATAGTCTTCAAACACTGCGCGCAGATGTCATGCCCAATAAAAAAGGCCAGAGACCTGGCCTTTTTCAAACAAGTCAGACGTTAGCCTATGTGTTTAGCTAGCCACTCTTGAGGATCTAACTGTTGATCATCAGATTTATCCAATGTTTTGAAAACTGCTTTGTGGAAATTGATAAACTCTTCTTTGGTCACCTTGTGGTCGCCATCAGCATCCATTGCGCCCATCATCTTCACTGAACGCAACTCGCGGCTATAGCCCCCAGTAGCCAAGTCGATTTTATTGTTACCTTTAACGCCTACCCACTCTTTTTTATCCACAGCACCATCATTGTTAGTATCTAAAGCACTGAACAGACTGTCATAATAATCATCAAACTCAGCAGTTGTCACCATATGGTTGCCATCCGCATCCAGCATTTTCATCATTTCCATTTTATGCATCTGCTTGGCATAACCACCGGTACCCAGCATAGCATCAGCCGAAAATGCCGGTGCAGAAAACACAGCCGCTGATAATAAAGCCGCCATAACACATGCCAGTTTTTTTGTTACATTCATGGTAATTCTCCTAATAAAAAACTCATCATTAATTTCGCTATTTATCAAAGCATCTACTTGCAACACTTAGTCTTTTAAAAGGCGCAATTACTTACAATTTTTTATTTTCAAAGAAATACCGCTATCACATCTGGATTTATCACAACTTCAATTATTAAACTTTCACCAAGTCGCCGGCACTGCTCATCCATCTATCCAGATGCTTTTCCACCGCCACCGGGTAGTGACTTAACAGGCTGTCCGCCTCATTTTTTGCGGCCTGCAGCAAATCACTATCACGTTCCAGATCTGCAATTTTAAGCATGGGCACACCACTCTGGCGCACACCTAACAACTCACCCGGGCCACGGATATGCAAATCAGCCTGCGCGATGACAAAACCATCATTACTTTCATAAATAACTTTCAGCCGCGCTCGCGCGGTTTCTGAAAGTTTGTTTTGATAGAGCAAAATACATGTACTCTTTGCCGCGCCGCGGCCAACACGGCCACGTAACTGGTGCAACTGCGACAACCCCATGCGCTCGGCATGCTCAATCACCATTAAACTGGCATTGGGCACATCCACACCGACTTCAATCACAGTCGTTGCCACTAGTAGCTGCAGCTCTCCTGCACTGAAAGCCGCCATTACTGCCTGTTTTTCCGCAGGTTTCATGCGTCCGTGCACCAAACCGACTTTCAGCTCCGGAAATGCATTCTGCATCAAGGCAAAGGTATCGTTAGCGGTTGCCAGCTGCAAGGCCTCGGACTCTTCAATCAAAGGGCATACCCAATACGCCTGATTGCCCTGCAAACAGGCCTCTCGCACGCGCTGTAATATTTCATCACGTCTGCTATCAGAAATTAATTTGGTGACGATAGGCGTGCGCCCAGGGGGCAACTCATCAATCACCGAAACATCCAGGTCAGCGTAATAGCTCATGGATAAGGTGCGCGGAATCGGCGTTGCGCTCATCATGAGCTGGTGTGGCTCAGGCTGACCTTTTTGCCGCAAGGCTAAACGCTGGTGCACGCCAAAGCGATGCTGTTCGTCAATGATAGCCAAACCCAGATTCCTGAACTTGACGGCCTCCTGAAACAAGGCATGTGTACCGACCACAAACTGCGCACTGCCATCGGCAATACTTGCCAATGCTGCTTCACGCTCTTTTTTACTTTGGCTGCCGGTTAACCACGTAATCTGGATATTTAACGGGGTAAGCCAGGTAAGCATTTTGCGGTAATGCTGCTCGGCCAGAATCTCGGTAGGTGCCATCAGCGCCACCTGCCAATTGTTTTCTATAGCCTGCAGTGCAGCCATGCAGGCAACGATGGTTTTGCCGCTGCCGACATCACCTTGCAAAAGCCGCTGCATCGGGTGCGGCTGCGTTAAATCCTGCTCAATTTCCACCGCTACTTTCTGCTGCGCCTGTGTTAATGCAAACGGTAACGATTTTAACAATGCCGAGACTAAACGTTTGGAGCGACTGAACTGTGGCGCACTCACACTGCGCCTCCGTGCATAGTGCTTGCGCATGGAAAGCTGCTGCGCCAGCAGCTCATCAAAAGCCAGCCTACGCCAATAAATGCTTGCTTTATTCTCCAAAGCCTGCAAATCAGCATCAGGCGGCGGATTATGTAAAGCACGCAAGCTATCAGCAAAGCTCGGCAGGCGCATGTTCTGATACACACTGACAGGTAATGTTTCGGCCAGATCATCTTGCGTGAGCGCAATGCCTATGGCCTTACGCAAATTAGGCTGGGTAAGGCCTGCTACCGTAGGATAAACTGGGGTTAAAGTTTCAGCGACTTCGGTTCTCTGGCCTACGGCTTTGCAGTTTGGATGCACCATCTCGTAACCGAAAAAACCACTGCGTACTTCACCATAAACACGCAGTTTGTTTCCAACTTTAAGGGCGGCAATCTGGCTGGGATAAAAATTTAGAAAACGTAATGTGAGTTGACCACTGGCGTCTTCCAGTCTCGCAATCAGTGCCTTGCGCGGTTTGTAGCTTACCTCAGCATGCACAATCTCACCTTCCACCTGTGCCGAATCACCCATACGCAAGTCACGGATTGCAGTAATGTGTGTTTCGTCGATATAGCGCAGTGGCAAATGCAGCAGCAGTGCTTGTAAATTAGAGATACCCAGCTTTGCCAGGTTGGTGATAAGGGGCTTGCTGAAAGCCTTGATTTCAGTCAGCTGACGCATAGTCACTGATGACTTTTCAGCCAATTAATTACTTGGCGTGCATTTTGGTCAGGCGGGAAAACAGGGTAAAAAACTTTTTGAATAACCGCTTGCTCCGCAATCAATGTAAGTCTTTTATAAAGCAATAATTCATTCACTTTGAATGTAGGCAGCCTTAAAGTATTTCTCAATAAAAAATCACAATCACTTAACAAATCAAAAGGTAAATGCAAGCGATTCTTGAGTTCTGATTGATACCCTGTACTTTGTGAACTCAGACCATAAACTACCGTGTTTAAAGCCTGCAACTCCTGATAATGGTTACTAAAGTCACAAGCCTGTGGCGTACATCCTCTTGCTCCCGGTATTTCGTCCCAACCGTCAGGAAGTGCGACATCCGGCCTGCCAGTGAGAGGATATAAATAAATGACTAATTTTTGCTGATATCGGGATAAGTTAACTAACTCACCACTTGTAGATGCAAAGGACACATCTGGTAGCTTTAAACCTTCTAAATGCGCTGCCAATCCATCATCGACAGGAATTGGCAACCCTGCGGGCAATGAAGTTAAGAAACTGCTCACGCAACTAGTAATTATGCCTAAAGCACAATCACTCCGTCTGCTTCAACCAGCGCACCGCGTGGCAATGAAGCAACGCCTACCGCAGCACGCGCCGGGTAAGGTTGGCTAAAATACTCAGCCATAATAGTGTTTACGAGGGCGAAGTGTGATAAATCCGTTAAGAAGATATTCAGCTTCACCACATCACCCAGGCTACCGCCGGCAGCTTCTGCAACTGCTTTAAGATTTGCGAACACGCGATGGATCTGGGCTTCGATACCCTCTACCAATTGCATGGTTGCTGGATCTAAACCGATCTGACCTGACAAATATACGGTATTACCCACTTTCACTGCCTGTGAATAAGTACCGATAGCTGCTGGTGCGCCTTGTGTTTGAATGATTTGTTTTGAATTTGATTGAGTTGTCATGATGAATGTTGTTACTTTGTTAAAAATTAGTTTTTGCGAATTGGTTACGGCAAGTTAACCTTGGTAGACCCAGACTTTCCATTAACACTGCTCTTGGTACGATTAATCCGCACCACATCAGGTATTTTACGCAATCCGCGCATCAGCTCCGCCAGATGCACACGGTTTTTCACCTGCACTGTGAAATACAGGTTGGCGTAGGCACTGCCATCGGACTCTTCTACGCTGACATTATCAATATTGGAATTGGCATCGGCAATACCTGCTGCAATTTTTGCCAGCATACCAGGCTGGTTGGCAACGGTAAGGTTCAGGTTGGTTTTAAACAGACGCGTGCTTTCCGGCTCCCACTCCACATCCAGCCATTTATCAGGATCCAGCTTGAATTTACGTACGCTTGGACAATCATGCGTATGAATGACCAGACCTTTGTCTTTATTGATAAAACCTAAAATCGGGTCACCCGGAATCGGGTGGCAGCAAGGCGCGAACATTACAGCCATGCCCTCGGTGCCGCGCACGGTGATGGTATCTAGTGCGTTGGCGGGTAACTTGGTGTGTTTCTCCACATGGCCATTTGTCGTTGCCAACAACTGATGTGCCACCATCACATTCTGGCGCTTGCCAAGGCCAATCTCGGACAGAATCTCTGATTTTGTGATCACGCCATAATCACGCATCAGTTTTTGCCAGTTCTCATCCGAAATCTGCTTGGGGTCGACATGCAGAGCACGCAAGGCCTGATTCAGCATGCGCTCTCCGATCTGTGCCGCTTCACTGGATTGCTGGGATTTGAGGAAATGGCGGATATGGGCACGGGCACGGCCAGTGACTACATAATTCAGCCAGGCAGGATTGGGTTTGGCGAGTGATCCCGTAATAATTTCAACGTGATCACCATTTTTCAGCTCCGTGCGCAATGGCGCCAACTCATGGTTAATACGTACGGCAACACAGCTGTTGCCGATATCCGAATGCACCGCATAGGCAAAATCAACTGCGGTCGCGCGTTTAGGCAACGCCAGAATAGTGCCTTTAGGCGTAAATACATACACTTCATCCGGAAACAGATCAACTTTCAGGTGTTCCAGAAAGTCCAGAGAGTCTGAGCTCTCACTCTGAATATCCAGCAAACGCTGTAGCCACTGATGCGTTTGCTGCTGCAATACTGTCAATTGTGCATCGCTAGATTTATACAGCCAGTGCGCCGCCACACCTGCATCGGCAATATTGTGCATTTCTGCACTGCGTATCTGCACTTCAATCGGTGTGCCGAACGGACCTAACAGCGTGGTATGCAATGACTGGTAGCCATTGGCTTTAGGGATTGCGATGTAATCTTTAAACTTGCTGGGGATAGGTTTATACAGCGCATGCAGCGCGCCTAATGCGAGGTAGCAGCTCGGCAGATCTTTGACAATAATTCGAAAACCGTAAATGTCATACACCTGTGAAAACGGCGTTGCCTGACGCGTCATTTTTCTATAGATACTGTAAAGGTGTTTCTCGCGTCCGGTGACCTCAGCCTCTACATGAAACACTTTAAGCTGATGCTGAATAGATTCCAGCACCTTGCTGATGACTTCCTTGCGATTGCCACGCGCTGCCATGACTGCTTTAGAAATTGCGCTAAAGCGCATCGGGTGCAAATATTGAAAACTCAGGTCTTCCAGCGCCTGGTAAACCGAGTTTAATCCTAGCCGGTTCGCAATCGGCGCATAGATATCCAGCGTTTCTTTAGCAATCAGCTTCTGTTTTTCCGGTCGCATGGCTTCCAGCGTCTGCATGTTATGCAAACGGTCAGCCAGCTTTACCAGAATCACCCGCACATCCTGCGACATAGCGAGCAGCATCTTGCGGAAATTCTCGGCCTGCGCTTCACTGGCACTTTGAAATTCAATCTTATCCAGCTTGGTCACACCATCCACAAGCTCAGCAACCTGCAGACCAAATTTTTCTTTAATATCGAGCGTCGTGATTGGCGTATCTTCGACTACATCATGTAGCAGTGCCGCCAGAATCGTTGGCACATCCATATGCAGATCGGCCAGTATGCAGGCCACAGAAACCGGATGCGTGATGTAAGGCTCCCCGGTTTTACGCACAACACCTTCATGCGCCTTGTCGGCATAGCGATAACCTTCAAATACCTGCTCTATGTCGTTTGGTTTGAAATACTGCTTGAGTCTAAGACTTAAGGCTGAACCCTCGCTGTCCGCAGGCAGCAAGGGAGCCGAACTTATTTTTGATAATTCCGCTTTAAGATTTTGTGCGGTTTTTGACATGATGCTTCACTACCAGAGGTGTTAATTTGCTAGCTGATGTTAGCAGCACATCTAGTACTAAGGGTGTATGCGAGCTAAAACTTCAACGCCAACTTTACCGGCAGCAATTTCACGCAGTGCAATCACTGTCGTTTTATCACGCGAGTTTTGCACATTGACTAACGGCTCCGCGCCATTATGCAATTGGCGTGCACGGTAAGCTGCAACCAAAGTTAATTCAAAACGGTTAGGGATTTTTTCCAAACAATCATCTACTGTAATACGTGCCATATTGATATGTCCTATGTTTAATTAAAACGCTTAACGAGTGCTAACTAAGTAAGTGTCTCGATCAGTGCAGCAAAACGCTGCAGCTGTTTGGCGGCTACAAGCCGGCGTGAACGAATGACCGCGCGGATGTCCTGTAGTGCTTCTTCAAAATAATGGTTAATTGTAACATAATCGAACTCCCCAACGTGGCTCATTTCCTCACGTGCCGCAGCTACCCGCTTTGCGATCGTTTCCTGGCTATCCTGACCCCGACTGTTCAAACGCAGCTCCAGTGTTTCAATGGATGGCGGCAGCACAAATATGCTGATTGCATCCGGATACAAGCGGCGTACCTGCTGCGCACCTTGCCAGTCAATTTCCAGAATCACGTCTTGGCCTGCCTTTAACGGCGCATCTACCGCACATTGCGAGGTGCCGTAGCGCGCGCCATGCACATGCGCACTTTCCAGAAACTGTGCCTCACCCAGCATCAGCAGAAATGTAGTTTCATCCACAAAGTGATAATCAACGCCATTTTCTTCACCCGGCCTGGGTTTGCGCGTCGTATGTGAGATAGAAAGTGCTACATTTTTGTCTTCAGCCAGCAAGGCCTTGATCAGGCTGGTTTTACCTGCGCCTGAAGGTGCTGAAATAATAAAAAGATTGCCTGACGTCATATTCATAATACCGATATAAATTAAGAGGATACCACCGAGCGGACAAAAGTTTACAAGCTTAAATCAGCGTCGTTTTCCATATGTTTTTAGGCATCATAATATTTAGCCTAACTAATAAAGTTATGCCTAAAATTGAATACCTTCAACATCTATGAATAATAACATTGCACTGTAAACCGCCGTTAGAATAATCTAGCGCCAATTTTCATCTACCAGTGAAATATATAATTTCCATAAATAGCTTGTTTTCACATTGGGCAGGAAATCATTTGAATTCGGATGCCGTAACGTATCGCGCTTTTACGAGTTGTACAAATCATCTTTATAACCTAATCAGCCAGGCGAAATGCTGGCGCGTAAGCTTCCTGCTCTCTACGTGAAATTCCAAGTCCATTAGCAAGATTCCTCCATTGACCAACAACAGAACGCACCTGAGTAATAATAGCCTTAGCCTCATCAATCCCAAGCCTGAACAGGTGCGCTACGGTTAATGCCAATTCCAGATCCAGCGCATTGTCTGTTTCGCTAACGTTAAGTTTAAGTCCGGCTGAGTGAGGGGCAGGGTTCATGTCATAGACCTCAGATAGCTTCCAGCCTTGATTGGGCACCAGAATAAAACCGTGATTACGCAGGTGATCATCGGTATTGGAAACGCACATATTGAACACAATGCGTGTCCACAACTCATGCAGATCAGCATTTGTCTGCGCACCATGGTCAATCAACACCTGTGCTAATTCAAGATAGCTGACGCCAGTGGATGCGTCATCTCCGTCAGAATGTCCGGTGAGCGTCATGGCCGAAGCAAAGTGCTTGCGCAAGCCATCCGCTGTGCGATCAAAGCGCTTGATCATAAAGGTATGGCTGTCTGAGGCGAATTTTTGTGCAGCAGCGTCAGCAACACGCAGACCACATGCCTCCGCCAAGGTGTATGTCAATAACTCCCATGCGCCTATATCTGACTCATCCCGAATACTGGGAAACTTGGCAATCCATAACTGGCCTTCAGGGTCAACGACACTGGCTTTGGGACGTGCCCCACCAAGTGATCCGCCAGGTGCAATCAATATACGCAACCATTCGTCTATCAAATCCGCATTAACTGCATCATCCTGTTCAAATGAGCGGCTGGCATGTTCAAGCTCACGCAATCGAACAAACGGGGGTGCAGCCGTATGAGTATCATCATCAAGAAATGGACCATTTTCATCCAGCTTGAATCTAAGCGCACCAACGCGATACATGTCATGCACACCCAGCAAATAATCAGACTCCATCAACCTTATGCTCTTGTGAACCTCTCCCTTACGCTGCGCTCGCTCAAGCCTGCGGTTCATAAGAAGCTTACCCCAACGATCCGGGCTTGAATCAAGAAATAGACCGAAATTTGCCTTATCGTGTGGTGCAAATTGCCGGCCACCAAAATTGCCAAGCATGGGGTCAAGCCGCATATCTATGGTGTGTGGATGTGCCAATGCCTCTGCACTATATTCAAATTCGAATACCTCGTGGCCGGCTTGGGCGTGCGAATGTAAAAGCCCTAACTTGAGCGGCTCTGCCAAGCCTTCCCAGTCAGCATAAACAATTATGTCATTGTCTCCACGTGGCATAAATTAGCGCTTTACGTTAGGCCGATTAAGCAGCAAAAGTAACTGCTTGGAAGATATTCCACCAGAAGCCGATTTATCCTCAGTAAGCTCTATTGAGCTTTCTGCCAAAGATGGCTTATCACGCGACTTTATTGATGCTGGCGATATAGCACGACGAGGCTTCATACTCTTAACAAGCGTGGCGTCTTGTAGTCGGCGCCCCATCACATCGGCCTTGGCGACCTCTGCAATATCCTGCTCAATTTGCAGCACTTGCATCACTGCTATGTATGCCCCGATTGTGACCCCAGGGCTGCCACGCTCAATCGCCCGCAGAGTCATCACAGACATACCGGCACGCTCCGCTACCTGCTTGGCTTGCAACCGGCGGCGTAAACGTGCCATGCGCAGCCGCTCGCCCATATCTTCAAGAAGGCGGGTGGTAGGTGGCAATAGTGATGCTGTTTTGTTAGCCATAATGCAATTATTATATTATTTAAATAATAAAAACGCAATAATAATTGCATTTTAATAAAATTTTACTGGGGATATTTGAGGTTTCATATAATTTTCACGCATTCATTTGTGTGCTGATTTCTTTAGCACGTAGGCTAAATATAGTCATTAAGCAGGTATTTACATTTATAAGCAACATAACCGGATTAGCACATCCTGCACCTATTCGTTATCCCCAAAAAATTCCCCTTGCCAGTATAGGGATTTACCATTTAGACTTAATGTTTGTGGGTTTTTTTCCCATTGAAAATACGTATCCCAATAAACCAATTTTGCAAACAGAAAACAAAAATAAAGAATGTTAGATAACGTTAATATTATTCTTAACTATTCACATAACTTGAGCTTCATTTTATGAAAAACAAAAAAACATGGTGTGTCCCCAATTGGCTGTCATTTATTCTTTTTGGCATTATATTCATGAGTGCATCTGCGCACGCCGGAAGCATCAGTGAATTATCGTCAGAAGAGCGTGCTGCGTTTGATGATGCGCCTAATCTTTTTCCAATTAAAAAACTCCCGCCGATTGCGAATGTACAAATTAAACAAGAGCCATTATTTGTGAATGGACGCAAGCTTTTTTGGAAGAGCAACAATGAAATATTCTTAAGCGTTGATCATCTCGACCAATGGCAAGCACAAAAAGGAGAAGCTCCCAAGCTCATCGTGCTTAATACAGATACCGGCAAAATTGAAACAACCCCTTA
>Ga0255338_1004646_pt1 | contig 13843 bp, 11 predicted proteins | sample MeOH1_35cm_T4_19_FD_203715 | JGI IMG/M metagenome (GOLD analysis project Ga0255338, IMG submission 203715) | Sandy soil microbial communities from University of British Columbia, Vancouver, Canada - MeOH1_35cm_T4_195 | ecosystem: Engineered > Artificial ecosystem > Sand microcosm > Unclassified ...
GTGCGAGGCATCGAGTTTCTCGACGAAAACCGTGTCCGGGCGGGCGCAGGCGAAGTCGTGTTTCCGGATCTCATCAACGCGACCGTGGCGCGCGGCCTGGGCGGGATTCAGCACTACGTTGGGATCCCCAGCACCGTGGGCGGCGCGATCTGGCAGAACCTGCATTTCCTGTCGCCGCCTCCGGAGCGCGAGCGCACCTGCTTCATCGAGGAGGTGGTCGAGTCCGCTGAAATCCTGACGGAGGCGGGCGACGTGCGCACGGTCGACCGAGCCTACTTCGAGTTCGGCTACGACTACAGCATCCTCCACGATCGGCGCGATACGGTGCTGACCGTCACGTTCCGGCTCGAGCCGCAGCCGGAGGAAGAGCTGCGCTACAACATGCGCGAGAACCTGAAGTGGCGGGACGACAAGCATCCGGATCTGTGGCTGTACCCGAGCGCGGGTTCGATCTTCCAGAAGATCGAAGGCATCGGCGCGGGTCGACTGATCGACCAGTGCGGGCTGAAGGGGCACATCTACGGCAACGCGCAGATCTTCCACAAGCACGCCAACATCATCGTGAACGTCGGGGGCGCGACGGCCGAACACGTTCGGCACCTGATCGACCTCGCCCAGACAACCGTGCAGACGCAGCTCGGACACGAGCTCCGGCCGGAGATCGGCTTCATCGGCGAATTCTGACGGTCAAAGTGGCAAACCTCCCTGGCCGGCTCTGCCAGTCCTGCAAGCAGTGTCTGCACAGCCGGCAAATTGCGACGGCATTCCGGCTGCTTTTGCGGACTGCGCAGTCCACAACTACCTCAACCAAGGGAGGAAGAACATGCGCACCGGACTCATCAATCACGCATCGGTCTATTCGCCCTTCGATCGGCTTGCCGACATCAGGCGCGAAATGGACCGTGTCTTTGAAGGCGCGACCGCCGGCTCGGTAAACGGCGCCAGCTACTGGGTCCCGCCGATGGATGTGACCGAGACGACGGACCACATTGAGTGCCAGATCGAGGTTCCGGGGATCGATCCGGAGCAGATCGAGATCCGCCTGGAGAACGGCAGGCTCACCATTGCGGGTGAGAAGAAAAGCGCGTACAGCGGAGGCGCGGAGGACGGCGTCGTGCGTCACCTCGAGCGCGGGTTCGGCCGCTTCGAACGCAGCCTCACGCTGCCGCGCGTTGTCGATGGCCAGCGCATCCGCGCAGTGCACGAGAACGGCGTACTGATGATAGTGCTGCCGAAAGCGGAAGAGGCACGTGCCCGGCGTATCGCGATCGAGCGTACACCGGTGCACCAGCGATTCGAAGACACGGAATCACAGAGCTGACAAGACGACGGCGGGCGGAATGCCCGCCGTTCGATTTTCCGGAGGTCTCTCGTGGAAGTCACCCTGGGCACTACCCGACTCGTACTGACAACCGGTGACATCACCGATCAGCACGTCGATGCCGTGGTGAACGCGGCGAACTCGAGTCTCCTCGGCGGGGGCGGCGTCGACGGCGCGATACACAGGCGCGGTGGTCCGGCGATCCTGAACGAATGCAAGGACATCAGGCGGACACGTTACCCCGACGGAATGCCCGCCGGCGAAGCAGTCGTCACGACTGCAGGCGAACTCCCCGCCCGTAGAGTCATCCATACTGTCGGCCCGATCTGGAGTGGTGGTCACGATGACGAGGCCGCCGTTCTCGCTTCGGCGTACCGCTCCTCCCTCGCGCGAGCGCGCGAGCAGAACCTGCGCACAATCGCATTCCCCTCCATCAGCACCGGCGCATACCGCTACCCCATCCGGGCTGCCGCAGACGTTGCCATCAACACCGTTCGCGATGTCATCCGTGCACATCCCGACGCCTTCGACGAGCTTCGTTTCGTCGTTTTTTCCGAGGGAGACTACGCCGTCTACGCAGATGCACTCGCGAAGATTACACGACTGTAACATGCAACGAGCAGGGTAATGAACACCTTCGCCTCGTCTGCAATCGACCCTCTGAAGTGGCGCGAAACGCCCTTGAAAACTGCCCTGAACGCTCCCCAGAGAGCTTCCCAGAGGGCTTCCCAGAGGAAAACAGGTGAACAACTCTCTTGCTTCCCAGAGAGGGACGTTTAACTTTTTGCGCGCCGACACATGTGTTGTTCGGTTCGCCCTACAACTCTTTGGAGAGCGTCTATGCCCGCAAAGAAGAAGTCAGCAGCCAAAAAGTCCGCGGCGAGGAAGCCGGCGACTAAGGCGGCCGCCCGGAAGTCGACCGCTAAGAAGGCTGCGCCGAAGAAGGCGGCTGCCAAGCGGACTACGGCGAAGAAGGCTCCGGCCAAGAAGGCCGCGCCAAAGAAGGCAGCAGCAAAGAAGCGGACTCCGAACGCTGCGTTCATGAAGCCGATGCAGCCGAGCCCGCAGCTCAGCGCGGTGGTCGGCAACAACGCAATGCCGCGCAGCGAAGTCACGAAGAAGGTCTGGGCCTACATCAAGTCGAAGGGCCTTCAGGACAAGCAGAACAAGCGCATGATCAACGCCGACGACAAGCTCGGTCCGGTGTTTGGTGGCAAGAAGCAGGTGTCGATGTTCGAGATGACCAAGCTGGTGAACAAGCACCTGAAGTAGATGTTCTCGAGTTGCAAACAAAAAAGCGGGGGCGCCGTTTCGACGGCCCCCCGCTTTTTTGCCGGCAGTCCCGTCTCTAGGTCGTGCTCGCGTTACTGTTCCGTCCGAAGATCTTCTTCATGATCCACACACCGAACCAGACCAGCAGCACGATCGGGAGGATGCGGAAGAGTACAACGAACATGAGCCCCGTAACCACGGCGATCAGACCGAAGACGAACTTCAGGACCATAAACCCGATGAGGGCGAGAACACCGCCCGCCGCGACCTTCGCCGCCATGTTCATTGTGACTCGCTCCATTGAATTGAGGTGACCCGCTGCCCTCAATACGGGGGCGGGAGCTCTGCGGATTCAAGGGGTACGTTGAGGTGCACTCAACGGGATCGTTGAGGAAGCCGAGGTAGTCTCACGTGGAGCCGCAGAGTCGCAGAGAGGGGCTGCCGGGCAATCATCCGGCAGCCCCTCTCTGCGACTCTGCGGCTCCACGTGAGACTACTGTATGGCCAGCTTGCGGGCTACTTCCAGGCCCGCGCGCTCGAGCGTCGCAAAGGTCTGCGCCATGATGCTGGTCGGCGTGAACTTCTGCGCGCTGGGCTGCGTCGTGCGCGCGAACGCAGCCATAACCTGTTCGTACTTGGAGCCGGGGTGCCAGAACACCCAGTCTTCGAGGCCGGTGTCGTAGACGGCCTTGATTTGAGCGGCGGCCTGTTCAGGGCCGTAGTCGTAATCGCGGTTGACCCAGGGCGCGTTGAAGGCCTGCAGCCAGGGGATCACGCGCGCAGTTTTGCTGGCGCCGGCGGACCTGAGCTTGTCGACGCGCATCATGCCGATGCCGACGGAGTTGAAGACGGTCTCGTACGGCATCTTGTTCGGTGTCGGCACACCCTTCAGGTGCGTCGGCAGGTAGTGCGACGGGTAGACCATCGGCAGGATGTGGTCGGTGGCCGTGAGCAGACGTTCCCACTGCTGGCCGATCTGTACGTCCTTCGGATCGTTGGGCGAGAGGCCGAAGACATCGGCGGCCATTACCGCGCCTTTCGCGTGGATGCGCGGGCGTGCCTTGCCAAGGAACGCGACGATCGCGTCCGTGCGATCGCCCTGCGCTTTCGGGTGCACCTGTTTCGGCAGGCTCGGGAACGGCTCGGGGAAGCGCACGTAGTCGAACTGGATTTCATCGAAGCCGGCCTGCGCCGCCTCTTCCGCGATCTGGATGTTGTGCTCCCACACGTTCGGGTCCCACGCGCTCACCCACGTATTGCCGGCCTTGTCCTGCCACAGGGTGCCGTCGGGCTTCGTGATCGACCACTCGGGCTTTGCCTTTGACAGGATCGGATCCTTGAACACGACAATGCGCGCGATCGCGTAAATCTCGTGCGCGTGAAGCGAGTCGACGAACGCCTTCAGGTTGCGGATGGTGATTTCACCCGGCTGCGCGAGGTCGCGCGCGAGCGCGATGTTGCTCGGGTAGTGGACGCCGTTCTCATCCTTCACGTCGACGACGAACGCATTGATCTCGGTGCTGTCGGCGATCGCGATGAGTTTGGCGAGCCGCGCGCGCGAACCGGCTGCGTACGCGTTCAGGTAAATGCCGCGAATCTGCTCCGGTGCACGGCCGGCCGGCGGCAGAGATTCCGAGGCGGCGCCGCCCGCGGGCCCCGAGGGCATTGCGGTCGTGTCGACGGGCTGGGACGCAGCCTTCGTACTGTCGGACAGTGCCGCGGTCGCACCGCGGGTGGAGGCATCACCACAGCCGGTCGCGGCGATGATGATCGCAAGAACGAGGAAGCCAGCAAAGCGATGCATACTCTGAAGCAGCAAAGGTTGTCAGATGAAAACGCGGTAAAGATACGTGCGACGGCCAGGGCGCAAACGGCGGGCCGTCCTGCGCGAGCCCGCCCGCGAGGCGATATTACGTCACCGTTCCGCCGCGAGCCGGCTACCACCTGGAGTCGCATGACTGCCGTTCGCCGACGTTGGCTCATAGTCCTCGCCGTGATCGCCGCCGTGATCGTCCTGCTTGCAGCAGGCCGCGAACTGGCGGCGCTGGTACCGCAGTTTGTACGCAATGTCGAAGCGCTGGGCGCGACCGGCGCGTTGCTCTTCATCGCCGGCTACGCCATCGCAACGGTAGCCTTCGTGCCCGGATCCCTCCTGACACTCGCGGCAGGCGCGGTTTTCGGGATCGTAAAGGGAACACTGTTCGTGTTCATCGGCGCGACGATCGGTGAAACGGCGGCTTTCCTGATCTCGCGGCACGTGGCGCGGGAGGCGGTTTCCCGTCGTGTCCGCCGGGATCCGCGTTTTGCGGCCATCGATGATGCGATCGCGGACCAGGGCCGCAAGATCGTCCTTCTGCTCAGACTGTCGCCTGTATTCCCCTTCAACCTGCTCAACTACGCGCTCGGCCTCACACGCATTACGCTGCGCGATTACGTGATCGCGTCCATCGGCATCCTGCCGGGCACGCTGCTGTACGTTTACACCGGCAAGGTTGCCGGAGACCTGGCCGCTGTCGCGGCCGGTGCTGAAGCCCCGCACGGTTTCGCGTACTACGCGGTTCTTGGCGTCGGGCTTGTCGCGACCGTGGCGGTGACCATCGTTATCACCCGCATCGCCCGCCGCGCGCTCCAGAAGCGGGGCGCCGTTGCCAAGGAACAGCCATGAGCCCGCGCCGTTTCCAACTTCTGATCACTCCGGCCTGCGTGTTGGCGCTGTTGTTCCCGGTCATGGCGTTCGACGTGGTTGCGCGCCTGCTCGGCTCTTCCGCGCGGCTGGACACGGCCAATGTCACGCTGCTGATCTTCTACGAAGCCACCCGCGCCGTCTGGGCCATTGCGGCCCTGCTGCTCGCCGCGTTCGTCATTGTGCGGGCGAATCGCCGCCGCGACCTCCAGGCGCTGGCGACGTCCATCGTGTTTGCAACCATCGCCTACGGGATGTTCAGCGCCGGAAGTTACCCCGGCCACTTTCAGGAACGGATGGTGCGTAGCCTTCTGGATCTTGGTCTGAACCAGAGCACGATTGCGGCGTTGTTTGCACTGGGACTGTGGCCGTTCACGCTGGCGGTCGGCGCATTCGTTCGTTTTTCCGTGCTGTTTCCCGCGCCGCTCACGCCGGCGACAGTGCATGCGAGCGGTGCGCATGACCGCAGAGGTGCGTTGCGGGCGGTGCCCGGCGCGGGCGTGGATATTGGTGCCGTTTTTCGCGGCATCGTCGCGCGCGGGCTCGAACACGGCTGGTGCGGCGCGCGCGTGATCACCGCGACCAGCTGCGCCTTTGCGGTGCTTGCGATCGCGCTGCGGAACAGCGCGGGCGTGTATGCGCTTTGGCTGGGCGTCGCGTTCGGCATCGCGGTCGCGATCACGGCGCTGCGCGCCGCGTGGAGCGCCGGCGATGCGGTGGTGCGGCTGCGGCTCGCCCGCCTGGGCCGCGGCGCACTCGCGAGCCTCGTGTGTTTCGCGACCGCCGGCATTCTGGGCGGCGTGATCCGCTCGCAGGCCGGCGCCGTGCTGGTTGTAATCGTGATGACACTCGCGCCGGCGCCGCTCCTCGCGGGACTGGCCGTCGCGGTGCTGACCGGTGGTGTATCGGCGAAGCGAACTGCGAACAGGGAGGATGGGGATGAGATGGAGCTGGATGCTGTTGCCACTGATCGTGGCCGTGACGCCGTCCGCGGCGCAGGAACGGCCGACCGTTTCGAGTGAGGCTGCAGACACCTCGGCCGTCGTGATCGGGGCGGCCGAACGGCTTTCGCAGCCGTTAAGGGATGTACTGCTGCCGGTCCGTGAGCTGGCGCCTGCAGGGTCGGCATCGGCCGCACCTGCGGTGCTGGCGCCGAGTGCACAATCGCGCGCGTTCATGGTTGCGGGTGCGGCGCTCTTCCTTGCGGGCATCATCGCGGGCGGGGATGCGGGCGCGGTCCTGATGCTCGGCGGTGCCGGCATCGGCGCGTACGGCGTGTACCTGCACTTCCGATAACGTGAGGCGGGAGTCCCGGCGCCGCGCCGAACGCGCCGGGACACATTCACGCGGGTTGCTTCAGGCGATCCAGGAACTGCTTCCTGAACTTCGCCACCTTCGGTTCGATGACAACGCGGCAGTACGCCTGGTCCGGGTGGTCACGGTAGTAGTCCTGGTGGTACGCCTCGGCCGGGTAGAACGCCTCGAGGGGAACGATCTGCGTGACGAGCGGGTCGTTCCAGACCTTCTGCGCTTCCATGTCTTTCATCACTTCTTCGGCGATTCGCTTCTGCTCATCGTCGTGATAAAAAATCACGGACCGGTACTGCGTCCCCACGTCCGCGCCCTGGCGGTTCAGCGTAGTCGGATCGTGGACGGTAAAGAAAACGTTGAGCAGATCTCGGTAACTCACCTCCGCGGGATCGAAGGTGACCTGCACGACTTCGGCGTGACCGGTCGCACCGCTGCATACCTGTTCATACGTCGGGTTCGGCCGCTTGCCGCCGGAGTAGCCTGACACGACACGCTCGACGCCGCGCAGTTCACGGTAAACGGCGTCGAGGCACCAGAAGCAGCCCCCGCCGAATGTTGCAACCTCGCTCATATCACACCTCGAAAAAGTTCCGCGTCAGGCGTAGCCGTCATGGCAAGTTTCGGGCAGGTCCAGCCTTTGCAAATGAACAGGCCCGCAATTGGCCCACAAGCGGATGAAGGAATGGAGAGGGTTCCGGGCGGCGAGCCGCCAACGACAGAGCGACGCCGGACCGAACCGGCCGGAGAAGTACCCGTCGGGATGACACGGCTGGGGCGAGCCTCGCGCCCGATCCCCGTTGTCCGGCTCGCGGCATTCTACGCGGTCATGATCGGCAGCGCAGCGGCTTTGAGCTACTTCTTCCCGATCGTGCATGACGCGTGGATGGAGTATACGGTGCCGGGCGCGCCCGTGACCGATCTGCGAGAGGTGGCGACCACGCCGGCGACCGCGTATGTCGAGGAAACGGTCGCCGAGCGCGCGTTGAGCACGTTCCTCATCACCTTCGGTGCGCTTGGTATCAGCCTGCCGGTTGCGTGGGTCTACACCTATACACGCCGACTCCGATACGACCCGTCGCTCGTTCAATCGGTGATCGTTCTGCCGGTCGTTATAGCCGGTATCGTGATCATCGTGAAGAACAGCATCGCGCTGGCGTTCAGCCTGGCCGGCATCGTTGCGGCGGTGCGGTTCCGAAACACACTGAAAGACCCGAAGGACGCGGTCTACATCTTCCTCGCGCTCGGCATCGGCATCGCAGCCGGTGTCCGCGCGCTGGATATCGCGCTGGTCCTGTCCATGCTCTTCAACACGGTGATCCTGGTGCTGTGGAAGTACGACCTCGGGTCGATCTACAGCGGTGAAACGCGGGATCTGCTGGCGATCGGGGAGCCATCGCTGCTGATCGCTCGAACATCGGCGCAGCGGGATTCGATCCGCTGGCGGATGCAGCGCGAAGCAGCGGGCATGGAAACGGACGGCATACTCATCGTACATACGGAGGATCCGGAGGGTGCGCGCAGGGCGGTCGAGCTGTCGCTCGCACAAACCGCTGAAGACTGGCGCATCGTGGAGAATTTCCGCCGACGCGCAGGCGTGACGACCTTTGCCGCGCTCATGCAGCTCGACAAGAAGGCGGATCCGCTGCTGCTGCTGGCCGACCTCGACGAACGGTGGTCGACGCAGGTCAATGCAGCGGAGTATATCCCGTTCCGGATGCCTCCAGCGAACGGCAAGGAGGCTGAGTCGCAATGAGAACTACCATCACGATCGCCACGCTGGCGCTCGCGTCTGCGCAATCGGTGCTGGCGCAAGCGCCGCGCAAGGCGACGGTCATTCCGGGACCGGAATACAAGACCGGTGAAGTCGGCGATTTCTTTCTCGGCAGCAACTGGCGGAATCTTTGGACTATGCCGCTACGTGCGACGGTTCTCGACCTGAGCACGTTCGCCGGCGGAATCAAGCCATTCCGGGCCGGTGGCAACCAGAGCAAGACACTGCGCTTTCTCGGCCAGGACGGCCGCGTGTACATCTTCCGCTCCATGAACAAGTTCGTGCACCGCATACTGCCGGATGACGTACGCAACACGGCAGTGGGAGGCCTCATCGAGGATCAGACGAGCGCAATGTACCCGAGCAGCGCCGTGGTGGTCGCGCGGCTGCAGGCCGCTGCCGGCCTGCTGCAGGTCATTCCGCAAATCGTGGTCATGCCGGATGACCCGCGACTCGGTGAGTTCCGGAAGGAGTACGCCGGGCTGGTCGGCTTCATCGAGGAGCGGCCCGATGAAGCCGGCGAGGATGGCGTGGAGGTGACGACGTTCGGTGCGGAGAAGATCAAGGGCGCCGACAACCTGCTCGAAGATCTCGAGACCTCGTTCGAAGATCGGTTGAACGCACGGGAGTACCTGACCGCACGGCTGCTCGATTTCATTATCGGCGACACGGATCGCGGCGCGGACCAGTGGCGTTGGGCACGTTTCGATGCGGGCAACTACGACGTGTACCGCCCGATTCCGCGCGATCGCGACTATGCGTTCATCCGGTCGGACGGTCTGCTCGGAATGGGTGTGCGCATGGTATTCCCGAAGCTCGGCAAATTCGGTCCGGACTATACGAACCTGCGGGGACTCACCTTCATGACGCAGGAGTTCGACCGCAGCGCACTCGTCGAGCTGAGCCGGCAGGAGTGGGACTCGGTCACCACCGCGCTGCAGTCGAAGCTCACCGATGCGGTTATCGCCGACGCGGTCCGCGCACTCCCGTCGGAGCACCACCGCGAAACGCACCAATTTCTCGAGCAGAGCCTGCGCAGCCGGCGCGACAAGCTCGTTGCCATCTCGCGTGCATATTACGCCATGGTTGCGCATGAAGCGGACGTGTTCGCGACTGATTCGGACGACGTAGCGGAAATCGAACGCCGCGCCGACGGCAGTGTTGAAGTCCGGCTTTACAGCGCCGAAGAAAAGCTCATGGCCGATGGCGGCGCGGTGCCCGCGTTCCGACGGCTGTTCGTCCCGTCGGAAACGAAGGAGATCCGCATCTACCTGCTCGGCGGGGACGATCGCGCGACCGTCCGCGGGGCTGCGAAACAAAGCATCAAGGTCCGCGTTGCCGGCGGCGCTGGCGATGACGTGCTCATCGACTCCTCGCGCGTGGAGCAGGGCGGCGATCCGCGCACCGTTTTCTACGATGCCTACGGCAGCAACCTGGTCGTCCGGGGTTACCGCACGCGCATCGACACAAAGCCGTTCTACGCTCCTCAACCAGGGCTGGCCGATCAGGATGAGGAAAGGGCGAAGCCGGGCGCGGACACGGCGTATGCCGAGCCCTCCGATTCGATTGCGGAAGAACGGCGCGGTCGCTTTCAGGACCAGATCAACCAGTACGGCCGCGACTTCCTGGGCGGCAAGACCGTCGCGCAGCCTTTCCGTTCGTGGGGCTCCCAAACGTCCTGGCGGCCCGCGTTCGACTACCGCGAAGGCGCCGGCGTCATTGTCGGCGCCGGTTACCAACACCGGCGCTTCAGCTTCCGCCACAAGCCGTTCTACTGGGATCTGAATGCGGCTGGATTGTACTCGTTCGAGGCCGGGCGCCCCGGCGTGCAGGCCACATTGAAGTACAACCCGGAGAACTCGAAGCACGAATACTCGCTGTTTCTGCGCGCCACGGGATTCGAGGCGAACCGTTTCTATGGGTTCGGCAATGACACGGAAGAGATCGATTCCGACCTCTCGCTCGTAATGCGCAACGAGATCCGCTTCCAGCCGGCGCTCACGGTGCATTTCGCGCCTGACCGCAAGATCAGCTTCGGGCCGGTCGTGAAATACGTGAACGCCCGTCCGGAAGAAGGCAGTCCGGCGGCTGTCCAGCAACCGCTCGGATTCGACGAGTTCGGGCAGGTCGGCGTTGTCGGGCGCGGTGACATCGACCGCGTCACAGCCGACGGTGCGATCCCGCGCAGCGGCTGGCGCGGGCACCTCGTTACCGACGCGTATCCGGCCGTCTGGGATGGCGAAGGCGCGTTTGGTTCGACGATCGCCGAAGTCGCCACCTACGTACCGATCGGCCCGCCGGTCCTCGCCTTTCGGCTGGGCGGCAAATACGTCTGGGGCGACTTCCCGCTGCACGAGGCCGCGTTCCTCGGCGGCCGCGGCTCGTTGCGTGGCTACCGGTGGAACCGCTTCGCCGGCGATGCCATGGTGTACGGCGGCGCGGAAATGCGCGCTCCGCTTACGCGCGTCGACCTTCTCGTCCGCGGTACACTCGGCGTAATCGGCCTGGCTGATGCCGGCCGCGTGTGGTTCGACGGCGAGTCGAACGGTGGCTGGCACACGGGTGTCGGTGGCGGCCTCTGGTTCACAACGCTCAATCGCGCCGTCAGCGTGACCTACGCCAAGGGCGAAACCGGGCGGTTCTACTTCACTCTTGGAATGCCTTACTGAGGTTCATGGACGCCGAACGCGTACTCCGCTTCGAAATACCGGACCGCCAGACGCTCGAACGTCTGGCGGCAGAGTCGCTGCCGTTTTCGCTGCCGGAAGTCTCAACGGAGCTCTGCTTCTTCCGTGTCGTCTACTACGACACGCCGACCGCGGACCTCGAGCGACGCAACGCGAGCGTACGGGTGCACATCGCCGAAGAACGCCATCTGCTGGTTGTGGAAGTCAGGGAGGAAACTGCGACAGACGGGAACGTCGTCCGGCGTCGCGTCGAATCGGACCTCGCCGGGGAGTCCGGTAAGTTGTTCTCCGGCAAGTCCGAAGCTGAGGAGTTGATCCGTGCGATGATCGATCCGCAGCGACTCGTTGCGGCGTTCGAACTGGAGGTCACGAGGCGGGAACGTCTCGCGAGCATCAACGGCGGGGACACTGTCGTACGTTTCATATACGATTCGGTTACCGCACGGCGCGGCGATGTCAGTGGTGATCTGTTCGAACTGGAAGTGCGGCTGCCCGAGAAGAACGCCGCACGGCTCGAAGGCCTGGTCCAGGAGATCGAGCGCGAGGACAAGGTCTTTCTGACACTGAGCGATACGATCGGCCGCGCGCGGGAGCTGCTCCATAACATCGAGATCAACCGACTCGAACAGGCCGTTCGCACGGCGCGCGAAGTTGCCGTCATCGCGTACAGCCAGGGACGCGTCGCGCTGTGCCCGGGTGAGGGCAATCTGCTCGTGCCGTCCGGTGTCGGCTCCGGCCAGGAGGCCTGCCGGCGGGTGCTCAACACGTACTTCGGGCGGCCGTACGGCAGGCTTCGTTACCTGGGGACCAGCCACGGAACTGTCACGTCGGCCGCAGTCGAGGTCTGGCTCGCCGAAGATGTGGCCGTCCCGAACGGGAAATGCACCTGGGCGCGGGTTGAAGACCTGCTCGGCATGGTCGGCACGGAACCGCTGCGTGACCCCCGCACGCTTACCGCACTGCATGCACTGGCTCGATCGGACGTGCCGGCGCGCGCCGCGTTGCGCACCACGCGAGGCCTCGGTCCGGAAGATGACGACGACACCGAAGCCGCTACCCTGTTCGAACTCGCGTTGTCGACCACACGCGAACACCGCGCTGAAGAAACCACGACGACGGAGGTGCCGCCGGAACATCTGCTGAACGCAGAGATCAGCCGGCTGCTGTTTGACGAACGGATCCTCGTCATGATCGAGGACCCGGCTATGCCGCTTCTCGAACGTGTGCGCTTTCTGTCGATGTTCTGGTCTCGCCTCGACGACTTCTTCATCACGCGCATCGCCGAGTTCAAGGACCAGATCGTTCAGGGTGAAGAGGAGCGCACACCGGATGGCCTGACACCCGCCGCGCAACTGGAGGTCGCCCGACTGCGCGCGCGTCAGATCGCCGCGCGTGCATACCATGGCCTGTGCGACCTGCTGCTGCCCGACCTGGCTGCCAATGGGATTCACATCCTGCGCTGGAACCAGCTCGACGAGCGTGCGCGGGAACACCTCCGAAGCACGTATCAGTCGCGCGTGGAGGCCGTAATTACACCCGTAATTGCAGACCCGACGCACCCGTTCCCGCGCATACGCAATCTGCGACCGGCGATCGCGGCGTTCCTCCGGTTGCCCGAGAGCACGAAGGAGCACTTCGTCGCGATTCAACTGCCGAGCGAACTGCCGCGTTTCGTGCCGCTGCCGGGCGGCCGCCACTTCGTGCCCGTCGAGGAGGTGATCCTCGCCGTCCTGCCAAAGCTGTATCGCGGCATTGAGGTCGGACAGGCACACACGTTCCGCGTGACGCGCGCAGGGAACGTCGATTTTCCGCAGGAAATCACGGAGATGCTGCCTGCGGTCGAAGCCGAAATCGCCAAGCGGCCGTTCGGTGAAGCCGTGCGTCTCGAAGTTGAGACCGGAATGCCACCGTCGATGCGGGATCGCATCCTGCGCGAGCTGCAATTCGAGACGCCTGAATCGCTGAGTGTGCTGAACGAAGCGGATGTATACCCGGCGGACTGGCTGGTCGACCTCGTCGCGCTGAAGGAGATCGCGGCGGTGGACATGCCCGAACTGAAGTACAAGCCGCTGGAGCATCGGAATCCACTCGATCCGAAACAATCGATCTTCGATCAGATGAAGGAGCGCGAGCGGCTGGTGTGCTTCCCGGAGGACTCCTTCACCGCGAGCGTCGAACGGCTCATCGAGGATGCAGCCGCGGACCCGGACGTGGCCGCCATCAAGGTCACGCTCTACCGCACGGACGCGGGCTCGCGGATCGTGCGCGCTCTGGCGAATGCACGGCGGGCCGGGAAGGATGCGTTCGCACTCGTCGAACTCAAGGCGAGCTTCGACGAGCGACGCAACATCGAGTGGGCGCGGTCCCTCGAAGCGGCCGGCGTGCATGTCGTCTACAGCCCGGTGAACTTCAAGGTGCACGCAAAGATTGCCCTCGTATCGCGCGTCGAGCAGGACACCGTCCGACAGTACGCCTACATCGGCACGGGCAACATGAACGCGGCGACGGCGCGAGCCTACACCGATGTCGGCATGCTCACGGCCGATCCGGAACTCACCGAGGAAGTCAAGGCGGTGTTCGACATCCTTACCGGCTACTCGGCGGGCGCACGTTTTCACAACCTGCTGGTTTCGCCGTTCAGCATGCGCGACCGCTTCGTCGACATGGTGAACCGCGAAATCGAGCATCAGAAAGCCGGCCGTGGCGGCGACATCCGGATCCAGATGAACGGGCTTGCCGACCGTCGCATGATCAGCGCGCTCTATCGCGCCGCGGCCGCCGGCGTGCGCATCGATATG
>Ga0255338_1004647_pt1 | contig 13839 bp, 13 predicted proteins | sample MeOH1_35cm_T4_19_FD_203715 | JGI IMG/M metagenome (GOLD analysis project Ga0255338, IMG submission 203715) | Sandy soil microbial communities from University of British Columbia, Vancouver, Canada - MeOH1_35cm_T4_195 | ecosystem: Engineered > Artificial ecosystem > Sand microcosm > Unclassified ...
CCGACCAAATGGGATCATTGTACTGCAGCGAGCGAATGAGGTATTTTTGGACCGCGCTTTGTCCTTGGATGATCGTTTGAATATTGTCGTTTGAAAGCTGTTCTGTCGAAATCGATCCCATATTGTAATAAAGCTCGGCGAGCCATGCGTCCGTTAGAGGCTCTGTGGTACTTTCCAGAGTTTTTTTCAACCCCTTATCGGCCTCGCCCAACCATTTCTGCGCTTCTTTGGCGTTGTTTTCTTTGGCGTAGACCATGGCTAAACGTGACGGAATTTCCGCCTGTATAACCTCCATCGGAAGATACTTATGATATTTTGCGGCCTCAAACAAAGACGTAATCACGCGCTGATCATCGCCCAAGGCCTCATAGACGAAAGAAAGACGATAAATAGCCATGGCAGAAATTTCTGGCTGATTTCTCTCGGAAATAGTCGAGATCGCTTTGTAAGTGTCAGCGGCCTCACTCCAGCGGCCGAGTTCTTCTAAAGCATTGGCTTCATAAAAGCGCACCTTTTGGATTTTTAAAGAATAAGGATAGTCCTTCTTAAAACTTTGCGCTGAGGCTAGAGCCGCATCAAAACTCTGGGATTTCATCTGCTGCTCGATTCTTTGAAAATCAGCGTTCTCAGGTAAAGACTGGGTGGCTTCTTGACTGCGTTGAATAGAGAGCGAAGAACATGCTGACAGAAAAGCCAAAGCTAACGCGACGATTGTGAATTTCACTCAGAATCCCCTTTTTCTTTCAAAATTTCCGCCATACGAATCAGACCTTGCAAGTCTGAGATAGGCTCTGCCACTTCTGGAATCCGCAAGACATGAGTCTCCTTGGATAGCTTTTCAGCAAAGGCGCTGTGTTCTCGGTCTCGTTGGTCGTAGAAGATTTTTTCTTTCTGATAAAGTGCGAATAATTTTTCTGCACCTGTTGGCTTTTCTTTCAGAGTCCCGGCCTTGCCCTCAAACCACTCGGGATACGAGCGGTTCAGCACAAGGCTGCGCAGGTGATAGCCGCCCTTGCGGATTTCACGCAGGAAATATTCGGCTTCAAGAAGTTTTGCCTCATCAAAACTCGTGATCAGGCAAAACTGAGTTTCGGGGTCGACCATCATTCGATGGACATTGGTGATACGAGCTTCGAGGCGCTCTTGCCATTGCTCGATACTCAAAAAGAAATCCGAAAGTTCGCGCAGCAACTCACTGCCCGTGACGGATTCCATGATGCTGAGCACTTGCTTTGTACCAGTATTCAATAAATTCAGAAAGACGCCGCCAACGGAATTATTCTTGGGTTCACGGAACCAGCGCGCCACTTTGTCGTTAAAAAGAACCGACAGCTTTTGAGGTGCATTCAAAAAATCAATCGCGTGTTTCGCTGGAGGCGTGTCCAGGATAATCAAATCAAATTCTCCGGATTCGTAGCTGGAGTACAGCTTTTCCAAAGCAGTAAAATCTTGAGAGCCGCTCAAACTGGTAGAGAGCTGCTGATAGAGTTTGTTTTCAAAAAGTTTCTTAGCGGCTTCTGACTTCGCCGCGGCTCTCATCACAAAGTCGTCGAAAGTTTTTTTGTGATCGACGACCGAGGCAAAGAGCTCGCCTTTGAAGTTTTGATTCGGTACCCGCGTGATATCTTTTTTGCCTTCAATGCCCAAAGTCGTTGCCAGCCGTTTTGCCGGATCAATAGTGAGCACTAAAACTTTCAACCCTCGCTGAGCTGCCTGCACTCCCATGGCTGCTGCCAACGTGGTCTTTCCGACGCCCCCGTTACCGACACAGACAAGAATCTTCATGACAACCTCTCACTCAAAATGTCGAGAAGTCTTTGTACATTGTGATCCCACACGGTCGGCAGAGGCACCAATTGCGGATCTAGTTTTTGCAAACGACCGCGCATTTCGCGGTGAATGCCGCGATTGATTTTGTCATCCTTCGCGAATGTCTGAAATTCTTTCGATGAGGATTTTTCCGCGGCTGTGTATTCGTTGCTGCCAATTTCCTCTTCAAGAACTTTATTCAGGACCAACCGGGCTTTCACACCGAAATGCCTTTCGAGCTCTTCATATAATTCTTCGCTCTCACGCACGGGGAGTTCTTCCGGCAAGCAAACGACGTAGTACTTGCAAATCTCGGGATCACGCAAAGTTTTATCAATATTGCGGCTTTGTTCTCCCATGGGGCCGACTTTCACGGCTTTCGCCATGCCTTCGGCGGCTCCCATCAACGCCATGAAATGGCCGGTGGCATAGCAATCCATCACAATGCAATCAAATGGCAGCGCCGGCCCGTGATGGCGGGGACCACTAGTCGCCTTCCCCATAATCGCAAGCTCTGGCAGTGCCGGAGCCACATTGACGAAAGCCTTCATGACGGCATTTTCAAAAAAAAGTTTGTAAAGAGTCTCGGCCTTGATGAGATGAATTATGTATTCTCGCAGACAGTTTTGCCCGGTCCACAATGCGACTGAAAAATTTTCCTGCACTTGAACGGGGTTAAAGCCGACCTCTGGCAGATGAAAATAGTCTTTATAGAAAGACTGATCACCTATTTCTACTAGCAAAGTACGTAGACCGGACTTGGCTTTTTTCAGAGCTAAAGCGGCGGCGACGGTGGATTTTCCCACTCCCCCTTTTCCAGTCACAAAATGAATCTCAAAAGTCATAGGAATGAGTGTCTCCGAGCTGAGATTTGAAGGCATTATGCATCGCGGCAATTGCTTGCTTATTAGAGGGCAATTGTCTAGTATCCCGATTCGTTTTGACGCTACTGCAAAAACTGAGGAGCCCTCATGAAAACAAATATCGAAAAAGTTTCTTCTCTCCACCACAAAATCAATGTCCAAGTTCCGGCGACGGCTGTGCAAACAGCTTTCAACAGAATCTTCAACGACATTCAAAAAGAAGTAACTGTAAAAGGCTTCCGCAAAGGCAAAGCTCCGATTGCAACCATCAAGAGCATGTATGCTGACCGTGTAAAACAAGACGTTGCTCAAGAGTTGATCCAAATGCATTACATCAAGGCATTGACTGAGCACAAACTGGAGCCCATCAGCAATCCAGAATTCGAATTCGACGTTCCAAACGAAACAAAAGATTTCTCTTTCTCTGCCTCTTTCGATGTTCGCCCAGAAGTGAAATTGAATAAATACGAAGGCCTCGAAGTTGAAAAAGAAAAATTCGTTTTCGACGACAAAAAAGTCGACGAAGTTCTTGAGAACATCCGCACTTCACGCGCTGGTTTCGAAGACGTTCTCGAGCTCCGTGGCGCTCAGTTGGGTGACGTTGCTGTTGTCGACTTCGAAGGTTTTGTCGATGGTAAGCCGTTGGAAAATGGCACTGGCACAAACCACAATCTTGAATTGGGCGCTAAACAATTCATCGAAGGTTTCGAAGAAGGCCTCGTTGGCTTGAAAGTCGGCGATACAAAAACCCTCCACCTCAAATTCCCAAGCCCATATCACTCTGCAGAGTTGGCTGGTAAGCCAGTCGATTTCAAAGTAAAACTCGCAGGCCTTAAAAAGAAAGTATTGCCTGAGTTGAACGAGGAGTTCTTGGCAACTCTCGGCGGCCCGACTTCTTTGGAAGATTTGAAAAAAACCATCCGCGAAGATTTGGAAAGCACAGAGCAAAAACGCGTTGAAGACGCTTTCAAAAATCGTCTCCTCAAAAAACTCGTTGAAGCAAACCCAGTGGAAGTTCCTCCTTCACTCCTGAAAGACCAAAAAAATTCACTCATTGCAGACTTCCAAAAAAGAATGAATGAGCAAGGCATGTCTCCTGCTGATTTCAAAGACTACGTTACTAAATGGGATGCAGACTTCGAAAAAACGGCGGGCGAAATGATTCAATCGAGCTTCTTGATCGATGCGATTGCGAAGAAGCACGATTTGTTCAGCACTGAAGCTGACTTGGATACAAAATACAAAGAATACGCTGCTCAAACTCACATCGAGGAAGCACGCATTCGCGAATTCTATTCTCGTCCAGAACAAACAAGCCGCTTGAGCTACATGATCACTGAAGAAAAAGTGATCGGCTTCTTGAACAAGTCCGTCAAAGTGAAAGAAGTGAGCGCAGACCAGCTCAAAGATGAGCAAAACTAAGAAAGAGATCGCAGACATTCTTTCTCAAGGGCCACGCATCGACCTCTCGAATGATTTTTCGAGAGCCTCGGGAGTGGCTCTTTTACTTTGTGGCGAAGGCGCAAACCTAGAACTGCTTTTCATCAAGCGCGCGCAGAATCCTGCCGACCGCTGGTCGGGGCAGATTGCTTTTCCTGGGGGGAAGAGGGATGAGGCCGATGTTTCTCTGCTCGCCGCTTGTATGCGGGAAGTGAGTGAGGAGATTGGGCTTACGCTGCAGCCCGAGTGGTTGATTGGGTCGCTGGATGATATTCAGGCGCGGAAGCGTGGATTGTTGCTGGATTTCTATATTCAGCCGTTTGTGTTCCATTTGCTTGCTAAGCCTGAATTGCTTCTCTCGCACAGTGAGGTGGACAAAGTTTATTGGATGCCTATCACGGAATTAAAAGATTCACGAAATGCGACCACGTATGAGATTGCCCGCGATGGCGTGAATGTGAAGTTGCCTGCGATTCGGTTTCCTGATGAGACTGTGTTGTGGGGGCTTAGTTATATGATGTTGCAGAATTTCTTTTTGAAGATAAATCGCTAGATTGAACTACCGGCAATAATCGTACTGTTCGAAATATCTCTGACAAACAGTGTACGGAGACTGGCAGTCGTTGGGATCATTCGAGTTGTAGTGAGTCGTAGGACAAGTTCTCGCATCCCCGTGCGCAACATTCACAGAGAAGGTACCTTGATCAATGATCTTTCCCATGTTGGTCATCTTGTAATCAATCTTATTCACACCGATCGCGAGTAATGGTCGCTGAAATGGAGTGGAGATCCAGAGATTAAACGCATTCACACTCTGTACTGTCGCCGGGGAGTAATCTTCGGTGCGGTCGCGGCGGCTGCCGTCTTGGCGAAGACATGAGAGTGAAACTTGTTGTGCAGTGACACCTGCGGGGCCGACAAAGAAATCGTAACTAACGGGATCTAAAACAGTGCTGAAGCAGGAGTATTTCGCGGTATCGCCGGGGCCACAATAAACGGTGACGGCCCCTTGCAAGGGAACCGCGTAAAACTGGTTACCTTGCGAAAATCCGGGAGTGGCAGCATGTGCTGCCACTGCGGTGAACAGAATTAAAGAAAGTGAGATTACGTTCATCATTGCAGAGCCTCAGTTCCTGCGCAGACTATCGGGCCTTGTTGAAAATAGCAATCTCAGCTAGCTCAGCGCGCAAGGGCCTTCAGAGTTTTCCACGCCTTCAAGTAAGAGAAACATTGATAGACCTGGTAGTCGTTCTTAAACAATTTCTCTTTCGTCGTGAGATTCTCATCTTTCTTGTTACCGACATCTTTCCACCAAGCTAACGCGTTGCTTGGATCTTTCGGTCTCAAGTCCAATGTCTTCTGAGCTTTATCGGTTTCTTTCTCGCGGTCGCCTTTTAAGTGACCAGCGATGTCTTTTTCTCGAGTGATTTTGGTTTTTAGCACCGATTTTGCAAATGCTTCTGGATCCACCTCATCGATTTCAATATCAGGCTTGATACCCTCTGCTTGAATGCTGATGCCGCTTGGCGTGTAGTAACGCGCCACTGTGAGTTTCAAACCACTGCCATCGCCGAGTTTGACGACAGATTGCACGGAGCCTTTTCCGAATGTACGTTGTCCCGCGATGAGCGCACGCTTGTTGTCTTGCAAAGCACCAGAGACGATTTCACTCGCCGACGCTGTGTATTCATTCACAAGAATAATAATAGGGAAGTCTATGAAGCGGCCTTTTTTCGTCGCTGATGAAACTTCTTTATCCTTTTTGTTACGGCCAATCGTGCTGACGATCGTTCCCTCTTTCAAGAACATGTCGCTGACCTTGATTGCTTGATCCAAAAGACCGCCTGGATTACGGCGCATGTCGATGATCAAACCTTCCATTTTCTTATTGCTCTTCAAGTGAGCGTCGATGGCTTTTTCAAGATCCTTCGCCGTGTTTTCGATGAAACTTGTGATCTTGATATAAGCGTAACCATCATCAAGATTCGTGTATTTAACAGATTTGATTTTTACACTGCCGCGAACGATCGCGATATCGCGAGGTTCGTCCTCGTTATCACGGACGATGCGCAAAACTACTTTGCTGCCCTTCTTACCCTTCATCAATTGCGAGGCTTCGACAAGGCTCAAACCTTTTGTGCTGTGACCATCGACCGCGATCACTTTATCGCCTGCTTTGATGCCAGCTTCCCACGCCGGAGTATCTTCGATCGGAGAAATGATTGTCAGAATCCCGTTGGTTACGGAAATCTCGATACCAAGACCGCCGAACTCCCCGCTGGTTTCTGTTTCAAAATCTTTGAAAATATCTGGCGGCATGAAGTTCGTGTGTGGATCCAACTCACGCAGCATTCCTTTGATCGCACCATAGAGAAGTTTTTTAGTATCCACTTCTTCCACATAGTATTGCTCAACCAAGTTGAGAACCTTCGTGAAGTTTTGCAGGTCCGCGTAGCGGTCTTGAGCGAAGGCCTTAATCTGGAATCCTGTTTCAGCCATGATGAATAATGCTAAGAACAAGATCAGCGCTAGGAGAACTGTTTTCCACTTTAGTACGAATGCCTTCATCGGCTGAATCCTTTCACCCATTCCGTCGGATTGTAGGGCTCTGAAAAATGTCGAACTTCAAAATATAATCCATTTTGTTGGTCAAAGCTACTTCGTCCACTTGTCGCAATGACCTGAGCTTGCGCAACCTCTTGGCCCAACTGGACGCGCAAGTTCGCATTGTTTCCATACACAGTATAGTAATGATCTCCGTGATCGAGTATTAAAACTTGTCCGAGGCCAGGTAAACTTCCCGCAAAAGAGACGACGCCACTAAACACGGCTTTCACGTTTGAGCCTGGATTGGCAGAGATAAAAAGGCCTTTGTTGCTAATAACATAAGATTGATCAGGAACTTTCATCAGACCGAAGTTTTTTACCACTAGACCTTCGACCGGTCGAGGCAGAGCGCCTCTTTGTGCCTCAAAAGAAGGCTTAAGCAGCATATCCATCAAACCCGTATCGGCGATATCGTAGTTCAAAGATTTGGTTTTTAGATTTTTAATCTGCTCTTGAGTAAAGACCTTGGTGCGGCGAATGCCGGCCAAAATGCTGTTTTTCTGAGAGATTTCTTTCTGCAGCTTTTGTTCATGAATTCGCAGGTTGGCTTCGACATCTTTTAAGGATGCCAACTTTTGTTCCAAGCGGCCTTTGCGATCATGCATGTCTTTGATGGACTCGCGGTAGTTTTTAATAAGTTCGAGATCCCGTTTGGCCACAATGCCAAGAATCTTGAGATTCCTTTCAAGGTCCGAAGAGCTTTTTGCTGCAAATAAAAAGCGAGCCAATGTCGGGCCTTTGAGTTTGTAAATCGCACGCAAGCGATCCGTCAGCTGCGCTCGTTGGGCTTCAGTTTGCTTGCCATTTTCCTCGATCTTACTGTTCAGCGTTTGAATCTGCAGCTCTGTCATGTTTCGTTGCTGTTCAAGCTCGGCCTTTTCGGTCACGAGCTTTTTCATGTTCTTATTGATACTGTAAAGAGCGGTCAGAATTTTCTTTTGTTTGAGCTCTTGAATCTCGAGATTCTCTTTGGCGATCTGGAGATCCTTGGCGATTTTTTTTAAATTCGCCTCCTGCGGCGGCGCTTCCGCCATCGCAATGGATACAAAGAAAAGAATCCCCAACAAGATTTTCCTCATAAGCTGCTAGCCGCCCAACCATCATTGATCTGACGCACACAGAGGTAAGAACCCAAGGCACCAAGCAGCGTTCCTGCCAAACAGAAACCGGCGATCAAAGTCCAACCTAAGAAATGCAAGTGCTGCGAAAGTTGCAGGAACTTGAGTTCGTTTTCAAAGAAAGCCACTATATTTATATAAGCAAAGTAACAAAGACCGACCGCCAACATCGACGACACAAAGCCGATCAGTGCTCCTTCGACCATGAAAGGGCGGCGAATCATTCCTGGTGTGGCGCCGATCAACTCCAAAACTTCAATTTCCTGGCGGCGAGATTGAACCGAGGCGCGAATGACGTTGGACAAAACAAAAAGTGCCGCACAGAAAATAATGATACCCAAAGCCTGGCAGGCTTTTTCAAAATAATAGATGAACTGACCGTACTTCTGCACCCATTCTTGACCATAGCTGACTTCAGCGACGGATTTTTCTGTTTTCAAATTGCCGGCAAGTGCATCGAGAACTTTAACGTGATCCACGGCCTTCAAAGATTCTTTTAAAGAAACTTGAAAGCTCGCTGGAATCAAACTGAGCAATTCTTTTTCATTCAAAATGTCTGGCGCATAGCTCGCCATCTGAGCCCGGAAATCTTCGAGCGCCCGATCTTTACTGACAAAGCTCACTTTGCCCACGTTGGGATTGTCTTCGATTTTTTTCTGCAAGGATTCCACGTCAGAGGATTCGGTGTTTTCAGACAGGTACACGGTCATCTGCAACTCTTCGCCCCACACCGTCAGAATTTTCTGCAAGTTTTGGGATAACAAGAACGACCCACAGACAACCAAGTAACAAGCTGTCACCACAATCAGTGTTGAAAACTGCAAAGTCCAATTGCGTTTCAAACTGCCCATGCGTTGTTGAAAAAGGGAACGTATCATTTTATTGGTCCCCCACTATCAAGCCGTCTTTAAGTTGAATCACGCGTTTGCTTCGACGTTTGACCATTTCATGATCATGAGTGGCCACAAACACCGTCGTTCCTTGAGAGCATACGCGCTCCAGAAGATCCATGATCTCTTCACTTAGCTGAGGATCTAAGTTCCCCGTCGGCTCATCCGCAATCAAAACGCCTGGCTGATGAACGACCGCGCGAGCGATGGCAGTTCTTTGTTGCTCACCACCCGAAATAAATTCTGGGAATTGGTCGTATTTGTGAGTGAGACCCACTTGCTCAAGGACTTCTTGAACGCGTCTTTGAATCACCGCGGGGCGATCGCCGCGAATTTGCAATGGTAGCGCCACGTTTTCAAAGATCGTGCGATCTCTCAGCAATCTAAAATCCTGGAAAACGACGCCGATCTTACGGCGAAACTCTGCCACCTTGGTTTCACTGAGCTGACTGATGTTGTAACCAGACACAGTTACCAACCCCGAGGTCGCGGTATCAAAAGCAGAGATCATTTTAAACAGCGATGTTTTGCCAGCGCCACTAGGGCCCGTTAAAAATACAAATTCGCCTTTGCCAATTTGCAGATCGATGTTTTTTAGCGCATGAATCGGACCGGGATATGTTTTGTAGACGTGAGAGAATTCTATCATCCTTTTATTCTAGGGAAGGACGCCCGTGTTTCCTAGAATACTCAGGTCCAGTCTCGACAAGAGGCCAGCCTACGGAGGATTTTTTTGTGAGAATATTTTTGCGCTTCTATGAGGAGCTCAACTTTTTCTTAGCGCCCGCGCAAAGAAGGGGTGAATTCACAATAAATCTTCGCCAGCGTTCCACAGTTAAGGACGTGATTGAATCGCTCGGCGTTCCCCATACAGAAGTGGATTTGATTTTAATTAACAGCAAAAGTGCCGATTTCGATCAAATTCTCAATGACGGCGATCGTATCAGCGTCTACCCAATGTTTGAATCCTTCGATATTTCAACCCTCACGAAGCTTCGCAAAGAGCCACTCAGAAAAAGTTCTCAACATAATCTCAAATTTATCGTCGATGTGAACCTCGGAAAGCTCGCCATATTTCTTAGAATGCTCGGTTTTGATGTGCTCTATCACCCCGATTTGCATGACGACACGGAATTAGCGGCGATTTCAGAGCAAGAACAAAGAGTCCTGCTCACTCGGGATTTAGGACTGCTCAAAAGAAAAAATGTCAATCATGGCTACTACATCAAAGATCGACATCCCTCAAAGCAGATTCTGGAAGTTCTGAGACGGTTTGACCTGCTCAACGCCACAGAACTCTGCGCGCGTTGCTTAGAATGCAATACTCCGGTCGTCTCAGTAAAAAAAGAAAATATTCTCGACAAAATTCCACCGAAGGTGGCCCAGGCTTACTCTGAATTCTATATGTGCCCCCACTGTCACAAAATCTACTGGCAAGGCACTCACTTTGAAGGCATGAAAAAGAAACTCGAAGAGTGGAAAAAAGAGCTCAGACCTTAAGGCATTTTGCCGGCAAGCAAAACATCGAGAATGTCGGTGTGTTGCCGTTTCAGAGCGGTTTTGATCGCATCTTCTTCACGAATGGATTCGGCTTTCAAAGCTACTTCGTACGGAGTCTTTACGGTTTTAATGACAGCGCCATTACAGAAAATTCTACTGACCAAAAATGGGTTGCGGGAACCCCAGTCTTCCGTTTGCACATGAAACTTCTGACCGCGCACTGTTACATCGGAATTAAAACCTTTTTGCATACGAAGAAGTCTAGCATAAGATTCCTACAGAAATCAAAAGGGAGGTTTCAAAAATGTGGAACGAATTTAAGGCTTTCATCAGCAAAGGAAACGTTCTTGATCTAGCCGTCGGTATCATCATCGGAGCCGCCTTCGGTAAAATCGTGTCCTCGTTTGTCGCCGACGTTTTGATGCCGGTCGTTGGTCTCGCCCTCGGCAAAGTCGACTTCAGCAATCTGTTTATTTCACTGAACGGCGAACACTTCGACACGCTCGCCGACGCAAAAAAAGCGGCCGCACCGACCCTGAACTACGGCGTCTTCATAAATAGTGTCATCGATTTCATAATTTTAGGTTTCGCCATCTTCCTCATCGTAAAGATGGCCGCCAAAGTTCAAAAACCCGCAGCCGCTCCTGCGACCAAAGAATGCAAGTACTGCCTCTCCACGATTCCACTCAAAGCAACGAAGTGCGCTCACTGCGGAAGCACTGTCGAGTAATTCTCCCCCGACGAAGGTCGTATCATTCTGATACGGCCCTTTGCTCTTAATTCGATTGCCTCCATAATAAGGGTATCAAATTTGCACTCTTAGCCCCTTACCCGGGAGGACTCTTATGAATTGGAATAGAGCGAACAAGCTCCTTTCATTTGCCCATTATTTCTCCATTCTTGCATTCCTGTTTATTACAAGTGTGACCATTACAACAAAAGCAGCTGACTGCAAAATGGATAAGCAAACACTGGATGATTGTAAAGATAAAGCAAAATATAGAAAGGATAACCTGCAGCTTTGTGTAATGCTCGAAACTAAGTGTAGTTCTCAGACAGGAACCTCTGATAACTCCCCCAACAATCTTGTAAACTTAACTCCTGAGCAGCGAAAACAAGAGCGAGAAGAAAACGACTGTAAAGATCTCAAACGTCGCGCGGACGATAAAAAAGATGATTACTTCAAAGCGTGCAAAGATGCAGGTTTGGGCGGAGCCAGTTGCACAGACAAAGTGGCCGACTGTGACCGAATTGGTTCTGAAGAAGAATACACTAGTGGGGCTACCTTATTACGGGCATTCGCGACGGCGGCAGTCCCTAATCAAACGCCAGGTACTGCCATTTCTTCGTGCCCTAAATATTCTGGGCAGGGTTTCTATGAAAGAAAAGACAAGCTAACCCAGAAACTCAAAGATACTCAGAAAGAGCTTAAGGATAATAAAAAAGAAATTGCAGATTTAAATAAAGACTTCAATGATGACGTAAAGAAGATTCAAGAAGATATAGCGGATGCTCAGAAAGAGTATCAAGAGAAGCAAACTGAGATTAAAAAAGGACAACGTGATCGCGCTGCCGAACAAGCTAAGCAAGCCGCTGATATGGCACAAAATATCCGTAAGCTCGAAAATACCATTCTCCAAAAACAACAAGAAAAAGATCAAATTTATGCGGATAAGTCTCAGTCTCTTGCGCAGATGACTGATGATGTTGCTAAAAGTACTTGCATGGACTCAGTTCGTGAAGCCTATATAAAACGTAGAGATGCCCTTAAAACAGGGGGACAAACAGCTAGTTCAAAATCTTTGATTAAGACTGGGAACACCTCAAAAAATTTCGTTGAGATGAGCTATAAGCAATGTATGGCCAAATTCTACAATGCCCGCTTAAATCTGATGCGCACTTCGGACGCAAAAGTCGAAACAGCCGAAAAAGATATTCGTGACGCTCAATCTACTATGGATAACTTGAAAACCCAGCTCTCTCAGATGTCTTCATTAGAACAACAGGCCCAACAGGATGAAAACACAACTCTGACTCAGCAGCAGCAGGCACTTCAACAAAAGATCCAACGTGCTACATCTCAACTCCAGAGTTTACAACAAACAACTCAACAAAAATCTGCAGCTATGGTTGAGGAACAAAACTCCTTAAATAACGAACTAAAAAGCATTTCCAATCAAATTGCTGGTCTTGGTGCAGAACCTGCGGACGCTAGCACAACCGGAAAAATGCAAGATGTTTCTACAGCAGCTGACGCATACAAAAGCGCGGTAAGAAATGCCAAGAGTGGTACTTGCTCGTACAATGATGATATTTTCGGTGAAAAAGGCTCCAGTACAAAGACCGGGAGAACAGAAAAGGCTAGCGGCAGCAATGGATCAAACAAAGGCACCGACGGAAAATAGGTTTATTTACTCTACTTTCTAAACTCCAATCTCCATTCTCTAAAAAGCCTCCCCTAGTCCAGAGCCTAGCTGGACTGCACCGGGAGGCTTTTTTTGACCCCCTCCTCTCACACTGCTAAAATGGTGGCTGATTTTAATCTGTTAGAAGGAGCCACCTCCGTGTTGAAAAAGTTAATTATTGCAGGTGTCATACTGATCATTGTTGGTATCGCGGGCGTTTACGCTGTCTTCCATTCGGTGAAGGCCGGTCTTCCGCAGTTGATCACGGTGAAGGACTATCAGCCGCTGTTGGTTTCTGAAATCTACGATCGCAAAAATAAAAAAATCGGCGAACTTTCTCGCGATGAGCGACGGATTGTTGTTCCTTACGAAAAAATGCCGAAGAATCTAGTTCATGCTTTCTTGGCGGCAGAAGATGATCAGTTCTTCCAGCACGGCGGGATTAACTATCAGGCGATTTTGCGGGCGACTCTGGCGAACTTGCGCGCGGGCCGCACGGTGCAGGGGGGATCGACGATCACTCAGCAGGTGGCGAAGACATTGCTCTTGCGTGACCGCGAGAAAACTTTCTTGAGAAAAATCCGCGAAGCGATGCTAGCCCAGCAGATGGAAGAGAACCTGAAAAAAGAAGATATTCTGTATCTGTACTTGAATCAGATCTACTTCGGTCAAGGGGCGTACGGTGTTGAGGTGGCTTCTCAAACTTACTATCATAAATCGGTCGACCAATTAACTTTGGCAGAGATGGCTATTTTAGCCGGTCTGCCGCAGGCACCGAGCCGCTATTCCCCGGTGTCAAATCCGCAACGTGCAAAAGAACGACAATCGTACGTTCTGCACCGTATGGCAGAAGTCGGCTTCGTGACAAAAGCGGAGGCCGATGAGGCCGTAAAGCAACCGGTAAAAGTTTTTGTACGTGAAAGATATGTGGAGTTCGCTCCGTCGGTGGTCGAAACGGTTCGTCAGTTGCTGGTAGCTCAGCTAGGTGAAGAACAAGTATTAGATAAAGGCCTTCGTATCTACACAAGTATCGAACTTGATAAACAGCTTGCGGCCCAAGAGTCCGTGGTCACTGGTTTGAAAGAGCTTGATAAACGCCAAGGTTATCGCGGTCCATTGAGAGAACTTTCGACAAAAGACGAGATTGAAAAATTCTTGGTTGATGGCCGCAAAAAGCTGATTGCGGAGTCCACTCCAGAACGTATCA
>Ga0255338_1004648_pt1 | contig 13838 bp, 14 predicted proteins | sample MeOH1_35cm_T4_19_FD_203715 | JGI IMG/M metagenome (GOLD analysis project Ga0255338, IMG submission 203715) | Sandy soil microbial communities from University of British Columbia, Vancouver, Canada - MeOH1_35cm_T4_195 | ecosystem: Engineered > Artificial ecosystem > Sand microcosm > Unclassified ...
TGCAGACATTGCGCGTGACAACCGAGAGCTGATCTATGTGTCCATCAGCGGTTTCGGCCCGTCGGGCGAGAAATCAAGCCTGCCCGCCACGGACACCGTCATCCAGGGCTTCTCGGGGATGATGTCGCTCAACCCCGATGGCGAAGGCCGGCCCAGGCGCCTGGGGTTCCTGGCGGTCGACACGCTCACAGCGCTGTATGCCTTCCAGGCTGTGTCGGTCGCCCTGTACGCCCGACGAGACGGTGCGGGCGGCAAGCACCTGGACATCAACCTGATGCAGGCCACGGCCGCGTTCCTCACACCGAAGATCATCGAAGCCAGCCTGGAGGGGGAGGCGCCGCAGTCCATCAACGTTCCCGCCGGCGTGTATCGCACGGTGGACGGCTGGCTCGCAGTCACGCTCAGCAAGGAGGCCCACTTCGGCGCCCTGTGCAAGGCCACGGGCCGGCCCGACTTGGCGGGCGACCCTCGCTTTGCCAGCTTCCAGCTGCGCGCGCCTCATGGCCGCCATCTGGAGGCCGAGTTCGGTGCAGTGTTCGCCCAACGCAGCACGGCGCAGTGGCTGGATATTCTGCAGGCGCATGGCGTGGTCGCCAGCCGCGTGAACACGCTGACCGACTGGCTGGCCGATCCGCATGTCGTGGCCGCCGGCGCCGCACCGCTCACCCGGGACCAGGGCCGTGCATTTCACTTTCCTGCCACGCCGGGCATTGCTCCGCCCGGGCCGCATGAAAGCCGCGCACGCTGGCCCGATGTGGGATCGCACGGCGCGCAGGTGTTGCGCGGCTTTGGATTCAGCGAGAAAGAAATCGCGGCCCTCCGGGCCAACGGCGCTTTTGTACAACCCAATTGAACTTCAGGAGACCCGCATGCAAACCTCGCCCACCCTTCGCCGCCGCCGCGTCGTCCCCCTGCTTGCCGCCATGGCGGTCACCCTGGGGGCGGCGCCCGCATGGGCCCAAAGCGGCCCCTTTCCGAACAAGCCGATCCACATCGTCGTGCCCTTTGCGGCAGGCACCGGCACCGAGGTGATCGCCCGCACCGTGGGCCAGAAGATATCGGAAGAGACCAAGCAGCCTGTGGTGATCGACATCAAGGAAGGCGGCGGAGGCATCGTTGGCACGCTGGCCGCGATGCAGGCGCCCGCGGACGGCTACACGATGCTGATAGTGGCCAACCCATTCACCATCGTGCCGGGGACCAACAGCAAGGCACCCTATAGCCCGCTAAAAGACTTCGTTCCGTTGGCCAAGGTCGCCATTATCCCCATCGTGCTCACCGTCCGCCAGACACTGCCCGTCAATGACTTGAAGGAATTCATTGCCTATGCCAAGGCCAATCCCGGCAAGCTGAGCTACGCATCCTCGGGTCCCGGGACACCGAGCCAGCTGGAGATGGAACTCTTCAAGCAGGCGGCAGGCATCGACATCGTCGAGGTTCCCTACAAGAGCACGGGGCAGGCCATGACGGACGTGGTGGGCGGGCAGATCGACATGTACCCGGCAGGCTTGCCGACATCGCTGCAGCACATCAAGTCGGGGCGGATCAAGGCACTGGGCCTGTTCAACACGCAGCGCTCGCCAGCCCTGCCCGATGTGCCGACGCTGGCCGAGGGCATGGGCATGCCGAACTATGTGGCGACGCCATTGTGGTACGGTTTTGTGGCGCGCGCCGGCACGCCGCCCGAGATCCAGACCCGCCTGCATGCGCTGATCACACAGGCCATGAAGTCCCCCGAAGTTGCGGCGCGGCTGCAGGGGCTGGGTGCGCAACTGATCACGCCGACCAATGAGGAGTTCAGCCAGAGCATGAAGGCCGAGACCGAAAAGACGACGCGCATCGCCAAGGCCCTGGGCATCGCGAAATGAGCGGCAAGGCGGCTGCGGGCAAGCGCCGGATCGAGCCGGCGTCACCCGGCTTCGACTCGTTCAATGTGGGAGACGTGCACGTCAGCTACGGGCGCACCGTGACGCAGGCGCACCTGGTCAACTTCACATCGATGGCGGGCATGCAGTTGCCGTTGTTCATCAATCACGACCGCGCGAAGACCGGGCCATTCGGCGAGCCCGTGGCGCCGGGCTTTCTGACGGCCTCGCTGTCGGGCGGCATGATGGAAAGCGTGCTGGGCAACAACACCCTGGCCGGGCTCGGCATGGACGGCTTTCGCTTCAAGACACCGGTCAAGGCGGGCGACACCTTGCATGCCGAAGTCGAGATTGTCAGCAAGAAAGACACCCAGGACGCCGGGCGAGGCGTCCTGGGCGTGCAGGTGAACGTGATCAACCAGCGGGCAGAGCTGGTGCTGGAATACACCGCCAAAGTCCTGATGAAGCGCTGATGGGCCTTCGGCAGAAAGCGTGTCAGATCACGCCGGCACTGCGCAGCTCCGAGATCTGCCCGTCCGCCATACCCAGCAGATTCCTGTAGACCTCGTCGTTGTGCTCGCCCAGTAGCGGCGGCGGGCTGCGGTATTCGACCGGCGACGCAGAAAGCCTGATGGGGTTCGCAAGCACGGGTGCTGCGGCGCCCAGCGGGTGCGGCATGTCCACACGCAGGCCGCGATGCAGCACCTGCGGATCCTCGAAGACCTCCTCGATGGTGTTGATCGGCCCGCAGGCAACGTCGCACGCTTCCAGCGCCGCCATCCACTGGGCTTTGGTGCGCGTGGCCATGATGCCTCGAATGACGGGGATGAGGTCCCGGCGGTTGATCACGCGGTCCGCATTCGCCGCAAAACGCGGATCCCTGGCGAGATCACTGCAGCCTGCGACTTCGCAGAAGCGCGCAAACTGCGCGTCGTTGGCCACCGCCAGAATGATGTGGCCGTCCAAGGTGGCAAATACCTCGTACGGCACGATATGCGGATGGGCATTCCCCAGGCGCGAAGGCACCTGGCCGGAGCAGAAATACGAGATGACCTGCGTCACGTTCACGGCCACGGCCGTGTCGAGCAGCGCCATGTCGATGAACTGGCCTTGGCCGGTGCGCTCGCGGTGCGCGATCGCCGCCGTCAGCGCGATGCTGGCGTACAGGCCCGTCAGGTAGTCCACGATGGGAATGCCTACCTTCTGCGGCCCGCCACCCGGTTCGCTGTCGCGCTCGCCGGTGATGCTCATCATGCCGCCCATGCCCTGGAACACGAAGTCGTAGCCGGGCCTCTCTGCATACGGCCCGGTCTGACCGAAGCCCGTCACCGAACAGTAGATCAGTTCCGGGTTGATCTTCTTCAAGTCTTCGTAAGCCAGGCCATAGCGGGCCAGATTGCCGACCTTGTAGTTCTCGATCAGCACGTCGCTTTTCCTGATGAGCTGGCGCAAGATCTCCTGGCCCCGCGGCTGACTGATGTCCAGCGTGACGGATTTCTTGTTCCGGTTGCCGGCGAGGAAGTACGCCGATTCCCGCGTGTCATTTCCCTCTCCGTCCTTCATCCACGGGGGGCCGAAGCCGCGCGTGTCGTCGCCGCTGCCCGGCCGCTCAACCTTGATGACTTCAGCGCCCAGGTCGGCCAGATTCTGCGCGGCGAGGGGTGCCGCCAGGATGCGCGACAGGTCGATCACGCGCAAGTGGGAAAACGGTCCTGACACGGGGATACCTCGCAATCTACGATTCACTATTGAGAAAATTATTTCATCATTATAAAATACTTCGATCATCACCGGCAATCGACGCTGGGCACTTTGCGCCTCTCCGTGCCCATCTGGAGACACTTTCCATGCAAGAACAACCCGCCATGAACGCTCCCACCCCCCAAGGCCCTCTGGCCGGTCTGCGGGTGATCGAATTCGCCGGCATAGGCCCGGGGCCATTCGCGGCCATGCTGCTGAGCGACATGGGCGCCGACGTGTTGCGCATTGACCGGCCCGGCGCCGGCGTTCGCCCACCGTTCGACATCGTCTCGCGCGGGCGGCGCGTGGTCGAGTTGAACCTGCGGCAAACGGAAGACGCCGCGCAGGCCCTGGAGTTGCTTTCGCGCGCGCACGTGCTCATCGAGGGATTTCGCCCGGGCGTGATGGAGCGTCTTGGGCTCGGCCCGGACGTGGTGCTGGCAAGAAACCCGGCGCTGGTCTACGGCCGGCTCACCGGCTGGGGCCAGACCGGGCCACTGGCAGAAACGGCGGGACACGACATCAATTACATCGCCATCGGCGGAGCATTGGCCGCCATGGGGCCGAGGGATCGCGAGCCTTTGCCGCCGATGAACCTCGTGGGTGACTACGGGGGAGGTTCGCTCTACCTCACGACCGGGATCCTGGCCGCACTTCATGAGGCGCGGAAAAGCGGCAAGGGGCAAGTGGTGGACGCCGCTGTGATGGACGGCACGGCGTCGCTCATGGCACTTTACGCTGGACGTGTGGCGCGTGGCGACTGGAGTACCGAGCGCGGCACCAACATGCTGGACGGTGCTGCGCACTACTACCGCACCTATGCGACGTCCGATGGCCACTACATGGCTGTCGGCGCCATCGAGCCCCAATTCTTTGCCACGCTCTGTCACATCCTGGGCATCGACCCGGCAGAGGTGCCACAGCAAGACCGTGCGCGCTGGCCTGAGCTGAGCGCCAGATTTGCCGCCATTTTCAGGACCCGAAGCCGTTCCGAGTGGACTGCTGCATTCGATGGCACGGACGCCTGCGTCGCGCCGGTCCTGGGCTTCACCGAAGCGCAATCGCATCCCCATCTTGCGGTGCGCGGCACCTATTGCGAGTTGGACGGCATCGTTCAACCGGCGCCGACACCTCGCTTCTCCAGAAGCGGCGAGGGCATACAGGGCCCGCCGCCGTCGGCTCTTGCCTCCGCCGACGAAGCGCTCGCCAGATGGGCCATGAATACGTGACAGACGACACCAGAAGCCAACGCGACAAGCCGGGCTCGTCCAGGCCGACGCGTACCGTTCGCCGCATCCACTTCAACCATTGACCTCCGGAAAACAACATGCGCACTCGACCCACCCCCACCACGTCCATCGCGCGGTCCACCGCCGACCGGATCTTCGTGCGAGAAGCCGATCTGGTGAATGACCTCATCGGCGAACTCACTTTCACCGAGATGATGCTTTTCCTTCTGACCGGGAAGAAGGAGTCGACCAAGGCGCAGATCCGCGTGCTCGACGCGGTGCTCGTCACGCTGATGGAGCACGGCCTCACCCCCAGTGCCATCGCGACCCGGCTGATCTACCATTCGGCGCCCGATTCCCTGCAGTCGGCCGTCGCCGCCGGCCTGCTGGGCGTTGGCACCACTTTCATCGGCACCATGGAAGGCTGTGCCGCCAACATCGAGGAGATGCTGGCCGCCCCCGAGGGCGTCGAAGCTTGCGCCCTGGCCATCGCACAGCGACACCATCGGAGCCGCAAGCCGCTGCACGGGTTCGGCCATCCCCACCATAAACCCGACGACCCGCGCACGCCCAAGCTGTTTTCAGTGGCAGAAAGCGAGAACGTCCCGGGCCTGCACATCGGTGCACTGCGCATCTTGTCGGCCCAGGTGGACAAGGTCTATGGCCGCCACATCACGATCAACGCGACTGGCGCAGCCGCTGCGCTGCTGGGAGAGATCGGCATTCCCCAGCGCATCATGCGCGGCGTCGCCGTCGTCAGCCGTTCGGCCGGTCTGGTGGGGCACATCCTGGAGGAAAGCCGAAAGCCGTCCGCTGCGTTCATCTGGGAAACCGTGGACGGAGCGATCCCCTACGTTGCCGAGTGAGGCAGGAAGCTCGCGCCGGGAACGGCTGCTGGAATCTGCTCGCCACGTCGCCCACCGGATCGGCGAGGTCGAGAAGATCCAGCAACTCCCTTCGGACACGCCTTCATATCATGGTCGTGGCAAGTCCGGAACGCATGATCCGACGGCGGCATCCAAGTAAAGCGAATAATATTCATTATTCACTGCAATGCAAGTTGGGATGCCCCATGGACATCAACCTGGCGGTCACCTTCCTGGAGATCGTTGCGCAACGAAGTTTCGCCGGGGCGGCGGAGCGCCTGCACGTCACGCAGACCGCCATCAGCGCGCGGGTCAAACACCTCGAGGAGCTGTTGGGGCGGCCCGTGTTCGTTCGCAACAAATCCGGCGCCACGCTCACTGCGGCCGGCGAGCAGTTCGTCCCATTCGCCCTGTCCCTGGTGCAGATGTGGGAGCGGGCCCGGCAGCAGGTGGCCGTTCCGGCCGGCCGGCGCGCAGTTATTGCCGTGGGATGCGAGGAGAGCCTCTGGGACCCGCTTTTGGTCGACTGGCTGGTTTGGATGCGCACGGGCGCACCCGACATCGCGTTGCGCACGGAGGTCGGCCCGCCGAAGGACCTGCTCGAGCGAGTGTCGTCCGGCACGCTGGACATCGCCATCGCCTATGCGCCGCCACGCCGGCCAGGCCTGATGATCGACCTGCTGATCGAGGAGAAGCTCATCCTGGTGACGACCGACCGAACGCTTGGCGCCCCAACGCCGCGCGATTACGTCTATGTCGACTGGGGCCCGGAATTTGCGGAGCAGCACGGGCTGGCGTTTCCCCATCTGTCGGGAGGCGCCGTCTCGGCGAATCTCGGCCCCGTGGCGCGCGACTACCTGCTCGCGGCCGGTGGCGCGGGCTACTTCAGGCAAAACGTCGTGCGCGCATACCTGGACAGCCAGCGCCTTTTCAAAATTCCCGGAGCGCCGGAGTTTCTGTATCCCGCCTATGCCGTGTATTCGCAGAATGCCGATATGAAAGTCCTCGCGCCCGCGATTGCAGGCCTGAAGCACGCGGGCGGTGCGCAACGCCGTCGGCGGCGGGCTTCCGGGGGAAGAAGGTGAGCCGGACGAGCCAGGGTTATCTCGTCGCGCCGGCAGCGCGCCGCGTCACCCCTTCCCCAGCGGCGGACGCCCGAACAGGCTCGATGCATTGCTCACCGGCCCCAGTTCTGCGGCCGCGGCGAGCAGCGAAGGCGCGAGCTCGTGCATGCGCGCATTACCCAGCCTCGCACGCGTGCCCGCGATGCTGATGACGCCGATGGCCTCCTTGCGGCGATACACCGGCGCGGCCATGGCGGCCATGCCGGGCGCGAACACTTCGTCGATCATCGCGTAGCCGCGCACCCGCGCCGCATGCAGGAAGCCGAGCAGCGACTTGATGGTGGTCGGGGCCTTGGGCCCGTATTCCGCCGGCGTGCCGAAGCCCTGGCGTGAGACGAGTTCGAGCGCGCGCTCGTCGGTCAGCGTCATCAGCCAGGCATGGCCGGACGCGGTGCACGACAGCCGCGCATCCATGCCCATGTCGGGGTCGTAGCGCAGGCCCGTCTGCCGCGTGCCCTGCGACTTGGCGACCCAGGTGAGGCGGTCTTCGTCCACGATGGACAGGCGCACCAGCTCGCCCGAGCCCTGCGCCAGCCGCTCCAGCAGCGGCTCGGCGATGTCCACGATGCCCGCGCTGCTCAGGAAGCCCAGTCCCAGGGACACCATCTTGGTCGTCAGCACATAGTCGCCCTGCTTTCGCGCCTGCCGCACGTAACCGCGGCGCTGCAGTTCCGCCAGCAGGCGGTGGCAGGCGCTGTGCGGAATGTCGAGTTCCGATGCGATGAGGGTCAGCGGCAGGCCTTGCGGGTGCTGCACGAGGTGTTCCAGCACCGAGAGGCCACGGTCGAGGGCGATGCTCATATCCTGTATTGTGAAACAAGTTTCCAATACGGAAAGTCTTTCTGTCCGGCGCGGAAGAATCGGCGCCATGACAGCAACCGTCTACGTCCTCAACGGCCCCAACCTGAACCTGCTGGGCCTGCGCGAGCCGCACCTGTACGGCAGCACCACGCTGGCCGAGGTGGAGCAGTTGTGCCGCCGCGTGGCCGGCGAGCTGGGACTGGCCTGCGACTTCCGGCAGACCAATCACGAGGGCGTGATGGTGGACTGGGTGCAGGAGGCGCGCGAGAAGGCCGCGGCCCTCGCCATCAACCCGGCCGGCCTGTCGTTCCGCTCCATCCCGCTGCTGGACGCGCTCAAGACCCTCGAGCAGCCCATCGCCGAGGTCCACGTGACCAACATCCACCGTCGCGACCCGCTCTACCAGCACTCGCTGGTGTCGCTGGCCGCGACGGGGGTCATCTGCGGCTTCGGCGCCTTCGGCTACGAGCTGGCGATCCGGGCCCTGGCGCAGCGCCTGGCTACGGCGGCGCCCCACTGATTTTGCGCGCGTACTACCATCACGACCAACAGGAGACAACCATGAACCATTCCATCGCTCGCCGCTCGCTGCTGGGCGCGGGGGCCCTGCTCTCCGCCGGCGCCATCCTGCCGGCCTGGGCCCAGACCCCTCCCACGCTGCGCTTTGCCGCCGTCTTCTCCGACAAGGACATCCGGGCCGACATGATGAAGATGTTCGCCAAGGAGATCGAGAACGACTTCAAGGTGGAGATGCACCTGAACTCCACCTTGTTCCGCCAGGGTACCGAACTGGTCGCGCTGCAGCGCGACAACCTGGAGATGGGCAACATCGCGCCGCAGGACATCTCCAAGCAGGTGCCGGCCTGGTCGCTGCTCACCTCGGCCTACCTGTTCCGCGACGCCAACCACCTGAGCAGCTTCTTCGCGAGCGACCTGGGCGCGCAGATGAAGAAGATGGTGGAGGACCAGGTGAAGGTGAAGATCCTCGGGCCCACCTTCTTCGGCACGCGCCACGTGGGCCTGAAGCCCAGGAAGAAGATCAACGTGCCCGCCGACCTGGCCGGCGTGAAGCTGCGCATGCCGCCCGGCGAGACCTGGCAGATGCTGGGCAAATCGCTCGGTGCCAACCCGACGCCCATGGCCTACGCCGAGACCTATACCGGCCTGCAGACCGGCGCCATCGACGGCCAGGACAATCCGCTGCCCAACGTGCAGAACATGAAGTTCTTCGAAGTGATGTCGCAGATCGTGCTGACGTCGCACCTGGTGGCCTTCGACCTGCTCACCGTGAACATGAAGACCTGGCAGGGCATGACGCCGGCCAGGCAGCGCGCCTTCCAGGCCGCCGCGGACAAGGCGATCGCGTGGAGCGCGGCCGAACACGGCAAGCGCGAGGCCGAGCTGGCGGACACCTTCCACAAGCAGGGCCTGGACGTGTATGTGCCCAACGTCGCCGCCTTCCGCGAGTACGCCCAGAAGGTCTACCTGGCCTCCGACGACGCCAAGACCTGGCCGCCCGGCATGCTCGACAAGATCAACGCGATGAAGTGACGCGCGAGCGCATGTTCGGCCGCTTGACGACGCAGCTCCATCGTTTCGCCGAAGGCGTGGCCGCGGTATTGCTCGCCGTGATCTTCGTCGCCTTCATCGCGCAGATCACCTTGCGTTACGTGTTCAACTGGCCGGTGGGCTGGACCAGCGAGCTCTCGCTCGCGGCCTGGCTCTGGCTGGTGCTGTGGGGCGCGGCGTTCGTGCTGAAGGACGACGAGGAGATCCGCATCGACCTCATCGCGGGTCACGCGAACCGGCGGACGCGCCGCGTCCTGGGCGCCATCGGCTCCTCGAGCGTCATCGTGCTTTTCGGGATGTCGCTGCCGGCCTCCTGGGCCTACGTGACCTTCATGAAGGTCGAAAAGAGTTCGTACCTCGGCATCCGCATGGACATCATGTATTCCATCTACGTCGTTTTCGCCGTGGCCGTCATTGCGCGTGGCCTGCGCCAGCTCGCGCTCGGGCCGACGAAAGCGCCCGCGGCCGGCGACGCGGCCCTTCCCCCCTCGGCATTGTGAATTTCACCAGTCCCTTCTCGCTGGCGCTCTACGCCATCGTGGCGCTCAGCCTGCTCGGCGTTCCCGTCGGGCACGCGATGATCGGCGGCTCCGTCCTGTACCTGTACCTCAAGGGCATGGACATGGGCACCGCCGCGGAGCAACTCCTGAACGGCACCTACTCCAGCTTCCTGCTGCTGGCCATCCCGTTGTTCATCCTGGCTGCCAGCATCATGAGCACCGGCAGCATCATGGACAGGCTGCTGCGCTTCTGCAACGCCATCGTGGGGCGCTTTCCCGGCGGCCTTGCGCAGGTGAACGTGCTGCAAAGCGTGGTGTTCGCCAGCATGTCGGGCTCCGCGCTGGCCGACGCCGCCGGCTCGGGCAAGGTGATGCAGGTGATGATGACCCGCGAAGGCAAGTACACGCCCGGCTTCGCCGCGGCGCTCAGCGCCGTCTCCTCCGTGATCGGGCCCATCCTGCCGCCTTCCATCCCGATGGTGCTGTACGCGCTGGTCTCGGGCACTTCCATCGGCTACCTGTTCATCGCGGGCGTGTTGCCCGGGCTGCTGCTCGGCGCCGTGCAGATGGGATTGATCTACTACCTCGCCAAGCGGCGCGGGTTCCCGGTGGAAGAGCCCGTTGCGCTGCGCCAGATGCCGAAGATCACGCTCGAAGCGTTTCCCGCGCTCATGCTGCCCGTCATCCTGATGGGGTGCCTCTACAGCGGCGTGACCACGCCCACCGAGGCCGCGGGCATCGCCGCCGCCTACGCGCTGCTGATCTCCGCCGGGCTGTACCGCAGCATGGGCTGGGGCGACCTGTACGACTCGCTGCTCGCCAGCGCGCGCCTGTCGATCTCCATCGGCATGCTGATCGCCGGGGCGCTGGTGTTCAACTACGTCGTCACCTCGGAGAACATCCCCGCCACCCTCAGCGTGGCGATGAAGGGCTGGGATTTCTCGCCCATGGGATTCCTGCTGCTGGTCAACCTCATCCTGCTGGTGCTGGGCGCGTTCCTCGAGGGCTCGACCATCATCCTGATCATCCTGCCCGTGTTGCTGCCGACCGCCACGGCGCTGGGCATCGACCCCGTGCACTTCGGCGTGGTGGCGGTGCTGAACATCATGATCGGCCTGGTGACGCCGCCCTATGGATTGCTGCTGTTCATGATGACCCGGATCGCCGAGGTCTCGCTGGTGGAACTGCTGCGCGAGGCCTGGCCCTTCATCGTCGTCATGATCGCCGCCCTCGCGCTGGTGACGGTGTGGCCGGGCATGGTGCTCTGGCTGCCGCGGCTGGCGGGATACACGGGGTGAACGTGGCCCAGGACAAGCTCCTCGTCGGCCTCATCGGCGCGGGCATCCAGCTCTCGCTCACCCCGGCGATGCAGGAGGAGGAAGCGGCGCACCACAGGCTGCGTTTGCACTACCAGCTGATCGACCTGGACCGCACGCCGGGCTCGCTCGAGCAACTGCCAGCCTTGCTCACGGCCGCGCGCATCATGGGCTTCGCCGGGCTGAACGTCACCTACCCGTGCAAGCAGGCCGTGGTCCCGCTGCTGGACGAGCTCTCGCCCGAGGCGCGGGCCATGGGCGCGGTGAATACCGTGGTCATCCGCGACGGGCGGCTCGTCGGCCACAACACCGATGGCTCGGGCTGGGCCTGGGGCTTTCGTCGCGCCCTGCCCGACGCCGACCTGGGCTGCGTCGTGCTGCTCGGCGCGGGCGGCGCCGGCTCGGCCATCGCGGAAGCGGTGCTGGGCCTGGGGGCGGCACAACTGCGGCTGGTCGACACGGATGCGGCGCGGGCGCAGGCCCTGGCTGCGGCGCTGAATGCGCGCCACGGCAACCGCGCGACCGCACAACCCCGTGCGGAGCGGGCCCTGGAGGGCGCGACCGGCCTGATCCACGCCACGCCCACCGGCATGGCCAAGTCGCCGGGTTTGCCGATGCCCGCCGCGCGGCTGCGCCCGTCGATGTGGGTATCGGAAATCGTCTACTTCCCGATCGAGACCGAACTGTTGAATGCGGCCCGCGCGATGGGCTGCCGCACGATGGACGGCGGCACCATGGCCGTGGGCCAGGCCGTCGGCGCGTTCGAACTTTTCACCGGCCGCGAGGCCGACGCGGGCCGCATGGAGCAACACTTCCGCCGGCTGATCGCCGGCCGGCGACACGGGAGGCCATGATGCCGGGTCGAGCTGCACTCGCGATGTGGTGGGACATCGCTCCCGATATCCAGGCTCGCCAGGCCCAGCAAGCCTGCGGTTCCGCGCAACAGCAAGGCGACCAGGGCCGCCTGCGCGAAGTCGTCGCACCACTCGAGCAGGCGAGCGATCGCCCCATGCAGGCTTGCCGGAATGCCGGCAACGTCGACGCGAAGTTGCGGCAAGCCGTGCAGCGTGCGCATGACGAGGCGTCCGGCCTCAGGATGCAGATGGGCTGACGGGCTGACGGGCTGACGGGCCCATTGGAGTCAGGGATAGGTCCGCGGCCCCGCCGGCGGGTCACGGCAGCAGCGCGACCTGCTGCGATACTGCGGCATGGGCCTGAAGCAACTTCTTGCGGACGAATTGCGCCAGCTCGCCAGGGTGAACCGCAGCGATCGCCCGTGGGAAATGCCCGTCGCGGCCGCCCTCGCCAGCGGGCTGCCGATCTTCATCGGCGCGGCTTATGGCGAGCTCGGGCTCGGGCTCGTCGGTTCGCTGGGCGGGCTGGTGTTCCTGTACCTGCCGGCCACGCGCCTGTCGCACCGAATGGCCTGGCTCATGGCCTGTGCGTTCGGCATGACGGGCAGCCATGCGATGGGCATGCTGGGACACCTGTACCCGCCGCTGGTCGTGCCCTTGCTCGTGATCATCACCATCCTGGTCACCATGGTCTGCCGCTTCTACGCAGCGCCGCCACCGGGCAGCCTGTTCTTCGTCATGGCCGCGGCGATCGGTGCCTACAGCCCGGCGCAGGGGCGTACGGCACTCGTGCAGATGGGCGCGCTCGCGCTCGGCACGGTGCTGGCAGTGGCCATCGCCTTCCTCTACAGCCTGCACATCGTCAGCCGCCACGGCGTGCCCGCGCCGAGCCCACGCCCGGACCCGGAGTTCGACTTCGTGGTCGTGGATTCGGTGGTGATCGGCGGCTTCGTGGGGTTGTCGCTGCTGGCGGCGCATGCGCTGCAGCTGGATCGGCCTTACTGGGTGCCGGTGAGCTGCCTTGCCATCATCCAGGGCGCGTCGCTGCGCGCGGCGTGGACGCGGCAGCTGCATCGCATCGTCGGCACCGCGCTGGGCCTGCTGCTGTTTCTCGGCATCGCGCAGGAGCCGCTCGGGCCCTGGGGGGTTGCTGCTGTGTTGACGGCCCTGACGCTGGTGATCGAAACGCTGGTGGTGCGCCACTACGGGCTGGCCACCGTATTCATCACGCCGCTGACGATCCTGCTGGCGGAGGCCGGGCAAGGCTCCATCATGGCGCCGCAACGCCTCATGCAGGCGCGCCTGGTCGACACCGTGGTCGGGGCCGTTCTCGGCCTGGCGGGTGCGGCCTGCCTGCACAGTCCGCGGTTCCGCGCGGTGGTGGGCGCCGGTTTGCGCAAGCTGTTCGCGCAGGGTTGACGCCGGCACCTCCCGCCACCAGCCTGGTGACTGGCCACTCCATGAAAAATGCCCCGCGCCAACGGGGCATTTCGATCAGCTCGCGAAGGAGGCGCGTTTACTTCTTGTCGCCGCCCGGCACCTTGCCTTCGACGCCCTTGACGTACCAGTTGATGCCGCCCAGGAACTTGTCGTCGGCCACGGCATCCTTGGCCAGCACTTCCTTGCCGGCGTTGTTCACCAGCGGGCCCTTCCAGATGGAGAAGCTGCCGTCCTTGAGGCCGGCCTTCACTTCGTCGAGCTTCTTCTTGGCGTCTTCCGGCACGTCGGCCGCGACGGAGACCATGTCGATCGCGCCTTCCTTGACGCCCCACCAGGTCTGGCCCGCCGCCCACTTGCCTTCCAGCGCGTCACGCGTGGCCTTGATGTAGTACGGTGCCCAGTTGATCACGGCCGAGCCGAGGTGCGCCTTGGGGCCGTAGGCCGTCATGTCGCTGTCCCAGCCGAAGGCGCGCTTGCCCATCTTCTCCGCCGTCTGCAGCACGGCCGACGAGTCGGTGTTCTGCATCAGCACGT
>Ga0255338_1004649_pt1 | contig 13833 bp, 15 predicted proteins | sample MeOH1_35cm_T4_19_FD_203715 | JGI IMG/M metagenome (GOLD analysis project Ga0255338, IMG submission 203715) | Sandy soil microbial communities from University of British Columbia, Vancouver, Canada - MeOH1_35cm_T4_195 | ecosystem: Engineered > Artificial ecosystem > Sand microcosm > Unclassified ...
CATGCAGGCGCCGGCTGTTCTCCCACAGATGCGCGCGCTTGTTGCCGGCATGCATCAGCTTGCGGATCGATGTCGCCGCGGTGGCGACCACCGACGGCGGCAGCGAGGCGGTGAAGACATAGGGGCGGCAGACGAGGCGCATCACCTCGAACTTGGGATGGTTCGAGACGCAGAAGCCGCCGACCGTGCCGACCGACTTGGAGAAGGTGCCGACGACGAAATCGATGTCGTCGGAGACGCCGGCTTCCTCGAACACGCCGCGGCCATGTTCGCCGAAAAAGCCCATGCCATGGGCTTCGTCGCACAGGATCATGCAGCCATGCTTCTTGGCGACGGCAACCATTTCCTTGAGCGGGGCGATGTCGCCGAGCATCGAATAGACGCCCTCGAGCACGACGAGCTTGCCCGGCTCCTTGGGCAGCCGGCCGAGGCGCTTGTCGAGATCCTCGACCGAATTATGGCGGAAGCGGACGATCTCGGCATTGCCCAGCGCGCAGCCGTCATAGATCGACGCATGGCTGTCGGCATCGAGGATGATATATTCGCCCTTGCCGGCGAGCGTCGAGATCATCCCGAGATTGGCCTGGTAGCCGGTCGAGAAGACCATGGCGTGCTTCGTGCCGTAGAACTCCTTGAGAGCCTCCTCGCAGTCCTTGTGCGGCTCATAGGTGCCGTTGAGGACGCGGCTGCCAGTGGTGCCCGAGCCGAAATGGTCAAGCGCGTCCTTGCCGGCCTGGATGACGTCGGGATCGAACGTCATGCCCATATAATTATAGGTGCCGAGCAGGATCGTCTCCTTGCCCTTGATCACGGCGAGGGTGGGGGATTTCACTTCCTCCATCACGATCGCGAACGGATCGCGCACGCCGGTTGCCATCAGCGCCTCGCGCTCGGCGATCAGGGCATCGAACTTGGAGAAGAGATCGCGCTCCGGTGCGATCGCGGGCGGATCGACGGGGAGGGCATCGGCGGTCTGGGCGGCTTCGGTCATGATGTCAGGCCTTCAGCTTCATCACCGCATCGACGAGCTGGCCGACCGTCTCGATTTCGGCCTGCATGTTCATCGTGATGATGATGTCGAACTCGTCCTCGATCGCAGCCACGAAATCCATGACCGTCAGGCTGTCCCATTCCAGATCGCCCTGGAAGGTCGTCGCGTCGGAGAGCGGGACACCCTTCTTGTTGAAGGGTTCGATCAGGCCGGTGACGGTGTCGAAAACGTGCGCGCGGTCGTTCAAAACATGTCCTTCGAAAATTGATGCTGTGCCCTGCCAAGAAAATGCGGCGGCTTTCTGGCGGACCTATAGCAGTGTCGGCGCACGATGCCACCGCATGGTCACATTGCGCCGCTTTTCCCTGTTCTCCGGCCCTTAACAGGGAAATTTTCTTTTTCCGGCCAGTTTGCGGCTGATTTTTGGAAAAAATACCATTTTTTATCAGTGTGTTATATGTTGAATTCCCTGTTATGGCGGAACAGGGAATTTCGAGCGTGGAACAGGGAAAATCGCCGGCCGGAACAGCGAAATCATCCTTCGGAACAGGGCCGTAGCCATGGTGCAGCCGCCCGGGCGCTGGCGAGACAAAAGGATCCGTCATCGCGCCGAAATGCCACGAACGGGCCCCGGATTGAATCAAGGGCGCGGGGCGTGCGCAGGGCAGTTGTCCCGCTCCGGGGTCAGTCCGCTCAGAGCAGGCCGTTCGCGCGATACCAGGCGGCGGTGGCGGCCAGGCCCTCGGGTGTGGGCACCTCCGGCTGCCACAAGGCGGGATCGGGCCGATGGGCCGGATCGATCGTCCAGTCGGGGTGGCACAGATAGGCGACGCGGTCCGCGGTGAGCTTGGCGCCGGCGCCGCGGAACAGCCGGTCACCCGTCGCTGCCAGCGATAGCAGTCCGCGCGGCAGGGCCAGCGGCATGATACGCCGGCCGACCGCCACCCCGATCGCGCGCGCGAAGTCCTCATGCGACCACCCGCCCTCGACCCCGTCATCGGCATCGAGGACGACCCGGCCGGGATCGACGGCGACGAGCCTGAGCAGCAGCCGGGCGAGATCGCCGACCTCGACCACCGACATGCGCCCGCGCGGCGGCAGCAGCGCCAGGCCGAGCTTGGCGATCCGGAACATGTCGCGTATTTCCATATCGCCCGGACCATAGATCGCGGTCGGGCGCACCATCGTCCAGTCGAGCGGCGACGCTGCCACGACCTGTTCAGCGCCGGCCTTGGACCAGCCATAATTGGACAGGCCCGGCTCGCGCGCGGCGAGCGAGGAGACATGGATGAAGCGTTGCGCGCCGGCCGCCGTCGCGGCGTCGACCATCGCCCGGGTTCCGGCGATGTTGCCTGCGGCGAAACCGGCCCGATCCGGCGCGTTCACGACGCCGGCGACATGGATCACCGCGTCCGCGCTCCGGACCAGCCGGGCAAGGGCATCGGGCGTATCGAGCGCGCCCTCGATCCAGGTCACGCCGGGGCGAGCGGGCTGCGGGCGGCGGGCGAGGGCGCGGACCTCATGGCCGGCAGTCGTCGCCAGGTCGATCAGGCGGCCGCCGACGAAACCGGTGCCGCCGGTGATGGCGAGCAGGCTCACAGCAAGGCCATGTGGTTGCGGTGCACGAGCGCGGCGCGCGGCGCATAGCCGAGGATGGAGCCGAGCGCGTTGCTGCGCTTGCCGGTGATCAGCGCTGCGTCGGCCGCATCATATTCGCTGAGGCCGCGCGCCAGCGGCTTGCCGTCCGGCCCGCACACCACCACCAGATCGCCACGCCGGAAATCGCCGGCGACACGGACGGCGCCGGCCGCGAGCAGGCTGTTGCCGCTGCGGAGCGCGCGCGCCGCGCCTGCGTCGATATGGATCTCGCCCTTGGCGGTGAGCCCGCCGGCGAGCCATGCCTTGCGGGCCGGCGCTGCTTTTTCGGCGACGAAGACGGTGCCATGGCCGCTATCGGCAAAGGCGCTGAGGGGATGGTCGCGATGGCCGGAGACGATCGCGAGATGCGCGCCCGCCGCGGTGGCGATCCGGGCCGCGGCGATCTTCGAGACCATGCCGCCCGAGCCCATGCCCGAGCCGGAGCCGCCGTCCGCCATCGCCTCGATCGCCGCGTCGATCCGGTCGACGCGTGGGATCAGCGTGGCGCCCGGATTGGTGTTGGGGTTGGCATCGTACAGGCCATCGACGTCGGACAGGAGGATGACGCCCTGTGCGCCCGCCGCCTGCGCGACGCGTGCCGCGAGCCGGTCATTGTCGCCGAAACGGATCTCCGCGGTCGCGACGCTGTCATTCTCGTTGATCACGGGCACGACGTGCAGCGCAAGCAGCCGGCTGAGCGTCGCGGCCGCGTTGAGATAGCGCCGGCGGTCCTCGAGATCGTCGAGCGTGACGAGGATCTGTGCGGCGGTGAGCCCCTGCGCGCCGAGCAGTTCGGCCCAGACCTGGCTGAGGGCGATCTGGCCGGTCGCCGCCGCCGCCTGCGCGTCCTCGAGACTGGCGCGGCCACCCCGGGCCAGTTTCAGGCGCCGCGCGCCGAGCGCGATCGCCCCGGACGAGACGACCGCGATCTCCTGTCCCGCCCTGGCGCGCGCCGCGATATCGGCGACGAGGCTCGTCAGCCAGTCGCGCCGCACTGTCCCGTCCGGGGCGACGAGCAGCGCCGAGCCGACCTTGACGACGAGGCGAGGGCAGGTGGTCGGCGAGAAGGCGTTGGCGGAGCGGTTCATCGCGCAGCGGCTTAGGGTCCGTATTCGCCGGCCGCAATGGCCGAGAGAAGCGGCCATGCACATACCACACCGGCAGGCGCGAACCGATCAGCCAGACGCGCTTCAGCCCCGATTGGATCCCTCAACGGAGTATGGTTCGATCCGGCTGAAGTCGAGTCTAGACGATCGAGGGGCGGCCCAGATCGCTGCGATGGCCGCTCGGCATGGCCGCCAGCCGGGCGGCGATCGCGTCGCGGGTTTCCTCGTCGCCGGCCCGAATCTCGCCCAGTTCGGCTGCGGTGAGGAGCACGATCGGCACCAGCCGCACGGGAGACAGCGGCATATCCTCGATCGACGCCGCGAAATCGGGCGCGGGGGCGCCGATCAGGATGCCGAGAGCATCGTCCGCGGTGACATAGCGGGCGGGAAGCTGGGCGCTGATCGCGGTGGAGGAGGAGACGCCCGGGATCTCCATCGACAGGACGCCATGGCGATCGAGGTGCCCGGCGATGCCGCCCGCCTGCGCGACCGTGCCGGCGACGTTCCGGACCAGTTCGAGCAGCCAGCTTTCGGCAAGCGGCGCGATGTCCCCCGGCGCGCCGGCCGTTCCGGCCGGAAGGTCTGCGCTCTCCGCGAACAATTCCAGTTCGAAGCCGTTGACCGCGCTTGCTTCCTCCTCTTCGACGCCATCGTCGAACGGGTCGGAGAGGCCATCGGTCGCGATCAGCGTCGATCCGTCCGCGCGGCGAACGACGCGATAGGCCTGCCGGGTCGTCGGCCAGGCCGGCCCACCGATCAGGCCCGGGCTGACGAGATGGGAGAGGAGATCGGGTTCGACCAGGCCGACCGACGCCCAGAATTGATCGCGACGGTCCGCCGAGCGTTGCGCCGGATCGGACGGGGCAACCGGTTCGGGCGCGACGGGGAGGGGCGGCGGGGCCGGTTCGGGACTGGCCGGCGCGGGCGGTGCCGCCGTTCGGCCGAAGAGTTTCCGGATCAGATCGACAATGCCCATGCCCGCCTTCTCCCTACCGGCCGGGCGCTGCCTCCCGACGATTCGCTGATTTCGCCATCGCGCGGAATTGCGTCACAGCGGTGACCATTCGATCTGATCCTCTGCGCCATCGTCGCGCACCGGCGACGCCTGGGCCGGGCCGATCGCTTCGATCAGGCGGTCGAGCACCGTCTCGATGCCCGCGCCGGTTGCGCCACCGGCGCCCGACATCGGGATCACTTCGGCCTTGCTGGCGCGCTTCAGCTTGGTGACGAGCTTCTTCACGGCATCCGGCTCGAGCGCATCGATCTTGTTGAGCCCGATCACCTGCGGCTTGTCGACCAGGCCGGCGCCATAGGCATCGAGCTCGGCACGGACGATGCGGTAGTTGCCGACGGGGTCCTCCTCGGTCGCGTCGACGAGGTGGAGCAGCACCTTGCAGCGCTCGATATGGCCGAGAAAGCGGTCGCCGATCCCCGCGCCGTCCGCGGCGCCCTCGATCAGGCCGGGGATGTCGGCGATCACGAATTCGCGATTGTGGCGACTCACCACGCCCAATTGCGGGCGCACGGTGGTGAAGGGATAGTCGCCGACCTTGGCCTTGGCATTGGTGACGGCGTTGATGAAGGTCGATTTGCCGGCATTGGGCAGGCCGACCAGGCCGGCATCGGCGAGCAGCTTCAGCCGCAGCCAGACCCAGGCTTCCTCATAGGGCCAGCCGGTGCCGTGCTGGCGCGGCGTGCGGTTGGTGGAGGTCTTGTAGCTGGCATTGCCGCGCCCGCCATCGCCGCCGCGCAGGAACACCTCGCGCTGGCCGGCAAAGGTGAAGTCGGCCAGCACCTCCTCCTTGTCCTCGGACAGGATCTGGGTGCCGACCGGCACCTTGATCACCAAGTCCTCGCCGCCGGCGCCCGTCATGTTCGAGCCAGCGCCGCCATGGCCGCGCGGCGCCCGGAAGTGCTGGGTGTAGCGAAAGTCGATCAGCGTGTTGAGGCCGGCGACGGCTTCGAAGATGATGTCGCCACCCTTGCCGCCATTGCCGCCGTTCGGGCCGCCATATTCGATGAACTTCTCGCGCCGGAAGCTGACGGCGCCGGGGCCGCCCGCGCCCGAGCGGACGAAGATCTTTGCTTGGTCAAGAAAATGCATGCCCGCTCTCTAGCGGAAATCGAAATTTTATCCAGCGCGACCGAAAATCAGGCGCGCTCGACATTGTGCGACGAAACCAGCTGGCTCAGCGCAAGTTCCCGCGCGGTGCCGCGCGGCAGGCCGAGCGCCTTGGCCATCGGCCCGCCGAGCAGGGCATCGCCGAGCGCGGTGAGCACGAGTTGCAGCGTCTCCTCGTGGATCGACTTGCCGCCGGCATCATGGCCCTCGGCGAGATCGTCGACGAGACGGTGGATCGCCTCGAGGATCGGATCGAGCGCATCCTGGTTGCCGGTGAGGATCATCCAGCTCGCCATCGCCCCGGCGCCGCGCGCAAAGGCGTCGAAGGTCATGTCGACCACTTCGCGCGGATTCTGGTCGCCGGCCCGCGCGCGCTTCGCCGCCTCGCCGATCTGGGCGGTGATCGTGTCGGCGAGATGCTTGATCAGCGCGCGCTGCAGATCGGCGGCCGAGCCGAAATGATGGAGGAGATTGGCATGGGTGCGGCCGATTCGCGCCGCGACCGCCTTGAGCGTGACTGCCTGCGGACCTTCCTCGACGAGCAGCGCGCGTGCCGCCTCGATCGCGGCATCGCGTGATTCTTCCGGGCTGAGACGTTTGCGAATTATTGACACTAGTGTAAGTAAAGCCTATTTACAGTCTTGTAAGTGACCCATTCCACTCCCTGTTCGGAGGTTTTCGTGGCGAAAGCAACCACTCCCGGCGACCTGACCATCACGCCGCGCGATCGCCGTTTCGGCCGCGACAAGCCAATGCGCCGTTGGTGGCTCAACAACGATCCCTATGCGACCGCCTTCTACAACGCGCTCTCCGTGACGTTCCCCCGCGGCGAGGCCTTCTTCATCGAGAGCGTCCGCGCGTTTCGCGACGGTGTGCCGCCCAAGCTCGCCGACGAGATCCAGGCATTCATCAAGCAGGAGATCATGCATACGCGCGAGCATGTCGCCTTCAATCGCCAGGTCGTCGACCAGGGCTATGACATCACCGCGCTCGATCGCGGCGTCCAGCAGGGACTCGACCTGACCAAGGGCCGCCCGCCGATCGCCAACCTGACCGCGACGATGGTGCTCGAGCATTTCACCGCGATCATCGCCCATGAACTGCTGTCGAATCCCCGGCACCTAGCTGGTGCCGACGAAGACCTCGCCAATCTGTGGCGCTGGCATTCGGCCGAGGAGATCGAGCACAAGGGCGTCGCCTATGACACCTGGATCCACGCGACGCGGAGCTGGTCCGAATGGCGGCGCTTCAAGGTCAAGGCGCTGGTGATGCTGCGCGTAACCGCCAACTTCACCCGCGGCCGCACGCGCGGGATGCTCGAACTGCTGCGGCAGGACGGGTTGACCGGCCCCGCGGTGTGGGCGCGCATGTTCTGGTATGCCTTTGGCCGCCCGGGCATGGCCCGCAAGATCGCCGGGCACTGGCTCGCCTTCTTCAAGCCGAGCTTCCATCCCTGGAACCATGACGATCGCGCGCTGATCGGCATGTACGAGAGCGAATATGAGGCCGCGGTGCTGCCGCGCGAGGCAGTGGCGGCGTGAGTCGCGCCCTCTCCGGCCGGGGAGAGGGCGCCGCCGGTCAGGCCGCGAGCCGCACCTCGCACATCGGGTCTTCGTCCAGGTCGAGTTCGAACACGGCGCAGGGCGCCTCGGTGCCGCGCGCGCGCGAGTGGCGCGGCTCGACCGTGCCGGTCGGGCGGAAGCCGAGCTTGGTGAGCACCCGCCCCGAGGCGGGGTTGTCGACGAAATGGCCGGCCCGCAACTGCTTCAGCCCCAGGGCGTGGCGCGCGATCGCGACCACCGAGCGGCCGGCTTCGGTCGCATAGCCGCGGCCCCAGGCATCCGGGGTGAACCAATAGCCGAATTCGTGGCCGCCCGTCGCGGCCGGCGCGAAGCCCATGCCGCCGACGAGACGCGGATAATCGGCCTCATGGCTCAGGATCAGGAAGAAGGCGTCCGTCCCGCTGCGCGGGCGCGCCAGGAATTCGCGGGCATCGTCCAGCGAATAGGGCCAGGGCACATGCGACAGCATCTTCACGACCTGCTCGTGGCCGATGGCGTGCGACAAAGCGGCTGCGTCCTCCGGCCAGGCGGGGCGCAGGGTCAGTCTGGCAGTCCGAGCGAACATGATACTCTCCTCGTCGGTCGCATCGCCGCTCGCACGCCGGGATGACGTGATCGCGACAATGGGTGGGGAGGGAGCATGAAAAAAGGGAGACCGGGGCGACCCGTCTCCCTTTTGCGGTTTCCTGATGGAAACCCGGGTCGCCCAAGTGGGCAACCCGACCGGTTACCCGTTTATTCGGCGGCAGCCGCCATAATCTCTACCGAGCAGAACTTGCGGCCCAGCTTGCCTTCCTTGAACGACACGCGGCCGTCGGTAAGGGCGAAGAGGGTATGGTCCTTGCCCATGCCGACATTGGTGCCCGGGTAGAACTTGGTGCCGCGCTGGCGCACGAGGATGTTGCCCGGGACGACGACTTCGCCACCGAACTTCTTCACGCCGAGACGACGGCCGGCCGAATCGCGACCGTTGCGCGAGGAGCCGCCTGCTTTCTTATGTGCCATCTATACTACTCCTTACGCCTGGGCCGCCGGGGCTTCGCCCGCGCCGGAATCCTGCGCTGCATCGGCCTTCTTCGCCTTGGCCTTCTTCTCCTGCGCACCGATCGCGGTGATCTTCAGGATCGTGTGCTGCTGGCGATGGCCGTTCTTGCGGCGATAATTGTGGCGGCGCTTCTTCTTGAAGATGATGACCTTGTCGGCCTTCGCCTGCGCGATGATCTCGGCCGAAACCGTCAGGCCCTCGACCGACTGCAGCTCCGAGCCTTCGCCCGCCAGCAGGACGTCACCGAGCGTGATCGACGCTCCCGCTTCGCCATCGAGCTTCTCGACGACGATCTTGTCTCCAGCGGCAACGCGATACTGCTTGCCGCCCGTGCGCACCACTGCGAACATGGCCTCTGTCACTTTCCAAATGCATGTGCCCGCGCAGGCATGCCCGGCGGGAGAAGGGGCGCAGCTAAGGGAGACAGGCGATTCTGTCAACGCCGAATTGCCGCCCGACTGGAGGGCGGCGGCCGCGCCGGACCCATATAGGCGCTCAGGCGCGAGTCGTCCACGCATCGCGGGTCGTCATGGGGCGGTCGCCGGGCGATACTGGACAAAGGCGATCACGTTCCCGTCCGGGTCGCGGACATGGAAGTCGGTGCCGCCCCAGGCCTGCTTCGCGAGCCTCTGCGCGAAATCCACGCCACGGCCGCTGAACTCGGCGAACAGCGCCCCGGCGTTGCTCACCTCGATCATCGCCAGGATGACCGACTCTTCGCGCGCCGCCAGATCGCCGAAATGGGGCTGATGGACGAAGCGCAGGTGCAGGCTCACCCCGTCGCGCGACACGGCACCGTAAAAGGGCGGCTTGCCATGGAGGAAATCCACCGCGAAGCCGAGCTTCCCGCGATACCATGCCGCGGCCGCCGCGACGTCGCGCACGAACAGGACGGGGGCGATGACCTTGAGCACCGGCGGCGCCGGCGCCGCGCCGGGCGGCGCGGACGGCGCGCCGATCCCGGCCTTCAGCGCAGCCCAGTTCGGGAAGCCCGATTCGACCGCCACGATTTCCTGCGCGAGGGCGAGCGGCATGGGCAGGTCGAGCACCGCGCGATCAGTGAGATGGCGGTAGCGCTCGAGCAGGCGGAGCTTCCCGCCGACGGAATGATTGCCTTCGCGATGCCAGCGCACCAGCAGCTTGGCGTGCTTGCGATAGGCTTCGAGGGCGACATTGCCGGGTTTGGCAGGGGAAGCGGGGCGTGAATCGGGCATGGGGCAGGCTCCGGCTGAGAGTGTCAGCGGGCGGGCCTTGCCCTTTCGGCATGATGCCGATGCACCCCGGGAGAGCAGCGCGAGATTATGGTTTCCGCACCGGCGCTGTCAATCGCCGGCGCGGGACGCTCAGTGCTTGTGCTCGCGCCGCAGCGTGTAGCGCCCGTCCGCGAACTCGGTGAACAAATCCGAGATGGCCGGGTGATCGATCGGCTCGTCGGTATCGTCGGCGATCAGGTTCTGCTGGCTGACATAGGCGACGTAGCTCGATTCCATATTCTCCGCGAGGAGATGGTAGAAGGGCTGGTCCTTGCGCGGGCGGATATTCTCCGGGATCGCGTCATACCATTCGGCGCTGTTGGCGAAGATCGGATCGACATCGAACACCACGCCGCGAAAATCGAACATGCGGTGGCGAACCACGTCACCAATAGCGAAGCGCGCGTGGGAGACGGCGGGCAGGGGAATCGCCGCGTCGAAGGGGTGAGCTGGAATATGGGCGCGGGGCATGAAGCCAATTTAAGCACTCTTTTGCCCCGCACAAGCGATTAGGCTCCGAACCGGCGCTTGTGCGGCCCGAGCGATTGCGTTAGAGGCGCCCGCTCTTCGACCGGCACCCGCGCTTCTTGCGAGCCCGGGTCGCTTGCAATGCCTCTGCGGAGAGGTGCCAGAGTGGTCGATTGGGACGGTCTCGAAAACCGTTGTGCCCTCACGGGTACCGTGGGTTCGAATCCCACCCTCTCCGCCACGGGGCCCTCCACAGGGGTCCCTGCTGGTCCATTGGGATCGACTTTTCCAGCCTGAATACGAATACTTAGCCGGCCAGCTTGGCCTCGGCCGTGCGTGCCCCTCCACGCCCATCCAACGAATCGGAGGGCAGAAAGCGAGGTATCGGCGGTCGAAAAACGAGGTATCTCAGGAGACCGAGCGATGCTCACCGATGCGAAGGTCCGCAACGCCAAGCCGCGGCCGAAACCCTATAAGCTCTTCGACACCAATCGCCTGTTCCTGCTCGTCGCACCCGGCGGCGGCAAGCTCTGGCGCTGGAACTATACCCGCAATGGGAAGCACAAGACGCTGGTGTTCCGCGCGGGGCCGCTCGTCTCGCTGGCCGAAGCGCGCGCCAAGCGCGACGACGCCTATACCATCCCTTGTGAAGGACGAGATCCGACCGTCGCGAAGAAACTCAGAATCTAAGCCAATCTCGAGGCATCGCGCCAGACTTTCGAACGCGTGGCGCGAGATTGGCACGGGATGTATTTCCCGCGATCGGCGATCTGCCGATCGCAGAACTCACGCCGCCGCTCATTCTCGCAGTGCTGCGCGCGATCGAGGCGAGCGGTTCGATCGAGACGGCCAAACGCATTCTTCAGCGGATATCGTGCGTCTTCGGGTTCGCGATCGCCGAAGGGAAGGTGAAGATCGACCCGTCCGAGCGGCTCGGCGAAGCGCTCAAGCCTTTGCGGCGCGGGCGGCAGCCGGCCATTACCGATCTTGAGCCTCTCAGGGTGATGATCCGTATCGCGGAAGAGGATGATGCGCGGCCCGTCACGCGACTCGCCCTTCGTTTCCTCGCCCTGACCGCGGTTCGGCCGAACGAGTTGCGCGGTGCGCGGTGGGACGAGTTCGAAGATCTCAATGGTTCGCATGCATGTGGCGGATTCCCGCGGCGCGCATGAAGGGCGATCTCGATCGCAAGGAAGAGGCCACGGCGATCATCTCGTGCCGCTCACACCGCAGGCGATCGCGGTGCTCAGGATGGGAGCAGACCCTCGACGGACGATGCGCGGCGGCAGCGACGAGCCTAAACTTGGCCGTGCAACAACCCTCACGCATGCGCCAGCGCGAAATCCAACGCTGCACATACAGCCGTCACCTGTGCGCGGACGCAAATATCGGGGGTGGCATGAACGCTGTCGGGATAAACCTCGGTCGTGGTCTTGAAGCGCGCGCCGGTGATCGACGTGCACAAAGCGAGCTCAGCCATGGGATACTCGATGACGCCAGGCGCTATGACCGGCGAACCGATGATCTTGCCCGTGGCATCGGGCGCCGCAATATGGGTGACCCTCTCGACTGCGGAGATGATTGCCTGCTGGAAGGCAAGCTGCCGGTCTTCGCTATCGGCAACCAGATAGAATCCGTCAGGGATGGTGTCCGCTTCGAAAATTGTGCCGTCGCGAGCGCTCAGCGCGGGCCGGAACTCGCTTTCGTCGCTATCGGTCGTTTCGTGGAGGTCGATGTGCAGAAGATATCGATCCGACGCCGAGTTCACGAATTCAAGTAACGCCGTGGCTTCCGGCGATGGCCCCCCAGGCCGGAAATTCCGGTTCGGATCGACAGCGTCGAAGTTCCAGCGGTTGATGCGTTCATAGCCCCAAGGGCTCACGCAAGGGACGACCAGCAGATTGACGCTGCCGGCATAATCGCCTGCGTGATTCTCGAGAAAGTCGAGCGCGCCCAGAACGCCGCTGGTTTCGTAGCCATGGACCCCGCCCGTGATCAAAGCGGCTGGCAATGCTGGGTCGATCGGGCGGCTGCGCAGCGCGAAGAGAGTATATGCGCCGTCGGCATAGTCGAGTTCCCCATAGGAGATCTTCTCGAAGCGATGCGCAAGTGCCTCGATGCGCGCCACGACATTCTCGCCATAGCTGCGCCGGCGCGTTTGCCGGGCCCGCCACTGGGCACGTTCCTGCTCGCCCCAGGGGCGCCCGGCCGTGCCGATCGGATAGGAAACCACGGCCGTCATGCGGCCACCGCGCGCTTCGCGCCCGCAATCCAGTCGTCGATCAGCATTTCGAGCACCGGCAACGTGACCGCACCCGCTCCCATCAGCGCGTCGTGGAAATCGCGGATGCGGAACGCCTCCCCCAGGGCCGCCTCCGCGCGGGCGCGAAGCGCGCGGAACTTGAGATTACCGAGCTGATAGGCGAGCGCCTGGCCCGGCAGGCCGATATAGCGGTCGACTTCCGCCGTCAGTGTTTCGAGCGGCATGGCCATGTTCTCACGGAAGAAGGCAATCGCCCGATCCCGGCTCCAGCCCCGGGCGTGGATGCCGGTGTCGAGGACCAGTCGCACCGCGCGCCACATCTCCATCTCCAGCCGACCGTAGCGCTTTTCCGGCGTGTCGTAGAACCCCATGTCCTCGCCCAGCGCTTCGCAATACAGCGCCCACCCTTCAAGGCAGGCGGTGTACTTCAGCGCGCCGAAACGACGGAAATCCGGAAGCTGGTCCATCTCCTGGATCAGCGCGAGGTGCATGAGGTGGCCCGGCCATGCCTCATGCAGCGCCAGGGGCAGGTGTATATAGCGCGGGCACTTGCCCGGCAGCGAGGTGATCCAGTGGACGCCTGCGGCGCTGCCATCGGCGGGGTTGGGCTGCGCATAGGCCGGCGGCATCTTGTCCGCGACGGCCTCCGGGATGCTGCTGACGCCATAGGTGGTGCGCGGCGTGCGACCGAAAAATTCGGGAACGCGCGCGTCGATGCGCTTCGACAGGATTTCGATCTGCTCGCGCAAGGCCTCGGCGCTCGGCGCGAACTGGTTGTTGTCGGTCCGCAGGCGGCGGCGAAAGCCTTCGATATCGTCGGGAAAACCGGCCTCGCGGGCGACAATGAGCATCTCGCCTCTGACGCGCTCGACCTCGGCGAGGCCAATGGCGTGGATGTCGCCGGGTGATGTGTCGAGCGTCGTATATTGCGCGATAAGATAATCGTAGAGGCGCTTGCCGTCCACATCGTCGGTGCAGGCGAGACTGGCGCGCGCGGCCGGCAAGACCGCCGTTTCAAGATAGGCGGCATAGTCGAGAAAGGCTGGCTTCACCACCTCCTCGACAAGCTTACGTCCCTCTTGAGCCAGGTCAGCCATCGTGCCGCCCCGGTTCGAGACTCGTGCGAGCGGCGCATAGAAGGCGTTGTCCTCGATCGACATGGACATCTGGCCGCGGATCTGCGCGATCGCGCGTTCGACGACGAGGCGGGGATAGGCCATGCCCGCGGTAACGCCGCGCGCAAGGCTCTCTTGAACGCTGGCGAACGAGGTCGGGGTGGCGGCGAGCCTTTTGAGGTAGCGCCGCGCGTCAGCAGCCGTTGCGAGAGCGGTGGAGTTCGCCCAGTAGATCAGCGTGAACTCCGGTCCGAGCGGATACAGCGTCGG
>Ga0255338_1004650_pt1 | contig 13831 bp, 9 predicted proteins | sample MeOH1_35cm_T4_19_FD_203715 | JGI IMG/M metagenome (GOLD analysis project Ga0255338, IMG submission 203715) | Sandy soil microbial communities from University of British Columbia, Vancouver, Canada - MeOH1_35cm_T4_195 | ecosystem: Engineered > Artificial ecosystem > Sand microcosm > Unclassified ...
ATGTTCATCGACGCCACCTACGAAGGCGACCTCCTCGCCGCGGCCGGGGCGGGTTACATCGTCGGGCGCGAGTCCAATTCCCTCTACAACGAAACGCTCAACGGGGTGCAACTCGCGCCCGCCGAGCGCACCGCGCACGTGAGCCCGTATCGCGTCCCCGGCGATCCGACGAGCGGGCTGTTGCCGCGCGTGCGACCGACACACGGCGTGCAGGGCGAAGGCGACGACCAGACACAGGCGTTTAACTTCCGTCTCTGTCTCACCAACGAGCCGGCGAACCGCATACCGATCATCAAGCCCCCGCGCTATGACGCACTGAACTACGAGGTGATTCTCCGCCACATCCTCGCCCGTCCCGAAATCAAGTTGAACCAGGTCTACTCGCTCACGCCGATGCCGAACCAGAAGACCGACACGAACAATCGCGTCTATTTTTCCACGGACTTCGTCGGCGGCAGCCACCGTTGGGCCGAGGCGGGCGACGCCGAGCGCGCGATGCTTTGGCAGGAGCACAAGGAATACCAGCTCGGCCTGCTGTGGTTTGTCGCGAACGATCCGCGCGTGCCCGCTCCCTTGCGCGCCGAAGCCGCTCAGTGGGGTCTCGCGAGTGATGAATTTTCAGACACCCAAAACTGGCCGCCCGCACTTTATGTGCGCGAGGCCCGCCGGCTGGTCGGCGACTATGTGCTCACCGAGCACGACTGCGCCGGCGAGCGCGTCGCGCCCGACCCGGTCACGCTCGGTTCGTATGCCATGGATTCGCATGTGGTGAACTACGTCGTCGACGCTGAAGGCCGGCTCCGCATCGACGGCTGGGTGGCCAAAGCCTCGAAGCCCTACGGCATCAGCTACCGCACCCTGCTGCCGAAACGCACCGAAGCGGGCAACCTGCTCGTCTCGGTGTGCGTCTCCTCTAGTCATGTCGCCTACGGATCACTGCGGATGGAGCCCGTGTTCATGAACCTGGGTCAGGCCGCTGCCACCGCCGCCGTGCTCGCACTCGAACACGGCACGACGTTGCACGAGCTGCCCTACGCGGTGTTGCGCACACGTCTCGAAGCGGACGGTCAGATTTTTGACGCCGCTGCCGCCAAGCGCGCGTTGGAGGCGGCCCGCAGGAAGTTCACCGCCCAAACCCCATGAAAAAGCCACCTCAGCGCATGAGCTCTCGCCGCGACTTCCTCAAGCTGTCAGCGCTCGCGGCCGCCGGCTTCGCCTTCGCCCGCCCGGGTCGCGCCGCGCCCTCGGGGCCGCGCCCCCGTCGCAGCGAAGGCCGCAATCTCAATGTCGCGCTCATCGGCACCTCCGGTCGCGCCCAGAATACGATCCGTGATTTCCTCCAGATCGAGGCGGCCAACGTCGTCGCCCTCTGCGACGTGGACCCGGCCCGGCTGGCGCGTGGCGTGGAACTGGCCTCGCCGAAATTCCCGGATGCTCGCCGCTACCTCGATTACCGCAAGCTTCTCGACACGGAAAAGGAGCTCGACGCCGTCGTGATCACCACGCCCGACCATATGCACGCACCGATCGCGCTCCTCGCGATGTCGCGCGGCCTGCACGTGTTCTGCGAAAAGCCGCTCGCGCGCACCGTCGCCGAGGCCCGCTGGATGCGCGACTTCGCGCGGCAATCCGGCGTGGTCACCCAGATGGGCACGCAAAGCAGCGCGACCACGCCGTTGCGCCGCGCGGTCGAGATTGTGCGCTCCGGCGTGATCGGCCAGGTCCGGGAGGTGCACATCTGGACCGACCGCTCCGCCCGCCTGCCCAAGACCGCCGCCACTCACGAAGCACCCGCCGGCATGGCGTGGGACACATGGCTCGGCGTCGCGCCCGTGCAACCGTTCAACTCGCACCTGCACCCGTTCCGTTGGCGCTGGTGGCGCGATTTCGGGGCCGGCCCGCTTGGCGACATGGGCTGCCACCTCACCAACCTCGCCTACCGCGCCCTCGATTTGTCCGCGCCTTCCGAGATCGATGCCTCCGTCGGCGAACCGCTCGCCGCCGGGCTGTTTCCCGCCAGCGCGAGAATCGACTACCGTTTCGCCGCCCGCGGCGCGCTCGAACCCATGACCCTCTCGTGGTATGAAGGCGGCCGCCTGCCTGATCCCGCCCTGCTCGACTCCTTCGGCATTGCCCGGCAATTCGGCAGCGTCACGCAGAACAACAAGCTCATCATCGGCGACAAAGGCATCCTCTACGGCGAACAATACATCAAGCTGCACGGCGAGGAGCGCTTCAACGGCATCACCAAGCACCCCGCGTGCCTCGCCGTGCCCCAGACCCTTCCGCGCAACGCCGATCAGGGCACGCTCGGTCATTACCGCGAGTGGGTCGACGCCTGTCAGGGCCGCGGCGCCACCTTCGCCGGTTTCGATGTTGCCGCCGGTCAGACCGCAATGGTGCTCCTCGGCACCGTCGCCGCAAAGCTCGGCCGCAAGATCCGCTGGGATTCCGCCACCATGTCCATCCCGGGCGAGCCTTCCGCCGGTGCGCTCATTCGCCCGGCCTACCGCGAGGGCTTTACCCTCTCCGCCTCCGAACTTCCCCAGTTGTCCGCCTAACCCCGCCTTCACCCAAAATGAATCGTCGCACCTTCCTCCACACCGCCACCCTGGCCGCGCTCGCCGCCAGCCTGCCATCGTTGCGCGGACAGACTTCCGCCGCCTCCGCCGCGCCGCGCTTCCGCAATCTGATTCCGCCCGGGCGCAAGCTCCGCATTGCCGGCATCGGCGTCGGCGGCAAGGGCTCCACCGACCTGCTCAATTGCGCCGACGAGGAATTCGTGGCTCTCTGCGACGTCGATTTCAAGCAAGGCAGCCCGTCCTTCCTCCGCTGGCCGCATCTCCCTCGTTTCCGCGACTACCGGCAGATGTTCGACGAAATCCAGGACAGGTTCGACGCCGTCACCGTGTCGACCACCGACCACATGCATTTCCCCATCGCGATGATGGCGCTCGAACGGGGCAAGCACGTCTTCGTGCAAAAGCCCCTCACGCACACCATCGGCGAAGCCCGCGCGCTTAAAGCCGCCGCGCTCAAGGCCGGCGTCGTCACGCAGATGGGCAACCAGGGCCAGGCCGGCGAGGGTGCCCGGCTCGCGAAGGAATGGATCGAGGCCGGTGTGATCGGCGCCGTGCGCGAGGTGCACTGCTGGGATCAGCGTCCCGTCTGGCCGCAGGGCATTCCCCTGCCCGAACCCGCCAAAACCATTCCCGCCACGATGGACTGGAATCTCTGGCTCGGTGTCGCGCCCGAGCGCGACTACAGCCCGTTGCTCGCCCCGTTCAAATGGCGCGGCTTCTGGGACTACGGTTGCGGCGCGCTGGGCGACATGGGCTGTCATCTCCTCAATGCGCCTTTCTGGGCGCTCAATCTGCGCGGCGATGTCCGCCTCTCCGCCCGAAGCGAGGGCAACTCGGAAGTGTGCGCCCCGAAATCATCGGTCATCACCTACGAGTATCCCGCCCGGGGCGACCTTCCCCCGGTCAAACTGATGTGGTTCGACGGCGGCAACCAGCCGCCCATCCCGAAGGAACTCGGACCCAACGGAAAATTGCCGAAGGGCGGCGTGATCTATTACGGCGACAAGGGCGTGATCATGGACGGCACCAATTACGGCAGCTCACCCCGCCTGATTCCCGAAGAGAGAATGAAGACCTTCACCGACCGTCCTGCCAAGCGCCTCCCGCGCGTGCCCGGCGGCATCATGCAGGATTTCGTCAGCGCCTGCAAAGGAGGTCCCGCCCCGTGCTCGAACTTCGTCGACCATGCCGCCGACCTCACCGAGATGGTGCTCCTCGGCAACCTCGCCATCCGCGCCGGCCAGCCCATCGATTGGGACGCCACCCTCGGCGTGTGTCGCAATCTGCCTTCGGCCAGCCGCTTCATTAACAAAAATTACCGCGTGTTCTGATTCGCCCATACCATGAAACCTTTTCGTCTCCTCTCATTGTTCACCACCGCCGCCGCGCTCTTTGCCGCCGGCTGTCAGACCACCGGCGCGGGCGCCGCAGCGTCGGCCACCCCCTCGGCGCCAAAGGCGCCGGCTCCCGTCCACCACATCGAACTCGGCATGCAAGCGTGGACGCTGAACCGCGGCACGTTCGCCGAGGCGGTCGAAAAGACCGCGCAGCTCGGCGTGCGCTACCTGCAGGCTTATCCGTGCCAGAAAATCGGCGGGGGCATCGAAGGCACGATGGTGCCGGCCATGGATGCGCCCACCCGCGCCAAGGTGCTCGACCTGCTCAAGGCCAAAGGCGTCACGCTCACCAGCTTCGGCGTCGTCCGCGCTGCCAACGAGGAGGAATGGCGGCAGATTTTCGGCTTCGCGAAGGACATGGGCCTGCGCGACATCGCCGTCGAGCCGCCGAAGAACACCTGGAGCGAGGTCTTCCCGCTGCTCGACCGGCTCGCCCGGGAATACGGCATCGCCGTCACCATTCACAACCACCCGAATCCCAACAACCCGCCCGCCGACGTCGTCGCCGCCCTCGCACCCTACGGCAAACATCTCGGCATCTGTGGCGACACCGGCCACTGGGCCCGCTCCGGCTTCGATCCCGTGGCGTGTCTGCGCGCGGCCGAGAGCCGGCTGATTTCGTTGCACTTCAAGGACCTCACGGAAATCGCCCGTCCCGCCCACGACGTGCCGTGGGGCACCGGCGCGAGCAATGCGGCCGGTCAGATCGCCGAGCTGCGTCGCCAGAATTTCAGAGGCATCGCCTACATCGAATATGAACACCGCACGCCCCGACTCGAAGCCGAGGTTGCCCGCAGCGTGGAATTTTTCCGGCGCGCCGAAAAGGCGTCCGATGCCGACTTGATCGAAGGCCGCGTCCTCCCCGCGAATTTCACGCGCGACGCCGGCGACTTCAACCGCGCCGGCCTCGGCCAAAAGTCCGCCCGCTGGGCCGCGCCCGTCCCGCTGCTCGCCAAGGATCTGGCCAACGCCGAGTCCAAGCCCGGCTCGTGGACCTGGGTAAATGACGCCCTGGTCTCGAAAAACGGCGGCAATCTGTGGACGAAGGAAAACTACGGCGACTTCGCCCTCACGGCGGAGTTCAAATGCGAAGCCGGCAGCAACAGCGGCATTTTCATCCGCGCCAGCGACACCGAGAATTGGCTCCACAACGCGATCGAGGTGCAGATTCTTCAAGGCCCGGCAGATGACGACAAACACCTCGTCGGCGCCATCTTCGACTGCCTCGCGCCCAAAGCGGCGATCGAGATCCAACCCGGACGGTGGCACCAGCTCACCATCATCGCGCGCAACAACCGCATCCAGGTGATTCTCGACCAGGAGAACCTCATCGAGATGAACCTCGAGCAATGGAAACAGGCCGGAAAAAACCCCGACGGCACGCCGAACAAATTCCAGAAAGCCTACAAGGACATGGCGCGCTCCGGCCGCATCGGTTTGCAGGATCACGGCACGCCCATCGCTTTCCGCAATTTGGTTGTCGAACGCCTTTGATTCAGCCGCGGCGCCTGTTTCCCGCGGCTCAGTTATTGGGAGAGGAATCCTCCGGCGGGCGTTCCGGTCGCACCGTCGTCCACAGGATCAGCGCGGCCAGCGGATGCAGCAACGCCATCAGCGCGAAGACCCGCGCCGGGCCGACGCTCTCCATGACCTCGCCCACAAACGCGTTGAAGAACATCGCCCCCGCCGCACCGCACGCGCCGGCGATGCCCCAGACGCTGCCGACATTGGCCGCGGGAAACGTCTCCGCCACGACGACGCCAAGATTGAAGAGCCAGGTCAGGCAGACGGCGCCGACAAGACTGAAGATCGCCAGCGTCACCGCGGGATGCGGCAGATGCGGGGTCAGGATGCACACCGGCGCGATCGCCGCCGCGCAGGCCAGTGTGAGTTTCCGGGCGCGCAACGGCTCGAACCCACGCTTCACCAGCCGGTCCGAGGCCATCGAGCTGCCCACGCCGCCGATATCAGCGGCGAGGAACGGAATCCATCCAACCATGCCGATCTGCGCGAGCGACAGCCCTGACCGCTCCTGTAGGTAGCCCGGCAGCCAGAACAGGCAGAAATACCACACCGGATCGCTGACGAACCGGCTCAGCAGGATGCCCCACAGGCTGCGGGTCTTCCAGAGCTGCGGCCAGCTGAACTTGGGCGGCGCCACCGCCGGGGCGACGCCGGCCGCCTCCGCGATCGCCGGGGGCGGATCCCGGTAAAGGATTTTCCACAGCACCGCGACCGTCAACCCGAGCACACCCGGCACCACAAAGGCGGCGTGCCAGTCGAAGGTGATCGCCAGCCACGCCACCAAGGGCGCCGCGATGATCGCGCCGATCGTGCTGCCGGCCGCGCAGATGCTGTTGGCCGTCGCCCGCATCGCGGGCGGGAACCAGATCGTCACCGTGCGCAGTTGCGCGGGAAATCCCATCGGCTCCGCCACCCCCAGCAGTCCCCGCATGAACGCGAGCTGTCCGAACGTCCGTGTGAGAGCCCCGCCGAGGCATGCGGCCGACCATCCGATGATGCCGTAAAACATCACCCGCCCCGCGCCGAACCGGTCCACCAGCCAGCCGGCGCCGGCGTAGGTGGCCGCGTAGCAGATCATGAACACATTCAACAGGAGCGCGTAGCCCCGGTCGTCGATCTCAAACACCGCCTTCAGGGTCGGCTTCAGCACCGATACAATCTGCCGGTCGATGTAGTTGAGCACCATGGCGCAGAAGATCAGCGCGAGGATGATCCAGCGGCGGCGTTCCGGAGGAAGCGAAAACATGGGGAGGGGGTGACTCGGGTGAACCGGGCGGGGCCCGGAAAGGACCGACGCACCAGCGTGAGATCAGAGGCGGAGAGGCATCAATGTTTCTTTGCCGCTCAGGGCAGCCGCGCGCCTTGGGCCAGCAGCCGCTCGCGGATGACCGGGAACGGCACGGCGGCCGGCGCCAGGCCCGACCGCACGGCCTCGGCCGCGGCCACCCCACCACCCTGCCCGATGGCCATCGAGATCGGGGTGACGCGGAACGCCGCCGCGGCCTCGTGCGTCGCACTGATGCAGCGGCCGACCACGACCAGGTTTTCCAAGGCCTCGGGCAGCAGGCTGCGGAGCGGGATGTGATAGATTGTGTTCGGCTTGAGGTGCACCGTGTCGGTGGCCGTCGTCGTGACCGCGTGCACGTCGATCGGGTAGCCACCCAACGCGATCGTGTCCTGGAAGGGATGGGCCTCGGTGATGTCGTCGGCCGTGATCGTGTAGCGCCCGACAATGTGCCGGCTCTCGCGCACCCCGATCTTGGCCGAGGTGTCCATGCGCACCGCGTTCTCGAAACCCACGGCATGCCGGCGCAGGAAGTTGAAGATCTGCACGCACTGACGCCGGCCGAGGCTCTCGGCGCGGCTCAGCTGGAACGGATCCGTGGCGTCGAGGCCGGAGATGCGCGAGGTGTTGACGATGACCACGCCGGGCACCGGCGTCTCGAAGAACAGCACCTGGTCGCGCGGCACGTCCACCTCGCCGCGATCGCGGGCTGCCTTCCAGCTCTTGAGGAACCCCGCGAGGCTGATGCGCGGCGAAACCTTCAGTCGCTTCAGCGCCTCCTCCGCGCCCCAGGGGTGCCAGAGGAAGTCGTCCGGGTTTGCCATCGCGTAGCGGCGGATCGCCGCGGTATCCACGTTGGCCACCTTGAGGTTCATCGTCATCGGCTGCGAGCCGCTGTCGGAGGCCCGGCCCTTGGTGAAGGGGGCGCCGGCCCGGGCCGCCAGGTCGCCGTCGCCGGTGGCGTCGATAAACACCTTGGCCGTGAGCGCGGTCAACCCCGCCTTGTTGCAGACGACCAGGCGCGTGATGCGGCCGCCTTCGCGCTCCACGGACGCGAGCTGCGTGTGGTAGAGCAACACGCCGCCCGCCTCCATCACCATGTTCTCCAGCTCGATCTTGAGTTCCTCGCTGTCGAACGGCGTGACGGTGCTGCAGTAGGTCGTGGTGTCGGCGATGTGGCCGAGGCTGGCCCCGCGCGCCTTGAGGCGCTCGATGATCTCGTCCGGAATGCCGCGCACGACCTGCTCGCCCGCCGGATTATGGAAGCTCATCATGGGGCCGACGCCCATGGAGGTGAGCGAGCCGCCGAGGAAACCGTGCTCCTCGATCAACAAAACTTTGGCGCCCGCACGGCCGGCGGCGATCGCGGCGACACTGCCGGAAACACCGCCGCCCATGACGACGACATCATATTCAGAACCTTGGGTTATAGGATACGACATAAAGTAAGAACGGATGGAGCCCGGTCAGTTCACGATGTTGCGCGGCCGGCCCTGGATGAATGCCGCGACGTTTTCCACCGCGACCGCCATCAGCCGGCGCCGGGCCGCGCCGCTCGCCCAGGCCACGTGCGGCGTGATGACACAACGTGGCGCTCCAAACAAAGGATGATCGGGCGGCGGCGGCTCGGTGGCGAGCACGTCCAGCGCGGCGCCCGCGATCCAACCCTCCTGCAATGCGTGCAGGAGATCGCCCTCGTGGATGAGCGTGCCGCGCGCCGTGTTGATGAGAAATGCGCCGGGCTTCATCCCCCGGAGGACAGCGCGGTTGATGAACTGGAAATTCTCCTTGATCTGCGGGCAGTGCAGGCTGACCACGTCGGCCTCGGCGAAAAACTGTCCGAGCGGCAGGTGTCGCGCCGGTATCGGCCAGCCTTCCAGCGGGCCGGTGCCGAGAAATATGTCCGACCGCGGCCTCTGCTCTCCGTTTCGGCCGGCACGCGCCGCAACGAGGAGCTTCATGCCGAAGGCATGGCCGAGCTCCGCCACGCGGCGCCCGATGCGACCGAACCCCACGATGCCCAGCCGCAACCCGCGCAGCTCCAGCACCGGCCGCCGCCAATAGCAAAAATCCGGGCTCGCCGCCCAATCGCCCGCCGCCACCGACCGGGCGTGTTCGCCCGTGGCGTTGGCCAGCTCGAGCAACAGGGCGAACACATGCTGCGCGACCGAGTCGGTCCCGTAGGCGGGGACGTTGGCCACCGGAATGCCCCGCTTCCGCGCGGCGACGACATCGACCACGTTGTGGCCGGTCGCCAGCACCGCGATGAACTTCAACGCGGGCAACTGTGCCAGCTCCTTTGCTCCGATCAGCGTCTTGTTCGTCAACAGCACGTCCGCTCCCGCCGCGCGGGTCAAAAGGTCTGCCGGCGGCGTGCGAGCATGGACGGTCAGGCGGCCGAGTTGTTCCAACGCGCTCCATGTATTGTCTCCCGGGTTGAGCGTATGCCCGTCCAACACAACGATATTCATGTGGCACGCCAAGGCGGGCAGAGGAATTGTTCCATCAGGGACATGCCAGCATGATGCCTGATGCCGGCCGGGAGACGCCTTGCTTTCGCGGCTGAAAAAGTGACTTTTGCTGCTGTTCGCTTTTCCCCTTCCCGACCATGCCCGAGATTACGCCGCAACCGATCATGAGCACACATCCCGCCGCCGGCGAATCACCGGTCACGCTGCGTTTCGGCACGGCTGAGCATGCGATCACCACCTTCGAGCGGATCCACCGGCTGACCGTCACCGCGCATGACCTGACGGGCACACTGGCTCCCTTCATCCGGCCGGATCGGTTCCACCACCGTTCGCCGTTCTGTCTGGCGGTGAAGGCGCAGGGCCGCCACGAGACCTGCGTGCGCTTCGAGATCGATTCGCTGCGGCACGAACTCGGGCGGCTCCCCGACGGACGGATCCATGTGTGCCACGCGGGACTGGTGGAATGGGTGGTGCCAATCTTTCACGAAGGAAAACTCGCTTGGGTTCTGTTCGCGGGCCCGCGGCTTCCCTCCCCTGCACTGCTGTCGGCCGCTCGCATGCCGGCCACACCCTGGCCCAAGTCCCCGTGGGCCCGCAATCTGGGTCTCCCCGCCGCGGTCGGCGACGACGAGGCGCAGCTGATCCTCGAGCATCTGCGGCAACTGGCCGCGCGGCTGAGCGAATGGGCCGGCCGCCGCCAGCCGGTCGCCAGCCAGAAGCGACGGGCTCCGGACGCCTTCACCGGTAATTCCCTGACGAGGCGACAGGTTGCCATCCTGCGTTTCATCGAGGAATACCATACCGGCCCGGCGTCGCTGGCGATGCTGGCCAAACGCCTGTGCCTGAGCGAGAGCCGCACCAGCCATGTCGTGCGGCAGGCCTGCAAGGCCAGCTTCCGCGACCTGCTCATCGACCGCCGCCTGCGGGCGGCAATGGAACTGCTGCGCGACTCCGGCATGAGCGTGCTGCAGGTCGCGATGGCCTGCGGCTTCGAGGACGTGGCGCATTTTCACCGCTTGTTCCGCCGCCGGATCGGACTGACTCCAGCGCAATACCGCACCAGCGGCCGGTCGTAGCCGCGGCTCAGGGAGAACGATCCAGCGAGAGGCCGGCCGGGGCCACCCCCACGGGGTTCCCCGCCGTGTCCACGCCGGAAATGTGCACGGAGTCGGCCAGCGCCTGCCGCTCGTCGCCGAGGTAGCGCACCCCGTAATGTTGCAAGGCGCCGGATCCGCTTTCATACATCGGACCGACGCCACCGCCGGTGACCCGCAGATTCTTGACGCCCTTCTCGATCAGGATCCCCGCCGCCTCGGTGGAGCCGCGCGGCACCAGCTGGCGGTTGGTGCCGTTGGTGCCGATCAGCGGGTTGACAATGTAGATGTTCCGTCCGCCCTGCACGTGCAGGCCGTGGCCGCCGGCGCCGCGCACCCGCGTGTCCGTCAGCAGTGCTCCGCCGGTAAAGCCGGGGCCGATCACGATGCCCGAGGCGTTCTTGTTCTGGCCGATCCAGGTGTTTTGCATGAACACGTCGTTGCCGGCCTCGATCAACACGCCTTCGTCGGTGACATGGTCGCAGCCGAATTTGTCGGTGTAGATGTATTTGGGGCGCGTGTCGCCCTTCGTCGGGTCGCCGCCGCGCAGCACCAGCCCGCGGGAGCCCGCGACAAAACGCGCATCCTCCACCTTGGCCCCATCGACATTCGGCCCGAGGATGATCCATTCGATGGCCACCCCCTTCCCCGCCCCGCCCGACATCCGGATGAAGTGCGCGGCATCCACCTTCTTGTGTTCACCATCGGTCGTGCCGGAACCATGCAACCACACGCCGAATGCGCCCGAAGGATTCTTGATGGAGATACCCTCCATCACCGGGCTGATGCCATCGAGCAGCTCGATGCCGCTCACGGTCGAAACCAGCACGACCTCCTTCACGAAGCAATGGTAGGTGCCCTTGAGCAGGATGGCGGGATCCTTCCGCCGCGCGACCTCCGGCGGCGCACCCTTGCGGTAGATCGCCAGGTTGCGGATGCCGCTGAAGCGACTGTCGTGGATGGCCACCGCCGTGTTCGTCCGCGACGAATCCAGCACGAGGAGAGTGCCACCGGGCGCGGACTCACCGGCCCCGCCCCGCCCCTCGCCCAACAGGGTGATCCCCGGCCGCCGGATGATGAGCGTGTCACTGAGGTGGTATTTTCCCGCGGGCAAAAACACCACCCCGCCAGTCGCGGCGGCGGCCTCGATGGCCTGCTGGATCGCGGCGGTGTCGTCGGCGGTGTCGGAGCCGTTTGCTCCGTGCTCGGTCACCGAATGGTAAATCTCGCCGGTGGCCAGCGATCCGGCGAAGGCAAACGAAAGTGCGGTGGTCAGGAAAAGGCGCGGGATCAGGGTGTGCATCGGGAGGATTTCAAGGTTGCCGGTGAGGGATGAAGACGAATGAACCGAGTTTCGAGGCGGTGAGAATTTCGGCCAGGCCGTCGCCGTTCAGATCCGCCGACATGATCTGGACGCCGACTCCGGAGGCGTCGTCCACCAAATGGGGCGCAAAACGCGTTCCGCCCTTGTCGTCACGGATCAGCTGGAACCAGTAGACAACGGGTGTGGCCATCGGCTCGATGTCGCCCTTGAGGCCATGAGCCCAACGCCGCTTGCCCACGATCACGTCGGGCAGGCCGTCGCCGTTGACATCACCAAGGCACAGCGCGTGCGGTTGCGAGAAAGCCGCGCCATAGAGAGCCTCCTCCGTGCGGTCACCCATCATCTTGTGTTCCACAAAGGAAATGCCGTCCCCGGCGGTCGGCACCTGCTCGAACCACGCCAACCCCCACAGGTGCGCGTCCAGCGCTGAGACCACGTCGTTGTCGCCGTCGCCATCGACATCGTAGACCGCCATCTGCGCGCCGCCGCGCCCCGCCCCAAAGGTGAACGGACGGGATTTCCAGGTTGCCGTCCGATCCGCCGGCTGCTCCCACCAGCCGTCGTGAAGCACGAGATCGAGCCGCCCGTCGCCATTGACGTCACCGATCCCGGTGCCGTGATGATACTCCTTCCAATTGCCCTCCTCCGTCACCGGTCGGAACACCCATGGCGCAGTGGGATCGTCCGGTGCCGGCCCGAGCAACCCCCAGCGCTTGTTCTGGTGCGTGGCGATTTCCGGCCGCCCGTCGCCATCGATGTCGAGGAACGGCTTGGCCTCGCCGTTGATGCGGTGCGCCACAAAATGCTTCCGCCAGTGGCCGCCTGCGCCCCGTGGATTCTCATACCAGAAGGCCTCGTGGAACTTGATCCGGCCGAGGACAAGGATGTCGGGCCAGCGGTCGCCGTTGAAGTCGTGGACGAAACTGAACATGTTCTCCGTCGCCGGCACCTCCCGCGGCAGTGGATTGGGCGGATAATACTCGTGCCGCTGTGTGAAATCCGGGCCGGCATACCAATAGGGACCGGCCACGACGTCCGGCCGGCCGTCACGATCGATGTCGCCCCAGGCGATGCCGTCGGCCTGGTAAAGCTCCGACAGCATCTTCCGCTCGAAACTGATCGCGGTGGCGGCCGGTGCGATCGGCGGCAACCCGACAAGGCCGAGGAACAGGGCGGGGAGTCCGGCCCGGAGGGCAATGGGCGGAAAAAATTGGCGCATCATCTGTGTTTTCCAGCCACCACGGATGTTGCAACAGCGGGGACGGCCCCGAAGGGCGCGCTCAACCCGCCCTCGTCGCGCGAATCACGCGGATCACGGGGAGGATGCACCGGTGCGCCCCGCAGGCGCACGGTCACGATCTCCCGCGGCTTGATCGGGAAGCTGAAGCCGTGCTCCCCTTCCCGCACCAAGGGCGAGAGATCGCGCTCGACCGCATCCGTGAGCTGCACCCCGGAGAGCCGCAGCAGCGGCACTTTCACGGCAACCGTGCGCGCCGCGCCGCCAAGATCGAGGAAGCGCAGGATCGTGCCGTCCCCGTCCTCCGCGGTTTTCCATGCCGTGACCACCAACGAAGAATCGTCGGTCTCGAGGAACGTGCCGGTCTGGCCGCTCAGGGGTTGCGGACGCATCCACGACTTGTCCTGCGGCTGGACGACGGAGTGCTCGAGCGGCGTCATCTCCGCCCACCCCATCCGGCTGAGCGCGACCGGATCGGTCTTCGGCCCGCTGGTGACGACGTAGCGGAAGCGCAGGTCGTCATTGCGCAATTCAGCGCCGAAATCGACCACCGAACGCGGCTGGTGATAGTTGTTCACGACAAACGAGAAGATCGTCCCGGGACGGCGACCGAACTCCATCGGCCACTCCCCGCGGTTGATGTCACCGAGCGTCAGCAGCGGTGCGTCCAGCGGCAGCACCGCCCCGGACACCCCGTCCTGCTGCACCGCCACCCAGTTCTGCACGCTGAACCACTCCCGGCCCGCTCCGGGCAGCATGTTCTTCGTCGGGTCGATGACCCCGTTCTGGATCTCATACTGGAACTGTGGCGCGCTCATCGCGAACGGGAACGCAAAGTAGACGCCCTCCCGCCGGTAGACCTGGTTTTTCCGCACGTCGTTGATGAACTCGACCTTCTTCTCCCGTTCGTAGAGCCA
>Ga0255338_1004651_pt1 | contig 13830 bp, 11 predicted proteins | sample MeOH1_35cm_T4_19_FD_203715 | JGI IMG/M metagenome (GOLD analysis project Ga0255338, IMG submission 203715) | Sandy soil microbial communities from University of British Columbia, Vancouver, Canada - MeOH1_35cm_T4_195 | ecosystem: Engineered > Artificial ecosystem > Sand microcosm > Unclassified ...
TCAGCCGCTGGCCCAACCGTAACTCCGGGAAGCACCACAACTTTTGCGGTACTTGGTGGAACAACCATCACAAACACAGGTCCGACCACAATTGGTGGAACAGCCGGCGGAGACGTCGGACTCTTTCCTGGATCCGCATTCACTGGAAGTGCAAGCGTGACAATCTCTGGCGCACAACACCTTGCTGACGCGGTTGCAAATACTGCACAGACAGATTTGGTGGCAGCATATAACAGTGTCAGCGCGCCAACACCCACCATCCTGGCTACTCCAGAACTTGCATCTAAAGTTATTACACCAGGCACTTACTCAACAACAGCGGGCACCTTCGCCAACTCTGGAGCCCTCACGCTTGATGCGCAAGGCGATACAACTGCTGTCTTTATTTTTCAGGCAGCATCAACTCTGATTACATCTGCGGGAAGCACGATGACACTCATCAATGGTGCACAAGCCTGTAACGTTTATTGGAGAGTTGGAAGTTCTGCAACACTTGGAACTAATTCAACTTTCGTTGGTCGAATTTTCGCTTTGACGTCGATTTCGGCAGAATCTGGCGCCGCCATTCGTGGGCAATTATTAGCACAAACTGGCGCAGTCAATCTCAATGCCAACGTGATTACCAATGATGCTTGCGTTGTGGCTACGCCAACGCCTACACCAACGGCTACCGTCACCCCGACCCCAACGCCAACGCCTACACCAACGGCTACCATTACCCCGACTCCAACGCCTACACCAGTTATCAGTGTCGCTCCAACACCTACACCGACAACAGTTGCCGGTGGAAAGTTACCCAGGACAAGTTCACCTTGGTTCAATCTCTTGGCAATTTCAGGAGGATTGATTCTTCTGGGTGCACTGGGTGTGAGATCAAGAATGATCGGCAATAAGTAACACACTCATATGTAGTAAGCATGAGCCCCGGTAGCAGTATCGGGGCTCATGCATTCTTATGTGTGCACCTTTGGACCGTTGTTTTTACGACTGTGAAACTGTGAGAAACTGCCCCACGTGATTGCAACCCAGAGCCTTGAACTTCGTGCTGGCGCACGCCTATTGGTGGGTGGGGTTACCGTGAGAATCAATCACGGAGATCGAATCGGATTTGTCGGTCGAAATGGTTCAGGCAAAAGCACGCTTGCCAAAGCCCTTGCTGGAGAAACCATGCCCGCGGGTGGGCAAGTCTTACGAAGTGGGGCTATTGGCTACCTCCCCCAAGATCCCCGAACCGGCGATGAAGAGGGGACAGTAGTAGAGCGCATTCTCTCCGTGCGTGGGTTGGATCTCATTGTGGCCCGGATGCGCCAAGCCGAAGAGGCGATGGCCACTGCGGCCGGTGAAGAGCTTGAGGCTGTAATGAATAGGTATACCCGTGCCGACAATGAGTTCAATGTAGCTGGCGGGTATAGCGCAACCGCAGAGGCCGAGGCGATCGCAACAAGTCTAGGAATACCGGAGCGGCTCTTTGAGCAGCCTTTGGACTCCCTCAGCGGCGGACAACGTCGCCGGATCGAGTTAGCAAGGATTCTCTTTAGCGGCGCAGAAACCCTGCTTCTCGACGAACCCACCAACCACTTGGATGCGGACTCCGTCATGTGGCTTCGAGATTACTTGCTGAAATATTCGGGTGGCTTGGTAATCATCAGCCACGACGTCAACCTGATTGATACCGTCGTCAACAAAGTTTTCTATTTAGATGCCAACCGAAACGTCATTGATGTTTACAACATGGGGTGGAAGAAGTATCTGCTCCAACGTGAACAAGATGAGCATCGTCGTAAGATTGAGCGGGCTAATGCAGAGAAGAAAGCCGCGATTCTGGAGAAACAAGCAGAGAAAATGCGAGCCAAAGCAACGAAGGCCAAGGCAGCGCAGGGAATGTTTAGGCGAGCGGAAAAATTGCTCTCAGACCTTGAGGATGTCCGCAAGGTGGATCGCGTTGCGAAATTGCGATTCCCAACCCCTGCCCCATGTGGCAAGACGCCACTCTCTGCCACTGAGCTGAGCAAGTCCTATGGATCCCTTGAAGTCTTTACTGACGTCGATCTTGCAATTGATAAAGGCTCACGAGTAGTCATCCTAGGTCTCAACGGCGCAGGTAAGACGACTCTGTTGAGAATGCTTGCTGGCGATCTCGAACCTGATACAGGAGAAGTCGTCATGGGACATGGATTGAAAATTGGTTACTATACCCAAGAGCATGAGTCACTGGACTTCGAACGCACAATCTTGGAGAACATGACGAGTGCGCATCCTGATTTGCGCGAGCCCGAAGCCCGAAATGTCCTCGGCTCGTTCTTGTTTACCGGCGATGACGTTCACAAACCCGTCAAAGTACTAAGTGGCGGCGAACGAACTCGTCTTGCACTAGCAGTGCTCGTCGTGAGTGCAGCGAACGTCCTTCTTCTCGATGAACCAACGAACAACCTAGACCCTGCCTCCCGCCATGAAATCCTCGGTGCACTGGGCGGTTATCAAGGAGCGGTGATTCTTGTTTCACACGATGAAGGCGCGGTGCGCGCGCTCAAACCAGACAGGGTTCTTCTACTTCCAGACGGCGATGAAGATCTATGGAATGAGAGTTATCTGGATCTTGTGGAGATTGACTAACCCACGTTTTCGCTCAATGGCCGATCTGGCAGTTTAAGTCTCAACGCAAAGAAACTGAGAACTACCAGCCCACCGAAAAGCAATGATATCCAGAGTGCCCACAGTCCTGCACCTAGTAGGACGCCGGCCGCCGCCGGACCCATGATCATTCCTATCTGCCACGTATTCGTGGATGCGGAGTTGTAACGACCGCGCAGGTGATCGGGAGCAAGTTGGTTGACGACCGCAGGAAGTATCGGGGACCAGACCATCTCGCCGATAGCAAATATAAACTGACAAACAATTATAGCTGGGACCGCAAATCCATGAGAAATTCCGGCCATTGCCAATGCTGCCCAAGCCAAAGCCCAAAATGCCATCGCTATCGCCAAACCCTTGGCTCGTGGCAATCTCTCAAGTTTCTTGATTACCCAGAGTTGGAAAATGGCGATCATGGCGGTATTTACTGCATATGCCCATGCCAGGCGCGATGGTTTGACATCAGCCACTGTGGTCGCAAAGGAGGTGAATCCAACCTCCAATTGACTGTAGCTCAAAAATATTCCGAAAAGTGCGACTACCCATACTTTGCGAAAGGTCTTATCCTTCAAAACATCGCTCCAACTGCCTTCAAGAGAAGCGTGATAATCCCGTTGTTCTCTTGTCCGATTACCTGTCTTCTTCAATGAGAGAACAACAAGGAGGTAAACAATGTATGAGAGCCCGTCTCCGATATAGAGCAATTCGAAAGTTATGGGCTTGTCCAGGGAAACAACAAGAGAGGAGAGCATTCCGCCTAGTCCAAGACCCAGATTCAATAGAGCAAATTGCGATCCGTAAATTCTCTCTCGTAAATGATCCGGAGTGAGTTCAGTATTGAGTGCACCTTGACTTGGCCACATTGCAGATTGCCCGATTGAACAGATTGTAATCACAAGAAAGGCATCTGACGTGGACCGAATGAGAGAAAGAGATGAATACCCAACCGCAGAAATCAGAAGTGAAACAATCAAAATAGGTTTTGGGCCCCACTTATCGATCAAAGTGCCGATTCCAGGCGCCACGACTAGAGAAACTAATGCACCGTAACTAAATATCAATCCCGCAGTTGAGGTCGGGATATTCCTTATTGAGTGAAAGTATACAAATGCAAAAGGCAGAACCAATCCATTACCAAGTGCACTTAATGTGATTCCGAGCAACATACGACGCACATGCGGCGGCAAGCGATCATTCGAATGTGTGGGCATTGGGCAATTCTAGGGGTGACACTCATCTCCCTTGCTACTTAGTTGTGTCATTTAATAAATAGAATGGTGGGTATCACGATGACTCCTTAAGGAGAAAAATGCTGCTTACAAGGAAACTAGGGGTACTCACAACCCTTTTGACTGGATCTATCCTCCTTTCTCTTCTCTCACCTGTAGGACGTGTCACGGCAGATGCAAGTGGAACATATTGGACCAAGAGAGATCCGAGTTGCTCCTGTCAGGCGATTTCCTCCTCTGCTGACGGTTCGAAACTTTTCGGCGCCGTCAATGGTGGGCGACTTGTAACTTCTTCTGATTTCGGTGCGACATGGGTCGCTCGTGAATCAGCCCGCAATTGGAGCGCAGTCGCATCGTCAAGTGATGGAACAAAACTCGTGGCGACCGTTGAAGGCGGGCAGATATACACTTCGACCGATTCTGGTGCTACATGGGTTGCGCGGGACTCTGTCAGGCCTTGGTTTGGTGTTGCATCATCTGGCGACGGCACAAGGCTCGCAGCGATCGTAAACCCCGGTCAGATATACACTTCGGCCGATTCTGGTGCGACATGGGTCGCACGGGAAACATCTCGCGCTTGGCGCTCAATTGCATCTTCGGCAGATGGCTCCAAACTTGTTGCCGCTGTTAGAGACGGGCGGATTTACACTTCCTCCGATTCTGGTGCGACATGGATCGCCCGCGACACCAATCGACTCTGGTTCTGGGTTGCTTCTTCAGCGGATGGAACGCAGTTAGCTGCGGTTGTTTATGGCAACCCCGGAAATATTTATACCTCATCCGACTCGGGTGCAACATGGACGGTGCGCTCTCCGGAGCTGAATAAGTATTGGCAGGGAATTGCGATGTCTAGCGATGGATCGCGGCTAGTTGCTAGCGCCTACATGGGCACCGTTTACACATCACAAGATTTCGGCGTGACGTGGATGACCGACGGCATTATTCAAAATTCGTACGGCGTGGCATCTTCCGCCGATGGCTTGAAGTTTGTAGCCACAAGCCAGAGTTACATTTACACCACAGGCACGAACGTGGCGCCCACTCCAACCCCAACACCGTCGTCCAATCCAGCTGCGCTCACATGGACGAAGCTCGATCCAAGCTGTCAATGCCAATCTATTGCATCATCTGGCAACGGTCAGAAACTCGTGGCTGCGTCTTCCAATGGAAAAATCTTCACCTCCTCTGATTACGGCGCCACGTGGCTCGCGCGGGAATCTGTACGGAGTTGGAGTGATGTTGCTTCATCCTTTGATGGGACAAAATTAGTGGCAACCGCTGAGGCGGGGCGTATCTACACCTCCTCCGACTCAGGCGTCACGTGGACTGCCCGTGAATCAGATCGACCATGGTTCGGTGTTGCAAGCTCATCAGATGGAACGAAACTGGTGGCAATTGTTAATCCGGGTCAGATCTACACATCGACTGATTCGGGAGTGTCGTGGACTGCTCGAGAAAACACTCGTCAATGGCGCTCAATCGCCTCATCCAGCGACGGCACAAGACTTGTAGCAGTGGTTCGCGATGGGCAGATTTATACCTCAAGCGATTCTGGTGCGACATGGACGGCACGTGAATCCAACCGCCTCTGGTACGGGGTCGACTCTTCCAGTGATGGCTCGAAGTTAGCCGCTGTTGTCTATCCAGGAAGCATCTACATCTCTCAAGATTACGGCGCTACATGGACAGCACGCGCAACCGACACATCCAGGTATTGGCAAGGCATCGCAATGTCGGGTGATGGATCCAAAATGGCAGCTTCGACATTCATGGGCAACGAATATGTGACCCAGGATGGCGGGCTCACGTGGTCTTCCTCTAGTTCTGTTCGCGATGGTTATGGCGTGGCCAGCTCGAGTGATGGATCCACAATGGTTATCGCAGTCCCAAGCGGGCATATATATACAACGGCGACAATTGTTAAAACGCCCACGGGAACCGTGAGTACCAAGAAAGAGAGTGCAAAACAATACCTACTTGCAGTTAAGTCCAATACTGCCAAAACGAAGTTCGTAATCACTGCGACGAAGACCGGAAGCAAGACTTACACGTTTACTGGAACGACTTCTACTAGTGGTAATGCGACAGTACGAGCGAAATTGAACCTTGCTGGTTATAAATTCTCCATCAAATTCACTTCACCCAGATGATATTCATCTCCTGAACAATTTGGCCATTGATCAACCACCTGTAGTGTCGGACACCAGGAGTATCGACGGTAATAGTCTTCCAGGGGTTGGTATATCCCGGATTATCACATTTCCACTTAGAAAGTTCACCACCCCAGAACTCTGCGTAATGTTCGCCTGAACCTAGCGACCTCCATACACCGTCAACGAACTCGTCAAGAGAAATCGAAGAGACATTATTCCAACACATTGTGAGGGCACCAATTGCGCGGGTGCCAGTTGGACAATATGCATAGAGAAAGCCGTCCGAGCGCGGGATTAAGTCAGTCATGCATTCAGCTGCCAGATCCATGTTCGCCGTATATCCATTCCACACACGAAGTTTCAAAATATCCACACCCTGGACCGCAGTTCCCACATAACGCGTGCGCTCTTTGTCCAAAGTATATTTTGTGATCGCCGTGCAAGTTCCTAGAGTCTCGGGTTTTCCTGCCATCAAATCGCAAGGATCGTCAACAGTATGACCGACTCCGAAGTTATGGAAAAGCTCATGCACCCACGTTTTGGAAACATAATCATCGAAGAAGGGAGGCGATTGCCCCGTACATATTTTGTCTGAGGCAATGTTTTGGATGGCGACAACCGCAACGATGCCAGGGCGATCTGCTAAACCACAATAGGTACCGCCAAAACCTGGAATTTCCAGAAAGAAAATGTAATCCTTCCGATTATCGCCCGGGTTTTCCATAGCTTTAATCTCGTTGAGAAGAACATACCCATCACTGGTCGCCTTTGGCCTGGCATCGGCGTGGGTTGTCAGATATTCAGTTGAATACGACGATTTGAGATACTGAATGTCATATCCAACTGCACTCCGATCAATAGGCATAGTTAAATTCAATTGCCCTTTGAGGTAGGTGTTGCCACCATCTAAGACACTGGCCAAGTAGCCATTTGTATCTTTGAAATTATCAACTCCATCTGATGGAACAACATAGATCGCTTTGACTTGAAACCCTGAGATCGTGTCAGGTAAATCTGCCGTTACGCGATCCGCAGAGATTTCAGTTGTGGCATTTACTCCGACGGCAGCGGGGATGAAGCCCTCCCCCAGTTGAGTCGCAACAATCGTGCATGGGCCAAGTTTGAGCAAGACAAGCACCAAATCCGCGAGTGTGCACGTATCCGGGGTCGAACTGGTAAGAGAGACTGGCAATCCAGAACTACTCTTCACAGAAAGGTTGAAAGTGCCCTGGCTGAGTAAAAGTGCTCCCGGCAAGGCGAAATCGATGAGATTCGTCCCAAAGAAAGTAACCGTGAATTGAGTAGATTTTGCGGCTAAAAAATACTTGTTCCCGCTCTGACTAAGTGCGATGGTGCATAATCCGGGAGTTCGCGTTGGTTTGAGTTCTTTGACATCTAACGTGCATATAGACGGAGTGAGATTCTTAACCGTGACAGTCAATTTTGAAGTCGAAGAAAAAGAAAATGCTACTGACGATTCGTTAATGGATGCGGCATTTGGGGCAGAATATGAAATGGATTGCGCCTTCTTGATTATCTTCCATGTCAATTTACCACTGACTTTGGCGCATATAAGCGATCCGGACTTCAGCCCCGCTTTTGCACAAGGCGCTCCGGCTTTCGGTGTGGCAGCGAGCGCTTGATTTGATCCCATTGAGAGGAAGAAAATCAAGGAAATCGCCACCACTCGCACTTTCATCACATAACTCGCTCTCTCTCCGTTAGGAACTCTTCGATAAATTTCATGAAGTAGAAAAGTCCTATAGCCATAAACATGGACCCAACCACATCCGTAAACCAGTGTGCCCCTACTAGAAGGCGTTCAAAAGCGGTAAATACTGTGATTAGCATTATAAGGAGGACTGTGAGGGCTCTCTTGCCTGAGTAAACGAGGAGCAGGCAACCACCTGCTACAGCAACAAAAGCTACATGCCCGGAAGGGAAGCTCGGCTCCAAATCAAATTGGATCGCCAAGCCCGAACCCGGTCTAACCCGGTCAAAAAATGATTTTGCCACGGTCACGACCCCGCCAGCACCGACCATGAGTGCAAGTGGAACGAAGTCGATCAAATACCAAGCGCGCGTCCAATATTGCCGAAAGAGGAGAATCATGCAGGCCGCTATAAGGACAAGCGCCGGCGTTGTAAGCGCGTTGTAGATCTGCGCCACCTGAACTTCCACGGGAGTGCGATACGATTCAAACCATTCCGCAACAGTTGAATCAAAAGCCGTTGGCCCACTTTTTACAAAATAACCGAGTTCCCCGAAGATGATAATGTTGAGAAGACCCAGGAGCAGATAAAGGTACTTTCTCAAAGCGATACCTCACTTCTCGACGATGAGATCCAAATCCTCCGCCTCATTACTTCTTGCAGTGAATAGAACTCGTGAGCCATCTGGTATCTCCCCGCTTAATAATTTAGCCGCCATCGAATCACCGATCGCTCTCTGGATAAGTCTACGCATTGGTCTTGCACCGAAAGCAGGATCGTACCCGTGATGCGTTAGCCACGCCTGAGCGCTCTGATCGACCTCGACCATTATCCTCCTGTCGGCAAGCCTGGACTGCATATCCTTGACAAGCAAAGTCATGATCTCAGCGATTTCGACGAGTCCAAGTGGATTGAAGATCAGCACGTCATCTATACGATTAAGGAATTCTGGCTTAAATGCAGTATGAACCGCTTCCATCACTCCAGTCCTACGCGTCCTCTCATCAAGGGTGGTATCCATGAGGAAGTGCGATCCAAGATTCGACGTCATGATGATGATGGTGTTCTTAAAATCCACTGTACGGCCCTGTCCATCAGTAAGGCGACCGTCGTCGAAAACCTGAAGAAGCAGATCAAAGACCTCGACGTGGGCCTTCTCAATCTCGTCCAGTAGAAGAACCGAGTATGGGCGCCGACGCACCGCCTCAGTGAGCTGACCGCCTTCTTCATAACCAACGTATCCTGGAGGTGCGCCAACAAGTCTCGAAACAGAAAACTTTTCCCCGTACTCACTCATGTCAATTCGCACCATCGCGTGCTCGTCATCAAATAAGAAATTGGCGAGGGCCTTAGCAAGTTCGGTCTTACCGACTCCGGTCGGCCCGAGAAATAGGAAGGTACCTGTCGGACGGTCTGGGTCTGATATACCCGCCCTTGATCTTCTTATTGCATTCGACACGGCGACAATAGCGTCGTTCTGTCCCACAACCCGATTCGAGAGCTCGTCTTCAAGAGCGAGGAGTCGATCGCTATCAGCCTGTAAAAGTCTCCCTACTGGAATCTTGGTCCAGGCCGCCACAACTTCGGCTATGTCATCCTCAGTTACCTCTTCTTTAACCATGGCCGCATGACTATTAGCCTCGGTCCGCGCAGAATTCAACTCATTTTCGATATCACGCATCCGCCCGTACATCAACCGAGCAGCTTTTTCCAACTCCCCTTCTCGCTGGGCACGCTCAGCCTGTCCGCGGATGTAATCAAGTTCTTCCGTGAGAGCGCCGATTCGATCAAGGAGACTCTTCTCTCTTTCCCATCGAGCCGAGAGAAGTTCAAGTTTCTGCTCCTGACTTTCTATTTCTTTTCTTAACGCATGAAGGCGTTCTTTAGAAGCTGCATCCTTCTCTTTTGAGAGTCCGAATTCTTCCATTCGAAGTCGGTCTACCACCCGCTGAAGTTGGTCAATTTCTTCTGGCGAAGAATCAATTTCCATTCGAAGCCGCGAAGCTGCTTCATCCATAAGGTCAATTGCCTTATCAGGTAAAAAACGATGAGTTATATATCGATGAGAAAGTTTTACTGCAGCAATGAGCGCGCTGTCGCTAATAGTGACTTTGTGGTGAGCTTCGTATTTTTCGCGCAGACCCCTAAGGATTGCGATTGCCTCTTCAACGCTTGGCTCCCCAACCAAAACCTGCTGGAACCTCCGTTCAAGCGCAGCATCCTTCTCAATATATTGTCGATACTCGTTGAGAGTCGTCGCGCCAATCATGTGCAATTCACCCCGAGCAAGAAGTGGCTTCAGCATGTTCCCGGCGTCCATTGATCCCGCCATGCCACCAGCGCCCACGACTGTGTGTAGTTCGTCGATAAAGGTAATGATTTCACCACTACTTGCGACTATTTCGTCAAGGACGGCCTTAAGTCTTTCTTCGAACTCGCCTCGGTATTTCGCTCCAGCGATGAGCGCTCCCAAATCCAGGGAGATTACTCGCTTACCCCTCAAGCCAATGGGTACATCCTTAGCTGCGATTCGAAGTGCTAGCCCTTCCACAATCGCCGTCTTGCCGGTACCTGGCTCGCCAATCAAAACTGGATTATTTTTGGTACGCCTTGAAAGAACTTGTATAACGCGTCGTACCTCGTTATCGCGACCTATGACCGGGTCTAACTTTCCATCGCGCGCTCTTTGCGTTAAATCGACCCCATATTGTTCAAGTGCCGATTTTTGATCTACATCTTGTGTGGTCATTTTATAACTCCTCAACCTTCAGGGTATCCCAGTTCTGAATATAAATCATTGGCGGGTTTAGATATATCCAGCACACTTCATTCGGCGTAGACTCGAACAAAGTTCTCGTATATGAAATAGGACGCGGAGGTTTACGATGAACACGCGGGCGCCACTTGCTGAACGTGGATTAAGTACCGGAAAGAAAGCACGACTTCACCGAATCCTTCACCAATATGGATTGCGAAACGGCACTGCTCTTTTCCTCCCGTACGATCAAGGATTTGAACACGGTCCGCGCGATTTCTTTGCCAATCCAAAATCGTCAGACCCTAAATATATTATCCGTCTAGCACTCGAGGGCGGTTTCAATGGGATTGCCATCCAAATTGGACTGGCCGAGAAGTTTTATTGGGAATTTGCGGGCGAACTTCCCCTCATACTCAAACTCAACGGGAAAACAGACATTCCGTCGGATGCGCGCGCCCTGTCGCCACTTCATGCAAGCGTTGAAGACGCGGTAAGACTTGGCGCGGATGCTGTGGGCTACACACTCTACGTCGGCTCACCTTCGCAGGAAGCAGATTTCGCTCAGTATCGTGAAGTGCGATCTCAAGCAGAAAAATTTGGAGTGCCCCTGATCGTCTGGTCATACCCGCGCGGAGAAGCGGTTGAGGCAAAGGGAGGCAATAGTTCCTTCTACGCGACTGATTACGCCGCCCGCGTGGCTAGCGAACTTGGTGCAGATATCGTGAAGGTGAACTTTCCGCACCCAGACCTTCGAACAAATGTGAAGAAGGAGTATGACTCAGATTTTACCTCTCAACAAGCTATTGACGCCGTCGTCAGATCAGCAAATAGAACTCTTGTACTTGTATCGGGTGGCGAAAAATCAGGCGATGAAGCGATGTTTGAGAAGGCGCGAGAGTCGATGGAAGCGGGCGCAACCGGGCTCATCTTCGGACGCAACATTTGGCAGCGGGAGCATGACGCGTCGCTAAAGTTCGTCGATTCACTCAGGCAAATACTAGAAAAGTACCCCAGCTCTTGATCTTCAACTCAACGAACTCAGACCAACCACAAGAGCTTCGCCGCTTTGCCCCCTTGCTTGATTCATACCTCTCTTATTTGGAGTCCTCTGAAGAATCCACCCTCCAACCTTTTACAACTCCTGGGCACAAACAAAGAGCGCGCTTCTTGGATAAGGGACTCGGCGATGTAGTCGACAGGGATGTTCCACTTTTTGGTGGACTTGATGATGTGAAACTCACACATGGAGTACTCCTGGAAGCCGAAGCACTTGCTGCACGCCTATGGGGCGGGGACTGGGCAAGATTTTCCACTGGCGGATCCACCCATGCAAATCAAGCAATCCTCCTCTCACTCGGAAAGCCGGGCGATCAAGTAGCAATCACCAGAACGGCACACCGCTCCCAACTCACAGCTCTGGTTCTTGCCGGGCTTGAGCCTCTCTGGCTCTCCCCTGAAATAGATGCCTCAACGGGCGTCCCTACTGGAATTTCTCTTAGTGAATTCGAGAGAGTGTTACCGTGGAAACCGATCGCACTCCTGCTCACTGAACCCGGCTACCTCGGAACACTTTCTGACATTCCCTCACTCATTAAGAGCGCACATAAAAGCAACATTCCTGTCATTCTCGATGCGGCATGGGGCGGTCATTTTGGCTTTCACCCCGCACTCCCAAAGAATCCGATGCAACTCGGTGCGGATGCCTTTGTTACCAGTATTCATAAAGCATTGCCGGGATACAGCGCGTCGGCGATTGCAGTTGCGAGAACTCAACTTCTCAACCATGCACGCTTGGAGCAAGGGTTTGAATCGACACACACAACTTCTCCCGCAGGCGCTCCTTTAGCTTCAATTGACGCAGTACGTGCGCTGATGGAACATCGTGGACATGGTTTGATTGAGAATTTGCTTGAAAATATCGCGCTCTTCCGACGCCGGCTGGCCGCTGAATTTGGTGCGGAAGTTCTGCTCAATCCATCGGACTTCGCCAGCGGCCGGTTCGACCCCGCAAAAATTGTCGTAAGAGCCGATGTTCTCGGAGCAAATGGCCTATCTGTTGAAAAAGACCTTGCCGGTCTTGGAGTCGCACTTGAAATGGCTGATAGAGACAACTTAGTTATTCACGTCACGATTGCCGATGACGCTCACACGCTTATGCGGCTGGCTGATGGTTTGATTCCAATACTTAGAAAGAATTCTGGTGTTCGCAGAAAGAGCCATTCAGCTATCAGTTGGTCTATCAAACCAACGACGGCGATGTCATTACGAGAGGCGTATTTCGCAGAGAGTGAAATGGTCGCCGCGAAGGATGCTGTGGGACGAATTAGCGCCGATTTGATTGCTCCATACCCACCTGGAGTCGCAGTATTGGCGCCGGGCGAAGTCATTACTCAGACCATCTCAGAGGGTCTGGCCTCCGCAAAATCCGATGGAGTCCGCATCGCCTACTCCTCCGACCCCACCCTCAAGACATTTAGAGTGCTCACGCCAAAGGGCGAAAAAACGCCTTCCTGAGTAAACTTGCCTCTACCTAATCCTAATAATCGTTGGAGTATCCTATGTCTGAGCAGAACTGGAAAGCCACCGGATTGACCTGCAATCACTGCGCGCAGTCTATAACCAAGAATTTAATGGCGATCGACGGCATGTCAAGAGTCAATGTTGACGTAAAACCCAATGAGGTCAGTTCGATTCAGACCGTTGGCGCTCGGGACTTCACGCCCGAAGAAATTTCTAGGGCAATGGTTCAAGCTGGAAAGTACGTTCTCACCTCATAACTCTCCCAAAGGAGCTTACGCGGCCACATCTCTCTCCTTGGTAAGGTCTGCCCATGTCTGAATACCAAATAATGCGTTGGCACGAAATACCCAGCATGGTGGTCGCACGTGAAGGCTCTGAGGTTATAAAAATCCTTCTGCCTCCTCGATTTCAAGAAGCTATCGATGAGGCAGCCGTGCGCATGGGGGAGATCGACGCTGATGCATACACAAATGGATGGATACGCGGTCCGTGGGTTGAGTCAGATCAGACGCCTCACGTCTTAGCAGACACCATTGCTTCCGAGTTGGAAGTGAAATACAGCGAAACTCACATACTCAAGATCCTCGATTCATTAGGAAGTAAATAATGTCAAAGATTTATGACGTTCTCGAAACTTCTTCACTTCCCGCCGACGGGGCAATGGGAACGATCTTGCAAGAACGCGGATTGGATGATGGTGGGGCACCTGAACTGTGGAATGTCGAAAAGCCCGAAGAGATCGAAGCCGTTCTTGAAGCATATGCGGCCGCCGGTGCCAGATTCATCACGACAAATACTTTTGGCGGCACCCGTGGAAGACTCGCACT
>Ga0255338_1004652_pt1 | contig 13825 bp, 13 predicted proteins | sample MeOH1_35cm_T4_19_FD_203715 | JGI IMG/M metagenome (GOLD analysis project Ga0255338, IMG submission 203715) | Sandy soil microbial communities from University of British Columbia, Vancouver, Canada - MeOH1_35cm_T4_195 | ecosystem: Engineered > Artificial ecosystem > Sand microcosm > Unclassified ...
GCATCGGTGCAGGGCTCGTTCGAGGCGCTGCGCTCGCTCAATGCGGTGACGCACTTCACGCACTTCACCGTGGCCCACGCGCACCTTGGCATGTACGGCTTTGTGTCGATGGTGATCTTCGGCGGCATCTACTTTGCCCTGCCGCGCATGGTCGATGCGCCGTGGCCCCGGCCCGCGCTGATCTCGCTGCATTTCTGGCTGGTGGTGGCGGGCTTCCTGACCTACCTCATCACGCTGAGCATCGGCGGCGTGCTGCAGGGCCTGGCGCTGCTGGACCCGGCGCGCCCCTTCATGGATTCGGTGGCGGTCACGCTGCCCTGGCTGCAGGGACGCTCGCTCGGCGGCGCGCTGATGACGCTGGGGCACCTTGTCTTTGCCTTCCACTTTGCCTTGATGGTCTTGCGTCCTTCCGCGCTTGCGCAGACCGATCGCATGGTTTCCCAAGCGGCTGCCTGAACATGGAAAACGAACTCAAACTTGTGGGCGGGGCCATGGTCACGCTCTCGCTCGCCACCTCGGCGATGATCGTGGTGCCCTTCCTGCAGCTCAAGGATGTGCCCGCGCCCGCGGCGCTGGCACCCTATACCAGCGAGCAGTTGCGTGGCCGCGAGGTCTATCTCGCCAACGGCTGCATTGCCTGCCACACCCAGCAGCCCAGTTCCACCGGCGCCGGGCGCGCCGACGGGCAGCGCGGCTGGGGCCGCCCATCGGTGGCGGCCGACTACCACTACGACAGCCCCCCTTTGCTCGGCACCATGCGCACCGGCCCGGACCTGTTCAATATCGGCGTGCGCCAGCCCAGCGCCGACTGGCACCTCGGCCATCTCTACCAGCCGCGCGCCTACGTGGCGGACAGCATCATGCCGGGCTATCCGTTCCTGTTCGAGCTGAAGCCGGAAGGCGCGGTGAGCAAGAGCGACAAGGTTGTCGCGCTGCCCGGCGGCACGGTGCCGCCGGGCAAGGTGGTGGTGGCCACGCCCCAGGCGCTGGACCTGGTGGCCTACCTGACCGGCTTGCGCCACACGTACCCGGTGGTTGACCAGGCCGCCGCGGCAGCCGTTCCCGCGCAAGTACCCGGCAGCGCCACGCTTGCCTCCGCACCGTCCATCCCGCGCGGTGCGGCCGCTTCCACCCAATCCACTTCCAGCTCGCCGGCGCCCTCCGACGCCGGCGTGGCTCCGCTCCGATGAAACCACCCGCCCACAAGACAGAGAACGCCGATCCGCACGAGCAGCACAATCCGGTGCCCAAGGTAGTGCTGGCACTGGTGTGCGGCCTGCTGGTCTGGGCCGTCAGCTACATCGCCATCGAGCGGGCCGACGGCAGCGCCGCGCTGGGCGACCGGCGCGACGTCGCCGCGCTGGCGGCACCGGCAGGGCAGGGTACCGTGGCCGATGGCAAGCAGTTGTTCGCGGCCAATTGCCAGGCTTGCCACCAGGCCAGCGGGCAAGGCATTCCCGGCGTGTTCCCGCCGCTGGCCGGCTCGCCCTGGGTCACGGGCGAGCCGGACCGGCTCGCGCAGATCCTGCTGCACGGCATGACCGGCCCGCTGGACGTGCTCGGCACCACCTACAACGGCGCCATGCCCGCTTTTGGCGAGCAGTTTTCCGACGCGGAGATCGCGGCACTGGCCACGCATATCCGCGGCCAGTGGGGCAACGGCGCCGCGCCGGTGGAGGCCGCGCAGGTAGCGGCGGCGCGCGCCGCCTCCGCCGCGCAAAAGGAACCCTGGCACGGCGGCGAGGCGCTGCAGGCGTTCATCCAGGCGGGAGGTGCCGCCAAGCCATGACGCGCGCGTGGGGCAAGACGCTGCTGATGGTGGCGCTGGTGCTGGCGGCGGCCGGCGCGGCGGTGTTCGCCACCACGCGCGGCTTGCGCACGGTCAGCGCCGACGGCGCGCGTCGCCTCGATCTTGCCCGCGCGCCGCGCGAACTGCCGGCGCTGGTGCTGCTCGACCAGGCCGGCGCGCGCCACGCCTTCGGCGGCGCGGCGGCGGACAAGGGCGGCGCCCCGCTCACGCTGGTGACTTTCGTCTATACGCAGTGCACGGCGGTCTGCCGCACCAGCGCTTCGGGGCAGGCGTGGCTGCAGCAGCAATTGCGCGAGCGCCGCTTGCAGGACAGCGTGCGCCTGCTGACGCTGAGCTTCGACCCGGTGCATGACCAGCCCGCTGTGCTGCGCGCTTATGCACGCACCCTGCGCGCCGATCCGGCGCTCTGGACCTTTGCGACGGTGGCCGATCCCGCGCGGCTGCGCAGCCTGCTCGACGCCTTCGGCATCGTCGTGCTGCCCGATGGCCTGGGCGGCTACTCGCACAATGCCGCGCTGTTCCTGGTCGACGGGCACGGCCGGCTGGCTGCCGCCTACGATGTGGAGCGGCCGGACCTGGCGCTGGCCGACGTACTGCGGAGCCGGCTGTGAAGGCGCTGGCGCGCGGCTGGCTCCCCTGCCTGCCCGGCGTGCTGCTGGCGCTGGCTGCGTTGTTCCGGCCGTGGCTCGAGGTCACCATGGCCAGGCATATGGGGCTGGAATTGCCCTTGCTCGCGCTGCTGGGCTGGTGGGCCGCGCGCTGCGCCGGCCGGCGGCTCACGGACTGGCTGGCCCCATGGAATGCCGCCGGCCTGCCGGGCTTGCTGGCAGCGTGGTGCATCGCCAGCTACTGGATGCTGCCGGTGGCGCTGGACGAAGCCACGCTGGCGGCGCCGGCGGGCATGGCCAAGGTCGCGGGCATGGTGCTCGCGGGCCTGCTGGCGCGCGCTTCCTGGCAGGCCGCCGGCCCCGTGCTGCAAGGCTTCTTTGTCATCAACGGCGTCTGGATGATGCTGACCGCCGGCTTGCTGTACCAGGAGGCGGATGCGCAACTATGCAGCACCTACCTGATCGACGAACAACTGGTGGCGGGCCGCGCGCTGGTGCTGTGGGCGCTGGCCTTGCTGGCGGTGTGGCTGTTCGCGATCGCCAGCCGGCTGGCGGTGGATCCCGAGCCGGCCGCATAGCCCGGCGGCGTTGCCTTGCGCATAGGCGTGGTGTAACGTTACGCCAACCTTCGGCCCGCGGGCCAGGAATCCCATCTTCAACGGACCATCATGATCCACGCCGCGCACGACGCCTTTGCCGCCATCGCCACCCCTGCGGGTGGGGCCCGGCCGTGCGTCGCCGCCATCGCGCCTCCTGTCACCTCGCCGCCGCGCGCCGGGGCCGGCCTTGCGCCGCCGCCCGCCGTCGCGCTGGGCTGATCCGCAGCCCTGTCTTTTCCGGCATTTTCCGGTTTTTCCCTGCTCCGGCTTTATCCCTGACTGACGCCAGGGCGCATGTTGCGCCCGCGTGACGCCGGGGTGCGCCGGAGCCGATCGATTCCCCGTGACAGGTGAATACCATGGCTTTGAACAAAACCGCCCTGAGCGCGTATGGCTCGACCACGCTCTTCGTGCTGCTATGGAGCAGCGGCGCGATCTTCGCGCGCCTGGGGCTTGAATACGCTTCTGCTTTTGCCTTGCTGGTCGCGCGTTTCGCGCTCGCGCTGGCCGTCCTTCTTGTACTCGCGGCATGGCGCCGCCGCTGGTTGCCGGCGGCAGGCACGCGGCCGCAGGTGATCGCGGCGGGGCTGCTGCTGACCGGTGCGTACTCGATCTGCTACCTGCTGGCGCTGGCGCGCGGCATTACGCCCGGCGTGCTGGCAACGGTGCTGGGCGTGCAGCCGATCCTGACCTTGCTGCTGGTGGAGCGGCGCTTTTCCGCGCGCCGCCTGGCTGGTCTTGCCGTGGCGCTGGGCGGACTGGTGCTGGTGGTCTGGCAGGGCATCGGCATGGCGCGTGTTTCGGCGCCGGGCATGGGCTTTGCGCTGGCGGCACTGGCCTGCATGACGATCGGTGCCATCCTGCAGAAGAACATCCGGCAGGCGCCGCTCGACGTGCTGCCCTTGCAGTACTGCGCGGGGTTGGCGCTGTGCCTGTTGTTCGTGCCGTTCCAGCCGATGGAGGTGATGCCGGCGGCCGGCTTTGTGTTGTCGCTCGCCTGGCTGGCGCTGGTGATTTCGGTAGGCGCCACGCTGCTGCTCTACACGCTGATCCAGGCGGGAAACCTGGTCAACGTCACCAGCCTGTTCTACCTGGTGCCGGCGGTGACCGCGTTGATGGATTACCTGTTCCTGGGTAATCGCCTTGCCGCGCTGAGCATGGGGGGCATGGTGGCGATCGTGCTCGGGCTGGTGCTGGTGTTCAGCGAACAAGCGCGCGCACGGTAACGAAACCGGCCCCGGCCGCAAACGCGCAGGAGGGCGCGCCGTGGGCCGGGGCCGGCTTGCGAAGCGGGGCAGCGTATCAGGCGTGCGCCAGCATCGTCTCCGGGCGTTGCGTTGGCAAGACCAGCTCGGGCACGGCCTGGAACAGCGGTGCGGCGATGGTGCCCACCTCGAAACGCGCGGGCGCTTCGCGGGCCAGGCGGCGCAACCGTTGCAGCCGGGCTTCCAGGCCAGCGTCGGGCTGTGTGTCGAGGCAGAGGCTGGACGGGCACGCCACGCCGAGGATATCGAGCGCCTGCTTGAAGTTGGCGGGCGTCAGCCCCTCGGCGGGGTTCACCGCTACCACGTGGGGATGCAGGTGCGCGTATTGCTCGCCTTGCATCGACGCGGTGTCGCAGGTCAGGATGGCGAAGGCCGGCGGCGCCGGGCGGCGGGCGAAGTAGGCCGCGATACGCGCGGCGTGGCCGCCGGGCACTTCGGGCGTCATGCCCTCGACCTGGAGATCCAGTTGCTGCAGGATGGCGGCGGGAACGCCGCGGCGCCATGCCTCGGAGATCACTACGCGGGCACCGGCCAGGCCGAACAGCCGCCGCACGAAACCGAGGGCGACGGGATCGAAGAAGCGGACGTCGCGCAGGGTTCCCGTATCGGGAATTCCGCCCAGCCGAGCCTCGGAGCGGCTCGAATAGAGGACACCGGGGACGTCGAGCATGATGAGGCGTTCTGACATGATTTCCTTTGGTTGCAGCGCCTGGTTGGCACGTTTGAAGATTACGACGCAACCACGGAAATCTGGAGGGGCGCGGAATGCCTAAGTTGCAACATATCTGTAACTTGAGATGCGACTTGGTAAAAATCAGCGATTCGCCCGCCCGAGATGTTTCGGCAGGAAACAACTTGGCGGGGCGATTCACGACCGGCAGCCGGTTTTCACGAAGCCGCACGCCTTCGGCTACAACATGCCGGTGGCCGCGGACAGCCGCTCGACGCTCCAGCCTTTGCCCAGCAGGATCATGCGCGTGTGCAGGTCGTCGTGAACCTGGCTGCTGACCGTGCGCCCGAGATAGGTCAGGGTCTTGCAGCGCAAATCCACATAGCCCAGCGCATAGTGCCGGGACAGCGCGTGCCACAGCGCGTTGGCGCCGGGCGACTGCCGGGCGCCGCTCATCAGGCAGAGGCCCGCATCGAGTCCCCACCGATAGATCGCCGTGGCCAGCCCGCGCCGCTGGTAGGCCGTCTCGAACTTGGAGTGCGGTGCGCGCAGGTGGGGATCGGCGCGCCGGCCTACCTCGATCAGCCGGTTGAAGACGGTGTAGCCGGCCAGCCGCTTGCGTGCGACGTCTTCCACATAGACGTAGTACTCGCCGTCGGCCTCGCGATAGCGGATCACGAGCCCGGGCGAGTCCGTGGCGACCGCCGGGATATCGTGCAGGCGGTCGCCCGGCCGGTGGAGGCGGCCGTAGATGGAGCCGAACTCCTGGTCGAGCTCGGCGGGACGGTGGCTGACATCGATGCGCAGTTCCAGCTTGCGCGCGAGCCACGGGAAGGTCATGACTGGGGCCATGATGGCCATGGCAATCTCCTCGCTGCCATGCGCCCCGGGCGGGGGTGCATGGGGGTTCATCATCGGTCCGGGTAGCGCAGGCGCTAAACGGGCATGTGCTGGAAGCCCCGTGCCAGGGCAAACACCACGACCATGAAGAAGACCAGGATCAGCAAGACTTTGTAGAACATCGCTTTACCTCCGGGGAAAGGATCAAGGAACGGATTCAGGCGGGACGCGCGTCACCCGGGGCCGCGGGCGCGCGGTGGCATCTCAGCGCATGGCGGGTTCCTCCCACCAGCCGCTCACCAGCCCCTCGGGCTTCGCCGCGGCAAGCACCTTCGCGCTCGCCGGCCAGGCATCGACCCTGACATCCAGCCCGGCGTACACGCCATAGCCCGCTCCCGCGCGGATTTCGTCCCGCGCCTGCAGGCCCTCGCCGGCCTTGATGGCGCATTCGGCAAGGATGGCCTCTTGCGCCTTGATGCCCCAGCCCGCTTCGAGATGCATTCCTGAGCGGATCGAGGCGCCGCACTCGATGCCGTGCCCGGCGCGAATGGTGTGGCGCGCGTCGAGCGTGCCGCCGGCGCGAATGCTCTTGCCGCAATGGATGGCGGCTTGCGTAATCAGGTCGTGGCCGACCAGCGCGCTGCCGGACAGCGCGATCTTGCCGCCGCAAAGCACATCCCAGCCCGCCTTCAGGTTGCCGCCGCCAGTGATGGCGTCGCGCACGTCGATGCCCCATGCGGCCTTGATATCGCCGGCGGCTTCCAGCACGCCGGCGCAATGGATGCCGCCCGCGGCCACGATGTCCGCGCCGGCCACGATGGCGCGGCCTGCGCGGATGCCGCCGCCGGCCCGGATGGCACCGCCTGCCCTGACCGTGGTCTCCACGTCGATGCCGCCGCGCACCAGCAGCGAGCCGGCAAAGACCACGGCCTCGGCGTCGATGGCATCCACGGCCAGTACGGCATCGGTGGGGCCGAACTGCGTCAGCAGCCAGCAGGCATCGTCGACACGGCCGGCTTCGACGAGGGCGTCGAGCAGGCGCTGGTAGTCGCTGCCGTCCTGGCGGTTACGGACGAACCAGCGGTAGCCATCGGCGCAGGGGCGCTTGGCTTTGACAAAATTCTTCGTGAGCTCCATGGCGATAGGGGCGTGCGTAATGCGTGCCGCGGACGCGCCGCGGCAATGGAACGGCGTGCAAGGCCATGACGGGGCAACGGCTATGCCGGCGCCCCGTGGTCAATCAGAGATTGATGAGAAGGTAGACGGCGACGACAGTGCCTATCGCACAAAGGGTCTTGTGATAGATCGAGGACGAAGACATTGGCTTTCTCCCAGGTTGCACGTTGGACAAGGGGCGCGATGGCGCCCACAGGCAAAGTGCCGTGCGGGGAAAGTCAGGACCTGGCTGGTGAGTCCTGGTTTCCCCGCACGGCCAAGAGAAGCACGGCGGCGAAACCATGGAAGTAGGCCGCGGCCGTTGTGGCGCGGCACGAGCGCACGCAGCCCCGTGCCGCGCACGCACGCAGGGCCGCGGCATGCATGGCATGCCGGCGGATTGCGTTGAGGTGCGGGACGAGGAGCATGTGGTCTCGGATGAAGGGTAGGAAATTCTGCCAGGAGCGCTGCGTGTTTACAGGCGGCAACATCTCTTATGCCATATCGGGAAGGCCTTGTCCAGCCAGCCGCCCTGCGCATCTCTTCCGGACCGGCGCCTGCCGCCTAGAATGAATGCTCCCCGAACTCACGGGAGATCCCATGCATCTCGAAGGTTCCTGTCATTGCGGCGCGGTCAGCTTCAGCCTGGAGTCGGACTCGCCCTATCCCTTCATGCACTGTCACTGCTCGATCTGCCGCAAGACGGCTGGTAGCGGCGGCTATGCCATCAATCTGGGCGGCGACGCGGCCACCCTGAAGGTTCGCGGCAAGAAGCATATCGGTATCTATCACGCCGTGATACGCGAGCCCGGCCAGCGTGCGCGGCGCTCGAAGGCGGGGCGGCATTTCTGCCTGAAATGTGGCAGCGCACTATGGCTGTGGGATCCGCGCTGGCCGGAACTGGTGCATCCGCACGCGTCGGCGATCGACACGCCGCTGCCCAGGCCGCCGGAGGTGGTGGAAGCCGCGCTGGACTATGCCGCGCCCTGGGTCGACGTGCCCAAGGGGCGGGGCCATGTGCATTGCGGTACCTGGCCTGCCGAGTCGCTGGCGGAGTGGCACCGGCGCAAGGGGCTGCAAGGCTAGGCGGGCGCTTGTCCGGGCGCCTGTCAGCCGCGCGCCAGCATGATCGCGGCGGTGGCGATCAGGCACACGGCGAACAGCGCGCGCAGCCGCCGTTCCGGCATGCGGTGGGCCAGCGCCACGCCCCACGAGATGGTCAGCATGCCGCCGAGGGAGAGCGGGATGCCGCTAGCCCAGTCGACATGGCCGGCGTGGGCGTAGGTGGCCAGTGCCACCACCGCGCCGGGCGTGACCAGCGCCAGCGCCAGGCCTTGCGCCGTCGCCTGCCGGTAGCCGAACAGTCCCACCAGGGCAGGCGCGGCCACCACGCCGCCGCCGACACTGAAGAACCCGGAAAATGCGCCGCCCACCGCGCCGAGCGCCGGAATCCAGCGCGGCGACAGGCGGCTTTGCTGCACCGTGGCAGCGCGCCCTGGCAGCAGGCGCCACAGGAAATAAAGCGCCAGCCCGATCATGAAGCAGGCAAAGATGCGGCGCAGCAGCACGGCATCGATGGCGGTGGCGAGGCGCGCGGAGGCATAAGTGGCCACGACCGCCGACAGCCCGAGTACGGCCGCCGTGCGCAGGGCGATGTCCGCGCGCCGGCGGTATTGCCAGAAGCCGATCACCACATTGGGCGCGATCATTACCAGCGCGGTGCCCTGCGCCAGTTGCTGGTCCATGCCGTAGAGCAGCCCCAGCGCAGGGATGGCGATCAGGCCCCCGCCGATGCCGAATAGCCCGCCGACGGCGCCCAGCAAGCCACCGAGGCCAAAGATCAGTGCGCAGGACAGCAGGGAATGGGCAGGCATGAGGATGGAAAGCTGGAGGGCGCGCAAAGGGCGTGCACTGCTTGGGGGAGTGATAACGTCCGCCGGGCCGACGGAAAAGGGAAAAGAGCAGCGGGAAGCGCGCAATGATACGTGGGTTTGGCGAGCGTCGGCGGTGTGACCGGATTTGTGCTCTATACGACGGCTTTGTCAGGGTTTTCCCTCGAAATTGCCATTTCCGGTGCTTTCGTCAGTCTTATTTGCTTCCGTGAAAGCCGTTTGTAATGCAGTTCAGTTTGAATGCGCTCGGAAGATCTTTTGCCACCGCCGGATGCCGGCAAGAACGCGGCCGGTTCCACGGAGATACGTGAATATTCGCTATCTCGGTGCACCGATCGGCGGGCATGGTCGTTTACCGCACACTAAAGTCGAACCGAGCCAGATTGATCGTGTCTTTTTCCATTCCTCGTTTCCTGCTGATAAGCCTCTTCAGTGCCGCAGCGGGCGCTGCCATGGCCGGCTCGGATGTGCCGCAAAGTGCGCCCCTGCCAATGGATGGCCCCTGCGTTGCGCCGCCGGCCAAGGCAGCGCTGACCATCGCCCAGGTGCGCCTGGATGCGATGCGCTGCAACCGCGACATCATCGCCGCGCGGCGTGGCGAGGAGGCCAGCCAGGCCGATATCCAGATTGCCTCGCAGCGGCCGAACCCGGTGCTCAGCCTGGGTGTGGCCAATATCAACCCCCACCTCGGCGTCGGCGCGGGCAGCCCGCGCAGCAAGACGGTCGATTCGACCCTGCGCGTGGACCAGACCATCGAGACGGCCAACAAGGGCGGATTGCGCGCTGATACCGCGCGCGCCAACAACCGCGCCGCCGGCGAAGTGCTGCAGGCCGTGATCACCCAGCAAACCAGCGCTGTCGAGCAGGCATTCTATGAAGCGCTGGTGAGCCAGGAACGCGTCGCCGTACTCACCGAGACCCTGGCCCTCTATGGCCGCACCCAGCAAGCCAATGAGTCGCGGCTGAAGGCCGGCGACGTCTCGCGCGCGGATGTCAGCAAGCTGCAGCTTGATGTGATGCGCGCCCAGACCGACATGCGCAGCGCCATGGCCGACCATGCGAGCGACAAGGCTGCGCTGGCGCAGGCGATCGGCGTGCCCGGCACGCTGGCCAGCAACCGCCTGGTGGCCGATTGGCCTGCCCTCGATGTGCCGGTGCCGGAACCCGATGCCGATACCGTGCAGCGCCGCCCCGACGTGACCGCGGCCGAGGCCCGCCTGGCCGCCGCCGCCAGCGCGCGCGATCTGGCCCGCGCCGGCCGCGTGCCCGACGTCACCGTTGGCGCGCAGGCTGAGCACTACCCCACCTCGCCCTCCAACCAGACCGGCAGCGGCAACAGCTTCGGCGTGTTCGTGTCGATCCCGCTCTACGTGCGCCACAGCTTTGGCGGTGAAGCCCGCCGCGCGGAGGTGGATTACTACGCCGCGCTGGACGATCGCAACCGCGTGCTGCTCGAAGCGCAGAACGAACTGGAGCGCTCGCGAAACCAGCTCGAAGCCGCGCGCCTGTCGCTCAAGCAGATGATGGAAGGCGTGGTCCCGACCGCGGAAAGCGTTGCCGGCAGTGCCGAGTTCGCTTATTCCAAGGGCGCCAGCAGCGTGCTTGACCTGCTCGATTCGCGCCGGGCGCTGCGCCAGACGCGCCTGGATGCCGTCACCGCCCAAGGCGAATTCGCCAAATCCCTGGCGGCTTATCGCGCCGCCCTGCAGTCCTCACCCAATTCCCAGGTTCGTACCGATGTACCGCGTCCTTAATTCCGTGTCTGCTCCGATGTCCGTTTCGATGACCGCTACGCCTGCCTCGATATCCCCCGCCCGTGCCACGGCCCGCCACGGCGTTGCCGCGCGGCTGGCCGCGTTTTCGCTGGTTGCCCTGGCACTGGCCGCCTGCGGCAAGCAGGAAGCCCCGCCCCCCAACGACGAGCCCAAGGTCAGCGGCAATACGATTGAATTCCCCGCCACGGTCAGGACGCTGCCCGGCATTTCGGGCCAGGCCGTCAAGAGCGGCGGCGAGCGCATGCTGAGCCTGCCCGGCCGCCTGGTATGGAACGAGGACCGTACCGTGCGCGTGACCACGCCGTTTGCCGGCCGCGTGACCGAGGTGCTGGTGCAGCCGGGAAGCAATGTGAAGGCCGGGCAGTCGCTGGCCACGCTGACGTCGACCGACTTCGGCATCGCCCAGGCCGATGCCCGCAAGGCCGCCGCCGATTCCGCCTACGCCGGCAAGGCGCTGGCGCGCCAGCGCGAGTTGTACAACGCCGGCATCGTGGCGCAGAAGGAACTGGAGCAGACCCAGGCCGACGCCGCCCGTGCCAGCGCTGACCTGCAGCGCACCCAGGCCGCGCTGCGCCAGTACGGCGCCGCTGCGCAGGGCGAGGGCGCGAGCAACCGCTTTGCCTTGCGCACGCCCATTGATGGCCTGCTGGTCGAGCGCAACATCAATGTCGGCATGGAGCTGCGTCCCGACCAGCCGCCCGCCGCGCCGCTGTTCCTGGTGACCGATCCCAGCGAGCTGTGGGCGCAGGTCGATGCCGCCGAGTCCGACCTGGCACTGTTCAAGCCCGGCGTGACCGTGCAGCTCGTCTCCAGCGCTTACCCCGGCGAGACCTTCGCCGGCAAGGTGATCAAGGTGGCCGACTACGTCGACCCCGCCGCGCGCAGCATCAAGGTGCGACTGGCAGTGCCCAACCAGGACCGCCGCCTGAAGGCCGAGATGTTCGTCACTGCCAAGCTGCAGGCTGCCTCGTTCCAGGGCATCAGCGTGCCGTCGAAGGCGGTGTTCCTGGCCGACAACCGCAGCTACGTGTTCGTGCGCACCGCGCAGAACCATTTCGAGCGACGTCTTGTCAAGCTGGGCGTGTCGTTGCCCGGCATCACCGAAGTGGTCGAAGGCCTCAAGGACGGCGACATGGTGGTGATCGAAGGCAACCTGTACCTGCAGGACATCCTGCGCGATGCCACCGCGGTCAACGCGGCCCGCGCCGGCGAAGCCAGCAGCGCCAGCGCGAAGCAGTGAGGAAGACCGCCACATGATTTCGCGTATCGTCCATTTCGCGCTGCACCAGAAGCTGTTCGTCTGGCTCGGCCTTGCCATCTTCATCGGGGGTGGCCTGGCGGCCTTCAAGAACCTGCCGATCGAAGCCTTCCCGGATGTCTCCGACATCCAGGTCAACGTCATCACGCTGTACCCGGGCCGTGCCGCCGAGGAAGTCGAACGCCAGGTCACGATCCCGATCGAAACCGCGCTGGCCGGCACGCCGAATTCCGTGCGGGTGTTTTCGCACACCCAGTTCGGCCTGTCCTTCCTGATGGTCACCTTCAACGACAAGGCCACCGACGTGGTGGCCCGCCAGCAGGTGATCGAGCGCCTGCGCGGGGTCGACCTGCCAGACGGCGTGCAGCCCGACCTGGCGCCGCTGTCCACCGCCATCGGCGAAATCTTCCGTTTCCGCCTGACCGGCAAGGGCTATACGGCGCAGGAACTGCGCACGCTGCAGGACTGGGTGGTGGAGAAGAATCTGCGCCAGGTTCCCGGCGTGGCGGATCTGGTCACCATTGGCGGCACCATCAAGCAGTACGAGGTGAACCCCAACCTGGCGAGGATGCGCGACGCGAAGATCTCGCTGTCGCAGCTCTTCACCGCCCTGCAGCGCGCCAACTCCAACGCCGGCGGCGGCGCCGTCGCGCACGGCCGACAGCAGTACCTGCTGCGCTCGCTGGGCAGCTTCTACACCTCGGCCGATATTGCCAACGTGGTGGTGTCGGAAGTGAACGGCACGCCGATCCTGGTCAAGGACATCGCCGATGTGCGCATCGGCTCCGCGCCGCCCCAGGGCCTGATGGGCCAGGACGATGAAGATGACATCGTCTCGGGCATCGTGGTGATGCGCAAGGGCGAGAACCCCTCGCTGGTGCTGGAAGCGCTCAAAAAGAAGATCGACCTGCTCGACAGCACGATCCTGCCCAAGGGCGTGAAGATCGTGCCCTACTACGACCGCTCCACGCTGATCGACAAGACCCTGCACACCGTGTTCGGCAACCTGGTCGAAGGCGCGCTGCTGGTGATGGCGGTGCTATACCTGTTCCTGGCCAATGTGCGCGCCGCGGCCATCGTGGCAATCGTGATCCCGCTGGCGATGCTGTCCACCTTCATCGGCCTGACCTGGGTGGGCATCCCGGCCAACCTGCTTTCGCTCGGCGCGATGGACTTCGGTATCATCGTCGACGGCGCGGTGATCGTGGTGGAGAACATCTTCAAGCGGCTGGGCGAGTTGAAGGAAGCGCAGATCAAGGACAGCCGCGCGCGCCTGCACGCGATCCTGCAAGCCACCACCGAAGTGGGCCGCCCGACAGTGTTCTCGATGATCATCATCATCGCCGCGCACATCCCGATCTTTACCCTGCAGCGCCACGAGGGCAAGATCTTCGCGCCCATGGCGTACACCGTCACGGGGGCGCTGGTCGGCTCGCTGATCATCTCGCTGACGCTGGTGCCGCTGCTGTGCCACCTGCTGCTCACGAAGAACATCGCCCACGAAGATAACTTCATGGTGCGCCACAGCAAGCGTCTCTACGAGCCGATGCTGGCCTGGGCGCTGGACCACAAGCGCACCGTGGTGGGCGTTGCCCTGGGTTTGCTGGTGGCTACCGTCGGCGTGGGCAAGTTCCTCGGCAGCGAGTTCCTGCCCGAGCTGGACGAAGGCTCGATGTGGGTCAGCTTCGACCTGCCGGCTTCGGTATCGACCAACGAAGCGCGCGAACAGGCCAAGCGGTTGCGCGGCGTCATTCGCCAGACGCCCGAGGTGAATACCACCATCTCCAAGGTGGGCCGCCCCGACGATGGCACCGATCCCAAGCTGATCAACACCGTTGAAATCCTGGTCGACCTGAAGAACGACAAGCAATGGCGCGCGGGCTACGACAAGCGCAAGATCATCAACGAGATCAACCACAATCTGCGCCAGCTGCCCGGCATCGAGCCCAATAT
>Ga0255338_1004653_pt1 | contig 13822 bp, 15 predicted proteins | sample MeOH1_35cm_T4_19_FD_203715 | JGI IMG/M metagenome (GOLD analysis project Ga0255338, IMG submission 203715) | Sandy soil microbial communities from University of British Columbia, Vancouver, Canada - MeOH1_35cm_T4_195 | ecosystem: Engineered > Artificial ecosystem > Sand microcosm > Unclassified ...
CAGTTTGCGGTAAAATTCGGCCTGGTCCGAAACCTCGTGATGATCGCAGGATTCACACTTGCCGGTGCGCTGTTCGGGGCCTGGTATTTCACACGCAGGAAGGCAAAGAAACTCGGGCTTTCTTTGTGGGATGATACTGCCAAGCGACTAACGATCAATCTGCTTATTCCCTTGATCACCGGAGGAGGATTTGCCCTCGTTCTTTTGGCGCACGGAATTATCGGACTGGTTCCGGCAATTACTTTGGCATTTTATGGAACGGCGTTGATCAATGCGAGCAAATACACACTGAACGATATACGTTACCTGGGAGTGATTCAGATCATTCTGTCTTTTATTGCGGCGGTATTTTATGAATACAGCCTCGTGATCTGGTCGGTCGGATTCGGAGTAATGCACATCATTTACGGTATTGTACTGTACATGAAGTACGAGAGAAAGAAAGCATAGCATGGGGCACGATTACTTTTCGAAATTCAATAAAGTATTTGAAAACCGTATCCGCTTAGGCGTTATGTCGATTCTCATGGTAAACGATAGTGTGGAGTTCACCCGTCTGAAAGAGCTGTTAAATGTAACAGACGGAAATCTCGCGAGTCATTTGTCGGCATTGGAGAAGGAGGGATACGTTGCCGTGATCAAGCAGTTCGTCAACAAAAAACCGAATACATCGTATGCTGTTACAGCCACAGGAAGAAAAGCATTCAATGAGCATCTCAATGTTTTGGAGAATCTGTTGAAGGGACGAACTAAAAAGTGATTTTTTTTGGACTTAAACTTTGCAATACAAAGAACTTTGCACAAAAACTATTAAAGCACGGGCAACCATGGAGGCATTTATCGGATGGGTATTCATTATGGCATTCTTCTGGTCGCTCGGCCTTTTTCTTTTCTCACTGATGAGTACTGTGAAAGCATGTATGGGAAATTACCCGATGGCAGCTGTTGCGCTGTATTGGCTTACAACCGGACTGTCATTCATCCTCATCATTCACTGCGGCGATATGGTGGGATTGAAATTTTTTGTGTGGTCATCGCCTGTACTTACAATTATTATGAACGCAATGGAAAATCACCGGAAACGTACGCTCAACAATCGCCGCCATGAAAGCAACAATTGATTCTTACCCAGCCAAAGCGCATCTTAAACGAATCCGCTTGATCGTAGCAGTTTTCATGACTCTGCTTATCCTCAGCGGGCTCACCGCCTTTCCGGTACAAACCGAATTGAATTTCCTTAAGGAACATTTCAATTGGTTTCCGCAATTCATGCAGCCCTGGCTGGAGCGTGTGACGTATGCAGTAAATGATACTGCTGAAAAATATCCGTTCCTGATTTACGGTTACGACTGGCTCGCTTATTCGCACATCGTGATCGCGCTATTCTTCATTGGCGTTTACAAGGATCCTGTGCGCAATGCATGGGTGTTGCGGGTAGGAATGCTGGCGTGTGCCGGAGTTTTCGTTTTAGCGTTTGTCGTGGCCGGCATACGCGGCATTCCGTTTTTCTGGACACTCATCGATTGTTCATTCGGATTCTTCGGAATGATACCATTGCTCATTGCTCATCGCCGGATCAACAAGCTCGAACGATTACAACAAGACGAATTCACCAACTCACCACATAACTTATGAAGCGTAACGACTGGATTTTCCTTGCGAGCCTCGCGGCTTATTCCTTTCTTTTCTGGCACCAGGCGCCGGGACTGAATTTTCTCATCATGAACTGCATCCTCGCCGGAGGAATTATACTTCGCGACAAAAGTGTTCTCCGGTGTACTCCATGGCTGTTCGCTGCGGGGGCAGCACTGCTTACTTCTGCCTGCGTGGCATGGTACGGAAATTCGCTGAGTGTGCTGGCGAATTTTGCTGCCCTGTTTGCCATGGCTGCATTTGTGCTTCACCGGCGTAATTCACTCATTGTTGCCGGGTTCCTCGGTTTCATCAACATGATGTCGGCATTTGTGTTCATCATTCTGGCTTTTGCAGAAAGAGCGGGAGGTACGAACAAAAGCGATGATGCGCCGAAGAGAAGTTTTAAGAAGGTGATATTGCTTGCAGCAGTTGCATTCGTCGGAATCATTTTCGTTTTTCTTTACCGTGGATCGAGCCTGCTTTTTGAATCGCTTACCAACAATATCAATTTGAGTTTCATCTCGGTGTTCTGGTGCATTTTCGTAATCGCCGGGGCCGTGTTGCTCTTTGGATTTTATAGCCAGCAGAAATTCGCAGTTATTTCATCGTGGGACAGTAACCTTCCGATGAATCTCTCGCCGAAAGAGCGGACAAGTGTATTCGATAAGCTTATGAGCCTCGATAGCGAATATTTTACGGGCATAGCATTATTCGGTATGCTCAACTTCCTGTTGCTCATTGTTAACGGACTGGACATTGCGTTTCTGATCGGAGGTGAGCAGTGCCTGCCCCCGGATGTAACGTATTCAGAATATGTACACCAGGGCATCAACACACTTATTCTCTCCATCATTTTCGCAACCACGCTGATACTTGTCTGGTTCCGGAATTATCACGAAAGCGGGAAAAGCTATTCGAAGATCCGCACGCTCGTACTCATCTGGATTTTCCAGAATATGTTCATGATCGCAGTGACTATTTTCCGAAATCACGACTACATTTTCGTTTTTGGACTTACGTACAAGCGGATCGGTGTAGATATTTACCTTTTGCTTGCGCTGTCGGGACTCGCGCTGGTGTTCTGGAAAATCATAAAACAGAAATCGAATGCATACGTTGCAAAATATTTCGGATGGGTTTGCTTTGCGGTCCTGGTTTTTGCCTGTCCGGTGAATTGGGACAAATTGATTTTCAGTTATAACGCCGGCATCAAACATCGTCTCGATATGATGTACGCGAATTCTCTATCGTATCTCTCGTTACCTGAACAACACAAATATCATGAGGAGAGTTACGAAATGACGAGGGGAGAAAATTCAAGCCTTCAGGGGAAGACTTTTGATTTTCTCTCACGCCATCGCTATTTGCATGAGCGTCGCCAATGGCCATCTTACAACATTGCCGCAAACAGTGTGTACAACGAGCTGATCACAATGAATCTTACCGAAGATTCTGCAGTTTATGCCGATAACTGCGGTGTGAAAGCCATTTATTATTTTCCCTGTTATTCCGGAATTACAACCCTGTCGCTTACGAATAACAACATTGAAGAAACCGGGGAAGTGTGGAAGTACGAGTCTCTGACGAATCTAGATTTACGTTATAACCACACCCTCCATTCCATAGCGGGAATTGAGCACTGCCGGCATCTGATAGAAATAGATTTACGCGGGACATCCGTAAACTCATACAATCCGCTTATGCTCATGCCTCAGCTCCGTACTTTGTATGTCGATTACCTTGACGCTGAAACAGAAGCAAATCTGAAGGCCATGAATCCGAATCTCACCATTCAAAACTATTGATCATGAACACCGCTGTAACACTTTCTCCATCGCGATACAGGGATATTATCCGCACACTTTTCTGGTTGACTCTATTCAGCATCGCAATGGGTTATCTTGAAACCTCCGTAGTTGTTTACCTGCGAAAACTCTACTACCCGGATGGATTCGGATTTCCGTTGGTAAAAGTACCTTATGATATCGCCAGCACAGAATTCTACCGCGAATTAGCAACCATTATCATGTTGGCAGGTGCAGGAATCATGGCCGGAAAAAATTCCCAGCAGCGCTTTGTTTTCTTCCTTTATTGTTTCGCTGTTTGGGATATTTTCTATTATGTATTTCTCTATGTTCTCCTGGGATGGCCGCAATCGTTGTTCACATGGGATATTCTCTTCCTGATTCCTGTGCCGTGGGTCGGACCGGTGTTGTGTCCGGTTCTGGTTTCGCTCACCATGATTACGATCGCATGCGTTACGGTGTACGGGCAATGGAAAGGAAATTCAGGAAAATTTTCGCGGGTGGAGAAGGTGATGTTGCTGGCCGGTTGTGTAATCATCCTGGTGTCGTTCATGTGGGATTACTTCCAATACGTTAAGGCAAATGGACATGGTAAATCGATCTGGTCCCTGTCTTCCGACAAAGAATTATTCAGCGAAGCGGATGGATACGTTCCAATGCATTTTAACTGGGTAATGTACTGGTGCGGACAGATAATTCTGGCGGGCGGGGTATTCATTTATGCTTTAAGAATGTACAAGTGGATTAAGCCGGAAAAATGAATGCAGTCAGGTACTTAGTGTGTACTTTGTCCCCGGATCGGTATCGCACACACGGATTACTACTAAAGTGTCTGAAGAGTCCTGCAGAATGGAACAAATCCTGCAGTGTTCACCAGGTTATGCATAACGATTGAATTATGATCAGAACGTGGATTGGTTTGTTATTCGTGATACCGTTGTTTGCCCAGGACGAAGCCGGTGTCAAAACACCGATGGACCTGCTCGATTATCCCGATTCAATAGCCGTTGTAACTATTTTAAAATTTAATGCTCAGTTCACTAATGGCGATACAATCCGTGGACGGGAATCGGGAAAGACAGAACTGCGGTACGATAAGTCAGGAAGGCTGAGCCATTGGCTCAATTATTCTTCAACCGGTAGTATGTATTTCGGATATGAATATCTCTACAGTGCTGATGGAAAAATAGTGACTAAACGCGATGCAGAGGATTCCACAGATGTTGATGAGATCAGTTACTATGATGATCAAAGCCGATTGATACGGATTTCAAGCTGGTCGGCAGGTCACCGGGAGATGGAATTCCGCTATTCCGGGGCCGGAGTACTTCAGACGCAGACAGAATACCGTTATTATGCGAAGGACGGAAGCATAGATTCGAAACTCGAGTTGGAATACAATGAGAAGGGCCTGGTAGAAAAATCAACGTACTATGTTCTTTATGGAAAAGGAGTGTATGATGTTTGCAGTACAACATGGTACACGTACGATTCCATGGACCGCCAGCTTGAACGCCGGTGGACAGACTATCACGGGTGGATTTACTATACTGAAACATTTGTTTACAACGAGAAGGGACAGATTACGAAGAATATTTATGCATCCAGTAAGCACCACGCAACAGGGGAATTCTGGAATGAAACCACCTATACCTATGACGGATCCGGTAACTTATCCAGTGAACGGTACAGGAACAAGTACAATGACAATCTTACCACCTTCGCGATCATAAACAATGCTTCCGGATTACCTATGGAATGTCTGACCATCTCTGAAGGAAGCGGGACATTTTACGTGTGGAGTTATACAAGTCAGCAATAGTTAACGGACTGGCCAGGACCACCCTGCTGAATAAATACGAACGGGCGCCGGAATAAAATTGTTTCCCGGAGGGATTCAATATCTTAGCTGTATGTCATTCTTCTCTGATCTTTTCACGCGCAAAATCACATTCATAGAATGGATGGGCCGCGATGCAACTTACCAGGATATTCTTCATGTGTTCGGTGCGATTCGCGTGATGCCGGACGAAGGCGATTCATTTGATATTTACCGGCACAGTGTAATTGATCTCAATTCTTACAGCGTGATCAACGGATTGCAGCAACGTGGAACGGAATTCAGTATTAAGAGTGAATTTGCCAAGAGATGCATTCAGCAGATGTCTCAGCAAATGAACCGCCAGCTGAAGCCTCTATTGAAGGCAGAGAATATTGAACAGGAGGAAGAAGTTGAAGTGGAAGATCAAAATGAAAACCCGGAAGACTTATTGAGAATTTTTGACATTCAAACGAAGACCGTGGAAGAAGATCCATTCGAAGATAATTGTGAAATCGCAGTAGTTGATCGTGATTCGCATGAAAGTGATACAAGTGAGGCGAAGAAGCTTCCGGGCACGGCGATTATTTTTACGAAAAATAAGGTCGGAGACAGAGAACGGTTTTTGTTGAGATTGAGAAGATCAGGTCGCGATTGTTCAGATCATCAGATGAGCGGAATGCCCGATTATTTCCGGTATGTTCTTCATTTGAAACAATCGAATCGGATTGTGGCTACTTATCGCAAGGAAGGCGCGTTTGGCACAGGCGGTATGGCATTCTTTGTACTCGATGCGAATTCCGGGGAGTTACTTCATAACGATTATATTAAATGAGGTGGATTGCAGGAGTTATTTTCTCGCTGAGCACGTTCTCATTGAATGCACAGGACGAATATCCCAATGTACTGGAGCGCGATAGTTTTCCCGGTGTTAAGTCACTGGTGATTACCGGATACCTGTTGGAGCTCGGAGAGGAAAACGATACGATGTTAATGGCGTTGACGCAGGCCGGTTATACTTTCAATGAATCCGGCGCGTGGGTCACAAAAGGCGGACTTTTTCCGGACGGCAATACAACATTTGATTCGATATGGTACGATGAAAAGACGCGCACAAAATACATTCATACTCAGAATGATTTTGCTCCTTCACTTACAACTATCACTTACAATGCAAGCGGGAAAGTAATTTCGGAGTTGTATGCACCCGAATCCGGTGAACAGGTATTAAAAGAATACGAGTATGATAAATCCGGGAGATTAATTCGCCATTCCGAAACTATTGCAGATCTGAAAATTGTGAACGAGTATATTTATGACAAGAAGGGAAGAATAATTTCGACAAAAGAATCAAACGGTTCAATTGCCGCGAATACTTCTGGTCTTAAGGTCGAGTCGTTTAATACTTACAATAAATCCGGTCTACGCAAACGTTCAATTGCAGTGTGGTATGATGCAGCAGGAACTGTGAGTAGTCATGATACAACGTTTTACGAGTATGATGGTCAGAAGCGCCTTGTGTTGCAGAGAGAATCTCGGGGAAATGGAAAAAGCAGATCAACTACTGCCTGGGAATACGACGAAAAGGGAAGAGTGACTCTTAGAGTATATAAGTACACCGATCGTGACGGGAATTACGATGAAGTAACCACGACTGCTGAATATGACGCATTCGGATATTGTAAACACTTCACCGATAATGGAACCGGCGATGAATCTGGTCTGAGCTGGAGCACAACTTACAATTAAAAGGGGCTGCCGGTTTTGTGTTATTACACAACAGATTCAGAGATCATGATGTACAAGTGGGAGTATGTGTATCGGTGAAGTTATAGTTTTCTGTATCTCGAATTCGGTTTTCGTGCAGTATGAATGATGCGTTTAATATGAACTTCATTGCCGATCACCTGGTAGATCAGTAGCAAGGAAAACCGACCGATAGGAATATGCCGATAATCCTTTCTCCGGATAGGTGATGCCAAGGCTAGATTTTCCAAAATTCTCAAAGTCTCTGCGTATTCTGCAATAAACAGATCGCCAAGTCCAGTTTGGCAACTATCGAGATGTTTGTATTCTGATTTTATTTCGCCATGAACATCCTCGTGGATGATCACTGTGAATTTCATCGCCCCTTATTTCCGGAATTCTTTTGTAACTCGACCTTGAGTCTTTCGAGAGACTCCCACGCCGGAATCATTTTCGCTCGCCCTTCTTCAACATCCTTTGTACGTTGATCTATCTCTGCCCATTCTTCTTCACTGATAATGTAACCATCGCCGGCCTCTTCCAATAACGTGGCCACAGCATCAAGTTGCTTCTTCGAAAGACCATCAATCAGTTTTTTGGCTGCAGCACGTTTCTTCAGCGACTTCCTCATTCGTTTCGCGAAATCATCACCAGATACATTTACTGATTCAGTTTTACCGTATCCGGTAAGCAGCCGGTCATCTTCACGTACCAACAATTCGTCCTGCTGATTTTTCAGAAGTACCATCAACGCATCGAGCCGGTGTTCGACCATTGTGTCGATCCGCTCCTTCACCATTTTTCTTTTGTCTCTTAAATTCATAGTTCAACCATTTACACTATAAATATACAAAACAATAAATAAATAGTTTAACTATGGTAAAATATTTTTGATAATCCTGAGATTATGCGTGTACCCACCGCGTTCAGGAGTGAAGATGCCATAATGATCGTAATGATCGAGACGCACTTTGCCCGAAGCATGAATGATGCGGTTCTCTCCGCACACAATTCCGACATGCGTAATTTTTCCTTCTTCATTATCGAAGAATGCTAAATCTCCAGGCTGCGCTTCTTCAACGAAGGAATACGGTTCACCGATTTCCACCTGCTGCCATGCATCGCGTTTGAGACGGATTCCGTTTGCTTTGAAAACTGTTTGCGCGAGTCCGGAACAATCGATTCCTAACGGAGACCTTCCTCCCCAGAGATAAGGTGCGTTCAGATAAGTGAAAGCTGTTTCGACAATTGAATTGCGCAATGTTTCCTGTTCGAACATGCGGACAGTTCCGTCGAATCGAAACTGATTGTCTTCGATCCTGACATCTCCGTCATACCAGAACGGCATGGAGCTGCCGGCAACAACTGGGAAGGAGGCACCTGATTTCAGATCAGTGATGATGGAAATAATATCTGTAGCGACCGGTGCCGGATTATCGCGCAGATTTTCAAACGTGGCTTTGGAAACTTTGGTGTACTGCTTGCGGTCGATCCAGCATTCGTAATGATCCCATTCAACACGAATGCGGTGCCAGTTCTCTTGTTCTTCCAGAACTTCAACTGCATCACCAAACAAAAGCTGGGTCACCATCTCCGACTTGTCCGAAGGTTCTCTGCGGCAAGGGACGACAGCAATATGACAGACGCCGAACGAGTGCATTAATGATAGGATGATCTGATGATTGAATGATGGGATTGGCCGGAGTAACTAGCATAACTCATCTTATCATCAGATAATCCAATCATCCTATCATTTTTTAGGTTATTGTAAGTTCTCAACAACAATCGCACTCGCTCCGCCGCCACCATTACAGATGGCAGCCGCACCGTACTTTCCGTTGTTCTGCTTAAGAACGCTCAGCAGCGTAACAATGATTCTGGCACCGGAAGCTCCAAGCGGATGTCCAAGCGCAACAGCACCGCCATTCACGTTTACTTTCGAAGCGTCGAGATTCATCAGTTTGTTATTCGCCAATGCAACAACAGCAAATGCTTCGTTCAGTTCGAAGTAATTGATGTCGCTCATTTTCAATCCGGCTTTTGCAACAGCTTTCGGCAACGCAATCGCAGGAGCTGTTGTAAATTTATCCGGAGCCTGTTCTGCATCTGCGTAACCAACGATGCGAGCGATTGGTTTCAATCCCAGTGCGGTCATTTTCTCTTTGCTCATCAGCACCAGTGCCGCAGCTCCGTCGTTGATGGTCGATGCATTCGCAGCGGTAACAGTTCCTTCCTTAGTGAACACCGGCTTTAATCCCGGGATCTTGTCGAAGAAAACGTTTTTGTATTCTTCATCTTCCGCAACAACTACATCGCCTTTGCGGGTTTTCACTGTCACCGGAACAACTTCATCTTTGAATTTTCCAGCCGACCAGGCAGCAGCAGAACGCTTGTAGGATTCAATTGCATAAGTATCCTGTTGTTCACGGGTGATGTTGTGTTCAGTTGCGCAGAGATCTGCCGAGCAGCCCATCGCATTGTTGTTGTACACATCAGTCAATCCGTCTTTCACAATGCCGTCAACAAGTTGACCGTGCCCGTACTTGTAACCGTAACGTGCTTTCTCCATGTAATACGGAGTCGCCGACATATTTTCCATACCGCCCGCAACCACAACATCGCTGTCGCCGAGAAGAATTGCCTGTGTACCGAAGATCACCGACTTCATTCCCGAAGCGCAGACTTTGTTTACTGTTGTACACTGCACCGAATCAGGAAGCCCTGCAAACTTCGCCGCCTGCCGCGCCGGAGCTTGACCGAGATTCGCCTGCAACACACTTCCCATAAATACATCCTGTACGTCTGCCGGATTCAGTTTCGCGCGTTCAACCGCAGCTTTGATTGCAGTTGCGCCAAGTTGTGTCGAAGAAACTTCTGCCAGGGCACCTCCGAAGCTTCCCATCGGTGTGCGTACTGCAGAAACGATATATACTTCTTTCATAAAAAAGATTGTTTTAAACGTTTAGAAATCGGGTACAAATTTACGGAGAAAATGGGGATTCAGGCATTGGGCATCAGGCATTGGGGCATTAAGACAATCGGTTATGCTGATTTAACGGCGTTTATTTTGAACATTAACCGCGTAAGTGTTAGTAACTCAATTGTCGGTTAACAATCTCCATCTAAATGCCCAAATGCCCCAATGCCTTAATGCCGATTTCTGTAAATTCACCGCAAATTCACATGAACCGCTTCATCACTTTCCTCCGCGACCGCCACTCCTTCATCTACAAGGTGTTTCTCTTCGTGGCGAGTCTTGTTGTGATTGTCTGGTTCAGTCCGCGCGAATCGGGTTTCAATTACGATCTGGACGAAGTGCTCAATCGCCCCTGGCCGTATGAAACGCTGAAAGCACCGATTGATTTCGCGATCCAGAAATCGCAGGATGAACTGGAAGCGGAGAAAGAAGATATCCGTGAAAATTTCACACCGTATTTCCGTTTTGATTCGGCAATAGCTGATGAATCTGAACAACGCATAGCCTTTGAACTGGAATCATTCGCGTCACAGGACCGTATTACTTTTCTCGGACTGGTCGACCAGGCATATATGAAAGGAATCCGTGCCACGCAGAATGCAGCGAACCGTGGTTCGGAAGATGAAGTATGGCTGGTGCGCGGAAAAACTGCAGAAGTGAAAAAGCTGGGTGGATTTCTCACTCCGTCGGAAGCGGATTCATTCGTGTTCTCGAGATTGAATCCATCATTGCGGGAGCAGTTGCGTGCAAGAGCAATCATCAGTTTCCCGGCGAACATCGTGTACGATTCGCTGGTGACAATGAACTACCTTGACCAGGCCCTATCGAATGTTTCGCAGACGCGGGGAGCCGTTGCTGCTGGTGATGTGATAATCACAAAAGGCGAATTGGTCGATTCCGATCGCTACCACAAACTGAAATCGCTGCAGGGAACGTATGAGATGATGCGGGAAGGAAAGTCCGGAAACTTTCTGGTATTGCTCGGACAGATTATTCTCACTGCATTCTGTCTCTTCCTGTTGTTCCAGTTTCTCCGCCTGTTCCGCCGCGATGTACTCGCCAGCGATTCCCGCTTGTTGTTTATTCTCCTCATGGTTGTACTGAATGTACTCATGTCGTACATCCCCGGACATTGGGAAACGATTGCGATGACGGTATTGCCATTCTGCATTCTGCCCGTGATCATGCGGGCTTTCTATGATACGAGACTTGCTTTGTTCGTTCACATTGTCGCCTGCATTATTATCAGCATCAAATTGCCGGGTGATCGCTATTCGTTCCTTTTCATCCAGGTGCTGAGCGGAATTGCTGCCATCTTCAGTATAGTGAACATGCGGAACCGTTCACAGCTTTTCTTCTCGGTAATAATCATTCTCTCGGTATATCTCATTGTGCATTCATCCATGGCTATCATGGCGGAAGGTGATATCATGAGTTTCCGCGGACAGGATTTCATCAACTACACCATCTCTGCAGTGTTGGTGCTGCTGGCTTATCCGCTGATATTTCTCTTTGAGAAAATGTTCGGCTTTGTTTCGGATGTGACGCTGATGGAACTGGCCGATACCAATCACCCTTTGCTGCGTGAAATGGCAGAGAAAGCACCGGGAACATTTCAGCACTCCATGCAGGTGGCAAATCTTGCGGAAGAAGCAATCCGCAGAGTGGGAGGGAATCATCTACTGATCCGCGCCGGCGCCATGTATCACGACATCGGTAAAACCGATATGCCTATTTATTTCATCGAGAACCAGGCGAGCGGAATGAATCCGCATGACGAGCTCTCCTTCGAAGAAAGTGCGTCTATTATTATCTCTCACGTTTTGCGTGGAGTGGAAAAAGCAAAAGCCCACAAGCTGCCGGATATTGTCGTTGATTTTATCCGCACCCATCACGGCACCACGAACACCGGATATTTTCTGAACATGTTCCGCAAGAATAATCCTGATCTCACGCTGGATGAAGAGCTGTTCCGTTATCCCGGCCCTATTCCGTATTCGAAGGAAACCGCCGTTCTGATGATGGCAGATGCCGTTGAAGCTTCCTCGCGGAGTTTGCCTGTGTATGATGCAGAAAAGATTGATGAGCTTGTGGAAAGGATTATTGAAGCACAAGCTGATCTGCATCAATTTGATAATTCAGATATTACGCTGAAAGATATCACCGCGATCAAGAAGATTTTTAAGAAGAAGTTGCGGAGTATTTATCATGTGAGGGTGGCGTATAGTTGACGGTTTGCGGATGGGCGTTGGTGGGCTTTTGAAACCGCAAGTTGTTTGCCAGCACCTACGTTTATTTATTGCTCAAATGTTTCTAATCGCACTGTCCGCCCACTAACGTAAAACCCGTGTTAGGGGTTGTAGCGAACCCATCGGTGCATTTAGCTTAGGTCTTCATTCTTAAAATTTAATGTCAAATATTTTTGTCAACAATATCAATTAAGTAATTATGGATGCTCCTTTGTCAGTAATAGAAATTAAGATGTCTTTAGTCGATTCTATAGAAATCTTGTTCCCCGAAGCTTGTCTGGCAATATTCTCAATTTCCCAAATATTTATTTTGGTTTTTGTTTTGTCATGAATTTTAAAAATTTCAATATTATCGTCTCTAAGCAGATGTAGTATAACAGACATTAGTTCCCCATGATTGTCGTACCATTTAAGTAAATTGGATAAAGAGATATCCCCTCCTAAAAGATCATCTAATATTTTATGAGGAGTTTTTTGCATTGTCTTGTGAATATTTGTTTTGTCAGGGAGTTGTCCCGCCATTACCACTAACGGTTTCGGGCTTTGCGTTGGTGGGCTTTTGAAACCGAAAACTGTCTGCCAGCACCAACTTTTATTAATTGCTCAAATGTTTCTATTCGCACTGTCCGCCCACTAACGCAAAACCCGTGTTAGCTGTAGTGCTTATTCAAATTTAAATGGAAGATATTTTTCGCTTACTCCCTTTCCAAATCCAAAATCTCTATTTTCTCTTTCAGACATAAATTGCTTTAAACCAGGATAAGGATATTTATTAGCTTTTTCTTCAGGCTTATATTCAACTTTTACACTATGGTAACTAAAGTCCATTGTTGGTCCATATGTTATTAATAATTTACCTTCCTTATCACGATACATTGGAGAAATATGTTTCCGAATTCTTTCAATAAGCAGATTACCGGCTCTTGTTAACTCTAATCCTAAATCATCAACTAAAGCGACATGAAATTCATATTCCTCCACAAGCCTATCATAAACTTTTACATCTTCATGATAAATTAATTTGTAGAATTTTTCAGTATAAACAGATTTTGTTTCAAGATCTTCATCAGGTTTTACTTCTAAAGATTTGGGCGCAATATGCTCATGAAACACTTTCAAGAGATCGTTTAGAACTGCTTTTAAGTTTAGAACAGAATCCTCTAGTTCCGGATACCTATTTGGCCAAAAGCGAGTAACAATGAAACTTGGAAGTTTCTCGAGTTCTTTTAATTTTAGATAGCTCATTGATTGACCACTACCAAAAAGCCAAGATGTCCATGCGTTCCAATTCTGAAAATCAAGTATTTTAACAATCTCATCTATATAGGTAGCATAAGCTAGGTCGTCTTTGTTTTTTTCAGTGTCCACCGTTAGACTATCACTAATCCACTTTTCGTGAATTTTTTTTATTTCAACTAATTTCTCTACAGTATAGAAAACAGGCTGGTCATCAATGATTTTATGATGTTTTCTACAGAGCAAAATAAGATTGTCATATTTGTCTCTTTCCTCTTCAGTTAATGTGGAAACACCACGAGGTCCATCTTCACTACGTGCAACAATATGGGCTTCGTCTCCAATTATTGATTCA
>Ga0255338_1004654_pt1 | contig 13821 bp, 6 predicted proteins | sample MeOH1_35cm_T4_19_FD_203715 | JGI IMG/M metagenome (GOLD analysis project Ga0255338, IMG submission 203715) | Sandy soil microbial communities from University of British Columbia, Vancouver, Canada - MeOH1_35cm_T4_195 | ecosystem: Engineered > Artificial ecosystem > Sand microcosm > Unclassified ...
CGGACGTCGTACTGGTAGCGGGTTTTCGTGTTGTTCGCGTTGTACTGCCACAGGGGCTGCCCGGCGGCGTTGTACTCGTAGCTGAACTCCTGGCCGAAGGGGTTGATCACCCCGCTGGAGCGGCCCTTCGGGTCTTCGCGGCTCTCCCAGTAGCCGCTCACGCCGTAGAGGCTCACGCGGGTGTAGGCGCGCTGGAGGTACGGATCCTCGAAGTAGCTGATGGAGAGCTCGCGCCGGCCGGTGGGGGTGATCTTGCGGACGCGGCCGTAGGCGTCGTAGGTGTAACTGGTGGTGCCGGTGGAGTCGGTGACGGTCTGGGTGCGGCCGAACTCGTCGTAGGTGGCGGAGGTGCTGAAGCCGGCGAGGGCTTGCGGGCTCTGCGGGTGGTCCACCTGCGTTACGCGGTAGAGGGCGTCGCGGTGGAGGGTGGTCTGGGCGAAGAGGGTGCTGCCGCCGCTGCTGTAGGGGCGGCTGGTCCAGGCGAGGAGGCCGGTGGCGGGATCGTAGCCGAAGATCTCCTGGCCCAGGCCGCTGGCGGCGTTCCAGTCCGGGTGCACAATCCGGGTCACCTGCCCTTCGTAGAGGCCGGTGGGGTCCGCTACGCCCTGCTCGTTGCAGCGCACGTACTCGAAGCGCACGGTGTGGGCGGCGCCCCTGGGCGGGGTGAGCGCGATGAGGTTGCCGTGCAGGTCGTACTCGTACTGGGCGAGGTGGGAGACGCTCTTGTTGCTCGCCTCGCGGACCGTGAGCACCTGTCCGTCGCCGTTGTAGGTGAGGAGGGTCTCCACGCCATTGGCGTCGGTCACCTTGACCACGTGGCCGCCGCGATCCAGCACCAGCGTGCGGGCGCTGTCCGGCACGCCCACCTGGCTGGTGGTGATCTCCAACTGCCCGGCGCCGATACCGTTGTAGGTTACCTGCACCTGCCGTCCCAACGGGTCGGTGATGAGGGAGGGCATGCCGTCCGCGTTGTACTGGAGGGTGCCGACCGAGGGGTTCTGGTCCGGGTTGCCGGCGCTCGCCAAGGGGTTGGGGGGCGTGCGGGAGAGGTTGGGACGGCCGAGGCTGTCGTATTCGGTGCTCCAGACGCGGCCCAGGTAGTCTGTGACGGCGGACGGCGCACCCGGAGCCGTCGCGGCGCCATAGGCGAACTGCGTGTGGTAGCTGCCGGTCTGACCATAGACCGTCGCCATGGAGAGGTCGCCGGAGCCGGTGGTGTTGTAGAGCCACTCCGTCTTCAGGTCGTACGGCTGGCCGCCGGTGGGTCGGTGGAAGGCGGTGGAGCGGACCGGACGGCCCCAGGTGGTGAACTCCGTCTCCGAAGCGTCGCCCAGCGCGTTGGTGGCGCGCGCCTTGACGATGGTGCGGTTGTCCGCCGCGTAGGTGTAGGAGATCGTGGCCTGCGTCGTCCCGTTCAGCGAAACACTCGTCAGGTTGTGGTAGCCGTCGTAGGTGTAGCCGACCTCCCGGTTGCGGGTATCGTCGTGCACGGTCACCAGGTCGTGGCCCTGGAAGGTGTAGGTGGTGCGGTCGCCGCCGGGGAAGACCAGCGACGTGCCCTCGCGGCGGTACTCCTTCACCCGGCCGCCTTCCGAGCCGTCTGCGTACCAGGAGCGCACCACGCGCCCGTCCCAGTCCGCAAAGCTGCCGTGCCCGGTGTTCACGCCCTCGTACACGTAGTGCACGAACTTGCCGCTCGGCTCCGTCTTGCGGATCACCAGGTCGCCGGTGTAGCTGCCACCGTAGTAGGTGTCTTTGTCAGACGGCGTGCCGTAATCGAACGACCACTGGTAGTCCACCCGGTTGGGGCTGCCGGGGCCGCGGACAGTAACACCGGTGAGCTTGGGGAAGCTGGGCGGGGGCGGGAGGCCCGGCTCGCCGAGGCCGGAGGCAACGTCCGTGTAGGTGAGATTGTGCGTTTTGCCCTGTGGATCGGTGACGCTGCGGAGCAGGCGGTCCTGGTAGGTGAACGTCAGACCGCGATTGTCACCATCGAGCACACTGGTGGGCAGTCCGTCACTGTTCCAGTTGACGGCGATCGTCCGGTTCCAGCGGTCACGCACCTGCTTGAGCAGGAAGTAGGGGATCGCGGCGCCCTGGCCGGTCTCCCAGTGGACCTGGTCGAAGGTGTAACGCGTGCCGGCTCCGTCCGTAACAATGAAGCGGCCGTACGGTACGTCCACCCGGACCGTGGTATTGACCAGGGCGTTGCCGGTGGGCTCGGTCACCTGCGTGGGGTAAGTGATGCTCGCCGTGCCGAAGCTCTGCATCGTGTGCACGCTGTCGGAGGGCACCCAGGTGTACGCCTGCGTTTGCGCGTCCCACGTGCCCAGGAAGCCCACCGCGCCGCCGTTGCCGGTGTGCCACAGCGCGTGCATCTCCGCGCCGTCAGACACCACCTCCACGAACTGTGCCCAACTGTGCGTCCAGCGGGTGTTGCGGCGGGAGAGGCCGGCGCGGTTGGGCTGCGCCTGTACATTCGGCATCGGCGCGCCTTCCAGGCGTGGGTCCGCTTTCGAGTCGGAGTTGTAGTGCAGGGTGAGGCCGAGTTGCGAGCCCCGGTAGGTCCACCCGGTTACCGGCACCTCGAAGCTCACCGCGCCGGACTGCGGATCGATGGCTGAAAGCGCGGGCACGCTGTTGCACTTCGGGCAGCCGCAGCCGTCTGCGCCGGAGACGGCGCGGCAGGCGAAGGGGCCGTCGCCCACGGTGATGCAGACTTTACCGCCGCTGTTGTTGCCGGCCGGCGCGGGGTCCTCGTCGTCGGTCGGCAGCAGGTTACTGGGGAACGCGCCGGATCCACCTCCGGGCGCGCCGAAGGGATACGCCTGGCCCGCATCGTCGATCCAGGAGAACAGGTGGATGTTGCTGGCGGTTTGCTGCGGCACCAGGAAGTGGGTGATGTGCGCCACGTCCGTGGGATCCAGCGGGGTGAACTCGCCGCCGATCAGCATGCCATAGGTGCCGCCGCAGTCGCTATCCAGACGCGTGGTATGGTGGTACTCCACCGCTTCCGTAGCGTGGCCTCCCGGGAATGGGCAGCCCGCGGCGGTGCAGTAGTCCTCGTCCGGATGGATCTCGCCTAGCCGCACTTCCAGGATCTCGCCGCGGTACACGGCGCGAGTGGGCATCCCGTTGCGGTAGAGGGTGGTGGTCTGCCACGCGGTGTTCCCGTTGTGGGTCCAGGCGTGCTGGTGCACCGTGGTATTCACCGTCAGGCTGGCGGTGCCGGACTTCGGCGCGTCGTTGAAGGTGTCCACTGGTTGACCCGTAACGGGGTCCGGGATACTCTGCCACTCATCGTCCACGGTGGCCGTGAGGGTCACCAGGCGGGTCTGCCCGGTATCGGACGGGCAGCGATAGTGGGTCACCTGCGGACCATAGCTGGTGGGTACGAAGCTGGTACCGTTCACCAGGTAGCCAAACGACCCGCCGGCGCCGCCATCGCTCCAACTGGAGACGGACACGTTGTTGGAGGCATAGCCGTACGAGAAGCTGCAACTGGCGGCCGTGCACTGGTCCAGGTCCGAGGCGCCGGACGCCCCGCTGCCGACGGAAACGGGGACCACGTCCCCCGCGTTGGCGGTTCCGGGCGTCTGGATGTAGGGAGGGGAGAGGGGATACCCTTCATTCCACGCATGTTGATGGGGCGGGGGCGGAGCGTGCACATACATGGTCAGCGTAGAGGTCGCCGCCGTGTCGTCCTTCGTCGCTTCCACGAGGCCCGTCTCCGGGTTGAGCGCTTCGGGAAGGTCGTCCCAGGTTACGGTCAGCGTCACGTTGCCGGGTGTGGCGGGCGCTTTCCAGCAGGTGATCAACGCCGGATCAGTGGCCGGCACGAACTGGCCCGCGTCCAGGTAACCGAACTGGCCGCCCCCGCTCCATCTCACGACGCGGACGGGGTTCGATGCGCCCCACTGGAACGGGCAGTCGTCTGCCGAGCAGCGGTCCCAATCGCTGCCGTCGCTCACGTTCAGCCATACGACCGCGTCCGTCTGCGGATAGGTGTCGCCGGACACCGAGCCCGGCGAGAGGTTGTTGCCGTCCCACTGATGCTGGTGCTCGGCAATCTGGAGGGTGGCGGTCCGGGTAACCGGGGCGTCGTCGTAGGTATCCACGGGCTGGCCGGTCGTGGGGTCGATGGCCTGGGCGGCGTCGTCCAGAGTTACCGTGACGCTGCCGGAGCCCACGGTGGGGCCGCAGCGGAAGTGAGTGGGGGACTGTCCCGGTCCGAGGGGTTGGAACTGGCCGGAGCCGTCCAGGGTGCCCAATTCGCCCCCGGTGGCGCTGAACGAAGCGTGGACGGAATCGTAGATCGAGCCGCCCCACCAGGGACAGGCGCTGTCTTCGTTCTTGCAGCGGTCCTCGTCCATCTGGGAGAAGTAGACGGAGAGGCCCACCACCCGCCCCGGCCGGGCCGTGGGGTGGTCGACCGTAAGGGCGGGGAGCCCCAATGGCGGGTCGCTAGGGTCACCAAACGTGTGCGGATGCTGGTGGTTCGGGTCGTAAACGTGGACAGAGGTGGTCGCGAACGTAGCCTGATCGTCAAATGTGGCGGTGGTGTTTCCGTCCCCATCCACGGCGCTGGGCACGTCATCTGTGTCGACCCGAATTGTATAGTCGCCCACCTCGGACGGAGCTTCCCAGTGGGTGATCAGGGCCGGGTTGCCGCTTGGAGTCCACTGGCCACTGCTATCGAAGTAGCCGAACGTGCCGCCGGTCCACGCGCTTACGCGGACCTGGTTGCTTACGAAGCCGGAAGGAAACGTGCAGTCTGCCGCGGTGCAAGTGTCATAATCCGCGCCCACAGTGGCAGCCAGGGGAATCCGCTCTCCGAAGGCCGCCTGGCTGGGCGCCGCGAGGGCGGGAGCCGCGAGGTCGTTAACAGGCCACCAGAGGTGTGGGTGGGGCGCGATGGTGATCGTTGCTACGCCGACACTCGCAGCCGTGGGAGAATCGTCATATGTCGAAATCAGGGCGCCCGTCGCGGGATCGTAGCCCTGCACGAGGTCGTCAGGATGGGCCTCCACGCGGCCGGTTCCCGGAGGCCCACAGCGGAAGTGGGTGGGGGTCTGTCCAGATCCGAGAAGCTGAAACTGGCCGGCCCAGTCCAGAGTGCCCAACTCACCACCTGTCGCGGTGTAGCTAATCGTTACCGAGTCGTAGATCTGGTGGCTCGGCGAGGCGCTGCAAAGCTGGTAGTAGGTGGGGACGTAGTTCGGGTCGTTTCCATGGTAAACCCCAGTGGATATCTCGCCGAGGTAGTTCGTGCACAGGTCGAAGTCTGGAGACATCGAGTAGCTGTTCAGCGCTACTACTTGACCCATACGCGCCTGCTGCTGCGCGAAGGAAATATTCGGCTGGGGTAGATTGCTCGCCTGACTGCCAAAGGAGTGTGCGTGTAGAACGTAATTGTAATTGAATTGCGCCCAACTCACCCGCGAAAGCGTCGGAAGGACAAGTAACACTCCCATCCCTAACAGCGCCAGCAACCCACGCAGCATTGGCCACCCGAATGCGCGCGACGTAGTACCACGGACCATGCGGTAACCTCCCACCCAGAGGACCGCCCCCACGTACCGGCGAGGCGAACGATTCCCACCCGGAGCCGACTTGTCAGCCCCTGTTCTCTATCAAGCGACTAAGCATGCTCTTAAAGGCTCTCTTAACGCTCAGCCATGTTGATTTCAGGCTGTTAGACAAGACTGCTCGCCCTCCCTCCTTGAACGCAAACATTTTTTTGCGGTAATCAATTTCCGGGTCGTGAGCTACCAGAACCAGGAAACTGAACTGGCCGCTTGCGTCCGAGCGCAAGTCGCGAGGAGTTTTCGCGTGCGGTCCGGAATGATGTCTCCAGACAGAGGCGTACCTGGGCCGGTTGGCGGGACGGGAGAAGTTGATGGAATACGGGCGGATCGATCGTCGCACGCTGCTGGGCGGCGCCCTGGCGGCGGGAGCTTCCTTCTGGGCGGGCGGAGCGCTGGCGGAGGGGGAGGACGGCAAGTTCACCGGAGACACGGACGAAGACCGCGTGCTCATCAGCAACCCCGCCGGCAAGCCGGTGCTGCGCTACGTGCGCCAGCCATTGGAGGGGGAGCCGGCTCCCAGCGTAGCCGGCGCGTGCTACACCCATCCCCTGTACACTCCGGCCGGCACCATCGTGACGGAAGTGGGGCCGAAGGACCACCCGCACCACCGCGGCGTCTTCTGCGCCTGGGTGGCCGTAGACGGCGAGGAGAACGGCGACTGGTGGGGCTGGGGCGCGAAGGCTCCGAAAGAAGGGCGCCTGATGGTGAGCCGCGAGGCGCGAATGACGGCGGAGGACGAGTCGAGCGCCACCCTGCGGGTGATCAACTCCTGGCGCGCCGACGACGTGCGCGTATTGGGAGAGCGCGTCACCCTCACCGTAAGCTCCGCGCCGGGCTGCAACGTAGTGGACTACGAGTACAAGTTCACCGTGGGGGGGCGGAAGGACGCCGTCATCGCCCAGAACCCGTTTGGCGGATTCTGTTACCGGGCGCTGCCGCGCGGGGAGGCGGTGGTCTCCGGCCCGGACGGCGTGATCGACCTACCGAACTCCGTGTTCGACCGCGCCGAGACCAACTGGCCCACGGCGAAGTGGTACGACCTGAGCTACCGGTCGCCCGAGGGGGTGGTGAGCGGCGTGACGGTGATGGACCATCCGAACAATCCGCTGAGCACCTGGCACGTGGTCCGCAACATTCACATGCTCAACCCGTGCATCGTGGCGGAGAGCCCGCACACCCTCCTGTTTGGCGAGCCCCTTTACCTCCAGTACCGCGTGGTGGCCCACGACGGGCCTGCGTCGTCCGTCGACATCGCAGCGCTGTACGAGGAGTTCGTCAATAAGGATTGACGTATACCTGAAGGTCTCCCGGACGTTCCCGCACGAGGGGACGCGATGACGGGGTGCAAAGATCACCCGCCGGGTGCCACTCGATAGCCGGGTGGCCGCACCTGTGCGCGGAAGGTACCCTCGGGCCGGACACCAGCGCCGGCCCGTTTCCGTATTCGTTGGTGATGGCTGTCTCGTCACGTGCCCGTACTCGCGTCGAGGTGACGCGAGTAGCCATGGCCGATACGATAGATCGGACGCGGGCAAGGGTGGGAGTATTCGCCGATGCGGAAACGGTTGTGGGAGGTGTCGCGACGGGTAGCGCTTTCCGCGCTGGCAGCGCTCGTGTGCACGCCCGGCACCGTGCACGCCGCGCAGCAGTCCCACGCTGGCATCCACCTCGCGCAGCGCCTCGGGCCCGCGCCGCGCGAGGTCAAGAGCCTCGCGTCGGAGCACTTCGACCTCCAGTACGATCCAGCGAGGCTCTCGGAGGAGCAGGCGACCGACGCGCGCCGACTCGCCGAGAGCGCCTGGACCTGGAACCGGCAGCTCTTCGGCAGCGCGCCAGACCACCGGCTAAAGATCGACCTCACGCCCGATTTCCAGGGCGCGACCGGCTTCTTCAAGCCGGGAGATCCCACCGCGAAGCAGCCGGATCGACGCCCCTTCATCGGTGTGCGGTTCGGCGAACTCGACTACCTCGGGCTGCCGGCCGAGTACGTGCTGCGGCACGAGATCGCGCACTGGTTCTCCGGAGACCTGGCCGGCTCCCCACTCGGAGAAGGGATCGCGGACTGGGCGGCCGGACAGTTTGCCGGAGTGCCGGCTCGACCCTGGTGGGGCGAGGAGTTGCGGAAGGCAGGGCTCTGGGTCGAGCCGGAAGCCTTCTTCATCACCGGCGACTTCGACGCTCCCAACGAAGTCAACGCACCGATCCGGACGGCCAGCTATGCGGAGTCAGCGTTGTTGATCCGCTATCTTGTTGAGCGGTTCGGCTGGCAAAAGTTCCGCGACTTCGCCGCTGACTACAGCGAAGCACGCGGCCCCCTGACCAGCAATGACAGCCGCAAGGAGATTCGTGTCCGGCCACGCCGTCCCCAATCCGGGAAGGCTGAGCGCGACCCGCGGCTGGCCCCGGATGCGGAAGCAGTGCGCGCGACGTTTGAGAAGCACTTCGGTACGCCATGGTCGCAACTGCGCAGCGAGTGGGAGAAGGGGATGCGCGCCGACCCTGCCCCGCCGGAGCAAGCCGAAGGCCTCGTGCTCGCCTTCCGGATCTACGGGGCCATCCGCAATTACGAGATGTGGCTGATCCAACAGCGCGCCGCACCTTCGCGCGCGTCCCAGGAGGCCGTACGGCGGGCCTTCACTCGGGCCAACACCCTCCAAAAGCAGCGAGACTACCCGGCAGCCCGCCAGGCCCTGGCGGATGCACGCTCGTTGGTCCAGCAATTACGGGAGCCCCGCAGCATCGCTCGGTCAAGCTCCGAAGATTCAGGCAACCTCACGCGCGGACGGCGGGTCTAATTGGCGGTCCGGCGCAATCCGCGGCCAAACTGCGCGTCGTCTTACGCCAAAGGCGGGTAGACTACGTTAGACAAGCAGACGTCCAAAGGCGAGAAGATGAAACGAATTTCCGTGAGCGGCGGCATCGTGGCGGGTTCGCTGACCCTGCTGTCCGCAATAGCGCCAGCCGGCGCACAGCAGGCTGGACAGGCTCCCAGACCCACTCCGCCCACGTCGCAGAGTGCCCCGTTTCAGAGTGCGTTGCCGCAGCATCGGGGGCGGCCCACCCAGCCCCAGCCGTATGTCCGTGAGTTACCACCGGAGCCATTGGGGCCGAATTCGCTGGGCCTCATCGAGCAGGGGTTCCAGTACATGCGCCGTACCGCGCCCTATCCGGACAAGTTTCTTTACGGCCGCTGGAACCCGCGCTACGAAGTGGTCACCCCGCCGGTGACCCAGTACCCGTCCGGCGGCGGCTACTACTATCCCGGCACTCCGTATTACGGCGGTTACTATTACAACGGCTACGGATACCCGTACGCCAGCCCGTATGGAGTGGGCGCCTACGGCTACGCGCCCAACCGGGTCCCCGGCACGGTAGTGCAGCAGGAAGTGGTGGTGGTTCAGGATCGGGCGCGCGAGTTGCAGGAGGCCGGCGGGCTCAAAGACACCCCGCGCACTCCCGCGCCGACCCGCGACGAGCGCACTGGGGACAAGGGCCAACTCGACGACTTCTATCTCGGCGGCAGCAAGCAGAACGAGACCGTCTCCGACGCGCTGGATGACATCCGCAAGGCCTGGCTGAATGGCGACGTCGGCCGGTTGACCGCCCGCTTCAAGGCCGAAGGCAAGGTTCGAGTGTACCCGAAGGGTGAGTACAAATACACCGTGGAGGCGAAAGAGTTCACCTCCATGCTGAAGGACGCGATGACCAAGATCGATACCGTCAGCTTCGAGTTCGACCGACCGAAGGCCGAAGCAGCGGGCCACGTCCTGGTGACGGGCGTGCACACATTTGTCGATGCTGACAAAGAAAAGCGCACCACGTATGTTTCGTACGGGCTGGAGCGCGCGGGAGGCCGGTGGCTGATCACAGAAGCAGGCTCGTCGCCCACACCTATCGCCAGGCATCAGGATTAGCTGGCAATCCGAAGCTTGGAGAGAGGCCGGGCGTCTGTGCGTTCGGCCTTTTTCATCGCCAGGAGCAAGCAAGGAGGCCGGTCATTACCCGCCCCCGACGAATGGACGATGCCCACACTATGAGTGACCCGCTATATTGAGACTGTGGCTTGCTCCAGGGAGCTCGCCTACCTCCCGAGTGCTCGAGCACCAACCGCTCGCCGACCTGTCTACGAGCAGGACGGCTACTAACGAAACCTGTTAACCACCGAGGCAGGCGCTCACCCGCATCCAGGCGGTGCGCGCTTCTTCCGCGGGGAGTAATAACTCCCGCGCCCCGAGATGGTTGTCGTAGAAAATCCGTGGTGCCGCTGCGGCGGCTCTCTTCGGGATTCTTGTTGTGCAACCACCTAGTGTCGATCGCCCCGAAAGCTGGAGTCTCAGCGTGCTGAACGATACCCGCCCGCTGCTACTCGTGATCTGCAGTGATGAGGACCGGCTCGCTGCCATGCGCGCATCGCTGCGGAGCGCCGGCTTCCTTTCCGCGTCCGGCCGGTCCGTAGAAGCCGCAATCAGCCTGTTGACCCAGGTGCGGGTAGATGGGTGCGTGATCGCGGAGCGGCTCGAGCCGTTCGACGCACTCCGGCTTTACGACCGCCTGGAACGTTACAGCACCGGCTGCCCCAAGCTATGCCTGCTGGACGATCACCCCGTAACTCCCACCGGATGGCATGGCTGCGACGGCGAGGGTCTGATCGCTTGCCTCTATGAGTGCTTCCATTTCTGAACTCAAATGGCTCCGGTCGGGTGCAGTAACAAGTGCCGTGCCGATCGACCGGTGTCACGATGAAGCGCTTGGGGCCGCAGTTGCATCCCTTTTCCCGCTCGTGCGGACGTACGCTAAGGGCAATACCGTTCAAGTAGGGATCACGTCCAAGGCGCCAGTAGGCGACTAAGAAGCCGTGGCTGCGTACCGACCTGGAGACCTCTGCCGGGGAGGGCTCATTTGACCGGTACTGCCTCTAGCCCCACCATGACGACCATCGCTAATGGATTCGCCGCGAAGCCGCGCCTTGATGTTCGCTATCTCCTTGCCCGCCGGTGCGGCGTGCGAACATTAAACTTAAACGAGCCTTAACAATACCATAACTTCTCCGCAACTTACGGCGTCTACCATTGTGATGGTCAGTTCGCTTTCGAGCCATGGAGGTGTTGGGATGCGCGTCCAGGGAGTTCAGCACTCACGAGGGTTCACCCTCATCGAATTACTGGTTGTCATTGCGATCATTGCGATACTCGCGGCGATACTCTTTCCGGTCTTCGCGCAGGCGCGAGACGCAGCACGCAAGGCCACGTGTATCAGCAACCTGAAACAGGTGGGCCTGGCGCTCAACATGTACGTGCAAGACTACGACGAGACGATCTGCGCCACCACCTACGCCGACTCTTGTCGAGCCTCGGGCACGCCGGGCGCTGCCAAGTCGGATGCGTCTTACGTTGGGATGCCGGGGTGGCCGATCGCGCTGCAGCCGTATGCCAAGAACATCGGCTTCTATTCTTGCCCCTCCGACCCACACAAAGGCGGCTTCGCCAAGACCGGCTCGTACTGTTACGAGGCGCAGATGGTGCAGGGGAACTTGCCGGGGGCGTATTCCGGCATGAGCGCCAGCAACGCGGACATGAAGAAGGTTTTGCCGCTTTCCTACAGCGCCAACTACTTCTTGAGCAACACCACGGCCACGCCGTACAACCCTACGGCGTCCGACATACCCGGCGGGGTATCACTCGCATCCATTTTGCGGCCCGCCGAAGTCTTCTTCGCCACGGAGAACGGCACCGATCCGGCTGCTGGTTACGCGGCATACTACATCACCCCCGGTTACGGAAACAGCGCCAGCGCCACCAACCGCTGGGCGTCCGGACTGCGGCATGGCGAGGGCCGAGTGTGGCTCTTCGTAGACGGACACGCGAAGTGGGCCAAGGACACGCCGTACCTCAAAGCGCCGGGGACGGCCAAAACCCAAGCGGAGCTAATCACCGAGTATGCCGCCCGCGGTATCCTTACCGATCCCTACACTCCATAAGCCGCGAGCTACGGGGAATGCGCGAGAGGAGCGGGGCACCTGACCGGTGCCCCGCCCTTCCCGCGTATGAAATGTGGCGTGAGCGGGTGCACCCCGCGCCCACGCTACCCAGGATTGACCTTGCCGCGAACTCACGACCGATGGGCGTGGACGGTGATCCACGTTCCGCACGCTTCCCAATTCATCCCACCCGACCTGCGCGCCACGCTCCTCGTGGACGAGGCGGCGCTTGCCCGGCTTTGACGCCTTCGCTCACGTCCTGCAGGACGCACTTCGGCGCCTCATCCTCGCAGCGTCAGTTCGTCGTTCCTGAAGCTCGACGCAGGTGAGGCGGCGGGTACTCCCAAACTTGGTCTCGAACTGGAATGGGAGAAAACGATGGCAGGTAATATGGCTCCGGTGCGAGTCGGGGTAATCGGATTGGGCGGTTTCGGGCGTCAGCACGCCTGCACCGTGGCGGGTGTAGCGGAGGCGGAACTGGTGGCGCTGGTGGCGCGGCGTCAGGAGAGCCTGGACACGGTCGCCCCACTGCTGCCCGGCGTGCCCGGCTGGCTGGATCTAGACCAGGCGTTGGCGGAGTCGGACACGGAAGCGTGGATCGTCGCCACGTCCACTGCGGCGCACGTGCCGCTGACCCGGAAGCTCCTGGAAGCCGGCAAGACGGTGCTGCTGGAGAAACCGGTCTCCGCCAGCCTGGAGGAGGCCAAAAGCCTGGCGCCGCTGGTGCGGCCGGATTCCTCCAACCTGATGCTGGGACACATCGTGCTGTTCAACAGCGAGTTCCGGCAATTGCAGGATGAAGCGCGCCGCCGGGGCACCGTGCGGTACATGGACTGGGTGCGCTACCGCCCCGCCACGCACGTGACGCGGTTTCCCGGCGAAAACCCGATGCACCTCACGATGGTCCACGACCTGTACGCCACCCAGGCGCTCCTGAACCGCGCGGAACCGGAAGCGATCACCGGCCAGGTGCACCGCACCGAGTCGGGGGCGGTCGACCTGGTCCTCGCACAGCTCCACTGGCCCGGCGGCATACTCGGCAGCTACACCGCCGCGTTCCTGACCCCGCCCGGCATGCCCGGCAACGGCTTCGACCGCATGGAGTTGTTCGGCGATGGTTGGTCGGCACGGATGCAGATGAACCCGCGGCCGATCGAAGTGTGGGACGAGCGCGCGCTCTGGCCGATGCCGCTGGAGATCCGCGCGGAACCCTCCGGCCCCACCGGCATGATGGCGGCACAACTCCGCTGCTTCTGCCGCGTGGCCCGCGGCCTGGAGCCGGTGCCGATCGGCGCGACCTACGAAGATGCCCTCCAGGTGCAGCGCTGGATGGACCGGATCGAGCAAGCATATCTGACCGGTTGAGCGATCCGGTGCGGAGCCGTTTGCCCCAGGTAATGAGGGGTTGCGATTCTTCCCAGACCAGCATCCTTCGCCGTGCTGCTGAACCGCTTCCTTTTACAAAGCTTGCTGGTGCATTTGGAGGGTTGGAGTAGCGTCACTACTACTCCAACCCTCCATTGCGCCTTGACTCATAGCGGTCACCGGCGGCATCAGTTGCTCGCTGGCATTGGCTGCACCAAGACCTCGATCACGTTAGGGTTTTGCGGTTCCAATTGCGCGAGGCGGTCCTTTTCGGCCGTAAAGCGCACGGGGTCTCCGAGCTTTACAACGTTAACCCGGTCCAGGCCGGCGGCGGGCCAATCGATCTGAAACACCATGCGTCCGGCATCCCGCGCGGCGCGCACCCGGACCAGTTGAGCACCTACCGGAAACTTGGCGCCTTCGTCTCGCGGCGCTGACTTGCCGGTGGGAAGCTGGATCATCACCCACTTTCCTTCCGGCGCAACTACTCGAGTTACGGCGAGCACGCGATCGGTCCCGTCATCCTCGCGGAGCAATCGGAGGGTGTAGTCGAATACGGAGACGTTCAGGCGCGATGGATCTGGTTTCCCCGGATCCGGAGCGCGCAGCCCGGCAACTCGCGCCTGCGCCTCCTGAAGCGCCCGTTGGGCCTGGTCCAACTCTTCAAGCGCACGCAGCCGGGCCGACTCGGCCACCGCGACATTCTCCCGGCTGCGCTCCAGGTCCCGCTCCCGGAGCTCCCTTTCACGCTCGCTCAAGGTCTTTGCCCGTGCTTCCCGATCCAGGTCGGCTGCGGCCGGTGGATTCTCGCCGCGACGCGCTCGGAGCGCACGCACTTCCTGGTCAAGCTGGCGCTGAAGCTCTTCCAGTTCCCGGTTCCGGCGCACCACC